>Ga0207993_1000018_pt1 | contig 73525 bp, 74 predicted proteins | sample ETN01SmetaG_2_FD_185791 | JGI IMG/M metagenome (GOLD analysis project Ga0207993, IMG submission 185791) | Marine microbial and viral communities from oxygen minimum zone, Eastern Pacific Ocean - ETNP2014F12-01SV265 (SPAdes) (version 2) | ecosystem: Environmental > Aquatic > Marine > Oceanic ...
AGTCTGAATCTATAGACAGGTTACCCCAAGCTAGGAGTAGAGCGGGCAGTAGCGTACATACCCCTTGGATCGTGGATGAGGCCGAGTCCAAAGTTAACGGAAGTAGGTATACGACGTGCTCGAAGAACATAGAAATCATATCCACGGACTGGATATCTGTAGCACCCCAGCTGTTCGCCTGGAGCGTTTCCTCGCCGTAGATGATGTGTGCTAGGTCTTGTAAGCAGTAGCTCAGTACAACAAGTAAGACGGACGCAATCCAGCCCAGGTCGAGCCGCAACGACAATATTGCTACAAAAAAGAGCACACATGTACACTTCGTTGCCAATATGTTCGGTACATCCGTCGCGAAGAGAATTATATCATAGGCAAGCCAGACGCTTACGGTGATGGCTCGTGCTAAACTCGCTCTCGGTTTATCCTTGCTCAGGGAAACACAGCCACGGATAATGAGACCGGCGATGCCCAGAAGACCAAGCAGTAGAGTAAACATGTGTGTGTTACAATTTCCAGATAACTGATGATACTGTGTGAACTTGGCGTGGACCGCAGCGTAAGAGCTGGGCTCTTGTTCCATTGTAAGTGATGTACGTTTGCTGAACATGGCTGCAGTGGTACGTAGTTTTAAGGCGATCCTCCGTACTAAAGTATATATGTGGTGGTGTAAGAAATGTGGTTTAACTAGATGCATATTTCTTATACTTATGTTATCACAAACAGTTTAATGTTTATAGCGATAACTGGTGTGCAACTACGGCTCACACTATATTATTGAATATTGATATTCATTTATCAATATTATTACTTTTAATTTTACATCCAAGTAAAATGAACCACGATTTTAGAAAGTCTGTATTGTGTCTTAATAATATATTTAAGACCATTTAAATGTGAGAAGTTACAATATTTTTTTATATCATTCTCATTTTCAGGAGAAGTCAAATAATTCAACCATCGTACAGCGACATCTTTCGGGTTTCCTAATCCTGGTAAATCAGTACAAAATTTAGAATATTCAAAATGCAATATCATTTCCCATTGACCTTTATTTGCAAAAAAAAATAAATTTTCTTTTATAGTATCATAATATTCTTTCGTTAAATTAACCATCAATTGCTGTTCTGTTTTTTTTATTTCTAACATTTTTTTTTGTTTTATGAGATCCTCATCCATTTTTTTCTGATTTAGCAATGTTGTTTTTACAATAGTATCCATAAATGTTGTAGTTTTTTTATCACTCATGGGTATTTGTTGAGAGTTTGATGCCGTATGACAGTGTAAAAATTGAATATGATTATCTAAATCGTCAAAAGACATTAATATAATTTAACAATAATAATTGTAAATTTTTAATTCAAATTAGTTAATTACAACTGCATCTGCTATTTGAATACATTGTTCTTCACTGATAGGAGCAACTTCTGCTATTTGAACATCAATATCTTGTTCATTATAAACAGGAGATGATTCATAAATAGGAACCGCGATTCTAATATTTTCACCTTCATTACTTTTCATGTTAGAAGTGAAAACATCACCTAAAGCCGTATCTATATCATGAACACCAGTATTACCTTCTCCAAATTGTGTAAGTGGTAAAATGATATTGTCCCTAGCCATATCCGTCAATTGTCTCATCCCTCTAAAGTTTGTAGTATCTAATGGTGGTGGCATGTTTTATTTAACAATTTAAAGTAACATGCAATCATTTTTAACAATAGGAGTCTCATAAATTGTATCATATATAGAATTATAAAGAAAGGAAATGGTAATAATGTCTTCTTAACATAGCCATTTGTAGTAGTAATTGAATACCCTCTTTTACGATAAAAGTTCCTGACACCTATACCTGAAATGCATGCAATACTATTAAGTCCATGCCATAAAGTGAATAATTCTGCATCTCTCAGTAATTTTGTACCAATACCTTTATGTTGAGCACCTTTATATTGTCCAACAACACTAAGTTCACCATATACATGGAGTTCTCTAATATGAGCAGAATAATGAAGTTCTTTTAATACATCCTTATGATTATGAACATGCGGTATTCTAAGTCTTAAGAAACCATATATTACCTTTTCATCTTTTGATTCATAACTAATGAAAATTTCCTTTCCATTACTAGATTCATATGTTCGAACTTTACGAAACATTTTGTCAAATTTTTTACCTTTTACTTCTCTACAACGAATGCATCTGCAACCACTTATCTTAGACAAATCTTGTCTCATATTTGGTCGTTTGCATCCACCTGAAATATATTCAAGTGGTATATCACGAATAACTCGATTTAAACGAATCCAAGGATGCATTCTTCTTTTAGCATAAAGAATAACTTCTTGTAATTCTTCATCAGAATATGGTTTATATTTACCATTTTTATATAGTTTCTCATATACACTCCAAGGTACTACTGAAACAGGGTAAATTTTAATTTGATCACACTGCAATAATGGATTATAAAGAACCTGATTAAACATCTCAATATCCTTTTCGGGATTGCTTCCTAATAAATTAGGCATAAGATGTAAATCAATCTTATAACAATTATTCTTTAGAAGAGATATAGCCTTTATTGTATCATTAATAGTATGTCCTCGATTCGACTTTTTTAATATAGCATCGTCTGTATGTTGAAGTCCCATTTGTACTCGTGTACAACCAAATGATCTAAATTTTTGAATCTCCTTTAAAGTAATCGTATCAGGTCTCGTTTCTAAGGTAAGTCCAATAATTTTAATATTTGTATTTTCATTCAATAATATTTCAGTTTCAAGAGGAAATCTTTCTTTACGATAATTTCCCAAAACAGTATTCGCTGCATAATATGCATCTCTTACAAATTCTCTTTGATACTCTTCCGGATACTCACTAAATGTACCTCCTAATACGAGCACTTCTAATTTATCAATATCATGTCCCATACGTAAATATTGATTCACTCTAGCATATACTTGAGAAACACAATCATAATTAACAGAATTAGCACGTAGAACACCGGGCTCTTTTGTAAGATATGAACGTGGTTGTTCCGTCCAATTATTGCCCTCGTGTGCAGGCTCTAACGGACAAAAGTAACAATTATGTTTACATGAAAATTTCTGAGTAATTCTTTTACCCTTCTTTGAATCATAATATGACGGATGGGCAGCAGTAAAAATGGTCACTACAAGGACACCCGATTGTGATCTCATTGCCTTTTTCATAATTGTTCTATAAAATGAAGGTTTTGATAATCCTAAAGATTTATAACTCGCAATTAAATCTAATTTACGAAGTTCAATCTTGTGTTCTCTTTTGAAAATCATCAATTTCTTTAGTAACTTAGACCATGTATCTATATGAAGATTTTGTAATACAAATGTATCTATTATATCCTTATTTTTAATATCATCGTATGATATTTTCCAAGTGTTAGGATTAATAATGTCCTCAATTTGATGTGATTCAGTCATGATATATAGCTTAAACTGTTCGAATATTCTAAAAATATAAGCATTTATATGCTCATATCATTTTTATAAATTGACTGCATTGATTTATATAAAATAAAATTTGCAATTATTATTTTTGAAGAACGAAATAATAATCCGTTATACAATGACTTGTAACCATATAAATTTATTACAGATATTAACTGCTCATAGGGCAGTATATGTTTAATTTTTGATTGTTGATGTGTTTTTATAGTATCAAATGGATGAGATAATGATGCAGACAAAGTACCTGAAATTGTAGATGCAAAAAGTAACGATATGTTCTCTGAAATATTATAGGAACGTCTAATCTTATTATGTGTTAATGGACAAAGATACAAAGTTCCAAAAGTGTATAAGGATTCTCTACAACATGTCATACCAAGTCCTCTAAATAAATTTGGAATTGTTATATCTTTTTTTAATTGATAACAAATCATAAAATATTCCAATGGACATGCAATAATACCAGAGATTCCTCCAGACATAAGTGCTACAACCGAATTATGTAAAGAATAGTCTTGAAGTAATTTACAAGAGAAAAGTTGTATATTATTAAGAACAAATACAAGACTTCCACTCGAGATTGAACCATTATACATATTTCTTAGAATGGGTTTGGTATTTATTTGCGATATATTTTTGAAATAAATCAATGGTTGTGTGATTATTATTTCAAAAAAAGATGCTAATCCAGATACTTTTAATATTTTTATAGTTTCATTTTGTTTGTACATTAAAACTAACCTTTTTTGTAGTATTTAAATTATCTAATTCAGTATCTTCAGAGTACCAACAATAACGTGTATTATGTTCCATTTCAATAGTGGGTTGGTTTAATTTGAGTTGGTTCAGTTTGGTTTGGTTCAGTTTGGTTTGGTTCAGATTGGTTTGGTTTTCTAACTGTTTTATATCTTTATTAGTAAAACCAAACCAATTCCATCTTCCATTAGACATGTATTATATTATCATTATATATTTATAATAGTAAATGGATACAAAAACTAAAATAATAATAATCAGTGCCCTTTTGTTGTTTTCAATAATTTCAATAGCATTCGCTGTATATTTATTATTTTTTAGAAATGAATATAGCAATGTAAATATTATAAATGTATCAACTGCACCAATTGAATCTGATCAAGAAAGATCAGATGACGAAACAGAAAATATTCAAAAAAATACAGACATTGATGATGAAGAAGGAGGAACTTTTGTATCATCTGATAATAGTGATTATTCAGTAGGTTATAGACAAGGTAGAATGTTTAAACAAAAATATAAAAAATGGGTATGTAACAAAGCAAAAAACATCATTGACAATGAACCAACAGATGATTCAGATGATGATATATTGGGATCATGTGAATATGCATCAAATGAATGTAAAAAATATGCTATGTGTACAGATGACAGCGATGTCAAAAGTGGATGTGCAGTAGCGTCATATGATAACAATGGAGTTCAAACATTATATGGTTGTCCTGCAGACTGTTGCAAAAAACAAGTAAGAGATATAAGAAGAGCTAATAGAATGAATGAGAGCTAATAGAATGAATGAGAGCTAATAGAATGAATGATAATAAACTAATAAAATTTAGTTAAAAATGTAGGTTTTTTGAATTTGTTAAGATGTCTTTTCACTTTTTTTTCTTCTTCTTTTTCATCGTAGTCCTCTTGTGAAAAAAGTTCTTCGTCATCGTCTATTTCACTTTGATGTGAAAGACTCATTAACTTTTTTTTGAATTGCTCAATAAAGTTTTCAGTGTGTAACATATAAGGTATTCTATATAGATATGTTTATTTAATGGAAGAAGATAACAATACAAAAAAACAACATATAAAAGAATTAGTGTTTGGAGGTGGTCATATGATTGCAATATTTCATTATTTAGGTGCTTTGATTGAATTAGAAAAGTATGACACTATAGATTTATCAAAAGTGACCCGTTTTTTAGGTAGTTCTGCTGGAGCAATTTTAGCATTTTTATTAACTATAGATTTGAACCCTAAGGAAATATTGAATGTTTTGATAAAAATTCCTTATGAAAAATTAGGTGAAACAAATAGTAGAGATTATTTATATTTATTTGATGATTTAGGTATAACAGACCCACTTCTATTTAAAAAAATTTTTAATATTGCATTAGAATATAAAAATTTACCAACAAATATAACCTTCAAACAACTAAATAATATATTAAAAAAGGATCTTACGATTATAAGTTTTTGTATAAATTCAAAAGATATAAAAGTTTTGAACCATGTATTTACTCCTAATTTAGAAGTTACCCATGCATTATGTATGACGGTTGCAATTCCATTATTATTCAAACCAGTTTCTTATGAAAACCGTCTATATGTAGACCCATGTATTACATGTAATTTTCCAATAGATTTCATAACAAATTACGATGATTTTTTAGGGTTTACGACGGATAAAACTAAAATATATGAAGAAGATATTGGATTCAAAAAATATCTAAAAATACTATGGAGTTCTATTGGAAATGAGTTTTTAGAGTTAAAACGTATTAATTGTCATAATCCAGAAAGATTGTTTATATTTAAATCTCCACATGAATTTAAAGGTTTTAATATTACAGAAGATGATATACATTCATATATAAATACAGGGAAGATACAAATAAAAGAACATGTTGATCATTTATTAACCGTTATAAAAAGTAAGTATTAATAATTTGTTACCGAAATTATGAAGTTTTTTCCAATTTTGGAAAGTGGTGTAATTATTATAGATAAAAATGATTAAAGAAATATTTATAAGATTACTGCATAAGAATCAATGGCCGAAGAAGCAATTGGCATAGATCTTGGAACTACATATTCGTGTGTAGGTGTATGGCAAAATGACCGAGTTGAAATTATTGCAAATGATCAAGGCAATAGAACAACTCCAAGTTATGTTGCATTCAATGAGACAGAGAGATTAATTGGAGATTCTGCAAAAAATCAGATATCGTCTAATGTATCGAATACTATTTTTGATGCAAAAAGATTGATTGGTCGAAAGTTTTCTGATAGTTCTGTACAATCTGATATGAAGCATTTATCTTATAATATTGTTCCCGATAAAGATGGAAAACCTATTATGAAAGTAAAATACAAGAATGAATTAAAATCTTTTTCAGCGGAGGAGATTTCTTCGATGATTCTAACTAAAATGAAAAGTATTGCGGAAGAATATCTTGGCAAACCTGTAAATAAGGCAGTTATTACTGTACCAGCCTATTTCAATGATGCACAAAGACAGGCTACTAAAGATGCGGGTAAAATTGCTGGCTTGGAGGTATTAAGAATCATTAACGAACCTACTGCTGCAGCAATTGCGTATGGTTTAGATAAAAATTCAGACAAGGAGAGAACCGTATTAATTTATGATTTAGGTGGTGGTACTTTTGATACGAGTTTGTTGACAATCGAGGGTGGTATTTTTGAAGTATTGGCAACTGCGGGGGATACTCATTTAGGTGGTGAAGATTTTGATTCTAAAATGGTGGATCACTTCTGTTTAGAATTCAAGAGAAAACATAAAAAAGATTTAAAAACGAATCCACGGGCATTGCGTCGACTTCGAACGGCATGTGAACGTGCGAAACGTACTTTGTCAACAAGTACAACCGCACAAATTGAATTGGATTCTCTATTTGAAGGTATTGATTTTATCACTTCAATTACACGTGCTCGTTTTGAAGATCTTTGTTCTACAGATTTTAAAAAATGTATGAATCCAGTTGAAAAGGTTCTAATAGATGCTAAAAAGTCTAAAAATCAGGTTGACGAGATTGTTTTAGTAGGTGGTTCGACAAGAATTCCCAAAATTCAATCAATGCTTTCTGAATATTTTAATGGAAAAGAACTCTGCAAGAACATCAATCCTGATGAAGCGGTTGCATATGGAGCAACTGTTCAGGCTGCCATTTTATCTGGAAGTGCGAAAGACTCAAAGAAGTTGGATGAGTTGTTGTTGATGGACGTAACACCTCTTTCTTTAGGATTAGAGACAGCGGGTGGTGTAATGACTGCATTGATTAAGCGTAATACAACTGTACCATGTAAAAAATCACAAACATTCTCTACATATGCAGATAATCAACCAGGTGTTTTGATTCAAGTATTTGAAGGAGAAAGATCCATGACAAAAGACAACAATTTGCTAGGCAAATTTAGTCTAGAAGGCATTCCTCCCATGCCACGTGGACAACCTCAAATCGAAGTCACATTTGATATCGATTCGAATTGTATTTTGAATGTTACAGCACTTGAGAAGTCAACTAATAAGGTGAATAAGATTACTATTACAAATGACAAGGGTAGACTCAGTCAAGAAGAGATTGATAGAATGGTTGCAGATGCTGAAAAATACAAGAGCGAAGATGAAAAAGAGAGACTTCGTGTTGAAAAGAAGAATGCATTAGACAATATTTTGATTGAGATGAAATCCAAAATTGAGAATGTATCAGAGGATAAACGTGATGAGATCAATGCGAAATTGAGTGAAATTGAGAATTGGTTGACAGACAATCCGAATGAAGATGTTGAAGTATATGAAGAAAAATTCAAGGAACTTCAAGAGATTTACACTACAAATTATGTAGATCCAAGTGCTGTTCCAGGACAACCAGGTGAAGGTGGAGATGCCACCGGTATGCCACCTATGCCTCCACAAGATGCAAATCCAGACGAAGGTCCTAAGATTGAAGAGATTGATTAAACCTTAGTTTGAAAGTTTGTAAATAATATTTTTTTATAAATAATCTTATTAAGATTTTATGAATAATTAAATGTATGACGTTGCTGTGTCAAAACAATACTCAAAATTCCAATGCACAGAATAATAAAAAAACAAAAGCACTTTATTCAGATAATTTAGTAGAGGAGAAATATTGTGGTCCTAAAACCTGCATTATCTATTTATTTTGTCCATTTCTTATTTTTTGTGGGTCATTATTTGATAAACATAATGTTAAATTATAAAAAAATGTAGATTATTATAATGAATTTTCTATACATTAGAAAATTATTATTAGAAGCTGTATGCGTTGGCGTTTTAGTCGTAGTCATTGGGTCTTTAATGGGGTTTTCATTAAGTAAATTTTACCCAAGACCAGAAATGCCGGAAGAATGTGGTAATTACAATAAATTCTTCATAATGGAAGCAACATTATTTTTAACGGGTTTTATTCTACATTTATTATGCGAAGTTTCAGGAGTGAATGTATGGTATTTAAAAAATAGTGCAGCTGCATTGTAAACATTTAAGACATGTTTAGTTTCAATTGATCGATTGGCGCAACGGTAGCGCGTCAGATTCCAGTCCTGAAGGTTACGTGTTCGAATCACGTATCGATCATACTCTTACACGAATTGTTTGTGTTCTCCCGGTGTATATAACTTTTTTATTTGGCCTGTAATTCTCTAAAGACTTGTTTATATAATACTCTTTATTATCTGTATTTTTCCATTCTTTCCATGCAAGACCTACGTTATTTGTTTTATTTTTCTTTAAATATTCATGTACGAAAAGTTGACCTGGTGAGAATTTCCTTTTTTTAGGTCTAGAATTTTTTCTTTGGGGGCACATTTTTCTATATTTCAAACCTTCAAATGGATTATTTGCAATATAATTGTTTGTAATTGTTCTTGCTTTATTATTCCATGTCATTTTCTCATAATCACTTAGTAAAGACCATCTCTTGTTTTTACTAATTGATTTTAATGACAACGAATCTTGATGTTCATTCTCACTCAATGAGCGTCTGTATAAATCATATCCCTTTGGACAATTACTTCTTTTTTTATAATAAACATCTTTAGGATAATCTAAATTGAATATAGATATACAAATCTCCTCATATTCATTTCTTGCTAAAAACAAAAGAGAAAGAAGTTTACAAATTTGATGTCTGTCTCTCAAAATTAATCTTTTGTATTTATTTATACGCATTTTACATATTTTATAAATTTCTCGATCATTTTTACAAATAAAATTATTTGTTTTTTTTAGGATTTTAGATGTCTGTATAAAAATGATGTGGGTAAAATAAAGTTAATTATAATTAAAATAATGATTACAGGAATCTGTTTACATCCAAAAGGGATAGTATCTGAGATTAATATTGAAGGACGGTATAGAAATGATATTAATTTGAATACATTATCTGATCTAAAAAAGAACAAACCTTCCAAATATTATGCAGATATTCAGCCTCAATGTATAGAAGATACGGGTTTTGTTGACAATGATTTAAATATATTCATTTATGCTTGGGGAGAAGGGAAACCCGGAGATGAGAATAAACATGAATTACCACCACCGCTTGATACGAATTTATATTTTGGAAACATATACGTATTCGCATGTGGAGTTAGAGGTTTAAAAAACCTAAATAAAACAACTTTTAAGCGAATTTATAAGAAGTCATTTAAAGGATTTTATTCCTTAGGGGATGAAGATTCTGAAAGATCAACAGATGGTGATGACTCTGGGAGTAGTCTTGCGGGTTTTATAGTAAATGATGAGAGTGATACGGAGGAAAGTAATTACGAAAACAGCGAAGATGAAGATTTTGAAGATGAAGATTTTGAAGATGATGAAGAAGATGATGAGGAAGATGATGACAGTACTATGTGTTCAATGTCAGATGAAAGCGGTGATGAAGAAGATTATAGTGATAATGATGATGATGACAAAGAAGATAATTAATTTGATGATAATGAGTCAATACGAGATTTGATTCTTAAACCAATTTCTTTTCTATCTAAATGAACATCCTCAAAAATAACATCGTAATTAGAATGATGTAATAAATCTTCAAATAAAGTTATGTATTCATTTTGAGTATCAATTTGTTTTATACGAACAGTTAAATAATAAGATCTCGATGCAGGATCAATTTGTGCGGTTGATGCGGACAAACATTCTGGAATAATAAGGTGTTTTTTTGTTTTTGGTATCTTATTTTTTGATGCATAATGTAATATTCGTGGATCTTCTGTTACTCGTTTTATCAAACCATAATTATGTAAAATTGGTTGAATAATAATACTTTGTGGTATAGGTTCTGTTTTGGATACGTCAATCGTAACATTATTTCCAAATAAACCTATCGCACACCCATTTATATTAGTTGCTATCGTTTTTACTGTTACTTCTAACTCATAACTAGAAAAGTTTGCAAAAATAACATTTGTTAAAGTAGTTTTCTTTAATTTTCTTAATGTTCTTCTTTTTAACAAAGTACATGCCCCTAAATGAATCATAGGTGATCTATTACACAAACAAGGAATACAAGACATTTTTAACATCCCTTTTTTTTTGGAATGATAGTAATCTTTTAAAAACGTCCGTAATGTAGGATCTATAGGTCTATACCATAAATTATAATTTTTTTTGTAACATTTCTCGTATTTTTTACATTTTTTATTTTCAGATACAGACAAAGTATAATCAGAAACAGTATCGTAACTATCTTCCTCCTTAGAATCTTGTATACTATCAGAATCTCTACTTGATTCGCAAACCAGTGTAACATCTTCTTTTTCTGTCTCTACATTTTCTTCTACTTCGAGGTTTTTTGATATATTCATTATATTATACATTTTTTTTGATAGTTAAATGTTAAGAATATTAAATATTATATTAGTAGTAGTTAATAACGATGCAGATCTTTGTCAAGACTTTGACAGGAAAGACTATTACATTGGATGTAGAGCCAAGTGATACAATTGATAATGTAAAACAAAAAATTCAAGATAAGGAAGGAATTCCTCCTGATCAGCAACGCCTTATATTTGCTGGGAAACAATTGGAGGATGGAAGAACTTTGAGTGATTATAACATTCAAAAAGAGAGTACACTTCATCTTGTTTTACGTCTTAGAGGAGGCCCTGGTGGGTGAGATTAAGAATAGTTAGTAAATAATAATAATAAATATCGAACTATGACGGTGTTATTCGTAATTTATGAATAAAACTCGATTCGTATTTATATATTATTAAAAAAGATTGAATAATACCACGTGTTCATGTTTCCTTTTTAAATATATAAGATAATGTCTCTTTAGATGGAAAGTAAATATTGAACTGGTTTTGGCTTATTGTACAATGCATGTTTGTTCTATAATCATAGAATGGTACATTTTCTAATGGATTATGGTCATTTCCAGTTTTACAAATATTTATATTGAGTGATAAAATTTCCAAATAATCTTCGTCAGATGTGTTTTTTTTATCTGTAATGTATGTATAATCACGTCTTTTATTGAAATTTGAGATTAGATCGTGGTTTCCATTTTGCATTACATAGGAATCGGTTAGTTTACAAAATTCATGTATATTTTTACTCTTGAATATAGAAGATATATCTTCGTATAATTTACCATCTAACATAATATTCCTATAAGATAAATCAAATTTGACGATTTGAAATTGATTGAGTGAAGAATGAATTCTATATCTTACTAGTATTATATTAAGTAATTCATTGTATATGCGTCTTTCAAAAGACCATTCTCCATCAATGATTTTGGAATGTTTTATAATTTTATCTATATCTATATTGAGTTTTAGTCCTAGCATGTAATTGTCTCTTAAAATATAGTCTAATTTATCAGTATCGATACCGTGTTTTTTGTTGTTAACGATTGAGAATCTCCAATCCTTATTATTTTCAGGAGGTTCAATTACATTACATATAAATTCAGTATCCTGCTCGGATATATTTATTTGTTTTGCAATTTCTTTCAATATGAAGATAGATCTCTGCTCATGAGTAACCCATGTATGGTCTTTATCTATAACTCCATCTTCTATGAGTTTAGGTACAATATGTTTGTCAAACACATGACTTCCTGGTCCATGTCCAATATCATGACATAACCCCCCAATCGCAATTAGTTCTTTAGTATGTTCATCGATTCGATGTGTTTGAGATAGATTATCAAGAAGATTTTTTGTCATCCCGTATGTACCTATCATATGAACTTTTCTACTATGAGTCGCACTTGGAAATACCTTATATGCTGTTCCAGTTTGATAAATGTAATGTGTTCTGTCATAGTAAGGGTGATCTATAATCTTTAATGCAAGTTCTGATAATTTGATTTCACCGTGTATTGGTTCGTGTATATACATTGTTTATATATACAGTTGTGTGAAAGATCATTTTTATTCTACATTTTATTTTTTCGTAATGTTTTCCATTTTTTCTTTTTAATTTTCAATTTTTTATGTATAGATTTTTTAGTAAAAATTTTATAATTAGGATATGTCATTCGCATAGTATTTTTCCATATTTGATTGAAAGAATCATAATTCTTAATATTTTTATCAATTTTTTCAATCCAAACCTTATTTTCTAAAAATGGAAGAATATCCGAAGATTTAAACGATTTACAAATTTTTATATTGTTAAAATTAAAATTTGTTTTAAATAGATCTAAGTTATTTAAAAAGGCCGATTTAAGTATATGATATGGAAAAATTGCTGGTTTTGATTGTATAATACTTGTTATTTTTTCAGGTTTCCAGAATTCATTCCAAGTGTTGAATCCGTGATGTTTTAGTATTTTTGCAGTTTGAAATATGGAGAATTTTTTTTCTATATTCATATTTCTTTTTTTATAAGCATTTTCGTTAGTAAGAATTGTAGCCCATGTTTCCACAATTGCTTCATCCCAGTTTTGTTCTGATTCTAATGTTTTACCTAAACATGATAAGTCGTTCGAATTTAAAGTGAAATGATTTACACAATGATATTCAAAAGCATGAAGTAATTCATGTAACAATACCTTCACTGCTTCTTCTTGTCTAAATATTATAATTTTTCTATTCGGATTATTGTTGTATATTGTTGTTACTCCTGAATTAACATGACTGACGTCAAATTTTTCATTTATCAATGGTGTGTATTTTTTCATATTTATGGGGAAGTATATAATTTTAATATTCTCTGGTAATACATTGCTTTTTCGATTTTTAATAGCATATTTTATCTGAGTAATCATTTTAGGAATTTGTATTTCAACTGATTTTGGTAATTTTGAAGTTTTGTATTTTACAATGAATTCTATTCCTTGTATGTTATGAATTACTACGTCGTTAATATATCTATCTTTTTCCTTTTTAATTTTGTTTGACATAAACTCCATTATATAGTGTTATATTTTGATTCTATATTTAACAAATTTAAACAATTTTTATGATTAAAGAATTATAATGTATAGACTTATTTTCAATTCTATCAAAAATAGAATACCCAAAATTTCTCCAACTGAACTTATTGCTTTAGAAAGTGGGAATGTATCTATCGACAGGGATATTTTGAATGGCAAAATTGAATATCCTGATAAGAAAAAAACAATTAATAAATTTCCAAAAGATGAACTAGAGAGGTTATTGGATAATTTTAAGGATAAACCTTTGTTTCCTGATAACAAAAATTTTATAAAAGATTTAGCTAAAAAAAAATATTTTAGCTTTTTGATAGATGAGAAATATGGTGGAATAAGATTGTCTGTAAATGAATTATCAAATATCTTAACAAAAATAACAACAGTTGATCCAGCATTAGGTGTTGTTACAATGGTTCCAAATTCACTTGGTCCTGGTGAACTACTTACATTATATGGTACCGATCAACAAAGAAATAATTATTTACCTAAACTCGCAAATGGTGAATTAATACCTTGTTTTGGTTTAACCGGACCGAATAACGGTTCTGATGCAACGGGTAATATTGATGAAGGGTATGTATTTAAAGAAGATGGTAAAATTAAGGTTAAAATAACATTAAATAAGAGATATATCACATTAGCACCTGTATCAAATTTGATGGGTATTGCATTCAATTTGAAAGATCCAGATAATTTATTAAATAAATCAGGAATTACATTGGCGTTAGTAGAAAGAGGTCATGATGGATTGATTCAAGAAACATATCATAATCCTTTAGATGTTGGGTTTCCAAATGGTACTATAAAAGGAACAATCGTTTTGGAATTGGATCAAATAATAGGAGGTAAAAATAACATTGGAAATGGTTGGAAGATGTTAATGGAATGTTTATCTGCAGGAAGGGGTATTAGTTTACCAGCAACTGCGAATGCAAGTAGTAAGGTTGCTTCTTATGGAATGTTCAATTACATAAAGATTAGAGACCAATTCAATATGCCTCTTAAAAATATGGAAGCTATAAAAGAAAAGTTCAATAATATGGTATATAATACATGGATGATTCAATCTTCTGTAGATATGACAAATGATATATTAGATGCAGGAAATTCTCCTGCAGTAATAAGTGCAATTATGAAACAACAAACAACAGAAAGAGGAAGAAGTGTAATAAGTGATGCGATGGATATACATGGAGGTGCCGCAATATGTGTAGGACATAATAATTTTTTGGAGAAATATTATAAAAGTGTTCCTATTGGAATAACGGTAGAAGGTTCTAATACATTAACGCGTTCTCTTATCATATTTGCACAAGGATTAAATAAAAGTCATCCTCATATCTATCCATTATTGAAGTCTATATTGGCGAACGACTTAGATACATTCAAAGAGAATTTTAATAATATAATAAGTCATTCATTGAATTTATATTTTAAAACATTCGGTTTTTCTGAAGATTTAGAGCAACAAATTATAAATTTCGCAGCACTTACAAATTTTGTAGCATTAAAGGGTGGTGCAATAAAAAGAGAGCAAATGTTATCTGGAGATATGGCTGATATATTTGGTAATTTATATTTAGCTATATCCGTTCGTAACTATCACAAAAATTATAAAGCAAGTGAAAAACTTACAAATTATATAGTACAAAGATTACTCTTGGAAAATCAAGAAAAGATTAATAAAATAATTGATAACTTGGGATATGAGAGGTATTTACTATCTCATTTAAAGAAAAATTATAAAGCAATTACGTATGATAATGAAAGAGAAATTTTTGATGAAATTATGGAAAATGAGAATATAATAAACGAAATTCAAAAAAATATACATAAAACAGGTGTATTAAAAGATTATGAGGAAATAAATAGATGCAAAGAAAATTCTAAAGAATATATTTTATTAAAAGAGAAAATTATCAATGTGAATGAATTCAGAGAAGATAATGTGATACAATTGTAAATTGTTGGAAATACAAGTGGTTTTTATGTATGTTTATTTTTATAATTTTCAATCGCTTCGCGAATTGCATCTTCCGCAAGCATAGAACAATGAAGTTTTACGGGGGGAAGATTTAAGTAAGTAGCAATATCTTTATTTGTAATTAATTTTTCATTAGAATATATATTTTTACCTTTTATCCATTCTGATGCAACTGATGAAGATGCAATAGCAGAACCACACCCGAATGTTTTAAATTTAGCATCAGTAACAATGCCATCTTTATTAACTTTTATTTGTAATTTCATTACATCACCACATGCAGGAGCACCTACTAATCCTGTACCTACTTGAATATTAGATGAATCAAAAGAACCCACATTAAGTGGTCTCTCAAAATGTTCAATAACTTTATTATGATAATTTCTAATATACTTATTTTTTCTAATAAATTGCCTTAGTACATAATTCATTATAGTATTTATTTACTATTATTAATTATTTACTATTTAGATTTAGGAAAATATAGAATTACTAACTCAATTAAAAAAAAAGAGGTAGTTATTTTTATATTTTCAATCAAGATTGAAAATTACAATTCAAATAGGTAGGTATATATATAGTTATATATTGTGTAAAACACTTAATTCGAGTAGGCAAGACCACCCATACCACTCATGATGCGGAGGACATTGTAATTTGTGGCGTAAACGCGGACTTTGGCATCTGAGTTACCCGAAACGGTGGCGGCGGTGAGTGTGAGTTGGAGTGTGGCGTTGTCGATGCGGGACATGTTGCATGTTCCCGAAGGTTGGTGTTCTTCGGGTTTGAGGCCGAATGAGTAAACGTTGATACCAGTGGCAGGGACGTTTGTGTGGTGTTGGTAAGGTTGGACAAGATTGAAGTATCTGCCCAACCGTTCCGAGAAACGATCGTGACCATTGAGTTGGAGTTTGGCCGAAAGGACAGGGTTGAAACCATTGTCGACTTCGGACATGGCGAGGTAATTACCGGTTGTAACACCATCTGAGTTTTCGAACGAAAGAGTTGAGTCGCCGGCGGTGTCGATGGTAGAATCGTTGAGGTTTGAAAGTTGGAGATTGTAGTTGACAAGACCGCCTCCGAAAGGATCAACGGGGGTTCCTGTTTTCCAGGTTGAGTCTACGGCATCGGTGTAATTGAACCATTGTTTGCCATTGGTCATTTTTGAGCTGTCGACGTGGTCGTCTTTTTGGACAACCCATACAAGTTCTTTACATGGGTGATTGAAGTTGAGTTTGATTTTGTTGCTGACGGATGAAACTGATTCATCACCTGTGAATTGGAGTTGCTCAATGAGGTATTCGTGCGAGACTTGGGCGAAACGGCGGCGTTCATCGGTATCAAGGTAGATGTAGTCGACGTAGAGCGAAGCGGCTTCGAGCGAAGGCGTCTCCGATGGGTAACCCGCGTAACATTCCGATGCAGATCTGAATTCAAGGTTGATTTTGACTTCGTGGTATTGAAGAGCGATAAGAGGAAGTGAAAGACCTGGGTTGCGGCAGAACCAGAATTCAAGAGGAATGTAAAGGTCTACTTCGGGGGTGGAGCCCCCGTCAGGTGTGAATTGAGTTAAACGAGGGACGTTACCAACCATGTTGGCGTATCCGACTTTGTGGCCCGCAGTTTGGGTGAGTTCGTTCCAGATGTGCATCCAGTCACCGTAGTGTTTGTCGATACGTTGTCCACCGATTTCAACTTCGACGTTTTTGATGAGAACGTGACCGAGCCAGTTAACCCAGCGGAATGTCTTAGCGGCTTCGGCAGTGACCGCAGGTACTGTGACTTGAAGGTAAACACGGTGCATGAGATCACCGTTACGTGAGACGGTGCATGTAACGCGTTTGCCGAAGTCGGCCGAACCGTTGAATGTTTGTTCGATGGCTTCCATCGAGAAATTTGTGTGGCGACGGTAAACTACCTTGAAAAAGGTAATTTGAGGGTTGCCAGTAAGATAGATGTCTTGAGCGCCGTAAGCGACAAGTTGCATTAAACCTCCTCCCATTGTATACTTATTGAAAACAAAAAAAATTTAGATTAAAATTCAATTTTTGATTCAAATAATATTTGCAATATGTGACATGTCTGAAAAATTATAATAGTTCATTATAGATTTTGCTTAATTAATAGTAACCTATGATACTATAATTTTAACATTCGATTTTCTAACAAGTGACCGTGGATACTTCTTGTTTTCAAAAATAATCCAAACACTTTTTGTTGTTGTACGCAATACATTGCCTTTTTCATTTTTGTATTTTGTTGAATTAACAATTACACTATCTCCCTTTTTAAATATATTTTTACACAATGTATCCTCTTTTGTTAATTTTATAAGTATATTATTCCCTAATTTTTGTCTACAATAAGGACATTTGTTTTTTTCTTTAGATGTATTTAAACTTTTTATTATACATTTTTTATGATACAAATGATTGCATTTTGTTATATATGAGATTTCATTCTTGCCAATCTCTTCAAGGCAAATTAAACATTCTGTGTCAGACATATTAAAGTATACTATTGAATTGTCTTTATTTAAAAGAACGTTAACAAATTATGTTAGACAGTATTAATAATGCTTGATATGACAAAAAAAATAATAAATAGTGTGTTGCTTATTTTCATATTATTTTTAACATATAATCCAATTATGTTTGAATCGAATATGGAAAAATTACTAAAAATAATAACCATAATTGTATCGGTTGGTCTTGTTTTATTATCTCAAGACGTAACTATGACATTATTATTAGTGTTTTTAGCTCTAATAATTTTTAATAGCTTCCCCAAAACAACAGAGTCATCGCCAAAATCTTTACAAAAAATTTTAGCAGAAGCTACTCATTTTGGTTCATCTACAGATGAAGACAAAAAAGAACACTTAGATGAAGAAGACGATGAAGTTCCTCCATTCACAACACCCGAACAGTTTGATTCAGCACAATCCAATATATTTAACGAACTTGTTCAAGACACAGAGGTTAGAACTTGGGATGATGGTTATGGACCACAGGGTCTTGGACATGTAAAAGATTTTGAAGTTAAACAAGAATAAATATTAAAATTATTTTTTGCAACTTTGTAAACATTTTCTAGATGGATACCCTCCTCTTATCCAGTTTTTATTGACATCTTCTTGAATAATGTGATCAGTGTTTTGTATTTGATCTGCGAGACATCCAATTAATGGTGTAAATGCAGGTCTTCCTGAATTAGGAAGACAACTTTTTGATACAGATGTTCCTTTGCTTTCAAATACAACATTAGCAGTGCATGCATTATTACGACCGTACCCCATATAAGGTACAGTTAAAAATCCTGGATTTGGTAAGAGCATTTTCCCACCAGTTTGTGTTAAAAGAGTTCCATTTCTTAGTAAAGAATCTTTATCAACTAATTTTCCTTTTTTCCCTATGTAACCAAAACCATCTCTGAAATTTGGAACAGGGTGTTGCAACGCAGTTTGTGCAACCTTAGAATGGTCATCTAAGGCACAAGCATTATCAATCAAACATGGTGAAAGTTTTGAACTACCAAACCCAAGTGTACGATTCGTGGATGGTAATGGACAGGGCATCTTTATCTCATTACATATTTATTTTTCAGTTAAGAAATATAAAATTATTTCAATAGTTCAACTACAATTAAAACAGAAACATGTATAAAAGCACCTAGTAATATGTATAAACCAGATATAATATGTTTTTTATCACTTAATTTAATTTTATCTGCGTAAACAATACTCAGTAAAAGAGCTATTATAATAAAAATACAAATGGAATAAACAAGTGGATTCATCATTATATTATTTATCATTCTTTTTTGTTTTACAAAAACATCCTAATACTAAAATATCTCTAAATAATTGTTAAAAATATTTAAATCAAGGAGTTTTTGCCTCGTTTACAGTCTTTTGTTTATTTATTTTTTCTATTGTTCCACTCTCTATTGAAAATTTGTTAAAATCATTCAACAATTCTTTTCCTACTTTTGACATAGGTTTGTATTTAGATTTGCTCATAGCCCTTAAAGATGACCCAAATACATCAAATTCTAGTTTATTCCCTTCATGATCAATATAAACAAAACTCCTAGCTAATAAAATAAATCCCATAAAAACATACATATATTTTGTCTCTATTATACAATTATTCTCTCCAATTTGTGATAAAATATCTTCCAACCAATTACAAAAAGACAATTCTCCACCATTTACAATCATTCTAAATGGTTGTATTTTTCTTAATTTATCATCACCTGGATTATCTTTTAAAATAATTCTAAATAATTTACGCATAGATTTTGTATTTCGTTTAATAAATGCTTTCCATAAAAGCATCGCTAACCCATTCTTCCCATATGAAGGAAGAGAAAACCCTAACCCATAATCAAAAAGAGCTACTTTATTATTGCAATCATCTTCTTCATCTATAATATAAACAAAATTACCATCGTGCATATCAGTATGAACATAACCATTGTATACCATCCAAAAATAACTCATCATTAACTTTTCACTCATATCTCTTGTATATTCTGGATAATGTTCTTGAATATAAGAATAAGAATGACCATGGATATATGTCATTGTTATACAAAAAGGCGTGACGTTTACAATCTTTGGTAAAATAATGAAATCAAGATCTTCTAAGATCTTTTTAATATTTCTATAATTTTTATATTCGTTCTCATATGAGAATTGTTTTTCAATTGCTAAAAGAAAACCTTCTAAATCTATAGCAAATCCTATCTTAAAAAGAGAACATCCCCATATCAATCGTCTCCAGTATGATAATTCTCTCTCAAATGAATTTATACTAGACTTTCTATGAACTTTTATAACACAAGGTTTATCATTCAATTGCCATAAAGAACATTTATATGCTTGTGATATAGAACCAGAACCCAAAACCTTATCATTTATATGTGAATAAATTTTATGATGAGGAAATCCAAACCCTTTATCTAATATTCTGCATGTTTCTTCGTAACTATGAATATGTGGTATCCTTTTTTGTAAAGGTTTCAAAGCATTTATCATATCTTCACTTAGAATATCCTCTCTGTGACTCATCCATTGTCCTATTTTTATAGCAACAACACCCTGGTCAATTATTGTCTTCACAAATTCTTGTCTGTTTTTACTATTTTTTAAATGTTCATTTAAATTTCCCGATGAATACATTACCGCATATTTCATTGAATTAAACATCTTAAATAATTATACTATATAAATCTCTTTTGTTTATAACATTGTTCAATTTTTTTACTGAATCTTAAAAAAAAAAATTACTCGATTTGATATCATACGGTTTATCTCTTGTTATTTTAATCTTATTAATTCCACTAGAGCTTATGTTTGTCAAAATAATTGAAGATATGTTATATTCAATAGAACAGAACATATATATATCTTTTAATGAAATAATATTACGTTTTGAACCCATATTTCTAATAGAATCCAATTGTTCATTCGAAAATAATACTTCAACATTATTTGAATCAATAAAACATGCTCTTACAATCTTTCTAAAGGGAAAATTTATATTTTTTGAATTATTTGCATATCTATAATCACATAAATAAATAGGAAAATTTATTGATTTATAGTAATAATTTAAACGCAGAAAGAAATGACACGTATTTTTATACATTTCAAATATTTTAAGTATTGTATTTTCAAAAAAATACTTTATTTCTGTAGTAATTTTATGTATGGTATCAACAAAGTTTGAATAAAAAAACATTAGACTAATAAATTGACTAATATTTAACTATGTTACGATTTACATTTTAGAGTGTACATCTATTATCAAATCTTCAGCACTTACTTTTAATTTCGTAGAATTATTCAAAGTTCTTATAAATGTAAAAGGTAATTTCTTCTCTTTAACTTCTTTGTTAAAAATATCAATATTTGTATCGTTTTTATCAACTTCTACAAAAGGAGGCATACCATCTTCTAATTGTTGTAATCGAATACCTCGCATTCTTGTATATTCATAATGTGTCATGGCAGAACTTGTCTCCATATTATCTTTTGATAATATATAATTAAAGTCTTAATCATTTTTATTCATCAAAATTATAAATGATTTCTGTTTTTTGATATTCCGGAGAAACCCATGCTAATTTACAATGACAACACAAATAAATATATTTCATTTCTGCATCATTGTATCTTACATATATTACTTCGGGTTCTACATTATCATTGGTGTTGCATTTGCATTTTTCATTCGGACATTGTATGTTTTTAACCTTTGGTAATGTAGGATCATTGAATGTATATTTATTAATAAATAATTCATAAAAGACTTTCTCATTTCCACCATAATTTGCGTGATATACACATGTATTCTGACTATCATCACATAACTTATTTGTTTTACATGATTTACATGCATATACTAATTCATCTGTCTCCTCGTGCGTTGTAAGATTCAATAGGTTATCACATATTGAACAGAATTCCATGTTATTTATTATTACTTTATATCTTACATCATTTTTTCAACAGTTTTTGTTTTTGAATTCTGTTTCCCAGAAGTTCTTTTTATTTTCTGTTTTACATCATCTTTCATTTTACATATTACATCCTTTTTCCATTGTTCAATTGCATAATCATTCTTTTTTGTTGGTTTTTTATTACTTTTGCCAGATAGTTTCAAATCGTTAACTTTTTCTACATCTTCAACTTCTGAAGATATAGAATTTTGAAGAATACTTTCTAAATTATTAGACATTTCTAAAGATGTGTTCTGAACGAAGGCATCCGTTTTCTTTAAAGAATCTATGTAGTCTCTTATGGATTCTATAGTACTCATTTTTAATTGATTCATTTTAATAAAAACACCGTTCTCATTTTCCATATATTTGACACCATCGTTTTTAATAAATGTTAATATTTGATTATGCTCTTGTGGGGATAATAAATTTATATCATCTACCATACCTTTCGCTATAATCTCATTAAACTCTTTTTTTGAAGTCATTATAATTTACAATTATTTATTTATCCTTATTTACTTACATTATCAATATTTTTATAAAGAGAACATTTGTATGTACCATTTTGATCATCCATAAAAACACCCCTTAAGCAATATACAATCTTATCGGGTATATCACGATTACAAAAATCTATAAATTTTTCACCAGATAACATTCTTACTAAAAAATAAATAGAATACATACCACATTCAGTTGATGATTTTTGATGAGCTTTATTATTTATCATAATTTCATAATTATCATTGTTATTTTTACCTTGGTTTTTAATATCATTCATCAAATTTAATATCTCTTCATTTGGTTGGTGTCCAAAACTATCATAAAACATTATTTCTTTAGTTTCTATATTCACAAAAAATGCATTCCAATGACTCCCAGATTGATATGAATAATCATTGTTAAATATTGTACCAAATGAATCATATTTTTCTGATATAGCATTTATATCACAATTGCATAGATCACTTAACACACAATTTCCATTTATATTTTTTTTGGCAAAATCTCTTGTTGTTGGTTCATAAAATTTAAATTTTGGATATTTTTTCTCAAAATATTTAAGAATCTCGACAATATCATCTGTACTTAGCCATGTATCTGGTTTTTTATCCCATGAATATGGAACCTTTGGAGCGAAAACATCTTCTGTTATTTTATTAATACTTTTTATAGATATATTGTCACTTCTTGAAAGAATGCTTTTCCATTTTGAATCGTCTTCGGTATTTAACCTTATACTCAATTCTTTCCATAGTTTTTTTTTAGATATTTTCTTATTTGTCGTAAGAATATCTTTTCTTCTTATCCTATTGTTTGTATTTGCTTTGTTCCATATTTTTCTAAGTTCTTGTAGTTTTTTTGTTGTGAAACAACTTATTTTCCTTGTTTTAAAATTAGAACATTTTTTTCTCGTTACTTTTTGTTTATACATAAGATTATTATTAGTAAAAAAATAATATGGATTTAAAAAATTATTCAACAAGTTATATTCGTGTTTTAGAGAATACATATAGTAATATATGTTTGAATGATATATATGACAGGTTACTTACATTGCGTACTCTAAAAGAACTTTCAAATAGCAGAAATAAAGATTTAAATGATAAATTAAATCATCTACAATCGAAAAAAAAGTCATCTTTGAAGTCAGAATTTGAAATGTTATCTATAGAAAATGAAATAAATGTAATCAATAAAGATATTAAGAAATTAACAAAAATAAATGAAGATTCGTGTAATGGTTTAGAAAAAACAAATGATTTAATGAAGCATTATGTTGATCAGATAAGAACAATCTTATTAGAGTTATCTTCAGATATATAAAGTCTTTAGATGATTTGAGAAATCCTTTTTATTCATACAATTATCACAATTATTACATTTGAAACCATCAGATGAATAATATGTACCTTGAAAATAATCTCTAATCAATCTCATTCTACATATGTTTGTATTTTTAACATAAAGTTCTATTCCTTTCATTTGTTCACGTTGTTTACATCTAAGTTCATAATCATCTATCTGTTTTAAGAATATATTATTTATTACAAAATCACCTTTACTCCATAAAATACAACATGTTCCTTGCATATCCTTTTCTCTTGCTGCTCTTCCTATCTCTTGACAATATGATTCCATGTCTTTTGGTATTCCATAATGAATAATTGTTTCAATATCCGAGATATCAATCCCCATCCCAAAGGCAACCGTCGCTGCAAGTACATCTATCTTACCCAGAGTAAATTTATTTTGTACTGAATCTCTATTTTCTCTACTTAATCCTGCATGATAGTATCCTGAAACATAACCCCAATGACTAAGAGCATTCGAAATTTTTTCAGTATCTTTTTGCGTTTTACAATATACAATCGTTTTACCTTGTATCTTGTCTCTTATAATACTTATACTATTCTTAAAATCATGTTTGTACATAACCGATAAATTTAAATTATCCCTTGTAGGAGAAATATGAATATATACTGGATTTTTTAATTCTAAAACATTTGCAACTAAATTAATTGTTTTCTTAGTAGCAGTTCCTGTAACTGCCATAATAGGTGGTCTTTTCTTGAACCATTTGTTCATTTTGTTAAGTGCAGTATAACTACTTCTAAATTCAGACCATGATGAAATGCAATGACATTCGTCAATCGCAATCAGTGAAATATGCTTTTCCATGCCTTTAATCCACGATTCTCTACTCAAAAAATTCTCCGGTGTCATGTATATTACACATGGTAATTTGCCATCGAAAATATCCTTTTTTTGATCGTGTGTTATTTGTCTATCATCTAGATCCATATTTTGACTAAAAGATGTAACAATTGTACAAACATCTTTATATCTTCTTTGCTGATCTTTCATCAAAGATATTAAAGGAGATATGACAATTACCGTTTTCATAAGAATCATATGTGGTAGAATATAACATACACTTTTACCAAATCCAGTTGGTAGAACTCCAATTATATCCTTTCCATTCAACACGGATGTAACAATCTCCTTCTGTTCTTTCTTTAATTTAGATAATCCAAGTTTTTCAAGATAGTTTTTCAAAGGAACTCGCATGTAAATTATTTATATCTATATTCTTATTTTCAATCATTTTTAGAATTCTACTTTAAGTAAAAAGGTATATTGAAATACAAAACAATTGGGTTTATGTTTAAAATAATTAGTGTATGTAAAAAATATATAAGTACCGATATCAAAAGTACATCATATCTAAATTGTGTAGTATTATAATATACAAACACTACAAAAGGTATGATGTGAGTTACATGAGATACTATATTATATATCATATATTTCCTATCCGTTAAAAATTTTGGATATAAAATATAATTAAATAACATTATGCAACTTCCTACTATAAAAACGAATAATGCTATTGAATATGTACATGGTAATATATTTAAATAATACAAAATATGAAGAAGAATTGCCCAGTTTGAAAAGAATAGCACAAACATGAATCCATGTTTTTTAACTAATTCATTCATTACTATTCGAAAAGATTTAATCTCTAGAATTTTTAGGGGCTAAACACATTTTTATTTCACCTAAACTTCCTACACTATAACATACAATTAAAGGATAATCGTTTTTCAAATATACCTGAATTGTTTGACACAAATTAGTACATTTTGTGAATAATGTAAGATATTTTAATGAAAATACACCTTGTACAATTTCTATATCGTCCTCATTTGAAACAACTGACATTCCACCATTTGTTGATTCTCCCAATATAGTCTCTTGTTGTGCAAATTCTCCTTTGCATGTTAGAATAAGTTGACCGGCTACAGACTTAATTTCAATTTCTTCTGAAATATTACTCATATCTCTGCAAATCTTTTGGAAATCAGATGATTTCATACTAATAACTGATGTAAATTGAGCAGGAGGTACAGTAATGATCTCATTACTTAGATCCATTAGATTCAATTTGAACGTTGTGGATGCTCTTTTTTGTTCATTTTCTATCTTTATTCCTAAGTGATTTATGTCATCTTTTTCTATAAATAAGGTTAAAGTGTCGTTATTTGTTATAGTTTTTATAAGTTTAAAAAAATTGACCATGTTCACACCTATAATTTGTTTATGTGTACAATGAAATAACTCAAAATTATCTTTACCTAGACTCATATGAACAAGTGTAGTGTGTGTTGGATCCATAGATAATATTCGGATCCCATCAGGTGATATCTCCATATTTGTGTCTGGTAAAATTTCTTTTACTGCCTCAATTGTGCATTTTAATATTATAGATTGAATTGTTACAACTAAAACTGAATAACGATCTGTACATGTCTCCATTAGAATATTCGTTGTTCACCGAGACCTTAAGCAATTTTTTTTTAATAAACAATGTAATATGGGTTTGGCAGTTGACGTTGTTGAAGGTTGTTTAGAGCATTATACTCAACCAACTGAAGAAGCAAAAACCTCTCATACGACAAAATTAGTAAAAGTAATTGCATTGGCAATTATAATTTTAATAATAGCAGTATTTGGACAATGTCTTTGGAACATTTTTCTTGCAGGTGCAGAGAAGGGGTCCGGTTATTTTACATTTATAAAACCATTGCCATCACCTCTTCATACGATTGGAGTTTATCTTACACTAGTGTTGTTTTTTGGCTCATGTTAAATTTCTAATAAAATTTAATGTCTGGTAATTTTGATGGTGAAGAAGGATATACAATTAATGACCTTGTTTGGCTTTGGGCAAATAACTCTAATATAGAAGGCTATGAAGATATTAATTTAGAAGGTATAGAAAATTTAGGAGATAATAGAGCAGATCAAACTGATTTTTTTATAAATTATCTACTGAAGATTCCAGGTTTCTTTTTAGAACCAGAACCTGAACCAGAACCTGAACCTGAACCAGAACCAGAACCCGAACCTGAACCAGAAAGTTTTCATGACGTGTTTCTATCTTATGATAATGGAAGTGTCTATATTCGAGAAGAAAACATAAATTTAAAATTGACAAGTATTCTTATCGTATTAACTGGTATTAATACTCAATTTACACATGATAGTTCCATCAATCCTATATTTAATGATCTTGGTTGGTCTGTATATGTTAATCTTTATAGAGGATATACATATGTTTTATTATGGTCTGATGGAACAAATCCTTATTTGATAGAATATAATTATACGTCATTGGGTTCACAATTATACAATTTCCCAACAGAAATTGTTAATAATAATATTACACTTATTTCAGTAGAAAGTTGCTCTTTAATACTAGAAAATGGCTTATCTGCGGATGTAACATTCCGAGCCACCGTAAAAGATGTTATTTATGAACCTGAACCCGAACCAGAACCGGAACCTGAACCCGAACCAGAACCTGAGCCGGAACCAGAGCCCGAACCGGAACCCGAGCCTGAGCCGGAACCCGAACCAGAACCCGAGCCACAACCCGAACCCGAACCAGAACCTGAACCAGAACCAGAACCTGAACCAGAACCAGAGCCTGAACCCGAACCAGAGCCTGAACCTGAGCCAGAACCGGAACCTGAACCAGAACCTGAACCCGAACCTGAACCTGAGCCACAACCTGAACCCGAACCACAACCTGAACCCGAACCTGAACCTGAGCCACAACCTGAACCCGAACCTGAACCAGAGCCACAGCCGGAACCTGAACCCGAACCCGAACCCGAACCCGAAATTTCTATATACCAACCAGAACCAGAACCCGAACCACAACCTGAACCGGAACCCGAACCTGAACCTGAACCCGAACCCGAAATTGTATGGTTTGATGATGATAGTTTTATGAGAAATTCGAATGTCGTGTCTGAATCTGGGTTCTTATATGCACATGAAATCTCAGGTCTTGTGCGTGCTGAACATTTCAAAACAGGTGATTATGATGAATATGGAATCTCTATTTTCGATGATGAAAACTATAATAATTTAATAGGAAAATTTACAATACTTCCATATGATGAAGTGCCAATATATGTTAAATTCGATCCACCATTTGATAACGAATCTTATGATCAAATGTATTACACAATCTATTCATTATGGAATAGAATAGCTGAAGGAACTGGAGCTACACAATATGTAAATGATAATACAAAAGTATTTATCGAATTACCAGACTCTTCTATAGATTATACAGGATATAGAGTACTATTTAAAAACGATTTAACACCTTATACCATAACTGATTATGATCAAACCAATAAATCTGCTAGTTTTGATCCTATTAAAGTATTTTATACAATTGACTCAAATGGTGTAGATTGGGAATTATACAAGTCCAGTTAGAATTATACAGTTACTACTAAGACTCAAATAGATTTCTTATCAGATTTTCCGCGAGTTTTGCTTGTACATATATTCAAATATTTCAAATGAAGGTCTTATTACTTCTAATATATAGTCGCAAAATTCTTCTGATGATATATCGTCAGATGATATATCGTCAACATATTTGTTAAAATCAACTATATAGTTTGATGAAATTTCTTTTTCATAAATGTCTTTATTTAGTAAATAATCTTCATTTAAATTCACAACAGCAAAATAATCATTGTCTGATTGGTGTTGTTCTTGGAGTTTTGGCCTGGCCGACTCGTCCACGAGGACATCCCCGTCATCACCGTACTGTAAATTTTTTAAATTTTTATAAGCAGATGTGACATCACTATAATCAAATGGAATAGTCTTTGCATAAAAATATTCCTCAATTAATTTATAAAATGTACGAGTATTTCCATAAAAATAGTCCTCAATTAATTTATCAATTGCGTAAGAAAATGAATTCAAGTAGAATTTGTCATTTATAATTATTTTAAATGCCATATTAATAATTTTTAAAAAAGTATGTATAATTAAGTTATGTATAGCTAATTTTTCTTCTCCGAATGTTTGTGTTTTTCTCAATTTATTATATAATGTGGTGTGGAATTGGGCTTTGGAATTTGGAGTCCCCGCCGCCTCTCTTTTGATCTTCTGACTCGTACGACGCATGGCGACGACGTCGTGCACGCTCTCCCTGTTCTTATCGAAGACTTTGCCGACGCCGCCGGACAAGTTCTGGGAAACGTCATTGAATTTACGTACTTCAAAATACTTACTATCTTTTTTATATACTTTAGTTAACAATATTGTGTTATTAAAAAATCTGGATAGGTTATTGTTATTGTTATCATCTAATAGTTCTTCTATTAAACTGTTATATACATCTTTTGCTGTATTGCGAAGAGTATCTTCTACTGGATTAATTTCAAACTTATTTTTTTCTAATTTTAGGTAATTGTTTCTTATATTTATCAAAATGTTATGTATTTTTTTTTTATGTTTAGGACATGATACATCACCAAGACTAGGTAACCCGTCTATTTTTGTGGATGTATCATCATCTGGATTTATATTTACCGGGATAACAAAATCAATATGTTCGTATTCATTTTCAGAATATTCCACAAAATCTAAAAGATATATCATAAAATCTAAAAGTTTATCTACTCTTTTAAATATACTATAAGAGTTTGCAGAACAAATATTAGAACCGTTCTTATACAAAAAAAAACGATAAATATTATTTGGGTCTAACTTGGTGCCAGTGATCTCACTACATCCTCTACTAACACCAATATCCGTTGTTCTGCAATATTTAATCCAGGAAGACCCGGCTTTACGGTCGGTGATACTACTATGTAAATCTCCTATTTTTGGTGTATTCTTACTATTTATGTCTTCTTTAAAATCATCATTCAATTGCTCAAAAAATTCTTTATTATACACGTGATCCATAATACGTTTATAAATTTTAAACTCGTTATTAAAATCCTTAAAATTTTTATTTTTATTAAAATCTGTAATTTTTTCATTAAAATCTTTAATTTTTTTATTAAAATAAATGTCTCCTTTTTCAAAATAGGGAAATTCGGGTTTCAAAATAATTTTGGTGTTTTTTTTTTCTTGATTTTTTTTCAACAATGTATCATTTTCATAAATTTCAAAATTTAAGTTACTTATCGAATCATCTTTTATAATACAAATATTATATTCTTTATATGTTTTCATATCATTTTCCATAATTTCATCAATAATTTCAACAGTACATATTGGCTTCTTCTTCTCCCCAAAAAAATATTCTTCAGTCAAAAAACCGGAAAGATTCGTTATATCATTTTTAATTAAATTCCATTTGAAAGCGTTAAAGATTTGTTCAAATTCAAAAAAGATTTCATTATATATAAATTTTTTTGGTAAATATAACAAAAACTTTTTTTTAAACTCAGAATTTTTATTCTCAGAAATTTTATTTAAATAATTATGGTGTACATTTAATATTTCAAATACGCCATTTATTTCTTCAGCAATCGTTGATATACTTAGAGGTCTTTCGCCAGTATACAATAGTTCTGGACGTAGTTTATAAGAACTATTACTATTGTTTTCAAATGCTATTTTATTTATTTTTGATAAAATAAGATGAGAACGATCACCACAAAATTTTAATACTCTCAAAACATATACTAGGTTTTTTTTCAGAATTCCTTTATCCATATGTGTATCTGGATATGTATCATAAAAAATCTCAGTTATTCTTTGAATGCAATATATAGTTTCTTTTGTGGATTCGGTAGATTCATTTCCACGTGGTACTATATATTCACTTTTGTAGGTGGAAGGGCAATTTTTTCTGAGTACACTTCTAATTTTTTTAGCAATTTCACTTTGACTTATTTTGAATTTAAATGAATGTTCTCGTTTGTCTTTCGTAGGTTTCAACTGATTTTTATAATCATCAGTATTATTAAAATTGAAATATTTGCCAAATTCTTTTGTTTCAATAAAAAGTCTCCTTATCTTTTTAATTGCAGTGAAAACACTGACATCATTGAAAACACTGATATTTATGGGCTCCATAAAATTAATAAATTGACAAGTAGGTATATATGATGAACCATCCTCTTCTATATTTGTAAAAAACATTGAAAATAGAAATTGAATTCCATGACACCATTGTTTTTCATTTGCTGGTTCCGAGCATTTTGCACAATAAGCAATAGTAGCATACCATAAAAAATTCAAAAGAATTATATTTTTTTTTTTATATGCGGGGGGATCATAACCAAAATCAGGGAAAACGGTCTTGTACCTTTCTCTAAAATACGCATATAAAGGTAAATCAGAACGTGTCAAAGCATCATCGCAGTCTCGACATTTGTTTTCTTCTTTGCACAACCTATCCTCGGGACAATTCTTAGAGGTCTTTTTTTTATATGCCTCATATTTTTTTAAAGAAGGTGTACTCGCGGAGTCTAACAGTGCAGACAAACCTAATAAATTTGGACCCCACCCATAATCTTTAAAAATAGCATACTTATCATCCAATGAAAGTAATGTTTCACGGTCAATAACTTTTATATCATCCTTAAATATTCTACTCATTTCTCCGTATTGTTCGTCTTCTTTGGCGATGCTGTTATTGTAAAAGAGATGATCCTCAAAATTTCTTGGACTGTGTAATGGATTAATACCATCGTGTATAGTATCTTCTTCAAAGATAGTATCTTTTTTTCCTGTTTTTTCTAAAACTGGTGAAGTATTGAAAAACCATTGTGTTTTTAATGATTTGAGTAAATCATCTATGAAAAGTTTGAAAAAGGCATCCTCATCTGTAAATATAGCCTTCTTTTTAAATATAGCCCCACCCTTTATTTTTTTAACTGTTTTTTTGTGTTTTTTACTTCTTTTGGAGATACATTTTTTTGATTTACAAATTTTAGATTTTTTTGATTTAACATTCTTTTGTTTTTTTTTTGGTTTATTTTTTTTAGGACCAACTTGTTTAATTCTTGATTGGTTATAAAGTGTAACTGGCATTATTATTAAATTAATAATTATATAAATTTAAGAACTAAAACTCAATCCTGCCATACCAGACATTATTCTTAATATATTGTAATTAACTGCATATACATTAATATTGAATTTGTATTCGTGTTGGAGGGTTTCATTTGAGGATGTATTGTTTTCTACAGAATATACATCTACAGTTTCTACTTCTAATTGTACATTTTTTATTCGTGACATATTACATGCTCCAGACGGTTGATATTTTGTAGGATCTAATGAAAAGGAATACATATGCACACCTTTTTTATCTAATTTAACATCGTGTTGATAAGGTTGAACATGCTCAAAATACATTTTTTCCATTGATGCGTATCTTTCGATACCATTAAACAAAAGTCTTGTGGATTCTATTATATTTTCTTTATAAAAATGATAATTAAATTTAGTTGGCAATTCAGCTCTATCTTTTTCTGTGTAATTAATAGAACCAAACTCATTTGTAGGGGAGAGTTGATTTATTATAGGTGAACCGTCTGTTTCTGCTAACTCATAAAAAAGAACATCTTGGTTATCAGCTCCAACAAACTCTAAATAACTGTCCGATCCCGGTGGAATAAATTCATGTCTCCAATTTGTATAATTATTATGAGCATTTACTTCACTTACAATATCATCCCTTTGTCCAAACCAAACAAGGTATTTTACAGGATGTTCTAATTCAAGATTTAACGTCTTTGTACCAACTATACCCATAAATTCTTTAAGATTCACTTGTTCTATCAAATATTCATGAGAATTATTTGAAAATCTTGTACGTTCTTCTTTATCAAGATATATGTAATTTACAAGAAGATGAGCATCCATATTCCAACCTTGAATGTTTGTATTACCATCCCCTAAATCTGTGTTTCTTACAAAATCTTCACTCTTATTTCCCGTTATAAAATTGCCAATATGATGATGCGATTCACTAGAAAGTGGTCTGCGTCTTTGACCCCTAACCGCACTACCTATATTAGTTTTAGTCTCAATAATTGTATATAATTCAGTTATTTTTCTCAATTCTATCTCAATATGAACTTCATGATATTGAAGAGATATTAATGGCAATGCTAGTCCAGGATTTGTAGTAAACCAAAATGGAAGAGGTACATAAAGTGTTCTACCAGGAATAGATGGAGGTTGTAAATAAGGGTTTGCGGTAAAAATAGTAACCTTTGTCGCATCTTGTGGATTTGTATGTAAATATGGAGATAGGGTAGAAGTAGGATATGTACCTCCATTAATACCATTATATTGAGGCATAAACACGTCTGCTACATTGCCCGTCATATGATCATAATGCGATTTTGTAGCATGATCCCCGAATATTTCATGCCAAATCTCAATCCACTCTCCGTACATCTCACTAATCTTGTTGCCCCCAATAGATATATTGGTTTTTTTGATCATATTCGTACCAATTGAGGATATCCACCAAAATTTATAGTCAATATCCGTTTCTGGATCATAACCAGAATATATATCTGGTAAATTGATAACAAAATACATTTTGCTTATAAGATCTCCACTTCTTGGAATTTTACACCTAAGTTGTACATCGAGATCAATAGATAATTCACTTGTTCCTTCAAAATCAACTCTGATAGCATCCATTGAAAAATTTGTATAACGTCTATAAACAGCTTTAAAGAAGGTCATTTGTGGATTTCCATTTAAATATTGATTTTGTGCACCATATGCTGATAATTGAATTAACCCTCCGGCCATACTTATAAATATAAATAGAAGATTCCTTATATAAACATAATAATGTTACCATTTGAGAAAAATTCAGAAAAGATAGTTAATCTTATATTAAATGCAAACGAGACAGGTAAGGTCTTAGGATATTTTGAAAAATTTCAAATAGAAAATAATAAATCATCCGAATTTATTCTATTTTCATTAGTGACACAATCTTATAAACAAATTACATTGCGTATGAATAAAGACACAATTGATACAGTACCTGAATTGCAAAAAATTTTACTAATTAATCACGTAGAAACAGCCGAATTATTGTTTGATAAATTAAGTAACCAGTCTAACCAGATTTCAAGAGAGACATATTTAGATTTCCTCTCTAAATTAGAAAAAGAAACACTTCAAAGTTATTTCAATAATTTTTTTGATTTCAAAAATACAGAACCCAATAAAAAAAAGGATATGTACACAGATAAATCTTACTATTTCCTGATTGTAAATTTTTTTAAGAATGTAATTTATTTTGTTAAAAAAGCGTGTTCTAACATTTTCCAAGATCGTAGAGACTTTGGTATGTTTTTAAAAAATGATTGAGAATACAGGTGTTAAATAAAGTAATAAATACCAAAATAAAGTGATTATGAGTACATATATGGATAATCAGAAAGGTTATGTTTTAGATAGAACTCATATTTCTAGGTTAGTTTACATATATATTTATGTAGAAGAGACAAACAGCGTATTCTGGTATGAATGTGAAGCTTCTAGATTAGTTCCCAACCAAAATGTGAATATATCTAGAAATATTACAATAAAAAATGCAGAACAAGAAAAACCAAAGAAAAGTCCATGTTGGATTCAAGGAGTTAGAAATTGGTATGAAATTGACAATGAAATAGATATTGAACCAGATACTATTTGCTTTGAAAAATCAATATTAGGGGGGAGATTAAAATTGAGTAGCAAAACAATTTGGGGAAAAAATTCTAAAGGAATGCGTAAATATACATTTATCCCACATTTAAGAGGATATCCTCGCTATTGCGTTGCATCCTCACACAATCCCTCAAAAAACGATATGTATGTAAGGGTTGAAATACAAAAATGGAATGAAAATGAAACTATGCCTATGGGAATATTAGTTGAAGATATAGGTAGCGTTAATGATCCATCTTGTTTTGAAAAGGTACTTAGATTTGGATATTGTACTTTACCACGTTCGCGAACTAAAATTCATAGATCTTGGAATAAACTCTTATTGTCCGATGAGAATATTCAATTAAAAAAAGATGAGTCTATCCAAGTACCAGCAGAAGAAGATTGGACAAAATATGATACGTTTAGTATAGACCCAGAAGGATGTAAAGATGTTGATGATGCGTTATCATATAATAAAGAAACCAATGAACTTGCCATACATATTGCCTCTCCTACTGAAACATTCAATGATGGCACTCAATCAATTGAACTGCACAATGTTGCAAAACACCAGTCTGAAACGATTTATCATAGTACAATTTGTAATCTGTTACCTAATAAATTAGTAGAAAAACATTCTCTTTTAGAAAAGGAAGAAAGAGATTGTTTATCAGTAATATTTGGTCTAAATGGTAATATAAGGTTGGTAAAATCAAAGGTATGTGTGAACGAAAACTTGACATATGAAAACTCTAGTGACCGTGTTAACGATATTAGCGAGGGTATCAGTACTATATTTAATATTGAAAAACATCTGTTATCAGACATTCATGAGTTAGTAAGTTTATGTATGATCAAAGCAAACGCATATGTTGCAAATTGGTTAATCAAAAATAGAGGAAACAAGAGTATTCTAAGAGTAGCCGAAAAAGGTGAACGAGCATGGTATATGTTTTATGATAAATCAAAAGATATGAGCCACAACTCTCTAGAACTGAAAGAATATACACATTTTACTAGTCCATTACGTAGATTTGCAGATCAACTTGTTCATAGAAGTATTCTATATGATTATCATGCTACTCATTTGGAACTTATGTTTGTTAATAGATCCAAATTTCTAAGAGGACACATGGATACTGAATATTATTTAACAAAACTATTCAAATTAGAAGAAAAGTCTGAAAATACAGATGTTATTTCGCTAAAGGGAACGATTATTGATATGAATTCTCATTATGGGAGAATACAACTCAATGATAAAGTATTGTCAATACCAATCGTTAGCAATATAATAGTTGATTATTTCAATATTGAAATCGTAAATGAAAAAATAAGAATAGAGTATATTCCAAATCCGACTATGTATTTTGAATGTAACATTGGAGATGAATGTATATGTAATTTGAAATGGAATTCAGTAGAAGGTTTGGAAGGTTTTCTATATGAATGGGTTCAACCTCCTATTCAAAATTGGGTTAGAGAATTAATTAAATAAAAAATTTTACTTGGTATAAATAATGGCCAAAAAAAAATTAACAACAATGAAAGCTATCAACAGAAACAAATCTAAAAAAAAAATGAATATGCTATCTAAGAAAAAATCTAAGAAGCGGAGCAATAAGAAAGGCAATAAGAAAGGCAACAAAAAAGTTAGTAATAAAGAAGGTAAAACGGAATGCAATATAAATTCTCAAATGGGATTTATGAATGTTTATGAGATACCTGAATTAAAAAGAATAATCACACAATATTCTTATGAACCAAAAGAGCATGTTGTATATCAAGGTTATACAGATGATACAATTGAAAAATTCAAAAAAAAAGGAAATGTTCACGATACAATATATTATTGTACAGACAATCAAATGGGATGTGTGAGGTATAGGATAATTATGAATGAGAATAATGAAAAGGATATAGAACAAATTTGGTCAGCAATGGATGAAGGATACTTTTAAAATTTAATTTAAAAATAAGTGGTACAAGAAATACATTTCCGATATGTAAATGCGTCATATTTATTATAATTACGAAGAATGGAAAAAACAACTTAGACCCTGCGATATCATATTTTTTACCGGAAAAGGTGTAAAAGCAACTTGTCTTGATATTTTTCAGGAGAATCATTTGAATATAAAATCCTCTTGGGTACATGTAGGTATCGTATGTCCTAAATATTTTTTTGAATTTAAAAATAAAAAGGACGAAGAAACCTATATAATAGAATCAATGTTAGCAGGTATGAGTAGCATTAAAGAAGTTGAAAATAATGAAATGGAGAATGGACTTCAAATTAGAAATTTAAAAGATGTAGTTGAATATGAATTAAGCAATGGTGCATCAATCGCATGTTTCAGATTAAAAGATTCTCCGTTCAAATTTACTGTTAATGAAGAATCTGAACTCGATAAAAAAGATTTAATAGACTATGTTTATGAAAATAAATACAGAAGAAGAATAGAATATTTTTGGAAAAATCATAGTTTAACATCATACAATTGCAATTGTGGAAGAAGTATTGGATTAGGAATACCCTTTTTAAGATCCAAAAAAAGAAGAAGACTATTTTGCTCTGAAACAATAGTGCGTTTCTATCAAGGTTTGGGTTTTATAGATTTGGAGGTTGATCCTGAAAAAGTAACACCCGGAGAATTAGGTAAATGGTGTGGAGATATTATAGGTGATACACCATTTAATACAGAACCTTATTATTTGTTGCGTAAACCTGAATTGAATAGACAAAAAAGTATTAAAACAAGATGGTGGATTTGTGGAGCAATATGTATATCAAATATAATATTAATGATGGGAAGCAGTTGAATTATATTTTGTAATAATTTGAAAATATAAGTGTACCGTTTCTATAGTAAAAAATAAAAAAAAGAGTTAGTATATAATAATATGAATACTCAACAAGCTGTAGTCATTGTATTTATGACCGGATTACTTTTAGTTTTAATTGCAGTTGGTTTTACGGCATTTGAAGAACAACTTAAAAACCCTATTTTCATTCGTTATACATTAATATCTGTATTGATGTTGGCATGGTTATTAGTTGTATTCGTAGGAGATTTATATATGATGTATAATCAAATAAGAAATGATTTAAAAAATTATCAAAAGCAAAACCATGAAGTCATCATGAAACGATATGTAGATGCGAAAGCTTCGTGTCCTAAATAAAGTTAGCGTTCATCATCGTCGTCAGGTACATCTCTATCACATTGTATCCCACACGCTTTTATTTTTTTACACCTTGAATTTTGTATTTGGGCTATTATAGATATAAGAGAACATGATGCAATTGATAATAAAGATACCGGATCTGTCATTGTATTTAACTGGAATTTATTCGATATGTTTTTAAATAATGTTACCAAATAACATTAAAAAAAAGATATCCAAACTTATCTATTATGGTAATGAATAAATTTTATCAATATCACATGTTTCATTGGTATTTATTAAAAATTCAGTAAATATTTCATGAGAAAGTTGATCTCTTGGGTTTGTATGTGAAACAAATCTAGATATATGTTTATAAAGACCAAATCCATTTAATTCTAACAAATTTCGATCATTATCATCAGTACACCATTTATATAAAAGTTGTCCAAGTGGGAATGAGTCTAAATCATTCCATTTATCTTCATAATCTTCCAATATAGAACAAGCAAATCTCGAAAGATCAAAACATGGAGAAGGATTTACTTCCTTTTTTGTAACTCTATCATGTCTTATATATTCATCAAACTCACTCGAAGTTGAAGATATATCACTCCATGTATCATCCTCATAAGGATACGTATATTGTCCACCCGCTTCATTCTTCTTTTCAAATACATCGCCAAAATATATGTTGTCATTATATGTAAATGTTGCTCTCCCAAAATCAATTATTTTCATAATATACCCATATGTCGGTATTTTGTATATTTTATCATTTACCTTGTAGTATAAATATTCAATGTCCGTTTTTTTACCCATAATGTTTTGGATATGAAGATCATTGTGGACAAAATCATATTTATCATTCGCATATGTGAGTGCAAAACATATTTGAAATATCCATGAAGTCATTTTTCTAATAGTTAAATTTTTACGTAAATAACGAAGATATCTCTTAACAATAGATGGTTCGTATAATATAGATAATGTATCATTAATTTCATTTGAAATTAATTCATCGAAGGTATATTCGAATTTCTCCATCATAACAATTTGAACAGGAAGTCTAGGATATGATGCACTTACATTGGGTTCGTTTGATTCAGTACTAGACAATGAGAGTAAATCATCATCGTCATTCGCCATTGATTCAATCGCAATTTCTTCAAAATCTGTTTTTTCTAATTCTTGCTTTTCAATATCCAATATTAATTTATTTTTAGATATTGCGTTTTTGAACCAATCTTCTCTTTTATATGCAGAATATTCCTGAGTAATATCTTCATTATACTCTGATACAATTCCGTTGTAAACACCATAAACACTTCCAAAGTGAGGACATACATCTTCCTCTGTTAATCTACCTAATATTATAGAACACAATGAATCAATATACGCTGTATTTTGTGGATTTTGTATCTTGAGTGCAGTGTTTTCTTGTCTATGATTTTTTGTAGGTAACCATGGAGAAATATGGTTATCTATATATTCACCTTGAATCAAAGATGTTGTATCTAATATCGGTGTACATTTTAAAAAAAAAGGGATTTCCTCGGTGTCTTCATTTTGTGTGGATATTCTGCCAATATTTTCATTTATATCTACCACATCTATAAGTGTTTTATTTAAAATTATTGTGTTCCATTTAGAGTAAGGTATTTTTTTCAAAGTATGAAGAGTCGGATAATAACTCTGTAAATTATCAATTTCCATTGGACCATTTCTTAAAAATTCTTCAACTTTCAGGTTTCTTTTTTTTATAATTTTACACTCTGTCATAATGTTATTTTATTATTTTTTAGAATTGTGGTTTTAAACGTATTACTAACATTGTTCAAATTCAGTTACGTCATCTCCGAGTGATTGTAATTTGTTTAGCATATTACCATCATTAAAATCTACATTTACAACATCATTATTGTTAAGTGAATCCAAGTCAATATTCATTAGTGTTTTAGAATCATCTATATTCACTTCTTTTATTTGTTGTGATGGTGAAGAATTGGAAGTACAAAATAATGAAACTTCTGGTTTTGAATCCTTTGAAGATTCAGTTGATATTAGTTTACATGTTGTAGAAGCCATTATATCATTTTTGTTATTATCAGCGGCGTCATCTGTATGTTTTTTTTCTAGTTTCGATTCAGAGATAGGTGCAATTAAGGTATTATTTAAAACGGCAGATGCAAGTGCGTTTTTTTCAATATTTTCAAAAGATTTCTTCATGGGTTCATCCTTTATTATTGATATTTTCTCATCTAAATTGTCAGTTTCATCATTATCTTCTGTTTCTTCAAGTAATTCACTATCAAAAGTATTTAAATGATCACGCAACATCTCCTTAACAGGTAACATATCTCTAACGGTTTCACCTATTGAATTACATATGAGCTCTTCACATTTGTTATAATTTTGTTGATATAAACATGAATCAGATGTTTCTTGAAACAAATACGCATGTTTCCAAATTTCTCTTGCTATTTCAATAAAACATTGATGTAAAAAATCTTTAATTTCAGGAATATTAATATTTACTTTCTTTGGTGGATTTTCTGACCTGATTGTAGCCAGAATTTTTGTATGTAAAATAAATACTGCAGTAACCAGATCCTCTAACCAATCACATTTGGTTGATGATATAATTTCATCCATAAACTCCGTCTTTTTATTATCATCCCAATCAACTATATCACTTAACATTTCCTGAAAAGTAATTAAGATTTTATCATCTTCATGATAGTTTAAACAATTCTCTTTAGCTTCTTCATAAATTTTTAATATAGATGCCATATAAGACTTTTTCAAATGACGAATTAGCTTTTTTGTATAATCACTTTTAGCATCAACAAGACACGGAACCGAATATATTTCCATTTATAAATTAATACTATAATTTTGACAATGGTGATTCCGCAATCATTCTATACAGTGTAAAATATGAATCCTCCGTTAATCTCGATTTATTAATACAATCTGAAATTATATTAACGTATGTTCTATCAATTTTTTTATTGTCAATATGATATTTAATTAAAAAATAACCTATTGTTGAAATTTGATAACTATTTGAAAATAATTCCTCGACAATATTATCTATTGAGTTCGGATCTTGATTTATACTTTCAAACCAGGAAGAAATTTTAGATTTATAATTATTTTCATGAATAATTACATTACTTTCAAACGATTTTTTATCTATTTTAGAATAAGTCATATGAAGAAATTGTAATATTAATGTTGTCTTACGAAGATCTCTACTGCAACCTTCAAAAATGTACTTTAACGTATCATTCGTACATTTTAGTTTTTCATTTTTTTTAATTCTTTGAAGGTAAGGATAGGTAAAATTAAAACTAAGTGGATTAAATTGAATATAAATACACTTCCGAAGAATACAAGATGAGATTTGTTCTATTTTGTTACACAAAAAAAAGAATATTGTATTACATTTATCTGTAGAACAATTTGATAAAGCATGTATAAACATCTTTTGTTCTGAAAATGTAAACGAATCAACTTCATCAACTAATATATATTTGAACGGATGATCAGATGATCTATTAATAAAATGATGCATCTTCTTTAAAATGACGTTTTGTGAATAAGATTTAGTTTTTGTATCAAATGTAAATACCGAATTTTTTGGAAATTTTAAAAATAATGCACGAACGGCAGATGATTTTCCTGTTCCGGGTGGACCATGAAGAATAAGATGTTTTTTTTGAGAACCATAGAGTTGAACACTTTCAAAACTTATTTTATTTCCACATACATCTTCTATATTTTTGGGACGATATTTCTCAGTCCATGGTAACATTGTTAATCTTAATTTTTATTACAATTATTTGTTTATATTAAAGAATAATTAATTGAATTGAAAAATTCTATTTACAACACTTGTATGATTTTCTATGATGTTCGGATACACCATGTAGTTTTATTCCATCTAAATGTTTTTTAGTACCATAACCCATATTGTTTAATAAATCGTATTTTTCATCGAGACTTGGGTATTTATCACATAATTCTATTATATGATTGTCATGAGCTACTTTTGCAAGTATACTTGCTGCACCAATTGAAATATAATTGGCATCTCCATGTGGCACACACGTGTATGGTGACCATTCATCTGTTTTTGAACAAAAATATGGTTTGAATTGTGTACCATCTACCAATATATGATTATATTCATGTGTCAAATTATCAAGAGCACGATGCATTGCTGTGAAAGTAGCTTGAAGAATATTTTGAGAGTCAATCTCAATTGGTTCTGCAAAACCTGTGGCGTAATCAATTGCATTATCTTCAATAAATTCCTTCAACAGTAATCGTCTTTTGTGAGGTATTTTTTTACTGTCCCATGTTTTATACGAGTGACAACGTATATCTTTCAACTCTTCATAAAAATCAGTAAGATCCCTATTGTTCCATATAACAACTCCTGCATACACTCTTCCTATAAGAGACCCCCTGCCCGCCTCGTCAACTCCTACCTCTAAAAGATTTTGTGTATGAAACACATCCATACTAATTATCATTTATTTTGATTTAATAATCATTAACTGTTGTCAACTTCAATTTTGAGTAACGTCTCGTTGAAGTTCACTTTGTGTTGTCGCTGACGTCATCATTACATATTGAAGTGAACTTCAAGTTGATGCTGACGTCATCATTGCGTGTTGAAGTTAAAAATGAACAAAATAATTCATATTTCGAATATTCATATCGATTTTAGTCATTTAGTATTAAATAAGTTAGTAATTGAAGTTCCAAGTTGAAGTTTTTATTTTCTACGCGTCTATTAATCAATGCCTAATAACATGTTAGTGGCGGAAAACATGTTTGTTACAAAAATACAAGTTCATTGGAGAAATTATATTTCTAATAAATTGAATGAGTATTTTCACATTATATTATACACCTTTGCACTGCATTTAGATAACCTTAAAATATACTCACAACAATTTTATGATTTAAATAAAAGATTTTCTATTCGCCTAAAAAATAAGGAAACTGTTACTAAAGAAAAATTAAAAGAAGATATAGAATTGATAATATCTTTACAAAATACTTATGGGTGTAATTCATATATTGACAAATATTTTGTAGAAAAGTTAAAAAATACGAAATTAAGACACTTTCATTATAAAAAAGAATTGTTGCATAGAAGTTTTGTTTTCATCGAATTTCTTGATAGTGATAAGAAAATTTCAGCAAATGATTTCAGTGCAATATATAATACAACACAACTCAAAGATTTTATTTACTCTAATGAATGTTTGGAAATAAGTGCATTTGGAATATTAGGAAAAGGATACTTTATAGAAGATTCATATAAAGTACTTATTAATTCTCCTTATACTTGGTATAAAAAAGAGAAATTATTAAAATATGTTGAAAAACAAAATGATAATAAAAATTTCCTTGAAAATTGGTTAAAATATAAATTATGTTTCTGTAATTTATTATGTGATACGTCTGTTACATTGTTAGATAAAATAAATACTAATTTAGAGTCATTTTTAGCTGATAAGAAAAAAATGGTTCCAGTTTTAGTAAAAGACTTCCTAAGCTCTACACCATACTCACAATATAATATTTTGTCATTGATGTTTTTGGGAGATGATAAATGTGAATTTATGGGAATGCTCTTGTTTTCACTTATTGAAAGAGAAAGTTCAATGAAAAGTATAACCGAAATTATATATAATCATTTACCTTTGCAAACTCGAAAAATATTAGATGAACGAGAATCCAGACCAACGAAACAAATTGACTCATTAATGCCTTCCGAAATTGATTACGAACCACGTATATGTGCATTAGATGTATCAGACTCTGTTAAAAAGAAAGCAATCGAAAAATATAGAGAAATACAAAATAAACAAGGAGATATAAGTAAACCACAACAATATCTTGACAAATTATTAGAAATACCTTTTGGAGTATTCAGAGAGGAATCATGTATTGTACAATTACAAACATTTATAGTTAAAACAAAACGATTCTCTGAAGAATACGATTCAGAAAAAATATTCAAACCAAAATCTTGGTTCGAATTAGAAAAATTTTTTAGTGTTGAAAATGAATTCAATATTTTAGTTCATTATAGCAAAGATAACATCATCCCTCTGATTCGTGCTTTTAAAAAAAATTTAAACATCAAATCCTTAGAATTCAAAAAAAATGGTAAAAAACATGTAGTGCAAGTGACAAAAAAATCGATTGATGCAATATGTTCTGACATGGAATATTATATATTACAATCATCATCCAAAATCAAAGAATGTTTGTCAAATTTAATAAAAAATCTACTTAGACATACACCATACAACAATATCTTAGAAGAATGGCATCACGTTAGAAGACTCGTACGTGATGATCAAAAAAGAATTCGTAATATATTAGATGAAGCAATATACGGACAAGATAGAGCGAAACGTTGCATCGAGCAAATAATCGGACAATGGATGACCGGAAATAAAAAAGGATATTGTTTCGGGTTCGAAGGACCACCTGGCACAGGAAAAACATCAATCGCCAAAGAAGGTATATGTAAAATACTTCAAGATACCGATGGTAGTTATAGACCCTTCAGTTTTATAGCATTAGGGGGATCTTCTCACGGATCTTTATTAGAAGGACACGGATATACCTATTCTGGAGGTACGTGGGGACAAATTGTAAATATATTAGTCAGTTCAAAATGTATGAATCCAATAATATTTATAGATGAATTAGACAAAGTTAGTAAAACTGAACACGGTAAAGAAATAATAGGTATTCTAATACATTTAACAGACCCTTCGCAAAATGATACCTTTAGTGACCGTTACTTCGCAGATATACCTCTCGACCTTTCAAAAGCAATATTTATATTCTCATACAATGATATATACAATATAGACCCTATATTGAGAGAAAGAATACACCGTATTCAGTTTACACACTTTAGACATGAAGAAAAATGTGTAATATGTAAAGAATATATATTACCAAAATTATATCAAACAGTCGGATTATCAGATGAGGATGTTATCTTAAATGATGATGTATTATTGTATATCATAAAGAATTACACATTTGAAGCAGGACTTAGAAGAATATCACAATTATTATTAGAAATATTACGTGAAATTAATTTACAATTTTTAAATAATGAAAAACAAAGACCTCTAACATTAAGTTGTGAAGATATTAAAGATGACCTATTAAAACAATATACATTTGTTCAATACACAAAATTATTAGATGAACCAAGAATAGGTTCAATTAATGGACTATTCGCAACATCTGTAGGTATGGGTGGAATAACTCGTATAGAAATTCAACAATATTCAGAATTATCAGGTAAAGATACAAAATTTGAAATAACAGGTCATTTAGGTAAAGTGATGACAGAAAGTATATCCGTTGCGAAAACAGTTGTTTATAATATATTATCTGAAAAAACAAGAAAAGACATTGCTATTAAAACAAAAGAGCTCGACTATCATATTCATTGTTGTGAAGGTGCCGTTCCAAAAGATGGACCATCTGCAGGAACCGCAATATCAATTGCCATGCTTTCTTGTATATTGAAAGTCCCAATATCTAATAAAATTGCAATCACTGGTGAAATAGATATTCATGGTTATATGCATGCAATAGGTGGATTATCAGACAAAGTATGGGGGGCACAATTAGCTGGAATTGAATATGTATTTTGTCCAAAAGAAAACGAAGAAGATATGAATAGAATATTAGATAAAGTTTGGTATACAGGAAGTACGAAAATTATACTGGCAAATCATATTTGTGATGAAGAACTAATAAACAAAGTCTTTACAAAGAATATTAAAAACAAATTAATAAAAAAATAGGATGTTAATGAACCCTAATGTAACTCATGTTTTATCCATAGATGTTGGTGTCAAAAATCTAACATATTCATATATCAGTTTGTACTCTGAAAAGGAATTTTATATTAATAAATGGGAAATAATTGATGTTTTATCTTTTGGTCAATCCGAAATTCAGCAATTATGTAATAATTATAACAAAATGACTAAGAATCAACTTAAAGAAGCTATATCAAAGGAACATATTATAAAAGATATTACAACTTCTGAATTTAAAAAATTAAAAAAAGACGATTACAAAGATATTATAAAAAATTATCTAAAAAAAAAAGGATTAAAAACAAGGAAAAAAGATACAAACTTATCAATTGATGATCTTGGTATCAAAGTTATTGAAATGTTAGACCAAAAATTTGGTAAAATTACAGAAACATTAGACTATGTACTTATAGAAAACCAACCTTGTATGAAAAATCCTAAAATGAAATCATTACAAATGATCATTATGACTTATTTTTTATTAAAAAAAATGCAACTACAAAAAGAAACAATTGTAAAATGTGTACCTGCAAATCTAAAAATGAAATATTGTATTCAACGTAATTATATAGTTAATAAACCAAAGAATTACAATGATACTAAAAAAACAGCATGTCTCGTTGTAAGCAAAATACTTGAAAATATGTCAGATTTACCAATTAAAGAATTGAAAGAAAAAACAATGTATAATATTGAAAATATATGGAAAAAAAGCCCAAAAAAAGATGATTTAAGTGATGTTGTTTTACAAATGTTAGGTTTTTTTTATAAAAAAAAATAAAATTTACGTTTAAACGCAAATCAATAATTTGTTATCACATGTCATATGAGCGGTCTAGAAGAAATAGATTTCACCCCAACAACTAAAATAGAAAAAATAGAAACCCCACAACCAACAAACCCTATAAATTTAGATGATACTAATACACCCACCCCCGTTAATATTGAAAAATCTAGTTCAAATGTAAGGTTGCAAGATTTAGATCTATTGATGGATCCTGAAAAATCAAGACCCAACTCTCCTAGAGAATTGAAGAATAACGACACACAACCACCACTGCAACAACCACAACAACCACCATCGCGACCACCACAAATAAAAACCTTTGAAGATGTAAGTAGTTTCAAAAAAACACCGTTCAAAATACCATCTAAAACATTTAAAAAACCGGATAATTTTGAAGTTAAAAAAGAACCCGTCGTTTTAGAAGAATTAAAAGAATTCGATTCATTTGAAATGAACATAGAAAATGTAAATGTACCAAAATTAGAAGAAAAAATAAATGTTAATGAAGAACCTCCAAAAGATACACCCGTTTTTTTTAATAATCAAAAAAGTATATCAGAAGATACTGGACTTGAGAAACAAGATTTGTTATTTAAATTGAAACGATTTGAGATGAGAGGTATCCCTTTATCGAGAAAATTTAGTCTTAATTCAAGTGTTGATGATATGAGAGAAGAATTTTTACGTATTAAAGCCCAGAGAGACATTGAAAATAGTGTACGATTCCAAAGAAAAACAATGATGGCGATGGTCTCGGGTTTAGAGTTTTTGAATTCTAAATTTGATCCATTTGATATTAAATTAGATGGATGGTCTGAAAGTATACATGAAAGTATTAATGATTACGACGAAGTATTTGAAGAACTTCATGATAAATACAAAACGAAAGCCAAAATTGCACCTGAATTGAAATTGTTAATGATGTTGGGTGGAAGTGCTGTAATGTTCCATATGACAAATTCACTATTTAAAAATTCAATGCCAGGTATGGAAGACATACTAAAACAAAACCCTGATCTTATGAAACAATTTGCATCCGCTGCTGTAAACAGTGCTGCACCGGATGATACTGGATTTCAAAACGTTATGGGTGATATGATTAATGAGCATACGAATGCAAGAATGGCACATCGTCCAGTACCAAATCCTCCATCAGAAGTAAATATTAATAAAGAACCTACTATGAAGGGTCCAAGTGATAGTGATGTAGACCGTATCTTAAATCAAATACAAAGTTTTAGAGATGTAGAAGTAGGCAATATAAGTGATACACGTTCTATCCCAGAAGTAAATGAAGTACCACCCCCTGCACCACCTAAAAGAAAACGAGGTCGACCTAAAAAAGATACATCCGCAGGTCTAAGTTTGAATATATAATAAATACTTTATAAAAATGAATAGATTATAAAAAATGAATAGATTATAAAGAGTTTATTAATAAATATATTAATAAATATGAATCGTGATACTGTTGTCATTGTTGAATCACCAGGTAAATGTAAAAAAATTGAACAACTACTTAATGTAAAATGTATGGCAAGTTTTGGACATATTATGGATATACCACCTAGTATCAAATGGTTTGATCCTAATAATATTGAATTACCATACGAAATTACAAAAGATAAACATAAAGTTGTATCAGAACTAAAAAAATCTTGCAAAAGGAAGGGTGTAAAAGTGATAATCGCTTCAGATATGGATCGTGAAGGAGAGGCAATTGCAGAGAATTTAATGAGAGTTTTATCATTAAATCCTTCAAAAACAGACAGAATACGATTTAATCAAATTACAAAAAAAGCACTCACGGATGCAATCGAAAATTCTGGTAGAATTGATATGAATCTATTTCATGCACAACAAGCAAGAAGAGTTGTAGATATTTTATATGGTTTCATTGTTTCTCCTATTTTGTGGAAAAATATTCAAGGACGAATTTCAGCAGGTAGATGTCAATCCCCTGCAGTCAAAATTTGTATGGATAGACAAAAAGAGCAACAATGTGGTGATAAATATTTTACAGCACATGGTAAATTAAAGATAAATCGTAGTATCATACTTGAAATAACAAAAAAAACGAGACCTATCATACGAGATAACATGTCTGAATGGATTGAAAATATAGCAAATAAAAAAACCATGACTCTCCTTTCAAAGAAGAAAGCAGTTCGAACTCAATCTGCTCCCCCTCCACATACAACATCAACTCTACAACAAGAATCTTACAAAAGACATGGTATTAATCCAAAACAATGTATGGCGTATGCTCAAAAATTATACGAAGGAGGCTACATTACATATATGAGAACCGATTCTACTGAATTATCCAATGAATTTAAATTAATCGCAAAAGATTACATAATAAATACATATGGTGACAAATATTTTGGAACTCTGCACAAAAAAAGAACAAGTAAAAAAAGTGTAAAGGCTCAAGAAGCACATGAAGCGATTAGGCCAATTAAAATTAACAACATACCTGACAATTCAATTGGTATTGGGGAAATGAAAATATTTATTCTGATTTGGATGAGATCTGTTGCATCACTTATGTCATCATCTAAATATGATGAATTTGTATCATTGTTTGAACCTACACAAGATACTTCAAAATCATCATCCGGTAATGATAAAAATACATGGGAATCTATATCTAAAGTACTTACATTTGAAGGATATCAAAAACTGAGGTACCCTACCTCAAATAAAGACAGTGATATTTCAAAAACAATGGAAGATAAAAGTAAAAAGGAGGCAATCATAAATGATAATCTCGAAATTGGACGCGAATATCCTATAAATGCATTATCTTTAAAGGAATGCGTCGAAAAGCCACCACCGCCTTATTCTACCGCTGATCTTATTAAAACTCTTGAAAAAACAGGTATTGGTAGACCATCTACATTTAGTTCAATTGTTGAAAAGATTCAACAAAAAGGATATATTACTATGGGGAAGAACCCATCACTAGATGTGTCAATGAGACAAGTATCTTGGAGCAATAACAAGATAAAAGCCTCAGAATATATTCAAAAGATAGGAGGACAGAAAAATGTGTGTATTGTTACACCTTTAGGACAAAATGTCACGGAATTCCTAGAAATGAATTGTGCACCCATTATTAAACTTGATTTTACATCGCAATTAGAAACGTCACTTGATGCTATTGCAAATGGTCAAATTGAATGGAAATCATTTGTGAATGACTTCTATTCCAAAATGAAATCTTGTATAGATGCTATAAAACCCGCACCATCGTTGATGAATAACTCTGAAAGAACTATTAATTGGATTAAAATGATCCATAAAAATAAAGATACGAATAAAATTATCGGAGTTGTACATAATAAAAATGGTTTTGCTTTGGCAGAAGGGACAAATAATGCTATTGAAAAATATTCACCAATGCCCTATGGATCAAAACCAGATGATGTAACCGTAGAAGAAGCAATCGAATATATGAAATTACCTAAACATATAGGTGTATTTAACGGTTCAGATGTATATCTGCATTTGGGTCAATTTGGATGGTATGTTAAAATAAATAATACAAATAAAAGTATTTGTAAACAAAGAGATATGCCATGTAACGATTATATATTATCAAGGTTAAAAGAAGTACCTAAAAATGAGAAAGTCATGAGTATCACAACCGAATGGTCTATTTGGAAAAATCATGAAAAAGAATCCCATTTCATAATGAAAAAAAATAAAAATGGAAAGGTCTCATTTTATCCTTTACCAAATTTCTCCAAAACCAAAAAATATACTGCAAAAATGTGTCAGGAAATTGCAGATGCTCAACCCAAAAAAATTTATAAATCAAGAAAAAAATATGTGAAAAAACCTTAAAGATTTAATCTTTAAACATTGATATCTCAAAACCATCTATTTTTTCATTTTTTTTACGTAGTTCATTAACAATATCATCTAAATCATTATAAAATAAGTAATCTACACCAAGATATTTTCTAATATCTTCTATTGAACGAGAATCATAATATATGAGTTCCTCCTTTGTTGGTATGTAAATACCAAAATTATTCGTATTTTTTATTACCGGTGAACATGAAACAAATATAATCTTTCTAGGATTGCATTTCTTAACTATATTTATAATATGTTTACTTGTATTACCTCTAACTATTGAATCGTCTACTATCAATACATTCTTATTTCTAAAAACCAAATCATTACACGTAATTTTCCTCTTTATATTTTTTATAATTGTTGTTTGATCTTTCATAATAAAAGTTCTATCAATATAACGATTTTTTATCAATCCATTCCTAATTGGTATTTTTAATATATCTTGAATTCCATTTGCAAATGTAATACTCGTATCAGGAACTGGCACTATAACATCAATGACTTCATTTATATTATTCATAATATGTTTACCCATTATTTGCCCAATTGATATCCTAGCATCTAATACATTTATATTGTCTAAAATAGAATCTGATCTTGCAAAATATATGTACTCAAACAAACACGGTGTTAATACAGAATATTCAAAGTGATGGTTTCGTATATGACCAGAATCTTCGAAAATAATAGTTTCTCCTGAATTAACATCTCTAATTATTTCAAAATCCAATATATTCAATACGGTTGATTCACTGCAAACTAAATTTATATTTTTGTTCTTCATACCCCAAATTAAAGGTCTTATCCCACATCTATCACGAATAGAAATCATTCCATAACCTTCAATTATAATGTTTACACAAAAACTCCCTTCTACTATTGAATGTATATAATTAGTTGTCGTAAATATCATTTCAGAAGTTATGGTATTCGTTTTAGATTGTTTAAGCAAAGAATATAATTTACTTGAAAATATACAAAGAAATATATATGAATCTGATTCCGATGAAGTAAGAATATTATATTCTGATTCCAAAATATTTTTCAAATATTGTATATTTATTATATTTCCATTGTGACAAATAGTTATTCTTCGTGGAAAACTACTATAAAAGGGTTGTAATCCATCTATAACACCATTTGTAGCATATCTAACATGACCTATACAACAATTGCTCTTTAATTCTAGTAATTCACTATCGACATATGATGTTTTAACAAGTCCATTTTTTTTTATGATTCTTTTTGATGTAGCTATCCCAACGCCGTCTTGACCCCTATGTTGTAACCCCAACAATCCTTCAAATATAATGTAAATTACATCCTCAGAATTATTTATAGTATGAACACCTATAATCCCACACATATACTCTTCATACTGTTTTATTCATAAGTATGTAAAAATGATTTGCATTGTTAACTTAATACCATATATGAAAAAAATTTTATGGCACATATCATCTTACAATGTATTAAGGAAAATGGAAAATTAAGAATAAAGTTTGATTCATATGTGGATATAAATGGCAAAAAACACAAAGATGTTTATAATAACAATTTGAATTGTAGATTTCCAAAGAATATACGCGAAGAAGGTAGATACTACAAAATCAGTCCAGAAGATTTGAAGATAACTTCACGGAGTAATAGTGTTCCATTTTATAGTGTTAAAGGTAAAAATGTTAAAATTATAAATGTTTTGGAAACAGTAGAAGTTTATAAGGCTGCAGAATGTGTGTGTTGTATGGATGCAAGACCGGATATAACCCTATTACCCTGTGGTCATCATTGTACTTGTAGAACATGTTATGAAATAATGCGACACAAACACAATGCTTGTCCTCTATGTAGAGTTGTAATAACAAGTGCATTATTGTAAACTTATTCTATCTACATCCATCAATTGAATACGAGTTCTCCCCGTCTCCCCCAGATCCAGAAGAATCAGCATTACAACGTTCGGCATTTTGATACAATCTGTTATTGTCTTCCAAATTTACAACATGACTTGATGTTACTATTTGATTGTAGGATAACGCATGACGTTGTGTTAAAGTAGTCCAAATCAAAAAACTATATGCAATTAATCCAATAATCATACCAAACGAAATAATGAGTCCTGCAGTCTTAGGTAAACCTAAATCAGTTGAATATAAAACCAGTATAATAATACAAAATATAAGCAACATTCGTCTAAGAAATTTGTTTTTTATTTGAATACGGTCAAGTTGATCCTTATTTATATCTGTTTGACGATTTACAGTATTTTTATCATGTGTTACCTTATTCAAATGATCAGTTGTGATTTTTTCCAGTTCCGCATAAGATCTCAATAATTCTTTCGAAGTCTTATTCTCTCTTATAGTAGTACCTTTGTGTTTTTTTGAATAATTTAATTTGGATCTTTCCTCTATCAATTCTGAATTTGAAGCTAAATTATTCATTGTACGAAATGTAATACTGTTTTTCAATACATATTTCCTGAATGTAGGTGTAAATATTTGCATTATCATACGAAACTGATGTATGTAAATAGGTGTATCGGATATCCACTTTTTTGGTTTTTTTATTTTATCTCTTCTTCCAAGATTCAGTACATTTTTCATATTATCTTCACTTATTCTTTGAACATATGTAGGTGAATTATATCGTTTTTTGCTTTTATCCCAGTTAAGACGTTTTAAATCATGATATATAGCTTTCGTTAATTGAATCAACCTTTTATGTGGTTCACTATCCTTAAAATTTACATTAACTGAATTTAAAACTTTAATAAAATTTTTAAAAGTGTCTACCGAGTCAATTGATGCAATCCAATTTGACCCATCATTACTTACAGCTTCCCCTCTAAATGGTCTTGGGGGGTAACAAATATCAATACCTCCTTTGAAACAACTCATCTATTATTATTTAATATTTTTAATTATTCCAAATTCCACCTGAGCCTAAATGCATATTAACATCCGCTAGTGTACTAGATGGTAATATAGGAATAAATGAACTTAATGCAGATTTTTCTTGAGGACCTTTGAGATATAATTTGTATATATTTTCTACACTAACAGTTCTTGGAAAATATTTAAATTGTGAAATATATCCATCATATGTTTCTGAATCTTCACCTCCTATTATTATTGTTTCTGGTAAATATGGTTCCAATTCAAATGGTAATATAAATGTTCTTGCTAGTTTTCCATTCAAATAAAAGTCCATGGTTTTACCCCACTGTGATATAGCAATGTGATTCCACGATTGTAATCTTATGTTATCTAAAGAATAATTCATTACATTATTATTGCCAAACCTTCTTGATTTTTTTGATATGTCTTGATTAACATCAAAATATGGTTGATTAGTTGTAGAATCTACGAATTGAACTGACATTACAGGTCCCTCTTCGAAGTTAACATACATTGTATAGTTTTTGTATTTTCTTTCAAAAATTAATTTTGGTTTTCCATCGTTCCAGTAATTTTTAATATATGTCCAGAAACTATACGTATATTCATTTGCATCAGATGTTACAATTTTATTACCACAAATTTTTGGAGCAGGTGACATCTCAACAGGAACACCAATCAGTGTAATACCTTTATTTTTTTTGCCAAAAAAACGAATTGCAATAAAAATTAATGCAATTAACAAAAAAAAGGCGAGTATTCCTAAAACAATTGAATTAAATCCACTGGGTACATATGGAATCTCTAATTTACTTTCATTTGATTTTAAAAAATTAGTTACAGTTTCCATTTATTATTTTATGTAAAAAAAAAAACAACGTATTTATAAATGAATGCAATAAATTCTACCCAACTAATTGAATTCGCAAACAGTGGAAGTATAGCCTCTCAAATTTTTGCTGGTATTAGTATTGTTATATTGGTGTATATTGTTCTCAATTTACTAGCTTTTATGTTTAACAGAGTTGTAAATGTATTTGTATCAACACCTTTAATTCTTGATGGAATGCAATCTGCATCTACAGGTTTCAAAGTGTCTCAAGATCCTCATAGAGGAAATTCAAAACTTCTAAAAAGATCTGCAAACGAAAAAAATGGAATAGAATTTACATATTCAATGTGGATGAATATAGATTCTTGGGAGAATCAACAACCTATTTGGAAACATGTACTTCATAAAGGTCCTCAATATGATATGGATGTTACTAAAACTAAAGAACCACACGAATTTTGTGAAATACAAGCACCGGGTATTTGGATTCATCCTAATACCAATACTATTCGTGTTTACATGAATACTTATGATTCAGTAAAAGAATACGTAGATATTGCAAACATACCTATTAAAAAATGGTTTCATATAGCTGTTATATTGTCACATAGAAACTTAGACATCTACATTAATGGATTTCTCAAAAGAAGACTAAAATTAAAAGGAGTACCAAGACAAAATTATTATGATCTTCACGTTTCAAGAGATGGAGGATATCAAGGTCATTATTCCAATATTAGATATTATAATTATGCTATGTCAATGACATCTTTACAATTGTCTGTAAGAAATGGACCTAATTTCAAATCCATTCAATCAAATAACGGTGAGAAATCTGGTATCCCATATTTATCAAATAGATGGTGGACAGAATCTGATTAAAATCGTAATAATTCGAGACTGTGCAGGAAAAAAAATATTTTTTATAAATAATAGGTGTAAAAATGACAAAAAACCAACTTTTTAAAAATATACCGACCGAAGAAATGTGCACAGAAGTTTTACGTGCGTTTGGTTTAAAATCAATATACGATACAACAAATTTCTCAAAAAAAGACCTAGAAGTTATCGGCACTGTACAAAAAATATATGAGCTAAAGGAAAAATTAGAATATTTTTACATTCCTTGTAAAGCAAGAACATATTTAAATGATTTGTCTCCAAAAAATTGCATAACCATATTAAGACAAATACTTAAGATTTTCGATAGGACAGTAACGTCAAGGGAAAAATATATTCGTGGACAAAAATATGTTATATATCAAATTATTCCAAAAGAATATCGCAAATATCAACCGGTATCGATAAATAATAATGTAGAAAGCTCATTCTATATTAATTTTGATTAAATACATTTGTTTATAATCCCAGATCTTAGCAAATTATGTCTGAAATGTACATATTTTCCATAAGTTAGAATTCTATTTTCTAACGGAATATTAAATATTTCATGTCTAAATTCCTTATCTTTATAAATCAAATTTATGAAATCTGCTACTTTTTTATAACTCCCAAAGATATTAAACAAAAGCTCCAAACCATCTGAGATTTTAGGTCTTTTACTATTACCAAGCATTAATATACTTTTGTATAAATCTTCTTGGAGATTTGGAATCTCCGGTCTTGTTGTATGAGGACAATATAGGAAAATATTTCGAAATACAATATTTGGACAATTCATATTGTTCAATTGAGTAGTAATGTTTTTATCTAAATATCTTACAGAATCCATTCTATTATCTAATTCTATTATGTTTACCAAAATCTCTAGTTATGTTTGTATCTAACGTATTCAAGTACTTTACAATATCATTTTTAACTATCTTCATTTTGAGTATATCCAACCGCTTCATTGGTTTCTCCAACTTCTTCTCTCGACTTTTGTAATATTATATCCTTCATTACGAGACTTGTTGTCGAGAAGAATGCATCGTGAAGATTCATTATATTCCCTAAATTCCCATAATTCATAAGATGAGCCTGACAGCCATACGTCCACGAATCCTCCGGGTTTGTATTCAGATTATAAGGATTTGGTCTTACAATTGTAAACATCGTCATGTTTTCTGTTATAAAATCTGATTTGTTATCTGGTGTTTTTGCATCTTCCCAATCTATTATTCTTGCCTGTTTTATGGTCCCATATTTTGTATGCATGTTTACTAACTCATCAAGTTTAGTATGTTTACAGTTTCCACTTACTATAATTATTACCTTATTATAAAAATTGCAAATAGGTAATTCAGAATATGAACCCTCTCCACCAGTTATAGGTTGCCCTCTCTCATAATGAAAAGAAGGGTCTAACAAGATATTTGTTGGAAAAGCATTCACAATAAATTCCGCCGCCCGATCCATCATTTCTAAATTATAATCCTTTATATTGAGATGTAAAAATAAAGGATCATTCAATTTATGACGTTTAAAAGCCTCCTCTAATATTACTTCCAAGCATCTCTCAAAACAAATACTATTAAGCGATTTTCTTTGTCCCCATTCTGATTTAACAATAGGATACGCACCAGAATTTGTAATATTTGTATATAAATCAATATCAATTAATCTGGCACCTCCTACCAAAACTGCACGTAACATCTCCTCACTTACATAGTTTCCGCCAGCTATTTGAAATGCACAACTTTGATTACTTGATGCTATATAAAAATCAACAACTTTAGCACCATTTTTCATATCACATGTAGAATCTGAATCCTTACACGTCGAAGCATCACATCTTATATCCTTTGCAAGATAGTATTTGCCAGTATGGTAGGTTTTGCACCTATTTATAGGTATGTTGTTAAATGATCTTTTCTTATAATGTTCTATTATTCTTTGTACAAAAGGATATTTCTTCAAATATAAAGAGACGTGATCATTTGATTTATTACAACGAATAAATTTGAAAAAACCTATCATAACAGACAACATAAATATGAAAAATAATATATATGCTAACGTATTATGTTCATATTTGTCAATAGCTATTATGTAAATTGATAATAATATAAAACAGGTCAGCCCACCATACATAAAAAATGATAATTCTTTATTAGTATTGTCGCAACCAGATGTACTTGGTAAATAATACAAATGCAAAGCTATGAATACAAATATTAAAATGAAACCTATAAACCCTATAACAAGATTAACAGTTGGTTTTATTTTAGACACTTTTGATAATTTAGAAAAAGAACGCAATCTATCCATATATTACTTCTATACTTAAATTATTCTGTAACATAAAAATGATCTTGAAAGTATATAAGATTATACCTCTTGTGAATAGTAAATATGACTCGACAGAACAAGATTTTAGCAGCATTGTACTCTTATTTTGAGAAGCATCTCTCAATAGTAGTTCAACGCTAACTCCCCAAATAGATTACCAACTCATTATGCAGCACTTGTTATATCAGGTAAACCAATAAGTATTGGAGCATCCGGATTAGCAGGATGTTCAAAATTATGTAAAAATGCAGTTACAAGACATGCCGAGATTGACGCTATATATAAATTTAAAAATAAAAATAGATTAAAAAAAGCGGCATTGTGGAGTGTACGATGGAAGAAAGTAAATAATGAATACATTCTTGCAAATGCAAAACCATGTCTTTATTGTAGAAATGTTATAAGAAAATGCGGTGTTCGTACAGTATTTTACAGTGATGATAACGGAGAAATAAAGAAAACCTCTATTGACGATCTTGAATGTAAACTTACTACCGCAAGTATAATTCATTTAAAATCAAAATGTGGGTATAAAAATGCATCATATAGATAAAGTATTGAATGTTTTTTTTATTTTTATTTATTGAATAAAAAAATGATCTCGTTACAATTTGTATAGTATACACACTTACAAGGAATTATGGCTGGTGAAATGATTGATTCACTCTATGCGACTTGTTCTCTCACTCTAGATACTCTAGATGCGATTCTTCAAAATATTAAGATAAACAATCTTCAAAGAAGTAAAAGAATTTTGATAAAATTTTTGAGGACTCTTCTAAAACAGAAACCACTGCTTAAGATTGAAGGAAAATCTCCAAAAGATACGAAAGAGTTACATAAATATGTTATGAAAATTCATAGAGAAGTTGTAAAAGATTTACTTTCGTGGATTAAAAAGGATCATAACAGAAATATCAGAAAACACATCAGTTCTAAGATTAAAGAATTGAAAGTCATAATCAACAATATTAAACAAAACAAATCTAAAAATTTAAACAAGAAAGGCAAGTTGAAGGTCGAATCCGACGATGAAGGGTCTGATTCTGACAATTCTGAGAAAGATTATCACTCATCGGACGATTCTGATTATGAATATAATTCAGAATCAGAGAGTAGTTTTGAAGAAGAAGACAGTGATTCTTCATTTCATCTTGATTCTTCTGATGAAGAAGAGGAAGATGATGGTGATGATGGTGATGATTCTGAAGACGAAAATGATAATAACGACGATGATGATGATACAGACGATGATGAAGATACAGACGACGATGAAGATACAGATGAAGAAGATTCTAAGGGAAAATCATCTAAAACTACCAAAAAGAGAAAAAACAATGATAAAAAGAATAAATCAAACAAGAAGGAAAATAGCAAAAATGTAAAGATTAAGGAGAAGAAGAAATTGGAAAAACTTGAGAAATATATTAAGATGATGAAATATAAGTCTCACGAAGGTACTACTGCTCATCTAAATTCATTTAAGAAATGTTCTAAGTCTCAAAAGAACAAAATTCTAAAAGAATTTGAAAAATATGAGAATAGTGGAGAAGGTGGTAATAAACCTCTTATGTATAGAGTATTATTATCTGATATTCCTGATAATGGCAAACAAGATATTTTAACTCGTATTCAACAAAATAGACAAGAAGATTCATCCAAATTTAGGGAATGGTTGGAAGGTGTTCTTTCTATCCCTTTTGGGCATTGCGTTGATACTCCTGTAAATTCATCGTCTTCTAAGACAACTATCAAAAATTTTCTGGGAGAGACGCGTGATTGTTTGGATGATGCAGTTCATGGACATGAAGATGCTAAACAAAAGATCATGCAATTTATTGCACAAACAATCTCCAACAAATCTCCTCATGGTCTTGTATTAGGAATTGAAGGACCTATGGGAAATGGTAAAACAACTCTTGTTGAAAAAGGATTTGCAAAAGCATTAAAAAGACCTTTCATTACTATTCCTTTAGGGGGGATTCAAGATGGTTCTTTCCTTGAAGGTCATGGTTATACTTATGAAGGTTCACGTTGGGGGGCAATTGTTAATTCTCTTATTGTATCTGGGTGTATGAATCCAGTTATCTATATGGACGAATTAGATAAAGTAAGTCAGACTCACCATGGAAATGAAATTATTAACTTGCTTATTCATCTTGTAGATCCTTCGCAAAATAATCATTTCAGAGATAAATATTTTGCTGGTATTAACTTTGATCTATCAAAGGCCACATTTATATTCTCATACAATGATGCTGACCAAATCAATCCAGTATTAATGGACAGAATTACACATCTAAAAACAAGAGGGTTTCGATTACCAGAAAAGGTGATTATCTCACAAAAATATTTATTGAAATCAATCTTCGATGACGTTGGAATTAATGATTCGGATATTGAAATCCCAGATGATGTTGTTGAATGGATTGTACAAAGTTATACTCATGAAGGTGGTGTACGAGAATTGAAGAAGATCTTGTACGATATTGTTCGTGAAATTAATTTGCGTAATTTAACATCAAAACGAATCAAATTTCCACTTAAAATTAGTAAGAAGGATTTGGAAAATGATTATCTTAAGAAACGAAGGATTTATCAACATGAAAAGATTCACAGAAAATCTACCGTTGGTAAAATTAATGGTTTATATGCTACATGCAATGATACTGGAGGTATCACGGTTATCGAAGCGTCTTGGGTACCTTCTGATGTAAGATTGCGATTGGAGTTAACAGGAAGACAGGGTGATATCATGAAAGAAAGTATGCAGGTTGCCAAAACATTATCTTGGAAACTTCTTCCTGATGATCTGAAAGAAAAATGGGAAAAGAAGTGGATAAATGATGGATTTCAGGGAATTCATATTCATTGTCCAGAAGGTGCTACTCCTAAGGATGGACCAAGTGCTGGTGCTGCTATCACAACTGCACTATACTCTCTTCTATCAGAAAAGGCAATTAAAAATACTATTGGTATTACTGGTGAGATTGATTTGTCCGGAAAAGTTCTAGAGATTGGAGGATTAGAATCCAAAATTTTCGGGGCTATTAATGCTGGATGCAAGAAGGTTCTTTGCCCAATTGGTAACAAAAAGGACTTAGATAAAATTATGGAAGAAAGAGGGGAAGAATTCAAAAAATACAAAATTGAAGTAAAGACAGTTACTACTATCAAAGAAGTATTTAAGGAGATGTTAAAGTAAGTCTAGGATAAGAACAATAAGAACAATACATTATTTTTTTAATAATAAAAATGTTTGTATGCAGTGATAATCTAAAAAAATCAGTAGATAATTTTAAAACAGATACTACGCTTTATGATTCAATACCAAAAGAATTTAGTAGATTTAAGAATAAAACGTTTCTTGAATGGGAAATACCACCTTGGGAATTATTTATATTTAAAGATAAATTGATTGGATCTGGTTCTTTCTCAAACGTATACCTTGCTAAATGGAGAGAAACCCTTGTTGTAGCAAAAGTTATTAATAAAGATATTTGTGAAGAGAAACAAAAACTACTTTTTATAAGAGAAATTGAAATTATGACTAAATTACATCATCCAAATATAGTACAATTTCTTGGATATATAGATTCACCCTTTATAATTATTATGGAATATATACCTGAAAAAAATCTTTTAGATTGCACACCGAGATTAAATCTAAAACAAAAAATTTCAGTTACTAAAGATATATTTCAAGGGCTTGCATATTTTCATAATAGAATTCCTGAATCATTAATCCATAGAGATATAAAACCTACAAACATTCTTTTAACTACATCGAAGAAGGCAAAAATTGCAGACTTTGGATTGTCAAGATTATATCATTTAGAAAACATGAAACGTACACTTTCAAGTGAAAATATAGATAATCCTCCCGAAAATAATGAAAAGAAAGAAGACCAATGGACCGGTGATGTTGGAACAAGAAGATATATGTCTCCTGAATTAGTAGATATTATTAAAAGTAAAAATATGAATTTTACTTATTCAAACAAAATAGACATTTATTCATGTGGAATAATGTTATATGAATTATTCGAATCTAAAAGATATTTTCCAGGAGAAGTAAGATCATGGATAAAAAGTCCAAATTATATTAAGAATATGATCGAAGAACACATGTTATGCATAAATCCTGAAAAAAGGGACGACGCCTTAACACTTTTACGCAACTTGAATAATTATGAAGGTGAAAACGTAAATACATGTTGTGGTTTTTTTTAATACAATAATGATAATATCAATGTGAAATCATGTATAAATATATCTAAATAATAAAAAGAATGAATATTTCAATAAATTTTAAAGGGTTATTTCTAGGTTTACTAATGAATATTACAAGTCAATTAAGCATTTTTTTATACGAAAAATTATATATAAAAGAAGTTTTAAATCATTTGTTTGTATTCGAAGGTACTCCACTTACTTTTTTATTTTTAGCAATATATTGGGTGTCCGGGACATTACCAGATAGCTATTATGATATGAGTTTGAATTTTGAAATATTGAAATTCTTTAAATTGTTAATATTACAAGATTTTCTTCAGTATTTAAGTCATTATACTGCACATAAACACAGATTTCAATACCATTGGCCACACCATAAGGCATATATTCCAAACATACTAGATGCCTTTAAAGGTACTATTTCAGATACATTATTTATGATTTTAGTTCCACTCATTTTAACAACTCAAATAATTAAAACAAATTGTATCACATTTCAAATTTTTGGTAGTTTTTATTCATCTTATTTAATATTAATTCATGCTCATTACGAACATTTTTGGGAAAAATACATTTGTAGGGTAGGATTTATGGTAACAAAAGATCATAGAGAACATCATAAAAGACGAAATGTTAATTTTGGTCATGTTTTCATATTTTGGGATGTCATTTTTAATACGGGTCATGTAGATATACAAATATATAGAATCGATCCATTGAAAATAGTTAATAGACAATTGCACCTTGAATAATGATAACTACAAATTATTGGGATAAGAGAATTTTTTCAAATATTTGTTTTAATTTACGACTTTTCAACCACCCACCATGATAACCATGTCTGTAAAATACGTTTTTATCAACAAAATTGTTCTTTATAATATCGTAATCTGCGATTGTATTGAAAATAAAATCACTATGTGATACAAATAAATATCGTGGATATGATCTTTTCATAGTAGATTTTTTGTGTTCAGTGTGAAATAAATAATGGGTACTGCTTGCACATCCATAACCTAATATAGTATGTATAAAATAACCCATTATACAATTAAAAAAACGATATTTATAAGTGAGTAATAAAGTTCTAGAATTCAGAATTTCAATTGTTTTAAATAAAGATCTCTTTCTTGTAAAATACAAATCGATAACTGATCTAGAGCTTAACAATGGTTCAAAAAGATATACTGATTCTATTTTAATATCATATTCATAATTTACTATAATATCTTCTAAACATAAATATTTAACACCTCCCAAAGACCATGCAAGTATATGTATATTTTTATAAGATTCATTCTCCAAATAATTTATAATGTCATAACAATAATCATATTCTGTTTGCGATAATGAATGATTCAAAGATAAATCTCCAGGACCATATTTGGGTATTATAACATCATATCCACTATTTAATATTATTGTTACGATATTTATCAATTGAATCAAAGATCCTGATAGTCCAGGAAAGCAAATTAATAATTTGTTTTTTTTATTCTGTTTTTTCGTTTTGAACCTATATATATAACAATCTTTTTTGTAGACATCTATGTTTGATATACGAGATAATTTTTTTAAAGTATAAAAATTAAGAAAACTTAGAAAAACTTGAACAATAAATGGTAACGGAACATGTAAATAATCATTTATTTCGTGTTCTTTTTTATATGGATGATTATTATGTAATTCTTTAACTAAATTTTCTAAATTTATATCATTTGTACTAAATGACTCCTTTAAAGTAATTAACAAGTCTTGTTTTTCTATCCCTTTCGCATTTAATATATCCTCTTTCAACAAATCTAAAGAACCTGAACTTGGAGATTTACACAATACCTTCTTTTGATTTTTTATTTGCCATGTTCTTCTTTTGTGGATATAATATTCAAATAGTAAGTATGTACCAAATAGATATATTACTTTTCTCTTATTTACAATCATAATTGTACAAATAATTATTAACAAATTGTAAATAAATATTTATATTGTAATAATGGAAATAAAAGAATATCTCCAAAGTATTCACGGCTTTCGTTTAATGAAAATGATTATATATTTATCAATTATACCAACTGTAATTATATTCGGATATCTTTTAAAAATTGATTATGATAACAATAAAAACTCTCTAAAAAAAAAACCCAAAAAGAAATACATAGGAATTTTGATTGCTGTGGCTCTTATATTTTTTCTCTTAAATTTCTCTATTCTTTGCACTCGATTATTTAATCAAAAATTAACGGGTGAATTTAATGTGTTTACATTAATTTTAGTGTTTTTAAGTTCAATTTTAGTATTTTGTAGTGTATATTATATCATACATGAGTATGATAATGATGCATTTATGATTAGTGGTAGTGTTGAAAAAGATGATCCATTATATAATACAAAAACCTATCTAACATATCTATATTACTCTATTTATACTCTTTTCACTCAAGGATATGGTGATATTTATCCTAAAAAAGTATATTCTCGTCTAATAGCATGTTTACAAATGCTCATATCTTATATTCTTACTGCTTATGTATTCAGTAAAATTATTGCTAATAGTGAACAAGTTAGCTCTAATTAAATAAAAATGAAGCCATAATATCTTAAATATCATAAGACTTGGAACAATGAACGACTTAAATGTATCCACATTAGTGATGATGTTAGATACAAATATACGTATGAATCCAAGAAAATTAGATGAAATGTTTGAAGTTTTAGAACCGATTGATTATAACGCCAATAATGAAGGTGTTGTAAAAATTAGTGTCAGAGGAAAACACAAAGGATGTTGTAAGAAAATGATGTATCAAAAAAGTAAAACTGCAAAGAATGAAAAGAAAACTTTTCAAAATCAATTAAGTTTCTATGTACGTGTTTTTGAATCTCAAGATGTTACACGAATTGGTGAAAGTACATACGATGAGGAAACAAGTACATATATTTGGAGTTTAAAAAAAGGACAAACCGCATTTCAATGCAATTCAATTCAATGTACAAGTAAAGATGATGCGAATTTTATGACAGCAGTGTCTAGTATTAACAGAAAATCCATCAAAGACGTCGTTTTATTTGAAAATAAAAAAGTTGATGGAAATGTTATCGACTTAGATTCCATTTGTTATTCAAACGAGATTAAGATTACAAGCAATAAACCAATAGAAAATGTTAAAATTGGTTTTGTAATAGAAGTAAATATGTTTGTATTTACATCCGGAAAAACAAAAGTAGCAGGATGTACCTCAAACAATCAAATTGAAAATGCGATGCGTTTGCTTATGAATTGTCTGTCAAAACATTTGGGCGATGAAATACCAGATTATTTAGGTGTAAAATCAAACGATTTCAAGATAATCTCAAAAGCACCAGTTATGATTAATAGTGATTTCAAGAATCCTTTTGAAATTAAACGATTTGAACTTGATATTTTGATGAGAGATAAGTACAAGTTAATTAGTACCTATGAACCATGTACACATCCTGCTGTAATTATTAAGTATTATTGCAATGATTCTCACGATGATTCAAGTGGAAGATGTTTGTGCAGAGAATTATATAATAATGATTTCTTTTGTAAAGGCAGAGGAGATGCAACAAAAGAAGGTGGGTGTAAATCCGTAACTATTCTCATATTTCAAAGTGGGAAAGTTATTATTACAGGGGGCCGAGTAATTGAACAAGTTCACAAAGCGTATAACTATATCAAAAATGTACTCAAAGAAAACAGAAAGTTAATTGAAAGAGTCGAGAATGAAGATTAACAAGTAAATTCGCTTATTAATTACTCCCTTTGTTCAAAATTACCAGTTCTGTGTCTTTTACTAATCTTTTTTTTAATAAAGGATCATCGTTGTCATATAAATTTTGAAATTTTTCATAGCGTTCTTTTTGTTTGGGTTCGAGTTGTGTAAGTCCTTCTGAATAATGCAAATCAATTATCATATAACTTCTATCTACAATATCTTCTAAACATTCCTTCTTATTTGTAAGTTGCCATTTACCATCCTTATATATCGAAGCATATGGAAGCTTCTTATTCTCAATCTTTATGTTTCTATTCTCAGGATTATTTGGACTAAAATGAAGAGTCTCCACTAAATTTGGTACAGATCCATATGGAATTGTTATTAAATGATTTAAAAAGGCAGATGTTATAGAATTCATGTTCTCACATCCGTAATTGTTAATTGTTACATTTAATGTATTGTGTGTAGTATGATGTGTATGATGTGTAGTATTGTGTGTAGTATTATGTGTAATTATGGGTGTAGTATCGCTTAATTCTTTTATTTTTGCAGTTAAATCAGATATCTTATTCTCCATAAGTTGCATTTTTTTACCTACTTTACATGTTTTTAAATGTCTACTTAAATGACATTTCCGATTATACTCTTTTGTACAATATATACATTCGAACTTATCACTCTCTAAAAAATTACAATTTGTATCATTTTGCTTTGGTTTTTTATTAATCTCTTCTAAGAGTTCACTTATATTTTTATTAGAATGTTTTGGTTTACATGGGTTTTTCCTATTGAGATGTCGTACGTATTGTGTTTTTATATGAGTAGAATATCCACACCTACAACATTTATACATTTATATGATTAACAATATTTATATTTAAACCAATAACAGCACCTATTAAGAGATTGAAACCCGCATAATGTCCTATTTGTACATACAAATAGTTTACAAGTAATGATTTATCATATTGTGATATTAAATTTTGTATAAGATACTTTAATACCTGTTTTTTAAAAAAATGATGACATTCGTGTACGTGAAATAGGTATGTCATCATTTTAAAATCGCAAGTTGACATTTTTTCGTTAAAAACTATTGAGATTATGTAAAATAACAAAGCGATTAAGGTATGTTACACATATGATGACATGTCATCATACCTGTGAAACTGTGCTGTTTTTACCTCATATACGTGTTTTGTGATTTTTGTATATTTGTAGCAGGTGTTTTTAGCTTCTCTGAAATGATTGATTTTACCTATCTATGAGCTATTATAATGCTTACTGACCGATGTCAATGGTGTGTATTGAGCCACAAATTCAAAAATCGTATAAATAATAATTGAATATACTATTTTGGTGTGCTATACTTACCTTTGTTTTTAAGTAGATTGCGAAATTACCATAGTGTTTTTGGCTGTTAATTTAAAAATCGTATATTTTCATGATTTTTGGTTCAAAAATCAGACCTATGTTGTAGGTGTTTTTTTATGTGATACAAGAAACCATGTAGTATCTAAAGCCCATTAATTAAAAATCGTATATTTTTACCTGCTGCAACCTCTATATTGCAGAAAATCAATAGGTGGTCATGTGCAACATAGCCTGAAAATGAAAAATCGTATATTTTTTTCAATTGTAAAAAAATTGTAGAGGGGGGGGGGAAACGATTTGAGTTGGTCCGAAAAATAAAAAAAAAGGGAAGGTACGATACAGGTAAATTGAAAATAGAGACTAGCTATTAATAGCAAATTTCAAAAAAAAAAAATAACAGGTTAAAAATTTACCTACGAAATGAGCACTGGTCGACCTATAACTTAGGTGACTAATTTTTTTAATATTCATAAAAAATATTTGAGAATGAAATGATGACATGATGACATGATGACATGATGACATGATGACATGATGACATGATGACATGATCTATAATTCTTGAACATTAATTGCTTCAAAACCTTTACTTAACTTTTTTATTTGGAATTTTACAAAGGAGCCTCTCTCAAGATATCTAAAACCTTCCTTTTTAATTTGTTTTTGATGACAAAAGATAGGCTTTGTATTGTTATTAGATTTTATAAATCCATAACCTTTTTTGTTAAACCAATTCGTAACTTTTCCGGTGTATTCAGCTTCTTTTTTCATATGTACAATATTTTTCTTCTTATTTGTAACAACAGACCAATTATCTATGTTTATAACTTCTTCATCACCCCAAAATTTAGGATCCAAAGGTTGATCAAAACGTAATTTAACGTTGGTCGCCATTGGGTTACTAGTACTGTATTAATTCTACAGTACATGGGTGATCATTTTTAATCTTTCGACAATCAAAATTTACAATAAACAATGCGTTTTAATTTCGTATATTATAAAATAATCAAAAAATACAAGAAATAGCTCTTAATTATTTGACATGTGATACGAGAACAATTATATTGAATTGAAAATTTAAATATTTTTATTAATTAATAATGGCACAACCTAAAAAAAACCTTAAAATAAAAACTAAAAAGAATTTAAAACCCAAAAAGAGATTAGGTAATTCTAAAAAAAGATTCCTTAAAACGCTTGGAAAAACCTTAAAAAGGATTTCACCATCTTACAAAAAAGCCAAAAAACCAAGAAAACCAAAAACTGGAAAAAAGAAGGGAGGTGGAGTAGGAATGCCTATTGAATATTATGGTGGAACCTCTAATGTATGGACTAGTAAAACCGCAAGTGGCGGAAAAACGCTTCCAGTAGGATTTACCGGAGTCGATTTCTCAAATATTGGACCAGTCGTTTAAACAAGAATGTTTTGACAATTGTAGTAAAATAGAAATTACATTTTTAAGAAATTAAATATGTAAATTTTATTTCACGTATATTTATTGTTGGTTATCTCCTTATGTCGCCGCGTCGGGCTGGGACGTGCGAGTGGCCTACCCTTCTTACCCATCAATCTCGTTGAGTTTTTTCTAGACACCGTCGCCTTATAAATTTTTGCGCCTCTCAAGGGCAGCTTCTATTTTTTCCTTGTCGACTTCGACCTTCTCGGCCTTGGCGAGGGCCATATCGAGCATTGTGCGGTCTTTTTCCTCAACAAGCGCCTTCTCGACCTGGAGCTTCAGGGCATTATCCATTACACTCTGATCCAGCTTAGTATTATCTGTGGGGGCAGCACTGTAAAGTTCTTCGAGGGTCGCGTGTGCCCCCCGGGCATCTTCGAGGACCTCTTTAAAGTTATCTTCGCTATCGGCATCTGCCATGGACTTGGTGAGCAGCGGCCCGCGTTTTTTGGAAACCTCATTCATTGCGCTTTCCTTCAGGGGTTCCTTTTTCTCGCCGTCGATTTTGGCGGTATTAATCCTACTGAGGATATCGGTCACAACTGTTTTGAGTTCTTTGAGGGTAGTGGCGTTTTCTATTGATTGGATGGCCTCCTCGACGGCTTTCTTGATGGCCTCCTCGACGGAGAGCGTAGCGTCGGCCGCAACGCCATTTTTGACCGGGACGACGCAGGTCGATTCGGGCCCGGCCTCCTCGAAAGGCTGTGTAGTGTAGGTTTGGGGGTCGAACTTGGTCTTCGCCTCTACCATTGGGTCAGACTCCTTATTCGTACCACCAACACTTCCTTTATAATATTTCATAGCAAGATCATAGATTGGTTCGCCTTTTTTGATTACAGCGAAACCATCTATTTTAAGTTCTTTTCTTGCCTTTTTAACAGCAAGAGCCCAACTGTTTTTTTTACCAATTTTTGATTTTACTTTTGATACAATTCTTCCATTAGATTTAACTAAATCTTTGGTTGAAAGACCACCTGGGGTTACGAGGTCTTTGTTGTTGAATACTTTAGCTCTACTGGCTTTCTTGCTCATAGGCTTAGGAGGGGTTGCTACACCTTTAGCGGTATTTAAACGTGCACTTCTACGAATAGGGGGAGCGGGTGGTAGTACTTCAGCTACTTCTTCTGTTTTTTTTGTTTTTTTTATTATTTTAGATGATTTCTTTTTGGGCAATGCCTTTTTAGATATTCTTGCACGGCATCTGTTGGTTTTTCCATCTAAAATACATGATTTGTTGTCGCTGTCTACAGCACATGGTGTTTTTTTGCACCATGTTCTTTTTTTAGCAGTTTTGCTTTTTGCACAGTAGACCATTTAATAATATACAGTATAAAAAAATGAAATTCATTTATATATTGAAATTTTGATAAACATAATCAGGGATTTGTGGTGATTCTTCTAACAAATCTAAAAATTGAGATCTACAATTAATGAGATAAAGTTTTGCATCTTCTCTTTCTTCGTATAAAAGAGCTTCAGTTAATTGCAATCTGGTAATATATTTGGTCCAAGATAATCTTGCTTTTTTATGTAATTCTTTTTTTGTTGCGTTTTGATTATAATTTACGATAGATTCTAAAATAACACATGTCGTATTAATAATTCCGATACCTAAATTGATCCATTTCTTTGACATGTCTAATTGTACAAAAGTCTCGGCCAATGAATTTCCAGCAGTTGCTATTCCCATTAGAATGATAATATTCGTTCTAAGAAAGGATTCTTTATTTGAGTAGTAATTATATGATTCTTTGTGCATTTTTTCAAATTTTATAGCCTTTTCCTTCCATAATTTTATAAGAGAATCTTTACTATGTGACCAATCGTATTCATTTAAGTGTAATATTTCCTTATCTGTCAACACATTTTGTTTTATTAATTCGGAATCATTATTTGTATTATTGTCAGAGATTTCTATAATTTCAGACATTATTTACTGAAAACAATTTCCCTAGAACATAATAATGACAGATACATTAAAAAACCAGAAACGTATTAAACTTAAAAATAAGAACAAGAAACATCCAAGAAAAAGGAGAAGAGAAGATCTGAATCATACCCGAAAAAAGATACGGAATAAAGGAAATAATAAGAGACATACTAAAAAGGGCGGAGGTATATTAAAAGATATGGGTAATATGGCAGATTCTTTAGCTGGTAAAGCGTCTGATCATATAGGTGCTAGATTTTTGAAGGGTAAAGATAGTAATATATTTCATTTAGGAACATTTATAAATAAACGTGATCAATTTTTATTTTCACTATTTATGTATTTAAGATATCGAAATCTAGTTGAGAATAGATCAGGATTTTTAGAGAAAATTTACACAAAAAAAAATGCACCAGGTAGAGCTTTTGTTTCTACTAAATTAGTTGATGCTTTTGGTGAAATGCACAATGCAATAAATCACTGTGTTGAACATAGTGGTCTTTGTAGAGCAAATATGGTTTGTTATAAAAATTGTTTGTGTATAGCAGTTATAGATTCTTTGCGTTATATTAGTAATTCGAAAATTAAAGAAAAAGAATTTATGAAAGTTATAAAAGTTATTAATGACGCAATAAAAAGAATGAATGTATATATAAAAAACGAATCAGCATTTGAAAATAAATTTAGAGTTAAATTTAACAAATTTAAAAAGATCAATTTTAGACTAAATAATATGTATGATTACGGATTCTTATTCAATACATACTATTATGGTCCATATTATCATAGTAATATTAATAGATATGACAAAAGTAAAAGCGATAGCGATATAAACAAATTAAAGAAGGAATGGGATCAAAAATTGAAAAAGATAAATAGGTCATATGCAACATATGTAATAAAAAAGAAACATATTCTTCCTAAACCAAATCAACACAATCCATTGAATTACGATGACAATGAGAAAAGAGATATAATAGAAAAATTACTGGAATATGACAAAAAAAGACCAAAAAATGCAAAAGAATTTTCAAGAAATGGCAGTATTGCAAGTAAGGATTTAGCATCGGCATTCCTTGATAAATATTTAGAAGAATTAATAGAATTAGAAAAGTTGAGTTATCAAATGTATTCTGTTGATAATGATATTGATACAATCAAGAATAAAAATACGTTACCGGTAGGGTTTAAAAAGAGAATCAAACAAATATTAAAATATTATTTTGATGAAACAAATGGGTTAGTTAGAGGTGAAAATTCAATAACGGTTGATAATATTAAAAATATAAGTGGTTTCAATGATAAATTCAATTCACAAATGGAGGCAATAAATAATGAATGTGAATTTATATATTTTAGTATATCTAATTAGACAATAATATCATTTCGCATAAGTCTTATTTTTCTCTGTTTATTAATTATGTCAATATCTCTCATTGCATCATTATATTCAGGAAATAATTCAGGATTCATATGAGGTTTGTTCATGTGAGGATAATAAGGTTTCATAGCTTTTATCATTAAATTATCTGTTGTAGGAATTGTTAATTTATTGCGATAATTGTTTGTTAATTCTTCTTCGTCGTCAGAGTTTTCGTTGTAGTAATTTCTATCATTATTCCTATCAAACGTTGCAAAAGCAATGTGTTTTCTCATTTTCTCAATTTTTTCATTATTTATTTTTTGTGCTTTAGAAATCATATTAGTATTTTTAACATTAGAATATCTTCTATTTATTTCTTTTTCAGGTATAAAAAAGTTATTTTCATTTTTTTCGATAGTTAATTCAGAACCATCTATAATTCCAAATTCGTTAAGTGGGGTAGAGTTTATAGTATCAATGTAATTTTTATCATCAATATCATCAAAATCGTTTAGACATTCGTTTTTTAAATAAATTTTATATTCTCCATTAAATGTATTGTCTAAATTTTTTGACATATGATTTTTAATAGTTTTTTGTAAATTTAATAATGAGGAAGTTCTTTCAAATTCTAGTCTAAATGGATAAGTTCCTAATGGACGTATTATTAATATTATTTCATCTCCAGATTCAATCTTTACATATATACCTGATTCAGGTTGTAATCCCCAGTATTCACTTGCGATTTTTTTATAATCACTTATATCGACTTCATCATAACCAGGTGCATTTTCATAAATAAGATCATTATGTATTTCGTCTGTATCTTTTTTCATAAAAATTTTAATATGACCTTTCAAGTCGTTTTCATTTAAATTTTTTATTATTTCTGAATGTATATCGTTTACTGTCATTCGATCATTGTATTGTATAAATTTTAACTCAGGTTTATTTGGTCCTATAAATGTAATATATAAAATTTGATGATTGCCACCACTTTGGTTTCTAATTTGTGATTTTGTTTGACTGCTATCATTCCCTGAATTAAGTTGTTGTGATGTAGTATTGTTTGGTGTATAGCCTGATATAGTATTACTTGGTGTATAGCCTGATATAGTATTACTTGGTGTAAAGCCTGATATAGTATTGCTTTGACCCTCTGGCGTGTTGAAATATTGATTTATTATATTAGGAGAATTTTTTTCGTTTGTTTTTAATGTTTCAAGAAGTTTCTCTTCTCTTTCACATAGTACTTTGGCAAGTACTTCGGAGTTTATTGTGTCCGTCTCTCCCTTGACATCGGCAAGCTCCTTGGCCGCATGCGGTTCATTATGTTTATTCGCACTCATCTTCTTCTTGACCTCCTCGAGCACTTTCGTAGCGTGTTCGAAGTCCGCCCGCATCTTCTGCTTTTCATTATCTGTCTTCGCACCCGCAAGCGCCTCCTTCGCATTCTTAAGTGCCCTCTCCGCATCCTTAAGCTCCTTCTCGAGGGGGCTCGTCTTGGTCGGCCTCGGGGCATTATCACCAGCAGCATCGGCAGCATCGGCAGCATCAGCACCAGAAGCAGCAGCAGCAGCAGCGGCAGCAGCAGCAGCGGCAGCAGCAGCAGCATCGGCAACAGGATCAATAGCAGCAGGAGCAGCGGTAGCAATAACACCAGTAGCAGAGGCAGCAGCAGCGGCAGCAGCGGCAGCAGCGGCAGCATCAGCAGCAGGAGAAGTATCACCAGTAGCAACGGCAGCGGCAGCAGCGGCAGCATCAGCAGCAGGAGAAGTATCACCAGTAGCAACGGCAGCGGCAGCAGCGGCGGCAGCAGCAGCAGCAGCAGCATCGGCAACAGGATCAATAGCAGCAGGAGCAGCGGTAGCAATATCACCAGTAGCAGCGGCAGCAGCAGCGACAGCAGCGGCAGCAGCGGCAGCATCAGCAGCAGGAGAAGTAACACCAGTAGCAACGGCAGCGGCAGCAGCAGAGGCAGCAGCAGCGGCAGCAGCAGCGGAAGCAGCAGCGGTAGCATCATCAGCAGGCGGTTTGGCGATCGGCTCCGAATTACCCTCAGCAGCAGC
>Ga0207993_1000019_pt1 | contig 73306 bp, 70 predicted proteins | sample ETN01SmetaG_2_FD_185791 | JGI IMG/M metagenome (GOLD analysis project Ga0207993, IMG submission 185791) | Marine microbial and viral communities from oxygen minimum zone, Eastern Pacific Ocean - ETNP2014F12-01SV265 (SPAdes) (version 2) | ecosystem: Environmental > Aquatic > Marine > Oceanic ...
TCACAATCATAATTTTGTGATCACATATTTGATCAATAAGATTTATCAATATTGGTTAAATGCCTATATCCCGGTATATAAGCGAGGCAATTTTGATTCAGGGATCAACATAAGTGATCCTATTTAATTGAGCGAATTATCTATTGCTTTACATGCTGAAACTAAACTTTTTACTGATTCGACAGAACTATTGAACATGTCGAGTTCGTCTTTAGTGAGCTTGATGTCTACGATACGCTCGATACCCTCGCGTCCAATAATAGTTGGAACGCCCACATACATGTTGGAAACCCCTAGTTCGCCCTTGCAGTAAGCCGCGCAGGGTAGTAACCGTTTTTGATCTTTCAGATATGCTTCAGCCATTTCAATTGCTGAGGTAGCGGGAGCGTAGTAAGCAGAGCCGGTCTTAAGTAGTCCAACTATTTCGGCGCCGCCGTCTCGTGTTCTTTGAATAATGTTATCTAGTCGCTCCTGGGTAGTCCAACCCATTTCAACAAGGTCTGGCAATGGAATACCGGCAATCGTTGAATACCGCGGTAATGGCACCATTGTATCGCCATGTCCACCCAGAACAAAAGCTGTCACATCCCGCATGGACACGTTGAATTCAACGGACAAAAAGTGACGAAATCGAGCGCTGTCCAATACCCCTGCCATCCCGCATACCTTATTTTCAGGTAATCCAGAAAATTCTCTCAATGCCCATACCATTGCATCCAAAGGGTTGGTTATGCAGATCACAAACGCATTGGGTGCGTGAGCGCTAATTCCTTCACCGACTGATTTCATAACTTTTAGGTTTATACCAAGTAGATCATCTCGGCTCATACCCGGTTTCCTTGCAACTCCAGCTGTCACAATGCATACATCGGCGCCTGCTATATCTTCATATGATTGTGTTCCCTTTAAAGCCACGTCAAAGCCCTCGGATGGTCCGGCTTCTGCAATATCCAGAGCTTTGCCATTTGGGATACCTTCTGCGATATCAAACAAAATAACATCGCCTAGTTCTTTGATTGCTGCAAGATGTGCTAAAGTTCCACCAATTTGTCCCGCACCAATAAGAGCGATTTTAGATCTAGCCATAGAAAACTCCGGTACTGCTAATAAGAAAATCCACTGAAGCTCTAGACTTTTTAACCTACTTTCGCAAGGTATCTGTCAGAGTTAGACATCTTTTTAATATAATTTTTTTTAATTATAGCTTTACAAACTTATTTGTGACTTCTAACGATTTTTTATTGTAAATTTAAATGCAGCCGAACATTTTAGTTTCTTCCGGTATTTTGTAAATTTTAGCATTACTCGACATTGAATTTGTCTACGTTTAATACCGAATTAAATGGATTTAATTTTAAGCAAAAGAGAGAACTTATGACACTTTTAATATTTGGAAATATTCTTTGGATAATTGCACATACATTCAAGCGCTTATTGCCGAATTTCAGGAATTCCTTAGGAAATGCTGGCAAGGGTGCCGTTGCTTTCTTGATAATCATATCATTGGTACTCATGATCTTAGGTTATAGATCTGCCGAGTACATCGGCGTTTGGACACCTCCACAATTTTTCCTTCATATTAATAACTTAATGATGGTTGCAGCTGTTTTTGTATTTGCAATCGGTCATACAAAAGGTCGCTTACGAGGTCGTTTGCGCCATCCAATGCTTACATCTGTAAAAATTTGGGCTCTTGCACACCTTTTGGTAAATGGTGATTTGGCATCGATAATTCTATTTGGTTCAATGTTGGCGTGGGCTGCAATGGCTGTAGTTTTAATAAACAAATCTGAAACATGGGAGCGACCAGAACCCGGTGAGGCAAAAAAGGATGCAGTTCTGGTGGTTATAGTATTGTCTGTATATGTTTTAGTTTCGGGTATTCATTGGGCTTTAGGTGTTTGGCCATTCCCGGGAGCTGCGTAGTGGCACAGCTTTATAGATTGCTTACAGGCGAAGACAGTTCTGAGTTTTGTCACAAGGTGAGTTTAGCATTGGCAAGAGGTTGGTGTCTTTACGGGGATCCTCAGTATAGTTATGACGGTCAAACCAGTAAGATGCGTTGTGCTCAAGCTGTGATCAAGAATGTTAGTCAGGACTACGATGCAGACATGAAGTTGGGAGAACAATGAAATATAATCTTAGCCTCTGGCCCTAATTAAAAATTTAATCTATGTATTGTTCCCGCAATAAATCCATAACACAACTTCTGCTTGATAGGTATAAGCCCAACAATGTCGACTTCAAAGAGTAATCAACGCCCACTGTCACCGCATCTATCAGTTTATAAATGGCAGTTGCATGCTATTACTTCAATTCTTACGAGGATTACTGGTAATGCACTGATTGTTGGCGTTATACTATTTGTGAGTTGGTTACTTGCTGCAGCTACTTCTGATGCTAGTTTTCGGGCTGTAAATGCGATAATTTCGAGTTGGTTTGGCAAGCTGATTTTAATTGGATCTCTCTGGGCCCTTTGGTATCACACTTTAGCAGGCATTAGGCATCTTATTTGGGATCACGCGGTATGGCTTGATATTAGAAAATCAAGACTTTTAGGCTGGTCTGTGGTGATTGGCTCCTTTGCTTTGACCTTCTTAACCGTTTTATTTTTGTGAACTCATTGTACATTAATTATATTGAGGTATCAGATAAATGACATTCAAAATGATTAAAACAGGAACCTCGCACTTTAGAGCCATGAAAATTAGCTCTATGGTATTAGTACTGCTGATCCCACTTTTTTTATTTACAATAGCACCTATTGTTGGTGAAAAACGTGAAATAATTCTGGCGAAACTTGAACAGCCTATTTATGCGCTTATCGTCGCATTAACTTTTACAGTAGGTCTGCTACACTTTAAAAGTGGAGTTCAGGTTTTGATAGAGGATTATGTGCACGGAAGTATGAGCAAAGTATGGATAAATATTACCATTGCCTTATCTTATCTGTTGATTGGACTAACACTTTTTGCGTTGACTAAAATATTGTTATAGGGACTTTTCATTGAAAGCATATTCTCATGAAACCCACGAGTATGATGTAGTTGTTGTGGGCGCCGGTGGCTCAGGGCTTCGTGCAACTTTGGGCATGGCTGAGCAAGGTCTCAAAACAGCTTGCATAACAAAGGTTTTCCCTACTCGTTCGCATACCGTAGCGGCACAAGGTGGCATAGCGGCTTCACTTGGAAACATGGGTCCTGATCATTGGCAGTGGCATATGTATGATACGGTTAAAGGCTCGGATTGGCTTGGTGACACCGATGCTATGGAGTATTTGGCTAGAGAAGCACCTAAGGCTGTATATGAGCTGGAACACTATGGGGTTCCTTTCAGTAGAACTGAAAAGGGTGAGATTTATCAACGTCCGTTTGGCGGTCATACGACAGAATTTGGTGACGGACCGCCAGTTCAAAGAACGTGTGCGGCGGCGGATAGGACCGGTCATGCAATCCTGCATACATTATATGGTCAATCACTGAAGCAGAACGCTGAATTCTATATTGAGTACTTTGCTGTTGATTTGATAATGGCCGAAGATGGGCGCTGCCAAGGTGTTGTTTGCTGGAAGTTGGATGATGGGTCCTTCCATGTGTTTAACTCGAAAATGGTTGTCCTCGCAACCGGTGGCTACGGGAGAGCGTATTTTAGCGCAACATCAGCTCATACATGTACCGGTGATGGTGGTGGCATGATTGCTCGTGCTGGACTTCCGCTTCAAGATATGGAGTTTGTACAATTTCACCCAACCGGCATTTATGGTTCAGGCTGTTTAATTACAGAAGGGGCTCGAGGTGAGGGTGGTTATTTGACGAATTCAGAGGGAGAACGTTTCATGGAGCGGTACGCTCCACATTATAAAGACTTAGCTCCCAGAGATTACGTAAGCCGCTGCATGACTATGGAAATTCGTGAAGGTCGAGGCGCGGGTAAGTCAGGAGATCACATACATCTTAATCTGAGTCATTTACCAGAAGATGCGCTTGCGGAAAGGCTTCCTGGCATTTCTGAGTCTGCAAAAATTTTTGCTGGAGTCGATGTTACCAAAGAGCCAATACCAGTGCTCCCAACGGTTCATTATAACATGGGCGGTATCCCCACAAATTATTGGGGTGAGGTTTTGAGTCCTAAACCAGAAAACCCAAATGAAATTGTGCCAGGCTTAATGGCTGTTGGCGAAGCTGGTTGCGCTTCAGTTCATGGGGCTAATAGATTAGGTTCTAATTCTTTAATTGACCTCGTGGTTTTTGGAAGAGCAGCGGCAATAAAAGCTGGTGAAGTTGTAGATTCAAGTTCATCTAATCCAGAACTAAATAAGCTATCAATTGACCAAGCTTTTGATCGTTTTGACAATCTCCGTTATGCGAAAGGTGAAATTCCGACAGCTGACCTCAGGTTGCAAATGCAAAAAACCATGCAAGAGGATGCGGCTGTTTTTAGAACATCAGAGACGCTCGCGAATGGTGTCAAAAAGATGAATAAAATTGCATCTGATGTAAAAGATTTGTCAGTTACCGACAGAAGTCTAGTCTGGAATAGTGATTTGATGGAAACATTAGAGCTTACAAATCTAATGCCAAACGCATTAAGTACTATTTGGGGTGCTGAAGCCAGGAAAGAAAGTCGAGGTGCACACGCTCATGAAGATTTTGCGAGTCGTGATGATGAAAAATGGCGTGTGCATACGATCGCAAGATTTTCTGACAACGCAAATTCAATTGATTTAAGCTATCGGCCTGTAATAAAAGAGCCTCTTTCGTCCGAAGAGCAGGGAGGCATAAGTTTGGAAAAAATAGCACCGAAAGAGCGGACATTTTAGAGGTTATGGCATGGTACAACTAACACTTCCAAAGAATAGTAGAATAAAGAAGGGCAAAACTTGGCCAAAGCCTGAAGGAGCTAACAATTTACGCGTCTTCAACATTTATCGTTGGTCGCCAGATGATACAAAAAACCCTAGCTTAGATACTTACTTCGTAGATATTGATAACTGTGGTCCAATGATTTTGGATGCTTTAATAAAAATTAAAACAGAGATAGACCCGACCCTTACGTTCCGTAGATCTTGTCGTGAAGGGATTTGTGGATCATGTGCTATGAGTATAGATGGTATTAATACTTTGGCATGCATTCATGGAATTGACGACATAAAAGGGGATATAAATATTTACCCTCTACCTCATATGCCTGTGATTAAAGACCTTATTCCTGATCTAACTCATTTTTATGCCCAACATGCCTCGATAATGCCATGGTTAGAGACCAAATCCAACAGGCCGGCAAAGGAGTGGAAACAGTCTATCGAAGATAGGAAGAAATTGGATGGCCTATACGAATGCGTAATGTGTGCATCGTGTTCGACCTCATGTCCATCTTATTGGTGGAATAGTGATAAGTACCTAGGTCCTGCTGCTTTGCTTCACGCTTATCGTTGGATTATTGACAGCAGAGATGAGGCGACCGGCGAACGCCTGGGTGAGCTTGAAGACCCGTTTAAACTATATCGCTGTCATACAATAATGAATTGCACAAATACATGTCCAAAGGGACTTAATCCTGCCAAAGCAATAGCTGAGGTAAAAAAAATGATGGTAGAGAGAAGTTTTTAGCGAAAACTTTTATGACGTTTTATTTGGCTGGAAACGCTGCTGCCAGAGCCACATCGATCATTTGAGCAAATGTCTTTTCTCGTTCATCAGATGGCAGGGCCTCTCCCGTCTGAAGATGATCAGATACAGTTAAGATTGCAAGCGCTTTTCTATTAAAACGCGCAGCTAAAGTATATAGTTCAGCCGCCTCCATCTCTACAGCCATAATGCCATGTCTGATCATTTGCTCATTAAGATCTGGTCTTTCGTCATAGAAAGTGTCTGAAGAATAAATATTTCCAACGTGCGTTTTAATGCCTTTACTTTTTGCAAAATTATAAGCGTTATGCAGAAGTTCAAAATCTGCACATGGAGAAAAACTTACTTCTTTCATTATAGTAGAAGAAGGCGTTGATATGTAACTGGTCGTTTGTGCAATGACTATATCGCGAATATTTATATTTGGCTGCATTCCGCCGCATGAACCAATTCTAATTAAAGTTTTTACATCATAATCCCTTATGAGTTCATTCGCATAAATTGAAAGGGAAGGCATTCCCATACCACTGCCCTGTATAGTAACGCGGTTTCCATTGAAAGATCCTGTGTAGCCAAACATTCCTCGAACCTGGTTTACGAGACGAGGAGACGTCAGAAAGTTTTCTGCCACCCATTTTGCTCGCATTGGATCTCCCGGTAAAAGAACCGTTTCGGCGATTTCATCATTTTTAGCTCCAATGTGAATAGTCATTATTTACCTTTGGTATTTTACGAATGGGGTTAAAGATGCAATTTGATCGTATAATTTCCGTGCATCATGATTAAATTCTTGCGTCATCCAGTAGACCGACGAAGTTCCATTTTCATCGGCCGCCTCGTACACAGATTGAATTAAAGCTTTTGCAACACCATGACGCCGCATTTCTTTCAGCGTGAATAAGTCTTGCAAATAGCATACATCTTCCGTCCGCCAGTTGTGAGCATGAAAAATATAATGTACGAGCCCGTGTAGCTTATCTCCACTGTAAGCAACTAAACAGCATTGATTTTTGTTATCTCTATTGATTAGTCGAGAGAAGGTTTCAGAGTATATTTCCAGTGGCAGTTTCGTTTCGTAAAACCTCAAATATTCTCCCCAGATAAACTGCCATTGATCCCTGTCTTGCTCTTCTAGTGGTCTAATATTGAATCTTTTAGTCATCGTTTGGCCTGTTTTTCTGAAGTATTTTATCTATCATACACCAGAATAAACATCCAAGCTTTTTTGAGAAGGTCTCTGTAATGGCAAAGTTATTCAGCTGCTACTCGTTGGGGATCTGCGAGCTCCACTATATCAATCATTATAGAATTTAGCTCAAAGTCTTTTGGAGTGTAAACTTTAGACACGCCCATTGCTTTAAGTGCAGTGGCGTCTTCGTCAGGGATTATTCCTCCAACTACTAATGGAATATGGTTCAAATTCGCTTTTGACAGCCTTTCTAGTGTTTCTTTTACTAACGGTATGTGGCTTCCAGATAGAATAGATAGCCCAATAACATGTGGTTGTGTTTCTAGAACTGCATCAACCAGTTGCTCTGGCGTTAGGCGAATTCCCTGATATTCTATTTCCATTCCACAATCTCTGGCACGAAAAGCAATTTGTTCGGCACCGTTTGAATGCCCATCGAGACCAGGCTTTCCCATAAGAAACTTTAATCTTCGTCCTAGTTTGTCAGATACTAAGTCTACAGCCGAACGTATTTCATCCAAGCCTTCAGTTTTGTTTGATTTCGATTTTGACAGGCCAGTAGGTCCGCGGTATTCACCATATACTGATCGCATAATCGCAGCCCATTCCCCGGTCGTTACGCCGGCTTTAGCAGCGTTTACCGAAGCAGGCATAATATTATCGCCGTTCTTTGCAGCATCATTAAGCTCAGTTAGTGCTTTTTCTACTACTTCAGCATTTCTTCCGTCGCGCCACTGATTTAGTCTATCAATCTGTTCATTTTCGACTGCTGGATCAACAATCATAATACCCTTGTCACCTGTAGTAAGAGGAGACTCTTCGGTGGATGTATATTTGTTTACACCAACAACAACTGTTTCATTCGTTTCAATTTTGTTGAGCCGGTCTGCATTTGAATCCACGAGCCTTGATTTCATGTATTCGATTGCTTGAACTGCACCTCCCATACTATCAAGGTTTGCCAATTCGTGACGCGCACCATCTTTTAAAATTTTAACTTTTTCTTCAACTGCTGGATTATTATCAAATAGATCCTCGTACTCGAGTAAGTCTGTCTCGTATGCCATAATTTGTTGCATTCGCATTGACCACTGCTGATCCCAGGGACGTGGTAAACCCAATGCCTCATTCCAAGCAGGTAGTTGAACAGCTCTTGCTCTAGCCTTCTTTGACAAGGTTACAGCTAGCATCTCGATTAGAATTCGGTAAACATTGTTTTCAGGCTGTTGCTCTGTTAATCCTAAAGAGTTCACTTGTACGCCGTATCTGAAACGGCGATACTTTGGGTCAGAAACACCATATCTCTTTGTGCAAATCTCATCCCATAGATCTACAAAAGCGCGCATTTTGCACATTTCTGTCACAAATCGAATGCCCGCATTTACAAAAAACGAAATTCTTCCCACGAGCTGTGGAAACTCCTTTTTGGAAACACGTGGGCGCAATTCATCCAAAACCGCGGTGGCTGTTGCTAATGCGAATGCAAGCTCCTGTTCTGGAGTGGCGCCTGCTTCTTGTAAATGGTAAGAACAAACATTCATTGGGTTCCATTTTGGGATTTCTGAATAACAGTATTCTGCAACATCACCTATTAGCTTTAGAGAAGCTTGAGGTGGGCAAATGTATGTTCCTCTGCTAAGGTATTCTTTAATTATATCATTCTGAACAGTGCCTTGTAGTTTTCGGATGTCAGCTCCTTGTTCCTCAGCTACCGCTATGTACAGAGCTAGAAGCCATGGAGCTGTAGCATTAATGGTCATCGAAGTATTCATTTGATCCAAAGGGATTTGGTCAAATAAGGTTCTCATATCTCCGAGATGACATACGGGTACACCAACTTTTCCAACCTCACCGCGGGCAAGCAGATGATCACTGTCATATCCTGTTTGAGTTGGAAGGTCGAAAGCTACCGAAAGTCCAGTTTGCCCCTTGGCTAGATTTGATCTGTAGAGTTGGTTCGATGCTAAGGCTGTTGAATGTCCAGCGTAAGTTCTAATAAGCCACGGACGATCTTTTGTAGTTTGTGACATCTAAAACTCCTTGAGTACTCTTTGCGAAATAATCTTAGACTTGGAGGGTAGATAATGAAATATTATGTCGGAGTCAATTCGCTGCATCGCGGCAAAAGATATTGAACGCTTTTTAGCAGGATATTTTAATCGATATTGAAACAAAATCTTTTTTAAACCCTCAACTAAACTACTACTTAATATGGTTCGTATTTTTAAAAAGCAATAAAATTACAAATTAGATACAAAAAAAGTTGCAATCTTTCGTGGAGAATTATAATGCTTGCGGCAGATATGATTCTGCATTGCGGCAATCATGAGAAATTTAATATGGAGATGATTATGGCCTTAGACGCTGACGTTGCATACCCAACCTATGATGCACCAGAAAAAGATTTATATGAGTTAGGTGAAATACCTCCATTTGGATATGTTCCAAAACAAATGTATGCATGGGCAATACGCCGAGAAAGGCATGGTGAGCCAGAAAAGGCCTTTCAAGTAGAAGTTGTTGATACACCACTGCCATCTGGTAACGAGGTATTAGTGCTAGTTATGGCTGCAGGCGTCAATTATAATGGCGTTTGGGCTGGTTTGGGAGTGCCCATATCGCCTTTTGACGGTCACAACGCAGAGTATCATATCGCTGGCTCTGATGCATCAGGTATCGTTTGGGCCGTAGGTGATAAAGTGCGTAACTGGAAAGTTGGTGACGAAGTTGTAATTCACTGTAATCAAGATGATGGCGACGACGAAGAATGTAATGGTGGTGACCCTATGTATTCAACAAGTCAGCGCATTTGGGGATATGAAACTCCAGACGGGTCTTTTGCTCAATTTACTAGCGTGCAAGCTCAGCAGCTTTTACCACGACCTAGACATTTAAGTTGGGAAGAAAGTGCCTGCTATACTTTGACACTAGCCACAGCCTACAGAATGCTGTTCGGTCACGATCCACATGAATTAAAGCCTGGACAGAATGTTTTGGTATGGGGTGCATCTGGAGGACTTGGTTCATATGCGATCCAGTTAGTTAAAGCGGCCGGTGGTAATGCAATCGGAGTAATATCTGATGAAAGTAAGCGAGACTTTGTCCTCGGCCTGGGAGCAAAAGGTGTTATTAATCGGAATGACTTCAAATGCTGGGGTCAATTACCCACTGTAAATACTCCAGAGTACGCTGAATGGTTCAAAGAAGTTCGTAAATTTGGTAAGGCAATATGGGACTTCACTGGTAAGGGTAATAATGTAGATATAGTTTTTGAGCATCCTGGTGAAGCGACTATTCCTGTTTCAACATTTGTCTGTAAAAAAGGAGGAATGGTCGTGATTTGTGCTGGCACCACCGGTTATAACTGCACGTTTGACGTTAGGTATTTATGGATGCACCAAAAGAGAATCCAGGGCAGTCACTTCGCTCACTTAAAGCAAGCAGCTTCTGCAAATAGGCTGATGGTCGAGCGTCGCCTTGATCCATGTATGTCAGAAGTGCTTCCGTGGGATCAAATTCCTCAGGCTCATACTAAAATGATGAAAAATGAACATAAACCAGGAAATATGGCAGTTTTAGTACAAAGCCCGCGTATTGGTCTATCGACATTTGAAGAAGTAATTAAATAAGAGAACCAAGCTGGCTTAAGCCAGCTTGGAACTACTTTGTACAATTTTATCCACTCTAAATAATAAAAGCATTTAATAAAATAACTATATAACGGTAAACTATACCTTTTTATCATGTTTAACTGGTAAGCATTAATCTTTTATATATGGTGCATAAAATGCATCAGAATTTTAACTCGCTATCTTTTGATCAAGACCAAGCTCTAAGTAATGTTTTGGTTATTTTAGAGCGAGCCGGAATAAATTTAAGAACTGGTCAAATTTCAGCGCAAATTCCCAAGACTAAATCAGTACACGCGCTTATAGGAAGTGCCGGCTCAGGTAAAACTGCGTTATTAAGTCATATAACTGAAAAAATGGTTGAGGTCGGTGTAGAAAGTATATCGGGTGATTTTGAAATTAGGAAAAATAAGAAAAAGCGTACAGTTTCAATTTTAGCTCCGACAAATAAAGCGGCAAATATACTCCGAATGAGAGGTGTGCCCGCAACTACTATTCACCGAATACTATATACCCCCGTTTATGATCCCGATTATGAAAGAATAGTGGAGTGGCTGGTCGGTGAAAGAGATGAAAAGCCTGTTTTGGATGGTTTGTCAGAGAATTCGTTAAGTCGCGCATGGGATTTTTACAGATCTAACAAGTCTATTCCTGGGGCGCTGGCAGCGGCAGGCCTGAAAGGCTCTGATTTTATAAGTGGCTGGAAAAGGAGAGAAGAGCCCTTGGACATTGGTTTTATTGATGAGTCATCAATGCTTGATGATGATCAGTTAAATGATTTGAAGGAGATTTTTTCAACCTTAATATTATTTGGCGATCCCGCTCAACTCGCGCCAATCAACCAATCAGGACGGATGATTTTTGACAAGCTTTCGTCTGAGAATAAGTCAGTTCTATCACAAATTCACAGGCAGGCTTCGGATAATCCAATTCTAAAGCTTTCAAATTTTTTACTAGATCCTGCAACCGACTTTACAGACTTTGAACGGCAATTACGTGAAATTGCAAACGAAGATAATAGAGTTGTTTGGGCTCAAAGAGTGAATGTAGATCTGATGGCCCGTAGCCCAGTTCTGGTTTGGCGGAATGCTACTCGAATAAGGTTAATAAATGCTTTTCGCACTGTATATAATGCGCCAAATGATAGATTACTTGAAGGTGAACCGCTTATTTGTGATGGACTGGAATTACCACTTAAACATAGGAAAAAAAGGATTGATCTTGAAGCTCGTGGACTAACTAAAGGTGCTAACGTTATTTATCTAGGACCTGGTAAAAAAATGGGGTTCTCAAAGCTTTTTGTGGTGGGGTCTGATGCGCCTAGGCTTTCAGCTGCGTCAATAATCAAAATTGAACTGCCGAATGAAGATGAACCATTCATTCCGTTTGCTGCCACTATGGGAGCTGTTTTTCTGCATGGCTCTGCTGTGACTATTCACAAAGCTCAAGGCTCACAATGGGAAAATGTACAAGTTTTTGGGCCAGATATTTACGCGGCAGCCCAGACCAACAGGATGGAGTCAGGTTTGCCACTTTGGAAAAGGCTAGCATATGTTGCAATAACGCGTGCCCAGGAAAAACTCTATTGGATTACCCGTAGTCGTTTGTCGAAGCCAGTTAGCCCTCTTGATATTTCCGATCTAAATTAAGTGGTCAAAGCCAGTGGCAAATTACATGAGCAAATATAATTGATCAGCTATTGCTATCGAGCCAAAAAGTTGCAGGACCGTTATTCAATAATTCGACTTTCATGCTAGCGCCAAATACCCCTTGCTGCGTTGGAATTTTTATTCGTTTGAGGTTCGCAATGAAAAGTTCATAGAAGTAGTTTGCGTCTTGTGGGTTTGCAGCACTTGAAAAACCAGGTCGGTTTCCTTTTTTAATGTCTGCAGCTAACGTAAATTGTGAAATAACTAACGCTTCTCCACCGATATCATGAAGAGTTAAGTCCATCTTTCCTTCAGATGACTCAAAGATCCTTAGTTTTGAAATTTTTTGTGTAAGTGCGTTTACAACATTCTCGTCGTCGCCTTTCATAGCGCAAACAAAAATTAAGAGTCCTTTAGCACAGCTACCCTTAAGTTTGCCATCGACATATACCTTTGCTGATGAAACCCTTTGTAAGAGTACCCTCATTACTTATTTCGCCTTTCACTTCTATTAACGTTACGTTTTCCCGAAATGTTACTATTATCATTTAAGCTTTTTGTTCCAGAATACTTTTTCTGGCTTTTTTCTGCTTGCGAATTATCAACTCTATCTTTTAGTAAGTTCTTTACCCTACTCAATCGAACCTCTTGGACTTCACCCTTTTTTAACGTGCCAAGTTCAAAATCTCCGAAGCTAATTCTCAATAACCGATTTACAGATAATCCCACAAAGCCGAGTGCTTTGCGGATTTCTCGGTTTTTACCCTCACGAAGCCCAATACTTAGCCAAGCATTTGCGCCCGTTTGACGATCAAAGGAAACATCCATTGGTTTAAAGTATGTGCCTTCTACAAAAATTCCGTGCCTTAATGGTTCGAGCATACTATCCTTCAACTTACCTTTAACTCGTACTCGGTATCGCCTAAGCCAACCAGTTGAGGGTAATTCAAGACGTCTTTTTAGTTCTCCATCGTTTGTTAGCAGCAATAGTCCTTCGGAGTTTAAATCCAGTCTTCCGATTGAAACTACTCTCGGCAGTTCCTTTGGCAGATTGTCAAAAATAGTCGGGCGATTTTTTTCATCTTTTGAGGTAGAGACGAGACCAACGGGTTTATTATATATCCATAAACGTGTCTGTTCTGGTGGTAACAATAATTTACCATCAACTTCTATGACGTCGTTTTTAGTTAGATTCAGCGCAGGACTATTTATAGTCTTACCATTCACCTTGACCCGTCCATCTAGGATTAATTTTTCGGATTCTCTTCTGCTTGCTAGCCCAGCTCTAGCAATGATTTTAGCAATACGCTCGCCTTTGTTTGCTTGGTGTTTCATTAGAATTTGTGTATGTTATTATTAATAATATAGGAAGGGCCAATTGAACTCTTTTACTAGTAGTGGCTTCACAAATTTTATGAAAATGGCCATAGAACAAGCTAAAATAGCGCAATCTGCGGGAGAGGTTCCAGTGGGTGCGGTATTGTTAGGTCCAGCTGGTGATGTCTTGGCAAAGTCAGGAAACAGAACTCGAGAACTCAAAGACCCCTCAGCCCACGCTGAAGTATTAGTAATCCGGGAAGCTTGCCAAGTTCTAGGAAATGAAAGATTAATTGGTTGTGATTTATATGTTACTTTGGAACCTTGTGCTATGTGCGCTGCCTTAATTTCAGCTTCTCGAATTCGTCGGCTCTATTATGGTGCGAGTGATATAAAATCAGGTGGTGTTGAACAAGGTGCTCGTATCTTTTCACACAGTCAAACGCATCATCGACCTGAAATATATCCGGGAATATGTGAAGAAGAAGTAGTTGGACTTATGTCGAGTTTTTTTGGCGATTTAAGACATTAAAATATTCAAAGAATATGGCTATAAGTCATTGGACCAAAAGGGTTGGTAATTGGCTTGTAAACTATTTAAGGGCTGTACTGCACCGACCGCATGTGCTCGGGTGCTTGAAATTTCCTACATCGGGTAGAATTTTCCAGCATCGCTCACATTTCGTTCCAACTGATTTCTTGAAATCAACTGCAGCGCCATCAATTTCACTTGACCTGTATGCGTCTTTAGGGGGATTTGCAGAAGTAAGTTTTATATCGGAGGTTATACAAATATCCTTAAAGGGTACAGATTCTAGAACTGAAAGCGCATCCTTGTCTTGTACATGAACGGTTGGTGCGGCTTCTAAACTAGATCCAATGACCTTATCTACCCTCTGTAATTCTAGAGCAGATGTGACTAGTCGTCTGTAGTTCCTTACAATTGACCATTTTTTTGCGAGTTTATCATCCCGCCATTCAGATGGTGTGTTTGGTATATCTACAAGATGAACTGAACTATCTTTGTCAGGATAACGTTCAAGCCAGACCTCTTCCATTGTAAATACCAAAATCGGTGCTAACCATGTCGTTAGACGATGAAAAAGTAAGTTCAGTACTGTTCGAGCCGATCTTCGTTCGATGGTATCTCCATCGCAGTAGAGGACATCTTTCCGGATATCAAAGTAAAAGGATGATAAATCTACGGTTGCAAAGGTAAAAATGGCTTGGAAAACACCCTGAAAATCGTAAGAGTCGTATCCTTGTTGTACTTTTTCATCTAACTCACAAAGCCGATGCAAAACCCAACGCTCTAATTCTGGCATTTCATTTGAGACTGTTTCGTCTGATACATCGTAATCACTAAGTGATCCCAGCATGAAACGCATTGTGTTTCGCAGTCTTCGATAACTGTCCGCTACACCCTTCAAAATTTCAGGCCCAATTCGTAAATCTGCAGTATAGTCCGATTGAGCAACCCACAATCTTAAAATATCAGCACCATATTGCTTGATAACTTGCTCGGGAGCTATCGTATTTCCCAAAGACTTTGACATTTTCATGCCTTTTTCGTCCAACGTGAACCCATGCGTTAGAACGCCGTGATACGGCGCCCGTCCCTTTGTCCCACATGACTGAAGCATCGATGAATGGAACCAACCTCTATGTTGATCAGTTCCCTCTAGATACAAATCAGCAAAACCGTCGTCAGATCCATCGTCGCGGTCTCTTAAAACAAAAGCGTGTGTTGAGCCGCTATCGAACCAAACATCTAAGATATCAAAAACTTGGTTGTAATGATCTGGATTTTCTAGTCCTTTCAAAAAACGCTCTTTTGCATTCTGCTTATACCAAGCGTCTGCACCTTCTGTTTCGAAGGCTTCCGCAATCCGTTTGTTTACTTGCTCATTACGAAGTAAAAAATCACGATCAGTCGGTTGGGCGCCTTTTTTAGTGAAACAAGTAAGCGGAACTCCCCATGCTCGCTGCCGAGACAAGACCCAGTCTGGCCTTGCTTCTATCATTGAATACAGTCGATTGCGTCCAGTTTTTGGCGTCCACTGAACGAGCTTATCAATCGACTGCAGCGCTCTTTGCCGAATTGTATCGCCATATTCATCAAAAGTATCATCGACTTTCTTATCGATAGCTGCGAACCACTGTGGTGTATTTCTGAAAACTATTGGTGCTTTTGACCGCCAAGAATGGGGATAGCTGTGGGTCAGACGTCCTCGAGCAATAATATTCCCGGCCTCGACAAGTTTATTTATAACCTCAGTGTTCGCTTTCCCTTCTTTGCCTTTTCGATCGAAAACTGTAAGACCTGCAAAGAATGGGACATGTGCCAAAAATTCACTTTCTTCACCCACATTGTGGGTCATTCGGTCCAGCCAGTTACGTTTTAAAAAACACTCATAGTCGTCTGCTCCGTGGCTGGGCGCCGTATGCACAAACCCTGTGCCAGCATCGTCTGTAACATGATCTCCATCTATTACTGGTACATCATAGCTCCAAAATGAATCTAATTCTGAGAAGGGGTGTTGGCACACACAATCTTTTAACTCGGAACTCAGAACATCTTTAACTCTCGTGTGCTTGGTAACTCTAGATTTTTCTAATGTTTCACTGGCCAAGTTGTCAGCAATTATATAGTAATCACCTTTTGCGGTCCAACTTTCCTCTGATGTTTCATCAACGTGATATAAACCATAAGAAATTTTGGGATTGAAGGCGATTGCGCGATTTGATGGAATGGTCCACGGTGTCGTGGTCCAAATAACTATTCGAGCTTTTGATATTTCCGCTGATGCACTTTTAATTTTAAAGGCGACCCAAATGGTGTGAGACTTGTGGTCATGATATTCTATTTCAGCTTCTGCCAATGCAGTCTTTTCAACCGGTGACCACATTACAGGTTTCGATCCTTGGTAAAGGGTCCCATTCATTAAGAATGTCATGAACTCTTCTGCGATTACTCTTTCAGCATGGAAGTCCATTGTAAGGTATGGGTTTTCCCACTTTCCCATAACTCCTAATCTTTTGAATTCCTCCCTCTGGGTCTCTACCCAGCCAGCGGCAAATTTTCGGCATTCCTGTCTGAAATCTATAATATCAACATCGTCTTTATTTTTTCCTTTGGACCGATATTGTTCCTCGATTTTCCACTCAATTGGTAACCCATGACAATCCCATCCAGGGATATATCTCGCGTCTTTTCCCATCATTTGCTGGCTACGAACGACCATATCTTTCAGAATTTTGTTAAGTGCATGGCCAATATGCAGATGTCCGTTCGCATATGGGGGGCCATCATGTAATATAAATGAAGATCTGCTCTTTTTTTGGCGAAGAGTGTCATAAACCTTAATATTTTCCCACTTTGCGAGCCATTCTGGTTCTCGTTTTGGTAACCCGGCTCTCATTGGAAAATCTGTTTTTGGCAGATTTAAGGTATCTTTGTAGTCTGGTATTTCAGCACACATTACGAATGTTCTCTAATTTTTTGGTATTTTTCGAATTGATTTGATTTGTAGATAGCTAGTCCCGGCCACTTCTAATCAATAAGCGCCGGGCAAATAATTAGGAAGAATGATGTCCTGGTTTTAAACATGGCGTACGTATAGCGAAATCAAACTTGCGCGTCCAGAGCAAAGCTCTTTCGACTGATATATCAAATTGATTTAATATATTTTTCAACTGCAGTCCTAACGCTCGATGATCCGCTTGCAATTTCTGAATTCATGATATTGTTTAATTCTTCAAGATTTACGCGTCTAAGCAAATGTTTGACTGGGCCTATTGACGCTGGTCTCATGGATAGACTCGAGAACCCAATAGCACAGAGGCAAACGGCTTCTATTGGTCGCCCCGCATCTTCTCCGCAGAAGGAAATAGGCGTTTTTAATTCTTTACAGCGATTGATTACAAACTTGAGATAAGTGAGAAAACTACTGCTTAGAGTGTCATATTTTCGTCTCACCAATTCATTTTCCCTATCCGCAGCAAAAAAGAACTGTTTAAGATCGTTGCCTCCAACAGATAAAAAATCTACAGCCGTAAAAAAGTCTTCTGGCGCATACGCGAGAGATGGAGTTTCGAGCATTGCTCCAACTTTGAGTTCATTCGGAATGTTATGTCCCAACCGTTTTTCTCCACTCAAAACTCTATCGACTAATTCTTTTGCCTTATAAAACTCACTATCTTGTGAAATTAGTGGAAACATTATTGATAAATTGCGTCCATTCGAGGCACGGATTAATGCTTCTATTTGCATTCTCATAATGCTGGGTCTGTCTAATGCAATTCTTATTGCCCGCCAGCCTAAGGCAGGGTTGGCTTCGTTTATATTGGGCATGTAAGACAAAACTTTATCGGAACCTATATCAAGCGTTCGAAAAACAATTTCTTTGCCTTTCGCAGCCTCTAGTACTCTCGAGTAAAGGTTTTTTAACTCGGATCTTTTGGGCATCTGGTTTCTTATTAAGAATTGTAATTCAGTACGAAACAACCCGACGCCGTTAGCACCTGAGCTGGTCAGACTTGGTAAATCAGCCATCAAACCAGCATTCATGCGTAAGTCAATTATTTTGCCATCTGTAGTCTTTGCGGGTTCCTCTCTAAGAGCCGTGTAACGGGCTTGGTTTTCAGCTTCCATTGCAATTTTTTCAGAAAATGCATTCGCAACATTATCATCAGGACGCAAATGCACTATTCCTTGCGTACCATCCACTAGAATAGGATCACCATTCAAAGCTTCAGTTGTTATATTTGTTGCATTTATCACTAACGGTATACTAAGGGCGCGCGCCACGATTGCAGCATGGCTACCAACGGATCCTTCTTCTAGAACAACTGCGTTAAGTTTCCGTCCATAATCCAATAGCTCCGCCGGGCCAATATTACGAGCAATCATAATTGGATCTTTTGGAATTTCTGCTCCGGTATCAGTGCCTTGTCCGGTTAAAATTCGTAACAACCTATTAGACAAATCATCTAGATCATGAAGCCTCTCTCTCATGTAACTATCTGCCACTTGGCTCATGCGGGCTCTTGCAGCAGATTGCTCTTTTTCTACGGCTGCTTCGGCTGATAAGCCTTGATCGATATCAGCTTCCATACGCCGAAGCCACCCGCGTGAGTTTGCGAACATCCGGAAAGCTTCAAGAATTTCAGTTTGTTCCCTATCTCCGTCGGCAATCTTATCTACAATTTCATCAACGCCCTGCCTAAGAAGGTCTACAGCATTTTGAAGTCTTGTTTTTTCTTCTTTTGGATCATCAGAGACTAAATTTGTTACCACAACTCTGGGCTCGTGAAGCCAAACACTACCTTTTGCCGCTCCCTCTTGCCCGCTTGTCCCGCGAAACAAGACGGATTGCTGATGTAATGCTGTAAGTCCTGTTTCATCACCTACAAAAGCCCCAAGTTCAGTCATCTCGGCAAGAACCATTGCCACTACTTCAAGTGCATAAATTTCTTCGCTACTAAATTTCCGTGACTGTTTGGATTGCGTTACAAGAACACCAAGAGTTTCTCCTAATCTTTGAATAGGCACACCAGCAAAAGAAGAAAAAATCTCTTCTCCAGTTTCTGGCATAAATCTGAAGCCTTTTGATGATGGAGCATTTTCTGTATTTATTACTTTCTTTGACCGGGCAACTCTACCCACAAGTCCTTCACCAATTCTAAGCCTAGTTTGATGAACCGCTTCTGCCTTTAGACCCTCTGTTGCACATAGCTCGAGGGTTTCATTATCTCTGAATAAATAGATCGAACATACTTCGGCACCCATAGAGTCGGCAATTAAATGGGTGATTTTATCTAATCTCGCCTGGCCTTTCTGTTCTTCGGCCATTGTATCGCGCAAACGACGCAGTAGTTGCTGGCTATCTGTCTGAGTACGTTCTGACACGCTTTATCTCTCTCGTTTTTAGGAGGAAACTTCATGTAATTCAAATGCATCATGCAATGACTGTACTGCAAGTTCCAAATATTTTCTGTCAACTAAAACAGATATCTTTATTTCAGAGGTTGCAATAACTTTAATATTTATTCCTTCATCTGAAAGAGTTTGAAACATTTTGGCTGCAACACCTGATTGTGATCTCATTCCAATTCCAACTGCAGAAATTTTCGAAACATTTGTATCTGCAAGTAAGTCTTGGAAATTTATTAATTCAGACTCCTTTGCGGTATTTAATGCCATTTCAGCCCTGCTTACTTGATCTATTGGACATGAGAAAGTCATGTCAGTTCTTCCAGCTTCAGCGATATTCTGAATGATCATATCGACATTTATACCCGCATCGGACAGTGGACCAAAAATAGCAGCAGCAATCCCAGGTCTATCTGCTACCGATACTAATGTCATTTTGGCCTCGTCCCGTGAATATGCAATTCCTGATACTACATTTGATTCCATAATTTCCTCCTCATCGCAGACAAGTGTTCCTGCTTTGTTACTAGGCTCTTCGAAGCTAGACAAAACCCGCAACTTAACTTTAAATCGCATAGCCATTTCGACAGATCGTGTTTGCAAAACTTTCGCACCGAGTGATGCAAGCTCAAGCATTTCCTCATAGGAAATTTTATCGAGCTTTATCGCTTTGTCACATACTCGTGGATCCGTAGTGTAGACTCCGTCCACGTCAGTATAGATATCACATCTTTCCGCTTCGAACGCTGCAGCAAAAGCCACGGCGGTGGTATCAGACCCCCCTCTACCCAAGGTTGTAATGCGGTCTTCATTGCTAATTCCTTGAAAACCCGCGACTACTGCAACTTTCATTCCTTGAGCAAACTTTTCATTAATTATTTGAGGCGAAATACTTTCTATCCTTGCTGACGAATGAGCCGAAGTAGTTCGAACCGGGACTTGCCAGCCTTGCCAGCTTCTGGCTGGAATATCCATTTCCTGCAAAGTAAGTGCCATAAGACCTGCCGTGACATTCTCACCTGATGAAACAACAGCATCATATTCACGTGCGTCATAAAACTGTGAGGTGTCATTTACCCAGTCAACCAATTCGTTTGTTTTACCAGACATTGCTGATACTATAACAATAACATTCTTCCCATGAGCCACCTCAAGCGCAACTCGTTTAGCCGCCCTTTTTATTCGGTCGACATTTGCAACAGAAGTACCGCCAAATTTCATTACAAGTAGAGACATGTTATTCCTATTTACTCCATCGCAGGCGGTGTAAATGTTAATTACATAACATACAAGTCACATGTAAATGTAACCATGAACGTAAAATAAGGTTATTTTTTGTTTAAAATAAATGCTTAGTTGGTTTTCTTTGCCGGAAGAAATGGTAATGGCATAACGGGAATTCCATCATCTATGAGTTTTTTGGCATCGTCGGCCTTCGCTTCGCCATAAATTGACCGTTCTGGAGCTTCGCCTAAATACATTGATCTAGCTTCATTAGCAAAATTGTTTCCAACGTACTCAGAATTTGCTTCTATTTTCTTTTTCAATTCCAAGATGTCATTTTTGATTTTTGATTTTGTTTGTATTTCTTTGCGCGGTTCATCTTTTTTTCTAGAAGTGCTTACACTTGGCGCCATTATTGCCTTGGTAATATTTGTTGAACCACATTCCGAACATACAATCAGTGATTTTTTTATTAGCATATCGAAAGCTTCAGCTGATTTGAACCAACTGTCAAATCTATGATTTTTATCGCATTTCAGAGTGTAATTAATCATACTAGCTCATTTTGTTCCCACTAGTTATCTACGTTAGTTTATTTTAAATTCAAGTAATATTAATTTCAAAAATCAATAAACGGAAACCAATCTGTTCGAAGAATCTGGCCTTCTACCATCTTATGATTTGGAAATGGGGGAGAAGTCGGGCCAGGTCTCTCTGTATATCTGGTATCGTCCCCGAGCAGCCTCAACGAAAATGCTCGCCTCTGTTGGTCTGCTGCAGCGCCACGAGCGCCGTGCAAAATATCGAAGTTAAATGCCACGGCATCTCCAGGGTTCATATCGAACTCTCTGATATCCATTTGTTCTTTATCCGGGTCTGGAACGGGTAAATATTCATCCGCATTAGGATAGAAATTTTCGTTTGATAACCATTTTGTTGGGAGTACAGGCTTTGGCCATTTGTGTGACCCCGTCACCATTCTTAAAGTAGCTTTTTTGACTGGATCAAGAGGAACCCAGAAACTTAAGGTCTTTTTTCCTTTCACAAAATAATACGGTCCATCTGTATGCCATGGTGTCGGTTTTAAAGTTCCCGCCGCTTTTACTAAAACATGGTCATGGAACAGCTGTACAGTTGTAGATTGCATCAGAAGTGCCGCTGCTTTGGCAATATTTTTATCAAATGCAGCATTCCGAAATTCATTGATACGTTGCCAGTTACAATAGTCGTCAAAAAAGCGCCCGATCTCGCCTTCATTTAAATTTTCTGCAGCATATGGACCGGGCTCCTCGATGTTCTTTTGCACGCCCATTCTTAAACTGTCTAAATGTGCTTTGAACAAGCCAGGTATAAATGCAATTCCATCATTTTGAAAAGAGTCTATGGTTGCTTGGCTTAACATTTCATCACATAACTTTTTTACAAATCATAGACGATCTTTTTGGGGAGTTTTGTCAATGGCTTTATTTAAAAATTTACGATAATCTGTGACACTAAGATTGGATCTTTATATGAAAGCATCTGTTTTACATAAATTTGGTACACCGCCGACTTTTGAAGAAATAGCAGACCCAGTATGCGGACCAAACTCGGTAGTAATAGAATTAAAGGCATGTGGCGTTTGTAGATCTGACTATCATGCCTGGTCGGGTAGTGATCCGGATGTCAAACTGCCTCACATTATGGGGCATGAATTGGCTGGTATTATAGCTGAAACTGGATCTGGAATTAAAAGGTTCGCCGTTGGTGATTATGTAACCGTTCCATTCATTCTCGGGTGTGGAATATGCTCTGATTGTCAAACGGGCAATTCAACGATATGCGACAATCAGGAAACGATTGGTTTTACTGTAAGTGGCGGTTTTGCTCAATTTGTAGAAATTTATTTTGCTGATTTTAATTTGGTAAGACTTCCATGTTCGCTTGGTTTTGAAACAGCAGCGGCGATGGGATGCAGAGTTACAACAGCATTTAGAGCACTTACAGACCGCGCGTGTTTGTTGCCGGGAGAATGGTTAGCCGTTTATGGGTGTGGCGGTATTGGGACGTCCGCCATTTTGATCGCGAAAGCTCTGGGCGCAAAAGTTATCGGCATCGATATCAATACCTTGGCATTGGAAAAAGCCCGCAATCTAGGTGCTGATATTGTTTTGGATTCGGCAAAATTTCCTAATATATGGCAAGAAGTTAGGGAACTAACAAATGGAGGTGTGCATGTATCTTTAGATGCATTGGGCATTGAGGAAACATTTCAAAATAGCATTCGTTCCCTTAGAAAGCTTGGCAGGCATATTCAAGTAGGGATGCCCACTGGAAATAATGCCAATGTTTCGCTTGCCCTTCTAGATTTGATATATTCTAGACAATTGAAAGTTATTGGAACAAGGGGAATGGCGTCTTCTGGGTTTAGTTCTTTACTGACAATGATTGATGAGGGTTCGGTCAAAATAGATAGTCTGATTTCAAAAAAGCTAAAACTAAGTCAGGTTTCTGAGGCTTTGTCACAATTTGGTAAAAGATCTGAAGCTGGAATCACAATAATTAACAACTTTTCAATGTAATAATTTGCACCCATCTTAAGGCTTAGCCTAGTAAATATATACTTCAAGATTAAAATTTTCTTATATTTATACCACTTTCTTCAAGTGCATCCTTAATTGCCTTAGCTATATTGACGGCTTCAGGCGTATCGCCATGAAGGCAAACGGTATCAATTCTAGTTTTTATCTCTTTACCAGATTGGGTAATGATCGCACCGCTTTCAACCATTTTGGCAACGCGCGCTCCGGCGATTTTTGGATCACTTATGATTGCACCCGGAATCGAGCGGTCTACTAATGTTGCATCATCATTATAACTGCGGTCTGCAAAAACTTCTCCCACCCATTTAGCTTGAAGGTTTTCAACCGCTTCCTGCTGTTTTGTCTTCACTAAGGCCATAATCGGCACTTCGCTCGCGACTGAGATTACTGCTTCATAACATGCTTTGGCGAGTTCGTAATCTTCCGAACACATATTTGAAAGTGCACCATGTAATTTAACATGAGTTATTTCAGTGCCCTGCGCATTCGCCATTCCTTTAATTGCCCCAATTTGGTACCGAATTTGATTTTGGATAGTTTTAATCGGCAGGTCTAGGCGTCTACGTCCAAATCCTACTAAATCATCGAAACCTGGATGCGCTCCAATTCCCACGCCTCTTTGTTTTGCTAATTTTATAGTTTTTGCCATTACATCAGGATCTCCGGCATGAAATCCACAAGCGATATTTGCAGAGGATATTATATCTAATAGCGCCTCATCATTTCCCTTTACCCAAGATCCAAAGCTTTCACCCATATCCGCATTTAAATCTACACGCATGAATTTCTCCTAGATTAATCCTTGGCCCATACCGCACCGTCAATCAAATTAAAATCAAGCAAATCTTCCATTTTTTCGGGATCACGAATTGGTGCTGAGCATCTCCGTTTTATGATTTCTAAACTTTTAGCGTCTTCTGCAACAATCCTATTTGCTTCCTCTCGTGCTATAAACTTAAATTTAACTTTTTTATTAGGTTTAAGCTGAGCAATTGCTGGCAGATCAGGAGGAATGATACATCCTATGCGTGGATAACCTCCCATTGTTTGACAGTCTGCCAAAAGCACAAATGGTTGCCCAGAACCTGTCATTTGAATATCCCCCGGGACTATCACATCTGACAATATTTTCAATTGGTTGGAAGTAGAAAAGCCCGAACCAGTATGGGTTAATTTGACTCCTCCTCTACTGGACTGATTATCAATTGAGAATTCTGTATCTATAAATCTTTCAATTGTTTCTTGATTAAATAATCTAGTCTGAAAAGACTCAACTAATCTAAAAGTAGTTAAATCAAATCTGTTGAATGGTTCAATTTTTTGGCATGCGATCGGATCTTGTTTATTTTCAAGCTGAGCCAATATGTCTTTGGGTCGAGTGTATTGTCCGATACCGGCAACTGGTTGGGCCGAACAAGAGTTAAATACTTTGGGTGCTTTAAAACCTCCCCTTAAATGCAAATAGCTGTATCGGCCATTTTGCTGCGTTGTCAGGTTTAGCATGTTGCCTTTATATAAATAATGACTGGCGTTCCAAGCCAAGGGTTTTTGATCTGCACTAGCAAGCATGGTGGCTCCCGTAAGAGCTACCATGCAATCTTCTAAAACATTAAATGTTCCTCCGTTGCCAATAAGCTCAAGAGCCGTACTATTTGGGCTTTGGTCAAGCAGAGCCGCGCCCTCTGCCATTGCATAATAGTCTGCTGCACCAGACCTTGATAGTCCCAGAGATCGAAAGCCATTTCTTCCCATGTCTTGAAAGGAGGAAAACCCTAAAATTGACACCACTTCCAACATATTAAGTCCTAATTTCTGATATTTTTACTCCACCAAGCCCATCAGAGTTGTTACTCTTTATTTGAGCCAACTCGCTTGGATTAATTTCCAAAAAAGTTATTTCATCGCCTGGGTTGAGTAAAATTGGTTGTTGCCTGTTGGAATTGAAGCACTCGAATGCTGTTTGGCCAATATGGTGCCAGCCAGTTGGGGTGCTATTTGAAAAAATAATTAATTGTCGAATTGCGCAAACCAGCGCACTTTTGGGTACATTTTTTGATACCTCGGCCAACCGCGGTACGTCCCATTTTTCAGAAAGCAAACCGGCATAAGGCTGACCTGGAGAAAATCCGATAGTCATAACGCGGGTTTTCGTTCTGGTAAATTCGCTTATTGCTTGAGCTCTGCTAAGTTTTGCTAACTTTATGACTTTTTCAAACTGTGGCGCCAAGTCAGTTCCAAACACGCAAGGTATCGTAAATAGCTTGCGATTTGAGGGTAGCTGTGACGTGTACCAATTTTTTTCTTTAAGCACATCATCAAAAAAATTTAGGATTGAATCTGCTGCAGCTATTTTTATATCGATTCTGAAATATGCGGCTGTCAATGAGTTGGAGCTTTCTATTATATACGGGTGATTTTTTTTCTCTATTTCTTGTCGAAAAGCTAGAGCCGCTGAGTTCCCATTTTCACAAATTTCTTGGGAAAACTGAACCAAAATGCCATCCAGCCCCACGAAACTCATTTTTGGAAAATTATCTGTCATATATCTTTCGTTTTTCTGCATTATGTTCTTAGCAACTTATCGCCAAATAAAGCAACTTTAGTAATCGACGCATTTAGAACTTTTGACACGTTGCAAATATCGCTTACAGATACTTGCAGTAACCCCTAATGAACGTTAAATGATCCTAGCCCATTTAATGGAGAGATTATATGTCAATTGATAGAGCAACAGCGGCAAGGGTGGCAAAGCTCGCACGAATTAAAGTTGAGGAAAGTTCCTTAGATAGCTTAGCAAACGAATTTAACCAGATTTTAGGTTTTATTGAACAACTGAATGAAGTGAATGTTGAAGGTATAGAACCTATGACTTCTGTCTCGCCGCAAAAGTTAAAACGCCGCATCGACCAGGTTAGTGATGGGGATCAACAAGACAGGGTGCTTTCTAATGCTCCAGATGCCAGAGAAGGCTTTTTTGCTGTTCCGAAGGTGGTGGAGTAATGGCCGAATATAATAGTTGGACAATTGCAGAGGCCAGAGACAAACTCCGAGCAAAGGAAATAACTTCTGAAGAACTTACACTTGCGTGTATTTCGGCGATTGATAATGCAGATGCCCTTGGGGCGTTTGTTCACAAGACGCCTGATGAGGCAATTGATCAAGCAAAATCTGCAGATTTACGTTTAAAACAAGGAGATGCTCCTGCACTTTGTGGCATTCCTATTGGGGTGAAGGATCTTTTCGCTTGTAAAGGTGTCTTAACCCAAGCTGCTAGTAAAATTCTTGAGGGTTTCAAGCCAGAGTATGAGAGTACTGTAACGCAAAATTTGAAGAATGCTGGTGCTATAACTCTTGGTAAACTGAACATGGATGAATTCGCTATGGGCAGTTCAAACGAAACATCTGTTTATGGCAATGCTATTAATCCCTGGAAGGTTTCTGACAAAGTTTTGACGCCAGGAGGATCCTCGGGAGGGTCAGCGTCAGCCGTTGCTGCTGACTTATGCCTGGCAGCAATAGGTACAGACACGGGAGGTTCTATTCGCCAGCCCGCAGCCTTTACTGGGATTGTTGGCATAAAGCCTACCTATGGTAGGTGTTCTCGATGGGGTATAGTGGCTTTTGCTAGTTCGCTCGACCAAGCTGGCCCTATGTGTAAATCAGTGCGTGATACTGCAATCATGCTAGAGCCAATGTGTGGCTTTGATAATAAGGATAGTACTAGTTCCGAAAGTCAGGTCCCCAACTTTGAAGCTATGCTCACAGGTGATATTAAAGGTAAAAAAATTGGGATACCCCGTGAATATAGGCTCGAAGGCATGTCGCCTCAAATTGAAAGTTTGTGGCAAGATGGCGCCGATATGCTGCGTGGCGCTGGTGCTGAGATCGTAGATATTTCACTGCCGCATACCAAATACGCACTTCCGGCTTACTACGTGATAGCCCCAGCGGAAGCCTCGTCAAATTTAGCAAGATATGACGGAGTGAGGTTTGGTCGACGAGCTACTTTAAGTGCAAGTGAAAACATAACTGAAATGTATGAAAGATCTAGATCTGAAGGTTTCGGGATGGAAGTTCAAAGGAGAGTCATGATAGGCACTTATGTTTTATCAGCAGGTTTCTACGATGCGTACTACAATCGTGCAAGAAAAGTTAGGTCGCTTATCAAGAAAGATTTTGAGGATGTTTTTGCGGCTGGGATCGATGCAATTTTAACACCCACAACACCATCAGCGGCTTTTGAGCTTGGTAAAATGGAAAGTGCGGATCCAGTTGAAATGTATTTAAATGATGTTTTTACTGTAACTGTTAATTTGGCTGGATTGCCCGGCATATCGATACCCGCTGGGCTGAATAGTGAAGGACTTCCTCTGGGGCTGCAGTTAATTGGGCGTCCATGGGAGGAGGGAGACTTGATGAATATCGCCTACACTTTGGAAACTGCTACAGAATTCTCTAAAAAACCTGAAAAGTGGTGGTAAAGAGAAGTGGCATTGAAGTTCCTCTACTTTATTAAATCGCAGCACTGCATCCTTGCCCTTTTCTTTTTTGTTTCTGCATGTGTTTCAAGTAACGATAATAGTATCGGGATACCGGCAGTAAATGTAGATATAATAGAAGAAAATAATGGTGTTGTAAGTAAGCCAACGCTTGACAATCCTGGTTTGTCTGATGAAAACGATTTTGAAGCGGTGGCAGAGCGTCAGACCATTGAGAGTGACGCAGAGCGTTTAAAGCAAAACCAGGAAGTATACACTATAATTCAACCCACTAGCGTTCCAAGAAGACCGGGAAGTAACATACCTAATGTTGTCGAATATGCACTGATAACGAATAACCCACTAGGGGTTGCGATTTATGAGCGTCGTTTCAAGTCACAAGCTCGGTTCGAGCGTAACTGTAACAGATATGTATCAGATAGTTCTGCTCAGGAAGCCTTCTTGATGGCTGGAGGTCCAGAGAGAGATCAGTTCGGAATTGACCCCGATGGGGACGGTTATGCTTGTAGATGGGATCCTAGTCCTTTTCGAAAGGCGGTAGGAAATTAGTCAAAAAATGTTGACCAATTAATCACTGCAGCTTACACGACGACTGTATGCGGGAGGCTGGATGGTCGCGGAGTTGTTAAGCTTCGAGGAAAGTCCGGACTCCACAAAGCAGCGGTGCCGGGTAACGCCCGGGCGGGGTGACCCGACGGAAAGCGCCACAGAAAATAAACCGCCTAAGTAATTTCTTGGGTAAGGGTGAAAAGGTGGGGTAAGAGCCCACCGGGTTCATGGTAACATGAACCGCATGGCAAGCCCCACCGGGAGCAATGCCAAATAGGAGCCACGCGCGTTACTTAGCGTTATACGCTTGATTTCGCAGATTTGCTTTGGATCAGTGGCTCGGGTAGGCAGCTAGAGGTTCGTTGGTAACATCGGACTTAGATGAATGGCCATTTATGAAGGTTAATCCTTTAGGACAGAATCCGGCTTATAGGCTTCCCGCATACTTTTATAATCAGAAAAATAATTTGTAATAATGGCGCATTGACGTTGACACAGACGAAATGTCCAGTAAAAGGCTATCTCGACTTATGGTCGTGACTTTATCAGGAGAAATCATATGGCTAAACCAACCACAGTTAAGATACGCTTGAATTCATCAGCAGGTACTGGCCATTTCTATGTTACCAAAAAGAATGCCCGTACAATGACGGAAAAAATGGTCGTACGAAAATATGACCCGGTAGCACGAAAGCACGTCGAGTATAAAGAAGGCAAAATTAAATAAAAAAAACCGCGCCAGAGACGCGGTTTTTCTCTAAACGTGTAGTCTATTTTATTCTTGATTTCCCATAAACATCAACAAGAACTGAAACATATTTAAGAAGTCAAGATACAGGCTTAGAGCGCCGTGAATTGCTGACTTATCCAACCATTGTTGATCGCCATGATGAGCATGCTGTAAATATTGGATTTTAATGTTTTGAGTGTCGTATGCAGTAAGGCCTGCAAACACAAGTAATCCAATAATGGAAATCGCAAACATAAGAGCTGGCGACCCTAAGAAAATATTTATAATCGACGCTATGATTATACCAATTACGCCCATTATTAGAAAGGCACCCCATCCCGAGATATCTTTTTTCGTCGTGTAACCCCACAATGACAAACCTGCAAATGCTATGGAAGTTACCAAAAAGGTTTGAACTATTGATACCGAAGTATACACAATAAAAATAGAACTTAATGAAACACCAATCAGTGATGCGAAAACAAAGAACAGTAACTGCGCTGCAGCTGCTGATGATTTGCGCATTACATGCCCAAAGCCAAAAAATAATATACCCAGTGGCGCCAACATTATTATCCATCGTAGAGGAGATAGATATAGTGCTGAACCTAGCGCTGTTAGCAATGTACCATTTGCCATTTGAGCTGTTGCGTAGGAAGGGTCTGTCGTGGTTGCTAAACCAGAAATAGCCCACGCTGCCAGAGCTGTGATAAGCATCCCAACAGACATAGTCCCGTAAACTTTATTCATGTGAGCTCGAAGTCCGCTGTCTATTACTTCGCTTCTCGAACCAGCGGATGATCTTATAGTTTTATAATCTGCCATTTATGCCTCCAGTGAAAACAAGCAATCAACTGTTAATATTGGCTGATTTCTAAGCTTTTTCAAGCTTCTCCAAGAAAAAAAAGTATTTTTTTTGAATTTTATATTTTTACGACAACTTTACCAGTGGATTTTCGGTTTTTGATTAATTCTAAGGCAGCTGTCGTTTCGGAAAATGGATATATGTGAGAGATATGTGGTGTCAATTTCTCTTGTTTGTATAATTCCATTAATTCTCTCAAGCTGTTGGATAGAACTGTTGGGTTAAATTTCAAATAACCGCCCCAATTTAAGCCAATAACTGACAAGTTTTTTACTAACAGGTGATTTGCTGCAATCAAAGGGATATCCCCACTTGCAAAGCCTATTGTGAGTATTTTTGCCTCTGGTTTACAAGCTCTCATGGCTTCCTTGAATAGTTCTCCTCCGATAGGGTCGTAAACAACATCCGCACCTCCCAAAGATTTTACCACTTCAACTAGATTATCTGTATTCGTATCTATCAGCACATCGGCACCGAACTCTTGCGCTATTTTCAACTTTTCTTTTCCACGTGCCGCTGCCAAAACCTGCGCGCCAAAATATTTTCCTAGCTCAACAGCTGTGAGGCCGACGCCCCCCGCAGCACCCAAAACCAATAATGTGTTATTTTTCTTCAAACCTGCGCAATGTTTTAATGCCAAATGGCTTGTTCCGTAGGCGACCTGAAAGCCGGCGGCCACTTCACTAGGCATTGTATCAGGAATTTCTATTAATCGTTCTGCTGGAAAATACCCATATTCTGCTAAGCCGCCTTGGCCTGCAAATACGGTTACACGAGTTCCAATTTTAGGTGATTTTGTATTAGGGCCGATAGCAGTTATTGTACCTGCCACTTCCAGACCCATTGTAAATGGAACATTGGGAGTATCTTGATATTGATTTTTCTGCATCAACAGATCTGCGAAATTCAAACCGCAAGCTTCAATTTTTAGTTCAACTTGCCCGTGTTGTGGTTCCTGGCGAGGTATATCGCAAAACATCGCAGGTTTCTCAAAATCTACTACTCTGAAGGCTTTCATTTTATGCTTCCTATTTTACGAACAGTATTACCATGATGAATTTGGAGTCAAACCAATGGGACCAATAGGTTTTAGCAAACTTGTTTTTATTTTTTTATTAGTTTAGCTGTTTTTTCAGTAAAGGGCACCTCAATGACTAGTTTTCCAATTCTGTCGAATAAAGAGAAAAAGGAATTGATCCAGTTAGCTAATGAGGCTGCAGATCGTGCCCGTGAAGCCATTCTCCCATATTTTCGAAAAAATATTGATGTCAGTAATAAAGATAAAGAAGCTTTTGACCCGGTGACTGAGGCCGATAAAGCTGGCGAAGATGCTATCAGACAAGTCATTTCGTTTTATCGTCCAGACGATGGTATTTGGGGGGAAGAGAACGGAGAAAGCGAAAGTAACTCTGGATATAGATGGGTGATAGACCCAATCGATGGAACGAGAAGCTTTATTTCAGGTACTCCAACTTGGGGTGTACTGATTTCTCTAGAACAAATTGGAAATGGTCCAATCTTGGGCATAATAGATCAGCCATATATTAAAGAAAGGTTCATTGGTGGTTTTGGCACTTCAGAAGTGCAAGGACCTTTAGGAGTACGGTCCCTTCAGGTTTCGGCTACTTCATCACTTTCAGAAAGCAAACTTTTTACAACATTTCCTGAAGTTGGTACTGAAAAGGAAAAAATGGGTTTTTCTGCAGTTGCGCGAGAAGCCAAATTGGTTAGATACGGACTAGACTGCTATGCCTATGCTTTAGTAGCTGCAGGACAAGTAGATTTAGTTATTGAAGCTTCGTTAAATGCCTATGACATTCAGGCTCCAATCAGTGTCATTCAAGCGGCGGGTGGCGTTGTAACTTCTTGGTCGGGTAAACCAGCTCATCTTGGAGGACAGGTTATAGCAGCTGCTAACCAAAAATTGCATCAACAGGCATTAGATATTTTGAATCCTTATTCTGATGACAAATAAAAACCTAACAGTAATAAAAAATGCTGATCTAATCATTTCAATGGACGATGCTCGGCGGGTCCTTAATAATTACGATATTGTTATTTCTGAAGGTCAAATTCAGAAAGTAGCGAAAAATATTAGATTGAATGGATTGGAAAAAGTTATTGATGCAGCTGGTTGTTTGGTTACTCCTGGACTCGTCAATACGCATCATCATTTATTCCAATCTTTGACCAAGGCAGTGCCTGGTGGTCAGAATGCTCTCTTGTTTGGATGGCTGAAAACTCTCTACCCGATTTGGTCGCGCTTTGGGCCGGAAGAAATTCGAATTTCTACAATACTCGGTCTTTCAGAACTTGCTTTAAGCGGTTGCACCATGAGTTCGGATCATCTCTACTTGTTTCCAAATGGCGCGACTTTGGATGACACAATATTTGCGGCTCAGGAAGTGGGCTTAAGATTTTATCCGACAAGAGGTTCTATGAGTATAGGTGAAAGTCTGGGTGGCTTGCCTCCTGATAGTTTAGTTGAAAAAGAGCAAGATATAATTAATGACTGTATAAGGTTAATCGATAAGTTCAATGATACTTCACCTGCATCAATGATAAGGGTTGGACTTGCTCCGTGCTCGCCATTTTCAGTAACACGAGAGTTGATGAGGGACACTGCAGTGCTTGCCAGAGATAAAAAAGTTTCTTTGCATACCCACCTTGCCGAGAATGAGGAGGATATTGCCTATTCTTTAGAAAAATTTGGCTGCAGGCCTGGACAGTATGCAGAAGAGTTAGGTTGGACTGGAAAAGATGTTTGGCACGCCCATTGCGTTAAGTTGGATAAGCAAGAAATAAATCTTTTTTCGAGAAGTCGTACGGGAGTTTCGCATTGCCCATGTTCTAACTGCCGTTTAGGTTCAGGCATAGCACCCATTAATGAAATGTTAACAAGTGGCGTTAATGTAGGTTTAGGTGTTGATGGGTCCGCCAGCAACGACAGTGGTAGCTTAATAAGTGAAGCCCGTCAGGCTATGTTACTCCAGCGCGTCAGCAACGGTGCAGATGCAATGTCAGCAATGGATGCACTAGAGCTTGCAACACGTGGTGGGGCAGATATTCTTGGGCGACCGGAATGTGGCCGCATTCAAGTTGGTGCCCGAGGCGATCTAGCTATCTGGGATATTTCTGGGATTGATTCTGCTGGAAGCTGGGATCCCGCCGCGTTGTTACTGGCTGGTCCTAAAAAGGTTAAGCATTTAGTCGTAGAGGGACGCATTATAGTTTGGGATGGGAACATAGTAACAGTTAAAATGTCAGAAGTTCTTTCCGAAACCAAAAGGCTGGTTCAAAATTTGCAATTATAGTCAATTTAGGTTTTTTCGAAACATTGTTTAAGATGAAAGTACGGTTTGAGCTTCATTAGAATAAACTAAATTGCCTGCAACAAAGGTTGCGGTAATTGCGCGGTCATCTCCCATCATCAGGGTTGGAAAAATTGCTGCCCATATGTTATCCGCTGACCTCACTCTTTGAGCGATAATACTAGTAGAATGGAGATCTAAAGCTATAATGTCAGCATGATAACCTGGTTTAAGATTTCCAATTTCCTGATCTAAATGTAAACTTTTGGCAGATCCCATTGTTGCAAGCCACAGTAGCTGAGCAGGGTGCAGTGTATTCTTGCGCAATTGCGCAATCTCGTAGCAAGATGCCATTGAGCGCAACATAGAAAAACTTGAGCCACCACCTGTATCAGTTGCTAACCCGATGGTTATTTTTTGTTTTTGTAAATGCTCCAAATCAAAGAGCCCTGAGCCGATAAAAGTATTTGATGTTGGGCAATGAACGACTGCAGCACCAATATCTTTTAATCTGTCTATTTCTCTTTGTTTTAAGTGTATCGCATGACCAAAAACTGCATTTTTACCGAGTAATCCAAACTGCTCATAAGTATCTAGGTAATCTCTTGCGCTTGGAAATAAAGACTGCACCCATTCAAGTTCGTCGATTTGTTCGCTGAGGTGTGTTTGCATCAGGCAGTCAGGGTATTCGGTCCACAATTCTCCAAGCATAGAGAGCTGTTCTGGAGAGGAAGTTGGTGAAAAACGAGGAGTTATGGCGTATCGCAGTCTTCCGTTGAGATGCCACTTTTGTATCAGGTTTTTGGATTGATCGTATGCTACCTGAGGAGTGTCTAACAATGCCTCTGGTGCGTTTCTGTCCATTGCGTTTTTTCCAGCAACTAAACACATGTTTCTTTTTTGGGCTGCTAAAAATATTGCATCGGCACTTTCAGGGTGAGTTGTACAAAAAGTCGACACAGACGTTGTTCCATTAGAAATTAAAAAGTCCAAGTAAGTTTCTGCTATCTTTGCCGCATATTCGGAATTTCCGTATTTTTGTTCCTCAGGAAACGTATAAGTATTCAGCCAGTCAATTAATCGTTTGCCCCAACTCGCGATTATTGGGGTTTGGGGATAATGTGCATGCGCATCTATAAATCCGGGTAAAAGCAACTTTTCGTGAAAATCATGAACCTCTGCATCTGGGTTATTGGCTATAAGTTCATCAGGACTTCCAATTTTTGATATCTTTGATCCAATAACTAAAATTGCGCCATTCTCAGCAATATGAACACTGTCGCTTAATTCATAATGGAATGGATTTTCTAAAAAATTTAAAACTGTTCCGATCAGAATTTTTTTATTATCTGCTGTATTATTGTTCAAAAGGACGGCTCCAATGAATGCGATTGTAAAATCGATACTTTTTATAAGGAATAATGCTATTTGCATTGTTTTTGCAATAAACTTCCGATTATGCAGGTACATATTACTGCTTGGAGGTTTAAGATGTTAAATGATGAACAAAAATATGACAGTGATTTAGGTTCAAAAGATGCTTCTTACGTTATAGATAAGCAGAAAATGGCAATTGTGTTGTCTGCCCTTGCTAGTGGCAATAGAGTAGATCTCACTGAAGTACTCGAACCATTACACCCTGCTGATATTGCGGACATAATAGAACAGTTAAATACGACTGACCGAGCGCGATTTATTAGGTTATACGATACAGAATTCTACGGTGATATTTTATCAGAGATTGATGAGCACATCCGAGAAGAAGTTATTTCAGAATTAAACCCAGATGTTCTAGCAGAGGCTGTAAGAGATCTTGAAAGTGACGATGTCGTCGATATCGTCGAGGATTTAGAAGAAGAGCAAAAAGAAACTATATTAGACGCGTTAGAAGAGGGTGACCGAGTAGCAGTTCAAAGCTTACTAAGTTATCCAGAACAATCGGCTGGTCGCCTAATGCAGAGAGAAGTAGTGATGGCTCCAGAGCATTGGTCGGTAGGTATGGCAATCGATTTCTTGAGAAATGACGCTAATTTACCTGAACAGTTTTATCATATTGTCTTGGTTGACCCGCGCTTACATCCTGTGGGTAATGTTTCTCTTGGGAAATTAATGTCATCAAAAAGATCGGTTCTACTGAGAGAAATCATTGAGGATGTTTTCCAGGTGATACCCGCTGATCAAGATGAGGCTGATGTGGCCTATGCTTTCAACCAATATCATTTAATTTCGGCACCAGTGGTTGACACGGAAAACAGAGTTGTTGGTGTAATAACAATTGATGATGCAATGGTTGTTCTAGATGAAGAGTTAGAAGAAGATATTATGCTATTGGCTGGTGTCGGGGATAGCAGCGTTAGTGATACTATCATTGAAACAGTTAGGGGCCGATTGCCCTGGCTGGCAGTAAATTTGGCAACCGCAATACTTGCCTCCATTGTTATAGCACAATTTGAGGCAACAATTGCGCAGTTTGTGGCCCTCGCAATACTGATGCCAATAATCGCCTCAATGGGTGGCAATGCTGCAACTCAAAGTTTGACAGTGGCTGTTCGAGCTATCGCAACAAAAGATATCTCGAGCACAAATATTGGTCGCGTTATTCGCCGTGAGGTTGGAGTTGGCATTCTTACCGGTTTGATTTTTGCCGTTTCGATGGGCTTGATTGGGGTATTTTGGTTTGGCACTGCGATGCTTGGCGTCGTTATTGCTATATCTATGTTGATAAATCTTGTGGTTGCAAACCTTGCCGGAACAACAATACCAGTTATTCTGGAAAAATTGGGAATTGATCCTGCTTTGGCATCAGGAGCCTTCGTGACAACTGTAACAGATGTAGTGGGTTTCTTTGCCTTTTTAAGCATTGCTGGGATTTTATTATTATGATGGATACCCAAGCTTTAAAAAATGATATTCGCAAAAAAATATTTGCCAAACGCAAGTTAGCTCACAACGCCGGAGATGCCACTGAGACAGTTCTTTTATCTTCTTTTTTAGAGGATTTTCGTGGCCATGCTGTTGCAGGTTATATGCCGATAAGGACTGAAATTGACCCGCTTCCTGCTATGACTGAGATGTCATTTTATGGTAAAGTCGGTGTTCCAGTTATTCAGGAAATGAATAAGCCACTATTAATTGCTGAGTGGACGCCAAGCACTGAGATGACAGAAGGGCAATTCGGTGCAAAAGTTCCCGTGTCAAAGCACTTTTTTGATCCAGAAGTATTAATTGTACCTTTGGTAGCATTTGATCGACAAGGTGGAAGGTTAGGGTATGGCGGTGGGTTTTATGATAGAACGCTAGAAAAACTTAAAATGAAGAAACCGGTACTTGCCGTTGGATTTGCGTATAGCTGCCAAGAGATTGAGCAAGTCCCATTGGAAATGACAGATCAGAGTTTAGATTTTGTTATTACAGAGAGGGCAGTGTTAGATCTTAGGTCTGAGCCTTGATTAAGCTTTCCAATAGGCAAAGTAAATGTTAGGCGCTCGGTAAGTTGGTCTTTTAAAGATTGGAATCTTTAATGAGAATTATGTTTTTTGGCGATGTAATGGGTCGGGCAGGGCGTTCCGCAATCATCAACGAACTACAGAATTTACGCTCAAAACATGGTGCTGATTTTGTAATTATAAATGCTGAGAATGCATCCAGCGGTCTGGGGCTAAGTACACAACATGCAATGGATATCCTCAGTGCAGGTGCAGATTGTATAACCTTAGGCGATCATGCATTTGATCAAAAAGATATGATGCAGTTTATTGAGAAAGAACCCAGGATTATTAGGCCCTTGAACTATGCCAAATCTGCACCAGGTAAGGGCGCTAATATTTTTAGCGATAAGAGAGGCAGAAGAATTTTAGTTTCACAAATTCTCGGTCAAGTATTTATGAAAAGAACGTTTGATGATCCATTTTCATGCATAGATTCAATTTTGAAAAAGCACACCCTTGGTGGCTCAATACAAGCAAGTTTTGTTGATATTCATTGTGAAGCAACTTCTGAAAAGATGGGAATGGGACATTTTTGTGATGGAAGAGTGAGCGCCGTGATTGGTACGCATACTCACATACCCACTGCTGACGCAATGTTATTACCTAAAGGTACTGCGTACCAAACGGATGCTGGTATGTGCGGTGATTATGACAGCGTGATTGGAATGGAAAAGAGTGAACCATTACGTCGGTTTGTTACTGGGATGGCAAAAGGAAGGTTCTCACCTGCCACTGGCTCTGCTACTTTGTGTGGCGTGCTTGTAGAAACAGACGATATATCCGGAAAATCTGTATCTATAAAACCGTTTAAACTCGGTGGAAAAATAGCAACAACTTAGAATGAACGTTTCGTTGATTCCTTATATAATTTTAATTTTGATGGGGGCTGCTTGGGGCTTAAGTATTCCACTGACAAAGATCACTGTTTCTACAGGTTATGGTCAATTTGGATTAATATTTTGGCAATTTGTTATTGCTGTCATCGTCCTAGGATTTGTGCTAATCGTACGCCGAAAGAGGCCCCTTTTTGAGCGAAAAACAATTTTTCTTTTTATAGTTTTAGCTCTTTTGGGAACAATTTTTCCTAACTCAGCATCTTATGTGGCAACCTACTATTTGCCTGCAAGTTTTATAGCAATATTGATTGCGACTGTACCAATGTTTTCTTTTCCAATAGCTATGTTAATGGGGCTTGAGAAAAAAGATTTCAGGCGAATTTCTGGATTATTTATTGGTTTAATAGGGGTCTTTATATTAACAGGACCTGAAGCGAGCTTCCCAGATCGACATCTACTTATTTTTATACCACTGGCGCTTTTAGCTCCATTTTTTTATGCAATTGAGGGAAATTATGTAGACAAATATGGTACTGCTGGCCAAGATCCCATCCAAACATTCACTGGGGCATCTATTTTAGGGACTTTTCTGATCCTACCAGTAACTATTTCTACAGGACAATGGATAGACCCCTTCCAGCCTTGGCCTATAGAAAATTATACCCATGTAGCCTCATCCTGTTGTCATGCATTTGCCTATTGTGCTTATGTTTGGTTGGTCTCTCGTGCTGGAGCTGTTTTTACCGCACAAGTTGCATATTTCGTCACCGCATGGGGCGTGGCCTGGTCTATTTTAATTCTGGGAGAAGAGACATCTCGGTACCTATGGCTTTCAGTAGCTTTCATGTTTTTTGGAATGTTTTTGGTCTTGCCAAAAAAACAATCGTGTTAAAACAGAGAACAACGTGAGGGTTCATTAATGGCAATGCATCGAATTTGTTCTTGCCCTAGCATCAAGCAGTTATTAAATAAAAGACGTTTTGATATGGAGGAATAAATGGCGGGTCACTCGAAGTGGGCGAACATCCAACACCGTAAGGGGCGCCAGGATGCTGCTCGATCAAAATTATTTTCCAAGCTTAGCAGAGAAATCACAGTAGCAGCTAAAATGGGTGATCCGGATCCGGAAAAAAATCCACGTCTACGTTTGGCAGTGAAGGAAGCAAAATCTAACTCAGTTCCAAAAGACGTTATAGAAAGAGCAATAAAGAAATCTTTGGCTGGCGACGGTGACGATTATGAGGAAATTCGTTACGAAGGATATGGGCCAAATGGAGTAGCTGTAATTGTTGAAGCGATGACCGATAATAGAAATCGGACGGCTTCAAATGTACGATCCATATTTTCCAAACATGGCGGAAATCTCGGTGAAACGGGTTCCGTTGGTTTCATGTTTGAGAGAAAAGGGGAGATTTTATATCGCCCTGAAGCGGGAGATGCTGATACGATAATGATGGCTGCCATTGAAGCTGGTGCCGAAGACGTTGAAAGCATAAGTGAGGGCCATACAATATGGTGCGCTGATTTAGATCTCAATGATGTAGCTTCATCTTTGGAGACAGAATTAGGTGAGAGTGAGGCTACTAAACTTATTTGGAAGCCGACAACAACTACTGAACTTGATCTAGATTCTATGCAAAAACTTATGAAACTTGTGGATTCCCTGGAGGATGACGATGATGTGCAGAGGGTGACAACAAACTTTGAGGCATCTGATGAGGTTATGTTGGCTCTGCAAGAAATGTAATTTTAATCGGCATTGCATAAGCAACGAGTCACAATAAGGTAATAAATTTTTGGAAAATTTTTTGTCTGGGTTTCTCCTGGGCTTATCACTCATACTTGCGATAGGTCCGCAGAATGCTTTTATCCTCAAAGCTGGTCTAACAAAGCAGTTTGTTCCTCTATTATGCCTGGTATGCGCAGCGTCTGACGCCATTTTGATACTTGCTGGTGTCTTTGGTTTTGGAATATTTTTTGAAACATTCCCCAACTTGACTGCCTTTATTGCCTATGCAGGTTCTGCGTTTCTATTTTTTTATGGTTTTTATGCGATCAAATCAGCAATTAAGGGTGGTAAGAGTTTAGAGGCAGACGGTGTGCTTAAATCTCCATACAAGGCCGTCATTTCATGTTTAATGTTAACCTGGCTAAACCCTCACGTTTATCTTGATACAGTAGTACTTCTGGGAGCTATCGCCAATCAAAGTAAGGATCCGTTGCTATTTTCAGTAGGGGCTGTTGTTGCCAGTTTTGTTTTCTTTTTTAGCTTAGGTTTTGGGGCTAGCTTACTTAGGCCACTTTTTCGTAATGAGAAATCATGGCGTGTATTAGATGTTTTTATCGCTCTAGTTATGTGGTCTATTGCTTTGTCGCTTATACTGGGAAACTATTAAGCTATGGCGGGTCAAAAAAATATGGTTGCTAGGCTTAATCAGCCAGAAATTCTTGGAATACTCTGGATGGTATTGACGGGACTACTTTTCCTTGGAGTAACTGTTCTTGTAAAAATTTTAGGACCCAGAGTGCCGGCTCCTGAAGCGGCATTTTTGCGTTACTTGCTGGGTCTAGTATTGCTGATCCCAATGTTAAAAACATCGCTGAAGGATAAATTAGACTCTCTGCTATGGTTCAATTTCATAGCAAGAGGTATTTTCCATACGTTGGCTGTTGTGCTTTGGTTTTTTGCCATGACGCAAATTCCTATAGCGGAAGTTACCGCGATGAACTACTTATCACCCGTTTATGTAGCGTTGGGTGCCGTACTATTTTTAAAAGAAAAAATGGCAATTCGTAGAGTTCTTGCTGTTATATTTGCATTAGTCGGTGCTTTGGTCATCCTGAGGCCTGGGTTTCGAGAAGTTAGTGTGGGGCATGTTGCAATGATGGGTACTGCGATATTCTTTGCAGGTTCATACCTTTTTGCTAAACACCTCACAAATCGGGTAAGTGCTGAGACCGTAGTAATCATGCTTTCTATACTAGTCACAATAGGTTTATTTCCCCTTGCATACATCGTTTGGGTGCCACCGAGAGTAGATGAACTAATGATCCTGTTTGGGGTCGCAGTTCTGGCTACTTTGGGTCATTATACTATGACCAAAGCCTTTATGGCAGCACCAGTTACGGTGACACAACCAGTCACATTTTTACAGCTAATTTGGGCGATTTCCGTTGGTGCTCTATTTTTCAACGAAAATATAGATCCTTTTGTTATAGCAGGCGGCATTATAATAGTTTCCTCGGTAAGTTTCATGACTTGGAGGGAAGCGGTGTCAAAAAAGAAACAAGTAACACCTGTTACCCATGAGACGAAGTTGTAACAATTGTCTTATATCAAAGTGTATGTTTAATCTGGCGGTCAGGAGTGATTAATCATCATGGAAGCAGATTATATAATCGTTGGTGCCGGTAGTGCCGGTTGTGCAACTGCTTTCAGATTGTGTGAAGCTGGTCACCGGGTAATAGTTCTGGAATATGGAGGCAGCGATAGAAGCCCTCTCATTCAAATGCCAGGAGCATTAAGTTATCCAATGAATATGCCTAAATATGATTGGGGCTTTTTTTCAGAACCGGAACCCTATTTGAATGGTAGGAGGCTAGCTTGTCCTCGCGGCAAAGTTGTTGGTGGTTCCTCAAGTATTAATGGAATGGTATATGTTCGGGGGCATGCTTTGGATTATGACACATGGTCCGAGATGGGTGCGTCAGGATGGGCCTATGCTGACATTTTACCGTATTTTAAAAAGCTAGAGAGTTGGAATTCAGCCGGTCACGGTGGTGACCCAGCATGGCGAGGAAAATCAGGACCACTTCATGTAACTCGAGGGTCAAGAGCAAATAAATTAGTAAAAGCATTTGTAAATGCCGGCTGTGAGGCAGGTTATGAGGTGACTGATGATTATAACGGGAGAAAACAGGAAGGTTTTGGCCCAATGGATCACACCATCTTTCACGGTCAACGTTGGTCAGCTGCCAAAGCGTATTTGCGACCAGCAATCAAAACGGGTTTATGTCAGCTGGTTTCAGGTTTTGCACGAAAAATTATAATTGAGAATGGTAAAGCCACGGGAGTCGAATATGATGGTACTAGTCAGGCAAAAGCCGTCTTGACTGCTAATAAAGAAGTGATTTTATCTGCTTCCTCTATAAATTCTCCAAAATTGTTAATGTTATCAGGTATTGGGCCTGCTAAACATTTAAAAGAGAACGGAATTGAAGTCCTGGCTGACCGTCCTGGTGTTGGCCAGAATTTGCAAGATCATCTGGAGTTATACATACAGATGGCAGCCAGTGAACCTGTAAGTTTATATAAATATTGGAATTTATTAGGTAAAGCCTACGTTGGGCTAAGATGGATAATAAGTAAAACAGGACCAGGAGCGTCTAATCAGTTTGAAAGCGCCGCTTTCATTAGAACCAAAGCTGGTGTTAAGTATCCGGATATTCAATATCATTTTCTTCCGATTGCTGTACGGTATGACGGAAAGGCTGCAGTACGTGGGCATGGTTTTCAAGCGCATGTTGGTCCAATGCGAAGTCCATCTCGTGGATCGGTTTCTCTCAGGTCAAATGACCCTTATGATCATCCGGCAATATTATTTAATTACATGTCCACTGATAAGGACTGGGATGATTTTCGAAGATGTATTCGCCTAACTCGAGAAATTTTTGAGCAGCCTTCGATTAAAAAATTTATAAAGTATGAGATCCAGCCCGGTGATAGTCTGCAAACTGATGATGAACTTGATGAATTTATCTCGCAAAATGTAGAAAGTGCTTACCACCCATGTGGCACTTGTAAGATGGGTGAAATAAGTGACCCTATGGCAGTAGTTGACAAATTTACAAGAGTTATCGGTATTGAAAAATTGAGAGTAGTTGATAGCAGTATATTCCCACAAATAACCAACGGTAACCTAAATGGCCCAACTATAATGGTGGGTGAAAAAGCAAGTGACCATATTTTAGGTAAAGATCCAATGCCTCGTGCTAATGAAAATGTTTGGGTGCATCCCAATTGGGAAGATCAGCAGCGGTAACAGTATGAACAGTTTCAAGCACTAAGCTGACTGTTACGTCTTATCACGTAGAAAGTGCATAAGAGGCCGAGGAAGGCAGATATCAACATTAAGCTAATCAGTGGTATTTCAGTACTACTACCAGTCAGCAAAATTCCAGCCATAGCTGATAGTATAGAGCCAAGACCTATCATTATTGACCCTCCCAAACCAGAAGCTGTTCCGGCCAATTTAGGGTTGATTGATAATAATCCTGCATTAGCGTTCGGTAAAGAAATTCCATTTCCTAATCCTACTAATGTCATTGTGCCAAAAAAACTCCATTCCGAGCCAAATCCCAGAATACTTAAAGCAAGTGATGACACCATGCCTGATACGTTTATGAGCATACCGATCGATATCATGGGGTCTATCCCAACCTGAGTCGAAAACCGACCTGCGAGATAATTACCAACAAAATAACCTATCGCAGGGGCTCCAAAGAAAACTCCTAATTTTTCTGGTGGTAGGTAAAAAACTTCAGAAGCTACGTATGGAGCACCTCCAAGATATGCGAAAAAGGCACCAGCACCTAGGCCTGAAGCTACGGAATAAGCCCAAAAGCGACGTGATTTTAACAATGTGGGATAATCATTAAATTGTTCAAAAATGGAAGAGCTACGGTCTAGAGCAGTTTCGCCAAGATCGAAGTAAACTAGGACAAAACTTATGAGGCCCGCGAAAGCTAAAGCCCAAAAATTATACTCCCAGCTGAGGTATGCATCGATAAACCCACCAATGCCAGGGGCCACCATAGGCACGAGTGCCATGCCCATCGTTACATAACCAATTTTAGAACCAGCTAAATTTGCTTCGGTTGTATCCCGTATAACTGCTCTAGATAAAACAATGGTTACAGCTCCGCAGGCTTGAAATACCCTTGCTGTTAGTAGCCAGAAAACTGTGGGTGCGTAAATACACCAAATTGAAGAAACAATAAAAACTGCTAGTGACGCGAGAATGACTGGCCTTCGTCCGTATAAATCTGAGATCGGCCCAACAAATATACCAATCACAGCACTTGCTGCGAGATATATGCCTACGGTTAGGCCCAAAGTTGCCGTTGACGTGTTAAAATGATCAGCCATCGATGGGAGGCTTGGTAAAAATATATTCATAGCCATAGCAGAGATGCTAGCTAGTACTACGAGAGTAAACGTGTGTGGCTGTGATTTTTTATCTAAAAACCGAGCAGGTTCGAACATTGTCATTCAAACCCGATATACGCGATGTTGGTAATTGTCCAGTTATCATAAAACAATAAATGCCTTACAGATTTCCGGTAACTATTGATACTTCGAACAACTAACGTTGCGGAAATAAATCTTCCATTTATGCTTAGTTATGTCTACAAACTAGCGAGTTGAATTTTGAGGTTTCGGATGAAAGACGTCTTGCAAGAATTAAAAAAGAGAAGAGAAAATGCGCGTCTGGGTGGAGGTATAGGTCGCATAGATGCCCAACATTCGAAAGGCAAGTTAACGGCTCGCGAACGAATTGAAATTCTTATGGATCAGGATAGTTTCGAAGAGTTTGACATGTTTGTTACGCATCGTTGTACTGATTTTGACATGGAAAAATCTAAAACTGCCGGTGATGGTGTTGTGACAGGCTGGGGCACTATAAATGGTAGAATGGTGTACGTTTTTAGCCAAGATTTTACAGTTTTTGGCGGGTCGTTGTCTGAAACGCATGCGCAAAAAATCTGTAAAATAATGGATATGGCAATCCAAAATGGAGCACCGGTCATTGGGCTTAACGATTCTGGCGGCGCTCGAATTCAAGAAGGCGTTGCGTCCCTTGCTGGCTATGCAGAAGTTTTCCAACGCAATGTAATGGCCTCAGGAGTAATCCCTCAGATATCAGTGATCATGGGGCCGTGTGCTGGCGGTGCTGTCTACTCACCCGCGATGACCGACTTTATATTTATGGTAAAAGATAGCTCTTACATGTTTGTGACTGGCCCAGATGTTGTTAAAACAGTTACTAATGAGGTAGTAACTGCTGAAGAACTTGGTGGTGCATCAACCCATACAAAGAGATCATCTGTTGCAGATGCGGCATTTGAAAATGATATCGAAGCTTTGTTTGAAGTACGCAGGCTCGTCGACTTCTTACCTTTAAATAATCGCGGAAAAGCACCCGTGCGGCCATTTTATGATGATCCAAATCGGATAGAGTCTTCTTTAGACACATTAATACCGGATAATCCAAATACGCCGTATGATATGGAGGAGTTAATTGAAAAGTTAGCTGATGAAGGTGATTTCTATGAAATACAAGGTGAATTTGCAAAAAATATAATTACGGGTTTTGTTCGCTTGGAAGGTCAGACAGTTGGTGTCGTTGCAAATCAACCAATGGTGCTAGCTGGATGTCTGGATATTGATAGTTCGAGAAAAGCGGCTCGATTTGTTAGGTTTTGTGATGCATTTGAAATCCCAATCCTAACTTTAGTAGATGTTCCAGGATTTCTACCAGGTACGTCACAGGAATATGGCGGCGTTATCAAGCATGGTGCGAAATTGCTATTTGCTTACGGTGAAGCAACAGTTCCAAAAGTTACTGTTATTACGCGAAAAGCCTACGGGGGAGCATATGACGTTATGTCATCGAAGCATCTAAGAGGAGACTTTAATTATGCATGGCCTACTGCTGAAATTGCCGTGATGGGTGCAAAAGGCGCAACAGAGATAATCCATCGCGCGGATTTAGGTGATACTGAAAAGATTTCAAAGCATGCTCAAGAATATGAGGATCGCTTCGCCAACCCATTTATAGCTGCGGAAAGAGGCTTTATAGATGAAGTAATTCAACCACGCTCGACTAGAAAACGGGTGTCGCGTGCGTTTGCAGCTTTGAGGAATAAAAAATTAAAAAATCCGTGGAAAAAACACGATAATATTCCTCTCTAACTGAAAGACCTATATGCATATTAAATTGTTTTTCTTGGATTTTTTAACGCTATGATGAAACATAGAGGATTTCCATCACGCTTGCCCGGAACAGACTATCAATTTACTATCCGAAGGCCGAATCCTAAGGGAGTCACACCGATTGTAGAGCGGGAACGTTACAGAGATCGTAAGCCCGCTGACAAAAGAGCGGATAATGGTTTTGTTAGAGCTTTGATGGAACAGTTTTGGGATCAGCCTTTTGAAAGAGGTAACTTGGATGCCGGTCGTTTAAGTTGGCTGTTTGGGCGAGAAGTTAAAGCATATGAGGATGAATTTGATGCCAAATCATATGAGGCAAAGCTTATTTTAGATCTTAATTTGATAAAAATTAATTTTCCTGAAACCTTTGATTCCGATCAGAGAGGATGAACAATGTTTAATAAAATATTGATAGCCAATCGAGGTGAAATCGCTTGCCGCGTAATAAAAACAGCAAAACAAATGGGAATTAAGACTGTCGCTGTTTTTTCGGACGCGGACAGGAACGCTTTGCATGTGCAAATGGCGGATGAGGCAGTCAATATTGGACCACCTCCAGCTAATCAATCGTACATCGATATAGAAAAGGTAATCTCTGCAGTTAAAAAAACTAATGCTCAAGCTGTTCATCCTGGCTATGGCTTCTTATCTGAGAATGCAAAGTTTGCGAAGTCATTATCTGATATCGGCGTAACATTTATTGGGCCACCGGAGAATGCTATCGAAAGTATGGGTGACAAAATTACATCGAAAAAGATTGCACAGGAAGCTGGAGTGAATACGGTTCCAGGTTACATGGGTGTAATAAAAGACGAAGATGAGGCACTAAGTATAAGTGAGAAGATCGGTTATCCTGTAATGATCAAAGCTTCTGCAGGTGGCGGCGGCAAAGGGATGAGGATAGCCTGGAACGATAGTGAGGTGAAAGAGGGTTTTCAGTCCTCAAAAAATGAAGCGGCCAGCAGTTTTGGAGATGATAGGATCTTCATAGAAAAATTTGTAACCCAACCTCGACATATAGAAATCCAAGTGCTGGCAGACACTAAGGGTAACTGTATTTATTTAGGAGAGCGGGAATGTTCTATACAGCGAAGAAATCAAAAAGTAGTTGAAGAAGCACCAAGTTCTTTTCTAGATGAAAAGACCCGTAGAAAAATGGGTGAACAAGCTTGCAACCTAGCAAAAGCAGTTGGGTATTCCAGTGCAGGAACTGTGGAATTTATAGTAGATAAAGACAAAAACTTCTATTTTCTGGAGATGAACACTCGGTTGCAGGTTGAACACCCTGTAACTGAGCTAATAACCGGCATAGATTTAGTTGAGCAGATGATATTAGTGGCTACTGGCAAACCTTTATCAATCACCCAAAAGGATATAAAACTGACAGGCTGGGCAATAGAGAGCCGTCTCTATGCAGAGGATCCTTATCGGAATTTTCTACCATCAATTGGAAGATTAACCCGCTATCGACCTCCTGCTGAAATAAAGGATAAACATTCTATCGTCAGAAATGATACAGGCGTTTACGAAGGTGGTGAGATCTCTATGTACTATGATCCTATGATCGCTAAACTTTGTACTTGGGCTCCTGATAGAGCGAAAGCTATTGAGCAAATGCGGATTGCTCTTGACCGATTTGAAGTAGAGGGCATTGGGCATAATTTACCGTTTTTATCTGCTGTCATGGATCATAAAAAGTTTATTTCTGGTAAGATCACTACTGCATTTATTGCTGAGGAGTATTCAGAAGGTTTTAATGGTGTTGATTTAAATGATGATGAGATAAAAGATCTTGCAGCATGTGCTGCGGCTATGAATCGTGTAGCAGAAATTCGCAGGACAAAAATCTCTGGTAGGATGGATAATCACGAAAGACGTGTTGGTGATGACTGGGTGGTCCAAATTGCTGGGAAAGTGTTTTTGGTGAATGTACTTGCTGATACTGCTGGAGCAAATGTAATTTTTGAGGATGAAACATCCATTCGTATTTCTGGAGACTGGTTGCCAGGAAAAAAATTAGCAAATATGACTGCTGGTGATAAAAATTTAGTTATTAAAATCAACAAGATAACGGGCGGTTTCAGAATGCGCACCAGAGGAGCGGATTTAAAGGTTCTCGTTAGGACGCCTAGACAAGCGGAACTTTCGAAACATATGCAAGAAAAGCTCCCGCCTGACACTTCCAAAATGTTGCTGTGCCCAATGCCAGGATTACTTGTTAAGATTGATGTTGAGATAGGGCAGGAGGTCCAAGAGGGTCAGCCATTATGTACCGTTGAGGCGATGAAAATGGAAAATATTTTAAGGGCAGAACGTAAAGGCGTTGTAGCTAAAATTAATTCTAGTGTTGGAGACAGCTTAGCCGTTGATGATATCATACTTGAGTTCGGCTGAGAATCCTATGTTCATTGCAAAATATAGATTTAGGAGCTTGTAGTGGATAAAAGCAAGATAGACTGGCAAAGACTGGCAGAAAAAGAACTTCGCGGTAAATCAGTAGAAGAGCTAGATTGGACAACACTCGAAGGTATAAAGGTAAAGCCAGTTTATTCTGAAGAAGACCTCAAAGAGATTGAGCACCTTGGCAACTTGCCAGGATTTGAGCCCTATGTACGAGGTGTGAAGGCTACTATGTACGCTGGCAGGCCTTGGACAATTCGGCAATACGCCGGATATTCCACAGCGGAAGAGTCTAATGCTTTTTACAAACGTGGATTAGCCGCTGGACAGCAGGGTGTTTCAGTTGCTTTCGATTTAGCAACACACAGAGGGTATGATAGCGACCATGAGCGCGTCATAGGTGATGTCGGAAAGGCTGGGGTTGCGATCGATAGTGTCGAAGACATGAAAATTCTTTTTGATGGGATACCGTTAAACGAAATTTCTGTGTCTATGACAATGAATGGTGCAGTGATTCCAGTTTTAGCTAATTTTATCGTTGCAGGCGAAGAGCAAGGGCATAAGAAATCTGATCTCTCCGGTACCATTCAAAATGATATTCTTAAGGAGTTTATGGTAAGGAATACCTATATTTATCCCCCTGAACCGTCAATGAGAATAGTTGCCGATATTATTGAATACACATCTAGTGAAATGCCAAAATTTAACTCCATATCTATTTCTGGATATCATATGCAAGAAGCTGGTGCGAGCCTTGTTCAGGAGTTGGCCTACACTTTGGCTGACGGTAAGGAATATGCTAAAAAAGCTATTGAGAAAGGTCTCGACATAGATGCTTTTGCAGGAAGGTTATCATTCTTTTTTGCAATTGGGATGAACTTTTTTATGGAGGCAGCGAAATTGCGTGCTGCCCGTTTGCTCTGGCACAGAATTATGACAGACCTCGGCGCAAAAAATCCTAGATCTAAAATGCTTAGAACTCATTGTCAGACATCAGGGGTGTCATTACAAGAGCAGGACCCTTATAATAATGTTATCCGTACTGCCTATGAGGCAATGTCTGCTGTTTTGGGCGGCACTCAATCTCTTCACACAAATGCGCTGGACGAAGCAATGGCGCTGCCTACAGATTTCAGTGCCCGTATTGCTCGAAACACTCAGTTAATTCTGCAAGAAGAAACAGGTGTGTCAAATGTCGTTGATCCATTAGCAGGTTCATATTACGTGGAAAAATTGACTGCTGATCTGGCCGATGCCGCTTGGCGGTTAATAGAAGAAGTGGACGAAATGGGTGGCATGACAAAAGCTGTAGCCGCTGGAATGCCGAAGCTAAGAATAGAAGAAACCGCAGCTAAGCGACAAGCTGATATAGATCGCGGTGATCAAGTTATAGTTGGTGTGAACAAATACCGGCTTACTCAGGAAGATGAATTAGACATTCGTGACATAGATAATGATGCGGTCCGAGCAGCACAAGTAAAACGATTAGAAAATATAAAGAAAGAGCGTGATGAAAAGAACTGCTTAGCGGCCCTTCTTAATTTAGAAAAAGCAGCAGCTGGTGGTGGTAACCTGTTGGCGGCGGCGGTTGAGGCATCGCGGGCTCGCGCAACTGTGGGAGAAATTTCAATGGCAATGGAAAAAGTGTTTGGGCGTCATCGTGCTGAAGTTAAAACCTTAGCAGGAGTTTACGGGGCTGCATATGAAGGAGATGAAGACTTCATTGCTATACAGCATGAGTTAGAAAAGTTTACTAAAGACGAAGGAAGGCGTCCTCGAATGTTGGTTGTGAAAATGGGCCAGGATGGCCATGACCGCGGAGCAAAGGTAATTGCAACTGCGTTTGCAGATATAGGTTTTGATGTAGACGTAGGCCCTTTATTTCAGACCCCTGAAGAGGCAGCACAGGATGCAATTGATAATGACGTTCATGTTATAGGTATTTCCTCTCAAGCAGCGGGACACAAAACACTCGCACCAAAGCTTATTGAGGCTCTCAAAAGTCGCGATGCTGGAGATATTTTAGTGATTTGTGGTGGCGTAATCCCTCAGCAAGATTATGAGTTTCTTTACGAAAAGGGCGTTAAAGCAATCTTTGGTCCTGGAACCAACATTCCTGCGGCGGCATCTAAAATACTAGACTTAATTAGGCAAACCAAAGCCTAAATTAATAACTGAAACTACTCCTCTGTTGGGGCGCTTATGTTGAATTTAGATCATATTGTGATTTCTGCAGAAAGTTTATTGGTTGGTCAGGAATTTATCGAAGATAAGCTTGGTGTAAAAGCTGATCCTGGAGGTGAACATCCAGTATTTGGTACCCACAACAAATTAATCTCTTTTGGCGACACATACCTTGAAATTATTGCCGTATCGCCAGAATTAGTTCCTGAGAGGGTTCCTAGATGGTTTAATTTGGATAATTTCACTGGTGAGCCAAGGATAACAAATTGGGTCTGCAGCACTAGTTTTAGTAAAATTGTTCCAAATGATTTAATGCATGGAATGGGTGAGATACTGAATCTTTCGCGCGGATCCCTTACGTGGAATATAACCGTACCGGATGACGGCCAACTTCCATATGAGGGATTTGCGCCTGCACTAATTGATTGGGGGAGATCAGTACACCCGACGGAGACGCTTAAAGGTAACGGGATTCGTTTAAAAAAATTTATTATCAAACATAAATCTGCTACCAACTTGCGTTCATGTTTCAGTGGATTATTATCTGATCAGCGGATCGAATTTCGTTCTACGTCTGGAGCAGGGTCTTACGAACTATGGATAGAAACTCCACAGAACAATACAGTAGCAATCAAATAATTGTCCGCGATGCATCTGCCGAGGATGCTCAGGCTATTATGCACATTTGGAATTCTAACATCAGTAGCACCTTAAATACCTTTAATAGCCACATAAAAACTGAGTTAGAAATTAAAAATACAATTCTAGAAACAAATAAAAAAAACTATGGTTTTTTTGTAAGTGAATGCGAAGGTACCATAATCGGATTCGCCACATATTTTCAATTTCGTACCGGTGTTGGCTATGCAAAAACGTTGGAGCATACGATAGTTATTTCGGAAAGCATGCAAAGGTGCGGTGTGGGTAAAGCACTAATGGCTAGTCTTTTAGACGACGCAAAAAGAAAAAATTTTCAATCAATTTTTGCTGGCGTTAGTGGTTCTAATGAACGAGCTGTTAAGTTTCATGCATCTTTAGGATTCGAGGTTGTGGCAGAACTTCCTCGAGTTGGATACAAATTTGACAAATGGCTTGATTTAATTTTGATGCAAAAATTTTTACAAACCGATCACAGAGATGATTTTTGAATGTCTATTTGGACAAAAATAACTACTGCCATTTCCATGCTAGCTAAGGGCGAACCTTTAGCTAAGATTTTTTCAAAATTAAAAACTCCACCTGAGAAATCTGTTGCTTTCACAATTGCGGTAATTGCACTGGGTGCAAAAATGGCTAAATCAGACGGAAGCGTTAAAAAAGAGGAAGTTAAAGTATTCAGGCGAATTTTCCATATCCCTGAGTCAGAGGTTGCGGCGGCCGGAAAAGTATTTGACTTAGCTAGACAGGATGTCGCTGGGTATGAAGTGTATGCTCGCAGAATTAGAAAGATGTTTGGAGAGCGGCATCAGACTTTATCCGATCTTATGGAGAGTTTGTTTCATATTTCACTTGCTGATGGGGAGTATCATCCCAAAGAAAATGAATTTTTGCGTAATGTAAGTGAAATATTTGGATTTTCCCATAGTGATTTTTCGAAATTAAAAGCTCGTTTCGTGGAATTTGAGGATCTGGATCCGCATGAGATTTTGGGTGTCTTGCCAAATTCTGAAATGCAGGAAATCAAAAGGGCTTACAAAGAAAAAGTACGAGAATGTCACCCTGATCGAGTTATTGCCAGGGGTATGCCAGAGGAAGCCATTAAATTAGCTCAAACCAAACTGGCTCAGATTAACAATGCTTATGAGAAAATTGTGGAAAATATGTAACTAAATATCAGAAATTTCGACTTCTGCTTTAAGTGATTTAGCTAGTGAGTCTAGCCTAATAAGTGAAACCTCGCCCAGTCGCTTCTTATCAAGCTCGCCAATTTTTAGTGATAATTTGCTCTTCTTTTTAGCATACTTTAAGTATGCTTCTGAATCAGCGGAAGTAACCCAAAGGTTTGCCCCTAATCGCATGGCCTTACCGAGTATTTCAGCATCTTTAATTTTTTGTGAGCTTAGCAAGCGCAATAAAGGATCAAAAGAAGTTCTGGAGTGACTATTTTTATACCGGAACAAAAGAGCAAGACCTAAAAACACGCGTTCTGAGTGTTTCAAGCCACCTAGATTAGCCCTTGTTATGTAGTCAAAACAGGCTTCGTGTCTATAATCAGGATGAGCACGCCATGATACATCGTGCAGGTAGCATGCTGCTTGAATTAGCCTTGTTTGACTCTCTTTACTATTTGAGAATAGGGGTTTTACAAAGTTAAAAAGTGCTTTTCCTGCGCCCGGAACCCGCGAGTCTTTTGCTTCTGCAAATCTACAAGCTTCAATTAGAGGGTCCCTATCTTTTAGCATCTGAGGCATTTTTTCGTACAGCATGCCCTCTCTAATTCCGTAGCTTGATATGGCGATATCCTTAGATTTGAAAATACTAGATAGCTTTTCAAGAATCTCTATTGCATATGGAATAAACATTATTCTATTTGCCGAAATTGAGCATTGTTTTGCTATGTTTTCGAGACCGTGATCTTTAATAAAGTATTTCAGTTCTTTAATAGACTTTTTTTCCATGCGATATTCGTGCAAAACCCTTAACGGGTGATCGCATCGTTCCATATCTATTCGTGCGAGTGCACGCCAAGACCCACCGACTAAGAATAATCGATTATTTTTGGGAACAAACGATTTAGCAAGGTGAGATAATTGGAAGCTAATATATTCAAGACGTTCCTTCTTTTTATCGATATCCATTAACTTTAATGGACCAAGGTCAGCACTTGCGCAGGTTCCAACTTTTCCGTTGCTAATTTCCGCTAATTCGAGTGATGTCCCGCCCAAGTCGCATACCAAGCCATATGCTCCCGGCCAACCCGTCAGTACGCCTTGGGCTGATAGTTTAGCCTCCTCCTCTCCCGAAATTACAGCAATAAACTGACCAGTTTTTTCCATAACTTCTTGACAGAAATCCCGTCCATCAGAGGCAGTTCTTACCGCTGCGGTAGCCACTGCTGTAAGTTCATCAATGCCCATAGATTTTGCCAACTGCTTAAATCTAGCTATTGCCGAGATTGCCCTGTTTCGGCCCTCTGGATTCAGCCGGCCGTGTAAAGATAACCCTACACCGAGACCACACATTATTTTTTCATTGAAGAAATATGCTGGTGAGCGGGCGGCTCCATCAAATACTACTAAACGTACTGAGTTAGAGCCAATATCAATAACTCCCACTCTAGATAGGTCTCGAACAGATGGATCATCGAATACCGTTTCCTTGAAAAGAGGTGGTGTTACGGCAAGGTCTTGCATTTACGATCGTTACCTTTGCGCATTTTTATCTTAACTTATTTCGCATTCAATTATTATTGGGTCAACATTCAATTTATGATTGTAAATCATTAAATTTGTGCAACTGTGAGGCAGTAAATTTTAGACTTATTTTTTTTCCTTCACTAAGCGCTGCTTTGTCTAAAAAGTCTACCAATCTACTGGCTGTCCTAAAACTTCTCTCACCGTGGCGTGCGATGTATTGCAATACTTCTGGCTTCGGGTAAATTTGTCGGTCGGCAAAAAGTTTAGCGATCAAGGCTACGAACAATTTATCGTCAGGTGGAAGTAGACGTGCATTTCTCATACCCAAAATTCGTGAGCGCAAATCTGGCAGGTTTACTGTCCAAAACTTAGGATCTTTTTTGCTTGTAAGAAGTAGGTAATAATTGTTTGCGAGTAGCATATTGAACAAATGAAAAAGATTATTTTCTAATTCTGGGCTTCCTGGTTGCTCATCAATATCTTCTATCACAAGGGAAGCTGAGGTTACCTTTGGTAGATCAATATCAATAAAATCTGAAATATTTATGACGTTTGCTGATAACGACTTAGCCCATACTAGTGCTAAATGAGTTTTGCCAGAGCCTGCCGGTCCTGATAATATATGCTGACGATTGGGCCAGCTAGACCAGTCCTCCATTAACTTCACAGCGATCGAATTGCAGTCCGAAATGAAAAAGTCACTTCTCCCGAGAGCGGGACGAGAGGGTAGATCAAATGCTAACTGCTTAGGTATCTGGTTTGCTTCCATTTTCACCCAAAAATAGCCTGCTCAGTTTATATTTTTTGATTAAAAATCTTAAAATTACGCCTGCGCTGGCTGCAAGAGGTACCGCCAACAGCAAACCGATAAAACCAAAAAAGGTTCCAAACAAAGAAAGTGCGAGGATTAACGATACAGGATGTAAACCTACAGAATTACCCACTAATTTCGGAGTTAAAATATTACCCTCAAATATTTGACCAACAATGAATACACCAAAAACTAACGCTACGAGTCCGAAATCCCCCCAGAATTGAATTAGAGCCAATCCAATTGCTAAAACACCGCCTAACAGAGCGCCTACGTAGGGTATGAAACTAACCAAACCGGCTATTAATCCAATTATGAGACCAAATTCTAGCCCGATTAGGCTTAGAGCAGTTGCATAGTAAATCCCCAAAATCAAACAAACTGCAATCATGCCACGCACGAATGCTGACAAAGTGGTATCTATTTCTGCAGCTAAACTTCTAATAACTGCAGCGTGATCAAGGGGAAGTAGTTCATTAATTTTTAGCAATATACGGTCCCAGTCTACCAGAAGATATACGGCTACGACTGGAGTAATTACCAAAAGTGTTATTATATCGATAAGAGAAATAGCAGAAGCCATTACACTTCCAACTATATTTCCCAATTTTTCCTGAGCAATTGTTGTAAACTTAGATATAGTTAAGTTTACAGCTCCAGATTCAGGAGCTATCGAGGCTATTTTACTTATTATAACCTCTTGTACTGTACTAATTAGATCTGGCGCGGCTTTAGCAAAAAGTCTTATTTGATCTATCACCAATGGTATAACTAGCAAGAAAATAAAAAATACGACAAAAAAAGCTGCCACTAAGATCAATGTTGTTCCTAGCACTCTTCCAGTTCCGAGGCGTTCCAGTCTATCGACGATTGGATCCAGCAAGTATGCAATTGCTGCGCCCAGAACAAACGGGAGTAAAATATCTCCTAAAAGCCAAAGAAATAAAACCAATATTGCTGCGGCAATCGTCCAGTATTTGATCTGATCTTTCACTGGCAGGGCCATGTGTTTCTCCTAGACTGTTACTACATAGATCGCGCATGCAAGCATTTGATTCAAGTTGTATTTTTATCTTACAACCCTTGTTTGTGCCCTATACACTCGTTAAACGTTAATTGTTTATGTTACATACCATCCTAAGAGGGTTTTTATGAGGCTTTCCAGTTACTTTTTACCAGTTTTAAAGGAGACCCCAGCGGAAGCACAAGTGGTTTCTCATCGATTAATGTTGCGGGCAGGAATGATTAAGCAGCAAGCCGCTGGCATTTACTCATGGTTACCACTCGGTTTCAAAGTCTTGCGTAAACTTGAAAACATTATTCATGAAGAACAGATCAAGGCTGGTCATATACCGATACAGATGCCTATTTTACAATCTGCGGATCTGTGGCGTGAGAGTGGTCGTTACGACGATTACGGCCAGGAAATGCTGAGGATAAAGGACAGGCAAGATCGTGATTTACTATATACACCAACCGCAGAAGAAATGGTGACTGATATATTCAGATCGCATGTCTCGAGTTATAAAGATTTGCCGCTTACACTCTATCAAATTCAATGGAAATTTCGCGATGAAATTCGTCCTCGTTTCGGGATCATGCGGGGTAGAGAGTTTTACATGAAGGATGGGTACAACTTTGATTTAACAAAAGAGGATGCATTGCATTCTTATAACAGACACCTTGTTAGTTACTTAAAGACATATGAGCGGATGGGATTGCAAGCGATCCCGATGAGGGCTGACAGTGGTCCAATCGGCGGCGATAACACGCATGAATTTCTTGTACTTGCTGAAACAGGGGAGTCAGAAGTTTTCTATGACTCCAAAGTGACAGATTTGACTTTTGGTGATCGGGATATCGACTACAATGATAAAGCCGCGTGCCAGTCTATACTGGATGAGTTTACATCGCTCTATGCTAGGACTGATGAAACACATGATCCAAAGTTATTTGCGGAGCTACCGAATGATCGGCAAAAAAGTGCGCGTGGTATAGAGGTTGGTCAGATTTTTTATTTTGGAACAAAATATTCAGAAGCTATGGGAGCTTATGTTGCAGATGATGGGGGTAGTAAAATGCCTGTTCATATGGGGTCTCATGGGATAGGCGTTTCGAGACTTATTGGAGCGATTATAGAAGCATCACACGATGAAAATGGAATTATTTGGCCCGAAGGAGTAACCCCATTTCATTGTGGGATTGTAAACTTGAAGCAGGGTGACGAGGAGGCAGATGAGGCTTGCGAAGCCCTGTATAATTCGCTCAGCGTATTAGGGTTGGAACCTCTTTACGATGATCGGAATGAAAGAGCAGGAGGGAAATTCGCCACTATGGACCTGATAGGCTTGCCATGGCGCTTGACCGTAGGGCCGCGCGGTTTGAAGAATGGAGTGGTAGAGCTTACAAACAGAAAAACTGGCGTTTCAGAGGAACTTCCTCCTGAGAAGGCAGTTGAGAAAATTGCTTACGTATATAGATCAGTGAAAGTGGGCGATTTTTTATTTAACTGAGTATCCGTGCAGGCTTTATGAGTGCATAGCTAAATGTTTTCACATTCTTTTAAGGCGTCTATTGGCACTATTTCTAAAGCTTTCTTGTGTGTAGAGTTAAGATTAACTTTTGGAGCGCAGCCTTCGTCATATGCTTGTAAGAAACGACTGGCGCAAAGACACCACTGATCGCCAGCTTTAAGACCTTTAAAGTGAAACTCTGGTTTGGGTGTAGATAGATCGTTGCCCACATATTTAGAAAAGGCTAAAAATTCCTCAGTCATAACCGCACAAACTGTATGACTGCCATAGTCAGCCTGACAAGTGTTACAATGACCATCTCTGAAAAAACCAGTTAGAGGATCATTTGAACACGGAAGCAGTTCTTCACCTAAAACATTTAAGCTTTCCGCCATACTGTAGTCACTACTCATGTACCCACCTTTACTTATTTCCTAATTAGTTAATTAGATTATACTCTGATCTTATCCAGATAGTATTGGAAATGATGAAAATTCACCGAAATTTTTCTAGTAAACGCTCTAAAGCACTTTTCTTTGTTTCTTTACTGATATCGAGTGTCTCTTTACCAGGAGATGGTTTTGTTTTCGGCACTTTTCTATCTGAGGTTTTTTTTGAAGTGTTACTTTGCCCACTTACAATATTCAAAAACTTTTCTTGATTTCCCTCTTGTAGTTGAGGAAAGCCTTCCGCGACTGCTTCAAGCAAAAAACTTAGATCAGCTTCACTATTCTTTGGAAAATTACTTAAGACGTACGAGGCAACTTTGGCTTTATCGCCTGGATGCCCAATACCAAGGCGAACTCTGAAATAATCAGGTCCTAAGTGTTGTTGTATTGAGCGCAACCCGTTATGACCTGCATGCCCGCCACCAATTTTTGTTTTTATCTTCAAAAAAGGTAAATCTAGCTCGTCGTGAAATACACATACCTCAGTGCTAGGGAGCTTGAAAAACCTGGATGTATCACTCACTGATTGTCCAGATAAATTCATATACGTCGAAGGTTTTAAGAAAATTAGTTTTTCCCGGTTTAGTGTCACTTCACTTACCAAGCCTTGAAATTTCTTTTTCCAAGGTGTTCCACTGTACCGATTTACAATGGCGTCAACGACCATGAAACCAATATTATGCCGATTTTTTGAATGATTTTCACCAGGATTTCCAAGGCCGACGAATAGCTTCATAGCGCAACTCTGCAAATAAATAATCCACCGTTAGCATAGACGGAAGGTTTGTAAAGAAAAAGGGCGATACAATGCATCGCCCTGATAAAAACAAAATTTGTTGTTAATTATTCTTCTTCGGTAGTTTCTTCTGTCTCAGTTGTTGCTTCTTCTTCTGATGTTTCCTCTTCATCACTTTCAGAAGATCTTAAGCTGGAAGGTGCTGAGATATTAGCAATTACGAAGTCTCGATCGATTGTAGGTTTTGCACCCTCAGGTAATGTGACTGATGAAATGGAAATAACGTCTCCAATATCGAGCCCGGTCAGATCAACAGTAATTTTTTCTGGTATATCTGCTGCGGTAACAACGAGTTCAACTTCCGGACGCACAACTGTTAAAACGCCGCCACGCTTGAGCCCCGGAGCGCCCGCTTCATTAATAAATTCAACTGGAATGAATAAATTAATCTGTGTTGTCCTTCGAAGTCTCATAAAATCTAAATGAGTAGGAAGGTCTTTAACCACATCACGCTGCACGTCTCTACAAATCACTCTGACGTCATCCTGACCATCAACTTTCAGGTTATAAAGAGTGGACTTAAACCGTCCTGCTTTCAAGCGCTTTAAAAGTTCATTGAATGGTACTTGGATAGGCAGGGGGTCTACACCTCCACCATAAACTACGCCGGGTACCATGCCATTACGACGAGCTTGACGAGCGGCGCCCTTGCCTGTCCCCGTCCGCGCAACAGCAACTAAATCTGGTATTTCTTTTGCCATTTAATTTCTCCTAATATTTGGGCTCCTCCAAGGCTGTAGCCCACTGGAAAATGTCCTTATATCAAAAAAAAAAATATTTAAAGTCGAAAGTTTAGGTTGCCAACACTTGGGGTCACGACCAGCCCTTACCAAAGTCTTTTGGTAATAAAATCGCAGAGCGATCCACGTCTTTGATGTTTTTGTATCCGCATAATGCCATGGAAATATCTAATTCGTTCTGCATCAGTCCTAAGGCTAATTTTACACCCTTTTCGCCATAAGCTCCAAGGCCGTAGATATATGGGCGACCAATGTAAGTACCTTTAGCTCCCATCGCAATCGCCTTTAAAACATCTTGACCAGACCTTATTCCCCCATCCAAGTGAACTTCAATCTTATCTCCCACCGCTTCTAGGATAGACGGTAAGGCCTCTATAGAACTGATAGCGCCGTCTAGCTGGCGGCCACCGTGGTTTGAAACTATGAGTGCATCAGCACCAACCTGAAGCGCCATCTTGGCATCCTCTTTGTCTAGAATGCCCTTTAAAATTACCTTGCCACCCCAATATTCCTTAATTTTTGAAATTTTGTCCCAATCTAAGGCAGGGTCGAATTGAGTGTGGGTCCATTCTGACAAGCTCGAAGTGTCACCAACACCAGATACATGCCCAACTATATTGCCAAACGTGCGACGCTTAGTTTGCAGCATTTCCAAGCCCCAAGTCCATTTGGTTGAAAGATCTAACATATTTCTAAAAGTTGGTTTGGGCGGAGCTGATAACCCATTTTTAAGGTCTTTATGTCTCTGACCTAAGATTTGCAGATCAAGTGTAATTACAAGTGCGGAGCATTTAGCAGCTTTCGCTCTGTCGATTAAACTATGGACAAATCCGGTATCTTTCATGGTGTATAATTGAAACCAGAATGGTTTGTCGGTATTTTTCGCAACGTCTTCAATTGAACAAATTGACATTGTAGATAAGGTGAACGGCACGCCAAATTCTTCAGCTGCTTTGGCAGCCTTAATTTCGCCATCAGCCCGCTGCATGCCGGTGAGGCCTACTGGTGCCAAAGCTACTGGAATTGTTACAGGTTGCTTAATCATCTCCGAGTTAGTTTTGCGGTCTGTCATATCGACTGCAACACGTTGGCGCAGGCGGATTTTCTTAAAGTCAGACGAATTGTCCTCGAGCGTTTGCTCGTCCCAACTTCCGGACTCAGCATAATCATGAAACATCTTCGGAACGCGTTTTTTGTAAATTCTCTGCAGGTCTGCAATATTTGTTATTACTGGCATAACGATCCGGCTCTATCTGATTTCAAGGTAACGGTTTACAAATTTCATATTACAAAACATAGCATCTTAAGTTTACTAGCAACCTCAGGCAGCGTGAGCACCACTAGCTAAACTTTCAACAAATTCACAAATTTCATCCACCGATGCTCCATCAGCAAACTTTTCTACAATTGCAGATCCTACCACTGCTCCATCGGCTATGGATGCGATTTCACGCGAATTTTCTGGGGTTTTTATCCCAAAGCCTACTACTACAGGCAAATCTGTTTTTGATTTAATTCGGGCTACCTCCGGTCCGACATTGTTTGCCTTCGCCGACGCTGCACCAGTAATACCTGTTATTGACACGTAATAAACAAAACCAGAAGTGTTCTGCAATACGCGTGGTAGTCTTTTATCGTCTGTTGTCGGAGTGGCTAATCTTATGAAATTTATCCCCGCTGCTTGAGCCGGAATGCAAAGTTCATCATCTTCCTCCGGGGGAAGATCAACAACTATCAAACCATCGATGCCACATTCTTTGGCATTCTGCAGAAACTTTTCAACACCATAGCTGTAAATTGGATTGTAATAGCCCATTAAAACAATAGGGGTTACATCGTCGACCAATCTAAATTTCTTTGCCATATCCAATGTTTTTTGAAGTGTCATTCCTTCTCTAAGTGCTCTTTGACCAGCTAATTGTATCGTTGACCCATCTGCCATTGGGTCGGTGAAAGGAAGTCCTAACTCAATGATATCAACTCCCGAAGCTGGTAGTCGCTCCATCAATTCGTAAGATAGCTCTAAATTGGGGTCACCTGCCATTATGTAGGATACGAAGGCTTTCTTAGATTCTGCTTTAAGTTGAGCAAATTTTTTATCAATACGCGTCATTAAATTTCCTTTCGCCCATCCGTTATTTTAGACTTGTGAACCAAAATTTCTAGTTGGGCAAGAGATAGTCTTAATAGTTTATTGCAAGTCTAGGACTGTCAGCTTAAAAGCTAGACGAAATTATAGTCAAGGTTGTCTCTAATGGGTTTTAAAATGGGTATAGTTGGCTTGCCAAATGTTGGTAAGTCGACACTATTCAATGCGCTAACGAAAACAGCAACTGCACAAGCAGCAAATTTTCCTTTTTGTACAATTGAGCCAAATATTGGCGAAGTATCTGTTCCGGATGAACGCTTGGACAAGTTAGCCAAAATCGCTGCTTCGCAAAACGTCATTCCAGCGAGAATGACATTTGTTGATATAGCTGGTTTGGTTAAAGGGGCTTCTAAGGGAGAAGGCCTCGGAAATCAGTTTCTGGCAAATATCAGAGAGGTAGATGCGGTAGCACATGTCTTGCGCTGTTTTGAGGACTCTGATGTGACCCATGTTGAAGGAAGAGTTGATCCTTTAGCTGATGCAGACACAATCGAAACTGAATTGATGTTAGCTGACATCGAAAGCATTGAAAAACGCTTGCAAAATCTAAGCCGTAAAGTGAGGGGTGGAGATAAAGAAGCAGTCCAACAGGAAAGGCTGTTACAGTCAGCATTAAAACAGTTAGAGCAGGGTCTGCCAGCTAGATCTGTTTCAGTGGAAGATGAAGATCAAAAGGCTTGGCAAATGCTGCAGCTGTTAACTGCTAAGCCAATATTATACGTATGTAATGTTGAGGAAAATTCGGCAGCAACTGGAAATAGTCACTCAAACAAGGTTGCTGAAATGGCGTCCTCACAGAATGCAGGGGTAGTAATTATCAGTGCGCAAATTGAAGAAGAAATCAGCCAGTTGGAGTCTGACGAAGCACAGATGTTCTTGGAAGAGATGAACCTATCAGAGGCCGGTTTGGATCGACTTATAAGGGCTGGTTATGATTTACTAAATCTGGAAACTTATTTTACTGCCGGTCCTAAGGAATCTAGGGCATGGACTATTAAAAAGGGTACAAAAGCACCAGTAGCCGCGGGCGTCATTCATGGCGACTTTGAAAGAGGCTTTATCCGTGCGGAAACCATCTCATATAAAGACTATATTTCATTTGAGGGTGAGAGTGGCGCTAAAGAAGCTGGGAAAATGCGGATTGAAGGCAAAGCTTACGTAGTAGAAGATGGAGACGTAATGCATTTTCTTTTCAATACCTAGTTTTTGTTGGTGGCAAGGCCGTTTGTTGCTTTGAAAGAATGAAACAGTCCCGGATGGGATCAAAAAAATTGCTCTTGTCAACAATCTTTCAACCGCTTAGACACACTCTTGGAGATGTGGCCGAGTGGTCGAAGGCGCTCCCCTGCTAAGGGAGTAGGCGGGAAACCGTCTCGAGGGTTCGAATCCCTTCGTCTCCGCCATAAATCCCGGCTTTTGACATTTTGCATTTGAAACTAGTACTTTGGAACTGTTTGGAGGTTTAAAAGATGCGTTTTGTATTCAGTGTATTATTATTATTCACATTGGCTTCTTGTAATTTTAACGTTACTCCAACCTTTTATGTTAGAGATGTTCAAGATGTAATTTCTGATAATAAAGCCATAGATATCCCAATTTTCTTAAAAATACCTGCGACTGATGTTGATAGTTGTAACTCTGAAATCGGTCAGGTGCTTGGGATTTTGAGCACTCACGGAATGGACGGCACACTTTTATCCTGCAGCACAGATGAAGATAATTTTTTTGCAATTGCCAATGTAGAGTTTATGGCAACTGTTCTGCCATCAAAGTTTTCTCAGGCAGATAATTTTAATGGTATCGTTGGTCTGATAGTGGAGCAAGGCGAAGATGGTATTTATTACCTCAACCTGCAAGCGAATCCGCGGTTACCAAGGGCAATGGGTGATATAGAAGGCGCGCTCTTCTTTGCTACTTTAGATGCCTCACAAGTTGGTTTTGTAATTACTCTCAATAATGATACTCGGAAGTCAATTGACCTAAACATTTACGATAGTTTTGTTAACGGAATTCCCACTGACTACGGAACCTTTGAGCTTGGGCCACGTTCCGAGCTCGAAATACGTTCATCTGATGTTGGCGCAAATTTATTTTTCGATCGCGGTTGGTTTGGTATTGCTGATTTTAAGCTTTGAGCTGAACATCAGTTGAACCTTATGTAATTCGTAGCGTGTATCCACTATTATCCCGTCGACTAATCCGCAACACCTGCTGGGTTTTCTGCGTCACGCCCCAGAGCTTTTAGGTCCGAATATCGGTCTCCAATACGATGATGGGGCCGCCCGCGAGTTGCGGCACCAAGCGCTACGACCAATTCGTCAACCGCTGGTGCGTCATAAATCGAAAACTGAACTGTGAGGTAATGGGAGCGGCGGCCAGTGTCATGTTTATCCATTAATGGAATTTGAATTTGAGTGTTTGCCGGACCGCGCGTGTTCGTGAAACCCAAGTAACTTTTCGCACCAACAGCCTCTCGATAGAAATTACCGAATTGTAAGGTGTGTATCAAAGCAGAGGCGTGTTCTATCTCGCAACTAGTACCCGCTATACAGGCCTTCCCGTAAGCTTCTATGGCATCGCCAGACCCTGCTAAAAAAATCAGCTTGTCTGTTATTAACTTTCCCAAATAAGGCGCCATCCGCTGAATTTCGGGTGATAGATCCTCAACAAACCCACGTCCAAACCACGGGTTTTTGACAACTGCCGCTACGCCAATCATTCGCAGCGGAGGATCGGACGCACGCTCGCCTTCGATGTAAATATCCTCATCAAAAGTAACAACTTTTCGTAATTCAGGAAGCACGGCTTTTCTCCAATCAATAGGAATAGTCAACCTGACCTTTAAAGGCAGTGTCGACATAATCGCTAAGGTTTATAACATATATTAGTCTCAAATTTCACTCGAATATAGTCCACTAGTCAATGCTTGCCTAGTTAAGGATTTGTATGCTCAGTTCAATAAATTCAAACTATCCATAAACGTCCTGACTGGTTTGTTTACAGCATGGGGAGCTTCGGCCAATGCCATGTGTCTCAGATTAGGTAAGACTAGAGATTTAGCGCCTGGTATTTCGGCTGCGATTGCAAATGTCATTTCCGGACCATTGCCAAAATCTTGATCACCTGTAATTACAAGAGTAGGACAAATCAGAGCTGGGCTAGGTTTCACAATTTCGTCGATACCAGTCGCAAGAACCTTGTAAATTGTGTGATAAACCTCTCTTCGATTGGCCGTTACCCATTGTCGAACTGTAGTCATTAGATCTGGGTTGGCATGCCGGAATGGGTCCGTAAACCAACGCTCTAGAGCTGCCTCAACTGTTGATTCCGGTCCCATAGTGCGGGCCTGATCGACACGTTTGAGAATGGCCAATTGTGCTGCGTCGCTGCGTTTGTGCGGAGAATGCAGAATGACCAGAGCTTGTGACTTCTCTGGGGCGTCTTGGGCAAAGCGGCGGGCGATCATACCTCCCAAAGAAAAACCAATAATTACAGCTCTTTGGACTTTGCAGTAATCAAGTAGGTCAGCTAGTTGTTTTGAAAAAAGTGACAGACTGGGCTCGGTTTCAGGGTCACTAGATCCTCCATGGCCAAATAAATCATAACTCAGTACGCGATAAGAATCTTTTAGATCCGGTATCATCCATTGCCAACAGTTCTTATTTAATCCTAGCCCATGAATTAGTACTACAACTGGCGCTTTTTCAGGACCATCGAATGTAAAATCTGTGCCGTTTGGTGATAGTTCCGTCAAGAACTATCTCCTAAAGGACGATACGCAACTACTTCAACCTCCACTCTTGCGTCCACTAGTAAATCACTCACAACAGCTGAGCGTGTTGGAGGTTCAACTGGAAAATATTCGCCGTATATTTCGTTAAATCCAGGGAAATCAGCACGATCGCGCAGCCATACCATAGCTTTGACTACATCTTCGCGGGTACAATCTGCCGTTGCTAGTGTTTCAGTAATATCGTCCAGAACTACGCGCGTTTGCTCTTGGATTGAGCCGTCTGTCATTGGAGCGCCATTTCGCATTGGGATCTGTCCAGTTAAAAATACAAAATCGCCTGCACGAATGGCTCGAGATAACGACAGAACGCGACCGTTGATTTCAAGTGGACCACCGATGATTTGTTTTTTTTTCGCCATTATCATGCCTCCCTTTTTAAATACCGTGCCCTGACAACAGGTCATCAATTTCAGATTTTTCGCCAACATATGTCGCTTTTTCCTGAGCAATGGGATTCAAAGAGGCATTGAATGGGAATCAGCCGCAGAAGGATTTCCGAAATGAGGGACATAAAAAATTATCAAATGCTAATCAACGGTGATTGGGTCGATGCATCTGACGGGGGGGTGTTTGAGAGTATAAACCCAAGCACACAAACAGTCTGGAGCCGTGTCCCTGAAGCAACTGAAGAAGATGTTAACCGAGCTGTTTCGGCTGCGCATTATGCATTTAGTGAAGGTCCATGGTCAAAGCTCACTCCGACAGAACGCGGAAAGTGCCTTCGGAAGCTGGGAGACTTACTAGCGGACCATTCTGAAAATTTGGGTCGTATTGAAACGATTGATACCGGTAAAATGCTTAAAGAAACACGATGGCAAGCAAAATATATTGCCGAATTCTTTCATTTTTTTGCTGGTTGTGCAGATAAAGTGAGCGGCGAAACTTTACCAATCGATAAGCCTGACATGTTTGTTTTCACGAAGCGAGAACCGCTTGGAGTTGTTGCCGCCGTAGTGCCCTGGAACTCTCAATTATTTTTAGTAGCAGTCAAAATAGGCCCCGCTTTAGCCGCTGGCAACACGGTGGTGCTCAAAGCTTCTGAACATGCCAGTGCTGCGATGTTAGAATTTGGTAAGTTAATTGAGCAAGCTGGTATCCCTCCAGGAGTAGTAAATATTGTTACAGGCCATGGAGAGCCTTGTGGACGAGCCCTAACTTCGCATCCAGACGTTGCCCGTGTTTCTTTTACAGGTGGTCCAAATGCGGCGCGTCACGTTTTAGAAAACGTCAAGCGAAATTTTGCAGAAGTTTCGCTTGAATTGGGTGGCAAATCTCCTTTCATAGTGTTTGATGATGCTAATATTGAGAGTGCAGTCAATGCCTCGATCGCCGGTATCTTTGGGGCAACCGGACAAAGCTGCGTTGCTGGTTCTCGTTTGTATCTGCACGAAGATATTGCTGACGAGTTTCTTGAAAAGATGATAGTCTTAGCCCGTCAAATTATAATTGGTGATCCATTAGAAGAAGATACCCAAATGGGCCCGCTTTGCACACTTGGCCAGTTGAAAAATATCCAAGCAGAGGTGGAATACGCTGAACAGGAAGGCGCTAAGATACTTACCGGCGGCAAGCAACCGGAAGGTAAAGAGGGTCTATTCTACGAGCCCACAATTATAGAGTGTCCCAACCAAGATTTGCGAATTGTAGATACGGAGCTTTTTGGTCCTGTTTTATGCGTTCAACGTTTTAAAACAGAGGAGGAAGTTCTTTCTTTAGCTAATGATACGGAACATGGGCTAGCCGCAGGGGTGTTTACCCAAAATTCAGCGCGCTCTTTGCGAATGGCCGGGTCTGTTAGAGCTGGTATTGTGTGGGTCAATACTTACCGAGTTGTTTCTCCTATAGCAGAGTTTGGAGGTGTAAAGGGATCTGGCTACGGACGCGAAAGCGGGTTCCAAGCAATATATGACTATACGCGACCCAAGACGATATGGATGAATACGTCAGATGATCCGATGTCAAACCCTTTTGTAATGAGATGACAACTTAAATTTTGCTTTATTAAATGCTCGAATGCTGCGGTGGCAATAAACTCAAAAAGAGGAAACTAACATGAAATTTCAACTCGCTGTAAATCTTGAACGTCTGGACGACAGCCTTGCTATGGATGACGTGGCTCGTCACACGCTTGAGATGGTACAAATGGCGGAGGATGGGGGCTTCAACATAGTTTGGGCTGCCGAACATCATGCATTGGAAATGACGATTGCACCCAATCCTTTTCAGATTCTTACCTGGTGGGCTAGTGAGACAAGTAAAGTTCGCCTAGGAACAGCCGTTGTGAACGCAGCTTATTGGCACCCTATAAAGCTTGCTGGAGAGGCGGCATTCCTTGATTTGATTAGTGGTGGCCGCTTGGAGTTCGGTCTTGGCTCCGGAGCTTATCAACGTGAGTTTGACCGAATGCGACCAGGTTTGCTGCAGACTGATGGATATAAGTATATGCAAGAAATGTTGCCGGCAGTACTTGCGTTGTGGAAGGGTGATTATGCCCATGACGGGGAATATTGGAATTTTCCAACCTCCACCTCTGTGCCAAAGCCACTTCAGGCCAATCCGCGGATTTGGGTGGCAGCTAGATCTCCTGTCACGTATGATTACGCTGTTGCTAATAATGCAAATATAATGTGTTGGCCGTTCACTCGTCCGCATGCTGAAGCTGAACTATATAAGCGGCAGCTAGATGAAGCTATTGCAAAACATGGCGGTAGCGCAGATCCAATTTTTGCGTTAATGCGTCACACTGCTGTTTATGAAAATCAAAAAGATCGTGATGAAGCCATCAGTGCAATTACGCGCGTTTTGGGGCAATTCGAAAATCTATACCGTAATTTAGATGACGTAAAAAATGGCTTTCCAAAAGAAATCCCATTGCAGGAGCTTGAGGGCCGTGAGCAATATGAGCCGACGATGTTAGAACAGAATTTAATGTTTGGGTCTCCAGAAACTGTGATTGAAAAAATTAAAATTTATGAACAACTCGGGGTCGATGAATTTATTTACTATGCTTCGATGGGACTAAGTCATGCCGGTCAGAAGCGTTCACTTAAGCTATTTTGCGATGAAGTCATTCCCGAATTTCAGCAAGGAGGCCTCTAATGTCAGATGGAGTAACAACGCGTCGCGATGGGCATATATTAGAGGTTACGCTAGAGCGAGGCAAAGTTAATGCTATAGATGTACCAACATCACAGGCCTTAGCAGAGGCTTTCAAGGAGCTTCACGAGGATAAGAATTTGCGTTGTGCAATACTTACTGGTGGAGGAGAAAAGATTTTTTCTGCTGGCTGGGATCTCAAGGCTTTAAATGACGGTGAAATGCAGCTCGATAATTGGTGGGAAGTTGATGAGTATGGGTTTGGTGGTTTCACCGGGTTAACCGAAAATTGGGTATTGAATAAGCCTGTTATTGCTGCTGTTAATGGCCTTGCAATAGGCGGTGGCTTTGAGATGGCCATGGGATGTGATTTGTTGATTGCTGCTGATCACGTGGAATTTGGGCTTCCGGAGATGCCTTTGGGAATTGTGCCTGATGCAGGAGCGCTTCAGCGGCTACCGCGGCGCATTCCCCACAATATAGCAATGGAAATGTTTTTATTGGGGCGCCGCATGACGGCTACAGAGGCTGCGCATTATGGTTTGGTTAACAAAGTTGTCCCAAAGGAACAGCTAATGGATGCCGCGCGGGAATGGGCGGCTTCAATCGCTTGGTCAGCGCCGTTAGCAATGCAGTCAGTTAAAGAAGTACAACGAGAAATAGAGTGTGTGCCTTTGGAAAAGGCATTTCATAAAATGCGTACTGATCCAATGCCAACATATCGCAAGATGCTAAAGTCGGAAGATGCTAAAGAGGGCGTTGCTGCATTTGTGGAAAAACGTAACCCAGAATTTAAAGGTGAATAATGTATTCTGATCCCAATTCAGTAAAGCGTATTGCAAGTATTGGGGCAGGTCCAATTGGTGGAGGTTGGACAGCGCATTTTCTAGCGCGCGGGTATGATGTGACCGCGTATTTGCATGATAAAAGCGAAGAAAACTCGTTCATCTCTATTTTAAAAACAGCTTGGGTTAGCCTCACTGAGTTGGGACTTGCGCAAGGTGCATCGATGGATAGGTTGCGCATTGTGACTGATTTAGAGGAGGCGCTTGAGGGTGCTGACTTTGTGCAGGAAAGTGGGCCAGAGCGGCTAGAAATCAAGCAGCAATTATACTCCGAAATGGGAAAAATCTTACCCCGATCCATCATCATTGGATCTTCAACTTCCGGGCTAATGATGAGTGATATTCAGTCTGATTGCTCGACGCCAGAACGAACAGTTATTGGTCACCCCTTTAACCCGCCTTACCTTTTGCCCCTCGTTGAGATCGTAGGCGGAAAGAAAACTGCACCTGAAGCCGTGGCTTGGGCTGGGGATTTTTATAGAGCTGCGGGCAAGGCCCCATTGATGATGAAAAAAGAAATCCCAGGATTTGTAGCTACTCGATTGCAAGAAGCGCTATGGCGTGAGGCATTACACATGGTTGCAAATGATGAAGCTACGCCTGAAGATATTGATAATGCCTTGATGAATGGACCAGGACCGCGCATGGCTGCGCAAGGACAGTGTATGGCCTTTCACGTAGCATGTGGAACAGGAGGTATGGCAACAAATTTGGATCAGTTTGGACCCGCACTTAAATTACCTTGGACACGACTAGAAGCGCCAGAACTTACAAAGAATTTGAGGGACCGCATGGTAGATGGTTGCAATGCAGTAGCTAAGGGTCAAAAGTTTGAGGATATGGTTGCTCAGCGAGACCGAGAAATTGTTGGAGTTTTAAATGCCCTGCGTCAAGCTCGCCTAATATGATCTTTTGGGGGGTTGCCGTTCAAGGTATCAAGAAAATCTGTAAGAGAACCAGGCCAACTGGGCGCAGGTTCTTCTTTAGGCCAAGCCTCCCTATAATCTGAAGGTCGTCTTCCAAAAAACTTTCCAAAAGAGAAAGCGAAGTGTGACATAGTATTAAACCCAGAAGCTGTAGCTATTTGCCGGATGCTCATATCCGTAGAAATTAATAGCAAGCGCGCATTTTGCAGACGCTTTAACAAACTAAATTGTATTACTGTGCATCCAACATTTTTCTTAAATTGTCTCTCCAGCTGTCTTTGTGAAATACCTAAAATTTTTGCAATCTGTGGTACAGTCAGCGGTTCTTCTATATTGTTTTCGATTAATGTCATTGCCTCGCGCAGTAGTGGGAGCATCGTTTCAGTACTCCGTCCCATTGTACTGCGTTGAGGAGAAGTTGCAGATCGAATTGGGTGATGTAGCATCTGATCTGCGATTTCACCAGAGAAGCTGCTACCGTTAATCTCTTCAATTAGGCGTAACATTAAATCCACGCCTGCTAATCCTCCAGAACACGTCATTACTTTGCTATCTAGGGTGAATAGGCTCTCCTCCACTTCAACGCGATCAAAGTTTTCCTTGAAACCATTGAGCCAAGACCAGTGTATTGTAGCCGACTTTCCGTCTAACAAGCCAGCGCGGGCTACTATGTATGAGCCCAGCTCTACACCGCAAATCCGCTCACCGGCGCGAGCACGTTTTCGGAGCCAGGCAGTTAATTTGGGGTTTCGGTAGTGCTCAGTTCCCCAGCTTCCTAGAATAAATACAAATTCTGCTGATCGTAAGTCATTAGTTGCAGTCTTAATTGTTGCGGTCATTCCATTGCTGGCTGTAATTTTCGAACCGTCGAAGGAAGCAACTTCCCAAGAATATGCAGAAGTAGGGGCCAAATAGTTGGCGATTCTTATTGTTTCAATCATTGTGATTAGTGTCGTAATGTTGAACCTTGGAACTACTATAAACACCATATGTATTTGGGCACGTTCCATTTTAGGTAGAATATCTATTTCCATGATTATAGCTAATTTCCAATATCAGATTTTTCGTCACTTTAACCTAATCTGTGGCGTTTAATCGACAAAAATCTGCAAGGCTTTCCAGCCTAGTTAAAATCAACAAGGAGTTTGAGATGCAAAATGATATAGTTTTGACTTGTGCTGTAACTGGAGCTGGGGACACTACTGGAAAGAGTGCCCACGTGCCAGTAACCCCGAAAGATATTGCAAAAGCTGCGATTGACGCTGCTAAAGCTGGTGCTTCAATTGCACATATTCACGCTAGAGATCCTGAAACTGGTGTGGGTTCACGTGATCCAAAATTGTTTAAAGAGATTGTGGATCGGGTGCGCGACAGTAATACCGATATTGTTATTAATATAACAGCTGGTATGGGCGGTGATTGGATTTCGGATGTTTCGGACCCAGCTCTTCCTGGGCCAGGGACCGACATGATCGGTCCTGAAGAGCGGCTCGCTCATATCAAAGAGTGCTTGCCTGAAATCTGCTCACTTGATTGTGGAACATTAAATTTTTCTGACACAGATATGATATATATCTCTACCCCACCTACATTACGGAAAATGGCTGAAATGGCTCGCGATTGGGGTGTGAAACCTGAGCTGGAAGTATTTGAACTCGGACATATTCGCTTTGCAAAAGCGATGATTTCTGAAGGATTAATTAATGATCCGCCTATGTTCCAATTATGTTTGGGTATTCCTTGGGGTGCCGAACAAACTGTAGAAACAATGGTTGCGATGAAATCACAATTGCCCGCCGGTGCGAGTTGGGCCAGTTTTGGTATTGGCCGAGGCCAGATGCCGATGATGGCGGCAGCAGTCGCTTTGGGCGGAAATGTGCGTGTCGGCTTAGAGGATAATATTTATCTTGAGCGCGGTGTGTTGGCGACAAACGCTCAATTAGTCACTCGTGCACGAGAGATAATTGAACGGATGGGATCGCGGGTAGCAACGCCGCAAGAGGCGCGTAATAAACTTAAGTTGAGGGGTGCTGATGCTTAAAGCATTGGATTTTAATTGAGGAAACTTGCATAATGGAAGCTAGCCAAGAAACTAATCTAATGATGGACACAGTTCGTCGATTTGTGGAGACGGAAATGTTTCCACATGAAGATGAAATAGACCGTCTTGGTCATGTGCCAGAGGAAATAGGACGCACGATTGAGGCCAAGTCGAAGGAATTAGGCTTATATGCTTGTAATTTGCCAGAAGAGGTAGGTGGTGGTGGTTTGGGTTATGGACCCATGTCCCTTATTGAGAGGGAATATGGGAAAACCAGCCACGCACTTCAAAGTTGGGCAGCTCGTCCAACAGAATTACTGATGGCATGCGAGGGCGATCAACGCGAGCAATATCTACTACCAGCCGTACGTGGTGAAAAGAGAGAGTTATTTGCTTTAACTGAGCCGGATGCCGGTTCAGACGTTATGGGTATGAAATCCAATGCGCGTCGTGATGGAGATGACTGGATATTAAATGGTTCGAAGCATTTTGTTTCCGGACCATGTATGCCTGACTTTGCTATTGTCTTCGCGGCTACTGGTGAGGATGAAACTCCTAGAGGGCCCCGTAAACGAATTACGGCATTTTTAGTCGATGTAGGCGCCGCTGGCTTTGTCTGCCGTCAAGGGACCCGATGCGTTAGCTATCGAGGTTATAATACCTATGAATTGCATTTTGATAATGTGCGCCTGAGCTCAGAGAAAGTTTTAGGCGAAGAAGGTCACGGTCTTGAGCTTGCAGGAAAATGGTTAGGCATGGGGCGTATTTGGGTTGGCGCTACGTGCTGTGGGAAAGCTGAGCGTATTTTAACTATGGCAACAGACTGGGCTGCAAACCGAAAACAATTTGGCAAGCCTATCGGTGCATTTCAGGCCACAGGATTTCGTTTGGCCGATGGCGCCATAAATCTTAGAGCAGCGGATTTAATGGTCAAAGATGCTGTATCGCGCGCAGAGAATGGCTCTATGAGTGACGCTGATGCGGCTATGGTTAAGGTATTTTGTTCTGAGATGTTGAATAATATTGCTGATGATGCAGTCCAAATTTTTGGTGGTATGGGGCTGATGGAGGAAATGCCGATACAACGGTTTTGGCGTGATAGTAGGTTGGAGCGGATCTGGGATGGCACCTCTGAAATTCAACGTCACATTATTACCCGTTCAATTCTGCGACCGCTAGGTGCATGACACCTCAGCGTCGAGAAAATTTTAAAAGGCTTTTAAAGCCACGCCATATTGCTTTTATTGGCGGCCGTTATGCCATTATTGCAATTCATGAGGCCCGTCGCCGTGGTTTTGGTGGGGAAATGTTTGCCGTAAATCCTACGCGATCTGACCTTGAAGGCGTTCCATGTGTGGCGTCCATAGAAGAATTGCCGGTAGCACCTGACGCTGTTTATCTAGCTATTCCGGCCAGTGATGTCGTTGACGCAGTTCGCAGCTTGTCGGATATGGGGGCTGGTGGGGTGGTTTGTTTTTCTGCAGGTTTCAAAGAGGCAGGCGATACCCAAAAAGAACTAGACTTAATAGAAGCCACTCGGGACATGGCCTTAATTGGGCCAAACTGTTATGGTGTTATAAATTATATCGACAACTCAGCGCTATGGTCTTTTGAACATGGAGGATGGTCCCCTGGTTATGGCGCTGCGATTATAACTCAATCAGGAATGTTTTCTTCCGATATTACGATGAGCCAGCGCTCTTTGCCGTTAGCTTACATGGTTTCGGCGGGCAATCAGGCAGTTTTAGGGCCAGAGGATCTGTTAGAATTCTTTGCAGATG
>Ga0207993_1000020_pt1 | contig 70567 bp, 75 predicted proteins | sample ETN01SmetaG_2_FD_185791 | JGI IMG/M metagenome (GOLD analysis project Ga0207993, IMG submission 185791) | Marine microbial and viral communities from oxygen minimum zone, Eastern Pacific Ocean - ETNP2014F12-01SV265 (SPAdes) (version 2) | ecosystem: Environmental > Aquatic > Marine > Oceanic ...
GAGGTCCGCTCCTGGTTCGATCTTGTAGTCGTTAACTTCCATAGTTTGAACTTAACACGCTGCTTCTTTAGCTCCTATTTCGTGACATTGGAAACAGCCACGTAGACAGCCACTTTGACTCTAAGTGCGCCAAGTAATCAAAAGTAAATGGACTAGTCTTGTTCTAGGCCAGTAATACAAGAATTATTTGGGAAACGGAAGAAGAGATAATGACCGAAATACAGGCGGTAAATGGTCGTCAAGTGCTTGACTCAAGAGGCAACCCAACGGTTGAAGTGGATGTAACACTCGTATCTGGTGCTACTGGTCGTGCCATTGTGCCTAGCGGTGCTTCAACAGGAAAATTTGAAGCAGTAGAACTCAGAGACAACGCAACCACTTGGTTAGGGAAAGGAGTCCAACAAGCCGTAGACAATGTCAACGAAGAAATCGCTCAAGCGATAGTTGGACAACAAATAGAGGATCAAGCACACATCGATCAAATCATGATCGACCTAGACGGAACTGATAACAAAAAACGGTTAGGAGCAAATGCAATCCTCGGAGTGTCACTAGCGGCGGCAAAAGCTTCTGCAGCCAACCAAAACATTCCTCTTTATCGACTAATAAATAGCACGGCCCAGATTCTGCCAGTACCAATGCTCAATGTATTAAATGGCGGAGAGCACGCTGATAACAATATTGACTTGCAAGAGTTCATGTTCATGCCCATTGGAGCACCATCTTTTTCAGAAGCACTTAGATGGGGAGTGGAGTGCTATCACGTATTAAAAGGAGTTTTAAGAGAACGAGGTCTCTCTACTGCTGTCGGAGACGAAGGCGGCTTTGCCCCAAATCTAAAATCAAATGAAGAGGCGGCTCAACTGCTGGTAGAAGCTATCGAAAAAGCTGGATTCATTCCTGGCACTGACATTTCACTGGCACTTGACGTTGCGTCAACAGAATTTTTTGAAGAAAATCTTTACGTTTTGAAGGGAGAAAATCGTCAACTCTCACCTAAAGAAATGATCCAATACCTGACTGACCTTGCAAACAATTACCCGATTATTTCCATAGAAGACGGAATGGCAGAAGACGATTGGGAAGGCTGGGAAGGTTTAACTTCTGAAATCGGCGACAAAGTCCAACTAGTAGGAGACGACCTGTTCGTTACTAACTCCGAACGTTTACAAAGAGGAATAGATGCCGGCGTAGCAAACTCAATTTTAGTAAAAGTGAATCAGATAGGGACCTTGACTGAAACTTTAAATGCAGTTGAACTAGCGAAGAGCAACGGTTACACAGCAGTTATGTCTCATCGCTCAGGAGAGACAGAAGACACAACTATTGCAGACTTGGCAGTCGCAACGAACTGTGGTCAGATCAAAACAGGTGCACCTGCAAGAAGCGATCGAGTAGCTAAATACAACCAGTTATTGCGAATTGAGTCAGAGCTAGGAAAAGACGCTGTTTATCTCGGAGCCGAAGCTTTCAACAAAAAGCACGATGTGAATTAATGTCAGCACGCTTTTTATTTCCAATCGGAGCAGTGGTTGTAATTGTAGGAATTATTTTGGCTTTCGGTATAGACCCATTTAGCGACTGGCTGGACCAAAGATCTGATTCGACCTCTCTTCAATCTCAAGTAGAAGAAGTAGAGAGAAGAAACAAAGAGTATGAGTTGCAGATTGACGCATTAAATACAGATGAAGAAATAGAACGCAGAGCTCGAGAAGAATACAACTTGGTTCGACCTGAGGAAGAGGCTTACGCCGTTTTGCCCCCTCCTCCCGCGGCACATCGAATTAAAGGGGTGTGGCCGTTTAATAATTAAAGATCGTTCCGGGCTCGGTCACTGAAGTCTCTAACTATTAAGATTTCTTTCCGGTAGACAGATCTGGTTGCAAGAGCCGATTCATCAATATTCGTAGTTTGAAGGGCATGTTATGAGCATTTTAGGAAATAGAGTTCTACGTCGTGAAGACCCCGCATTTCTGACCGTCGGAGCCAAATACACCGCTGATTTAGATTCTCCGCTTCTCAACAATGCAGCAATAGTTACCTACGTGCGCTCAACGATGGCACACGCAAAGATATCAATTGATGCAAGTGAAGCTAAAGACATGCCCGGAGTTCTCGCAGTCTTATTAGCAGAAGATCTAGACGGTCCGAAAATACTTGCAGGCGGTAATCCGGCTTTCCCCGAACCAATGCTTAATCGACCAATTTTAGCTATCGACACAGTTCGTTTCGTCGGAGAATGCGTTGCAGTTATTGTGAGCGAGACATCAGAACAAGGAGCAGATGCCGCAGAATCAGTTTTTGTCGACTATGAACCGCTTCCAGTAGTAGTTGATATGGAAGAAGCACGCACCGACAATGTCTTGATTTACGAAGAAGTTGGAACAAACGTAGTTTTTGATTTTTCCACAAACGGTATGGCTACTGGAATCACAGATGAATCATTTTTCTCATCGTGTGATGTAGTCGTATCTGGACGGGTTGGTCATCAACGAACAGCAGCAGCGCCACTTGAAGTGCGTTCAACTGCTGCAGCTTGGGACGAAGACAAGTTGGTCTTCTGGACATCAAATCAAGGACCACAAGGAGTCAAAGGAAGTCTTGAATCTTTCTATGGAGATCAAGCAACAGGAGGCGTTCAGGTAATCATTCCCGACGTTGGAGGCGGATTCGGAGCAAAAATATCTCCATATCCAGAAGACATTCTTCTTCCATGGCTAGCTAAACATGTAGGACGACCTGTCCGTTGGTTTGAAACCCGCACAGAAAACATGCTTGCCATGGGCCCAGGACGAGCACACGTTCATCAGTTCACTCTCGGAGGAAGCAAGGATGGAAAACTTTCTCACTATCGCCTCGAAGTATTAGTTGATTCTGGGGCTTACGCTCGCCTCGGAGCGTTTCTTCCAATGTTCACACTTCCAATGGCAGTGGGCGTATATGAAATTGAGAATGTAGAAACTGAAGCAATTACGGTAGTTACAAATACCACTCCTACTGAGGCTTATCGAGGAGCGGGAAGGCCTGAAGCAACCCTAACGATTGAAAGAGCAGTTGAACTCTGGGCCGCCGAAGCTGGTATAGACCCGATAGAAGTAAGGCGGAAAAATTTCCTCGCCGCAGACTCCTTCCCAGCGACAACAGGCGTGGGAACGGTATATGACAGTGGCGACTACGAACGAAGCCTCGATCTCGCTCTTGAAGCAGCAGGGTATGAAGAGTTAAAGCAACAACAACAGGAACGACGACTCGCAGGAAGCACAAAACAACTAGGTATTGGGGTTGCAACTTACGTTGAAGTAACTGCGGGACCAGCTCCAGGTGGAAGCGAATACGGCAAAGTTGAAATCACCCCTGAGGGCAAAGGAAGAGTTTATTCAGGAGCGCTATCGCATGGCCAAAGCCATATGACTACCTTTTCAATGATCGCAGCTGATCAACTAGGCATGGATATTGAAGATATTGAATTTGTCCAAGGAGACACTGACGTAGTCACAGACGGCACAGGAACTTGGGGGTCACGATCTACTCAGTTAGGAGGGTCTTCGGTTTATAAAGCCGCAGAAAGAGTTGTTGAAAGAGCACGCTCACTAGCCGCAGACCTCCTCGAAGCAAGTGTTGATGACATCGTTTTAGACAAAACCACTGGTTCATTTCATGTAGCCGGATCGCCATCAATTAGCAAAACTTGGGCAGAGATCGCTTCCACAACCGATGACCTAAATGAAGAAACTAGAGAGAAACTTCTTTGCAGCTATCCATTTGGAACACACGTTGCCGTCGTTGAGATAGACACAGAAACTGGGTCAGTACGTTTGGAACGAATGATCACATGCGACGATGCTGGGCGAATTATCAACCCAATGATTGTGGAAGGACAACGTCACGGAGGAATAGCTCAAGGAGTTGCTCAAGCCCTGTATGAAGAAATGATTTACGACTCTGACGGGAACCTTCAGACAACTAATTTCGCTGACTATGGATTCATCTCTATGGCTGAACTTCCTTCTTTTGAGTTAGTGCCGATGGAAACCCCTAGTCCAAACAACCCTTTAGGGGTTAAAGGAATCGGAGAATCAGGAGCTATTGGTTCAACCCCAGCGGTACAAAGCGCTGTTCTCGATGGACTCAGTTATTTAGGAATCAAACATTTAGACGTCCCTCTTACACCCGAGAAAGTATGGAGTGCAATTAACGACATGAGAGAAAATCGGGAAGTTTGACGTGACTGAAGTGATAGAGGCCAATGGGCTTGTCAGATCTTTTGGGGATCTTGTAGCTGTAGATGGAATAGATCTTTCAGTTTCCGAAGGTGAAGTTTTTGGATTCCTTGGCCCAAATGGTGCAGGAAAATCTACTGCAGTTCGAATGCTGACAACTTTATTAACTCCGACTGATGGACAGGCTTTTGTCGGTGGCCACGATGTTGTCAAAAACGCATCTGATGTAAGAAAAATAATTGGAGTCGCACTTCAAGATGCAGCTATCGATCCCCTGATGACTGGTCGTGAGCTTTTAAAACTCCAGGCAGTCCTTCATGGAATTCCACGCCCATCTGCACGCAAAAGAGGGTCAGAGTTACTTGAAAGAGTAGGTCTTGCTGCTGCTGCTGATCGTCGAGTTGGAACTTATTCCGGAGGAATGAGGCGTCGACTTGACCTTGCTCTTTCTCTCATTCATGAACCCAAAGTGCTTTTCCTTGATGAACCAACAACAGGGCTTGACCCGACAAGTCGTGCAGCGCTATGGGAAGAGGTAAGGCGATTAAATTCTGAGTTTGGAACCACAGTATTTCTTACCACGCAATATTTAGAAGAAGCTGACGAGTTAGCTGGACGAATAGCAATTATTGATTATGGGAAAATAGTTCGAGAAGGTTCGCCTGCAGAACTGAAAGATTCAATTGGGGCCCCCACTCTACGAATAGACATTGATCCAGAAAATCTTGATGATGCTCAATCAGTACTTAGTGGCTTCGGTATAGATCGACCAGCGCGTGATGGGAGAGTAGCTATAGGGCTTGACGGTGGAGTGGCCAAAGTAGCTGAAGTAGTAAGCGCACTTGAGGAACATGGAGTGGAAGTTCTTCATTTAGAACTTGATGCTCCAAGTCTTGACGACGTTTTCGCAGAAGCCACTGGTCGTCGGCTTGAAGGAGCAGAACCTTCAGCATGAGCGAAAATAGATCCGGTCTTCGTTTAGCTGGAACACAAACTCTTGAATTAACTCAACGTTCGCTTCAGAACGAATTCAGGCAGTGGGTGGTAATTCTCCCCGGATTAATTTTTCCACTTATGATGGCAGCGGTTTACTCCAGCCAGTTCGGACGGACACTCGGTTTGCCCGGATTTCCAAAAGTCGACTCTTTCCTTGATTTCATTCTTCCTGGAAGCATTGTTCAAGCAGTCTCTTTTGGAGCAACAACTGCTGGAACTGCTCTTGCTTTGGACATTGAAGACGGATTCTTTGACCGTCTTATGGTTTCTCCAGTATCACGAGTTCCCATTCTTTTAGGGAGACTCGGAGGAGCAGCAGTAATAGCAGCTGGAAAAGCAATAATTTTGATTCTTATTTTTCTTGCTTGTGGAGCGAGAATAAAAAGCGGTTTAGGTGGCGCAATTATCGTCACCTTGACCGCTTCTCTTTTGGTCTTGGCCATCGGAGGTCTTGCCCAATCAATGGCTATTAAAACAAGATCTCAAGAAGCAGTAGGTGCAACTTTTCCTTTGATCTTTGTAACAATCTTTATGTCGTCTGCTTTTTTCCCAACCGCGCTTATGGATGGCTGGTTTCGAGCGTTAGCAGAGAACAATCCCATTACCTGGACCGTTGACCCGGTACGAAGATTGGTGATTGAAGGCTGGTCTACAACTGATGCACTTCAAGCCTTGGGCGTGCCGCTCTTACTTTCGGTAGCAACTATTTCTTTAGCTATTAGATCTTTGCAAAGAATGTTGAGATCAATATGAATTTAGTAAATCTAGAAATCCGACACTCAAGTCAAGTTGCTTCTGCTATTTGCATGAGAGGAATGCGCAGAATTAAATCTCGTCCTGTGCTCATAATCCCGACCATTGTGATGCCAGTGGTTTTAGTCATTAGTTTTACTGGAGCGTTCAGTTCTCTCACCAGAATAGAGGGATACGGAACTAGTAATATTTATAACTGGATGGCGCCTTATGGGGCACTTCAGGGAGCAGTATTTGCTGGTCTTGGATCAGTTGGATCTTCTGCAGATGATCTAGAACAAGGATTCTTTGACCGTCTCCTTCTCACACCAGGAAGCAGATTTCCTTTACTAGTTGGAACAGTTGGGTACAGTGCGTGTCGAGCACTCATACCCACAACGGCAGTATTCTTATTTTCTCTAGCATTTGGAATGACAGTGCCAGGAGGATTGCTGGCTGTGATTTCCCTCTACATCGCTACGTCTTTACTTGCCGTAGTTTTTTGTTTGATCGGACTGATAATTCTTTACAAGATGAAAACACAGCGTTCATTAATGCTCATGCAAGTTATAGCTTTTGGCGCACTTTTCATATCCGTGGGTCAAGTCCCACAGTCTTTTATGGACGGCTGGCTCAAAGTTGCAGCTCGCTACAACCCCATTACAAATGTTTTAGAGCTCTCACGTCAAGGATTTCTCGGAGATGTGGCTTGGTCTACAACATGGCCAGGTCTTCTCGCATTAGCAAGCATGATCTTGGTTTCAGGAGCTTTAGCATGGCGAGGATTGAAAAGGTTGGCTCCATGAAAATAAGAATTCAAGTGGATACTGAACTACCGCTTTTTTGCGGCTACAGTCAATATGTCATCAATCCAGTTTTAGAGGGAAGAACTAGGGGGACCATATGCAGGTGACAATTACCATCAATGGCGAGACAGTTTCTCATGATGTTGAGCCGAGGACTTTGCTTGTGCACTACATCAGAGAGCAAGCAGCCCTCACCGGAACCAATATCGGCTGCGATTCTTCTTCCTGCGGAGCTTGCACAATTCATGTCAATGGAGAGGCAGTAAAATCTTGCACGATGTTGGCTGTGCAAGCAGACGGTCAAGAGGTGACTACCATTGAGGGACTGGCAGACGGAGAGACATTACATCCGATGCAGCAAGCCTTTCATGAATGTCATGCTTTGCAATGCGGATACTGCACTCCAGGGATGGTCATGGCAGCAGTCTCGCTGCTAGATGAAAATCCTCAAGCAAATGAAGAAGAAATAAGAGAAGGGCTTGAAGGAAATCTTTGCCGCTGTACCGGATACCACAATATTGTGAAAGCCGTATTACAAGTTGGGAGCGAGCAATGATTCCAGTCGCTTTTGATTATGAACGTGCGGCAAGCACAGAACAGGCATTGAACTTACTCGCAGAACACGGTGATGAAGCCAAATTAATAGCTGGAGGACACTCACTTCTTCCATTAATGAAATATCGGCTAGCAGCACCTGCAGTTCTGATCGACATTGGACGTTTAGAAGAACTTTCCTACATACGCGATGAAGGAGAAGAACTAGCTATCGGTGCTTTAACTCGTCACTGCGATGTAGAACACAGTGATCTAGTTCGTTCACAAGTAGGTCTTTTAGCAGCGGCAACCTCAGAAGTCGGAGATCCACAAGTAAGACATCGGGGAACGATAGGTGGGGCTATGGCGCATGGTGATCCAGCATCGGACCTCCCCGCCGCATTAATAGCGTTAAGAGGCAGCCTAGTCATTGACGGCCCCTCTGGAAGAAGACAAGTGGAAGCCGATTCGTTCTTTACAGGTTTTTTAGAGACTGATTTAGGTGAAGACGAGATGCTCGTTGAAGTTCGACTACCAAAACTTCCTGATTCCACTTGGTCATTCCAAAAATTTAACCGTAGGGCTCAAGATTGGGCAATAGTTGGTTCAGCGGTAGTAGTGGATCAAGGCATGTGTGGAGTTGGCCTAGTCAACATGGATTCACGCCCTATAAGGGCAACTGCAGTTGAAGAGGCAATCAAAAATGGTAGTTCCGCTGCAGAGGCATCTGAATTAGCTGCAGACGGGTGTGAACCTCCAGCAGATATTAATGCAGGAATAGATTATCGCCGCCATTTAGCAAGAGTTCTCACACGCCGCGGGTTAGAAGAGTCAGGTCGCTAAAAGTCTGATTGAAGACCAAAAGCCATAGCCTGAAGTTATGAATATCTTGAAGGCTTCCACTGTTGAAGAAGTTATTTCCTGCCTAAAAGAGCAAGACTATTTAGCGAATGAAGGACTAGCTACAGCTATTTTCTTGGCGCTTCGTTTAAAAAAACCTTTATTGCTTGAAGGTGAAGCTGGGGTTGGAAAGACTGAAGTAGCTAAAGCTCTTTCTGCTTCTATTAATAGCGAAATGATTCGACTCCAATGCTATGAAGGTATTGATGCCTCTCAAGCTGTATACGAGTGGGACTACGCAAAACAGTTGCTGCATCTGAGAGTTTCAGAAGTAACAGGACTTGCTTCTGAAACAAATCTTGCTTCGCTAGAAGGCGAAATTTATGACGAGAGATTTTTGATTCGTCGACCTTTAATGCGGGCGCTTGAGCCAGCCGAACCTCCCCCTGTTTTGCTTATAGATGAAGTTGATCGGGCTGATGATGAGTTTGAGGCATTCTTGCTTGAAGTCCTGTCTGACTACTCAATTACAGTTCCAGAAATAGGAACCTTCAAGACTGAAAACCCTCCACTAGTAATTATCACTTCAAATAGAACACGAGATGTCCATGATGCGCTTAAAAGACGTTGTTTGTATCACTGGGTAGAACACCCCGGGATAGATCAAGAAGTTGAAATTCTCCGAGTCAGAGCACCTCACGTTCCATTGTCATTAGCGCGTGATGTGGCTGCGATCGCGGCTGAACTTAGAAATATGGACTTGTATAAACCTCCAGGTGTATCAGAAACCATTGATTGGGTTGAAGCTTTAGTGACAGTCGGAGCTGATGAAATTCAACCCGAAGCACTTGACTCAACTTTGGGGGCACTACTTAAGTATCGAGAAGATCAGCAGCGTGTCCGAAATCGAGGATTCGGTGATGTCTTAGCTGCTGTTCGCCAAGGATAAACATTGTCAGTATCTCTGGAGAGAACTATTGATAGGCACCTCGTAGAGTTTGTTGAGGCGCTACGTAGAGAAGGAATCTCTGTTCCTTTAGGAGCGACTCTTGAATTCGGGAAGGCACTGGCAGAAATAGGAATGGAACGCCGAGAAGGCGTTTATTGGTCTGGCAGAGTTACTTTGGCAATACAGCCTGAAGAAATTTCAATTTACGATGCAGTATTCAATCAGCATTGGCATCTGGGAATTTCTACTGTTCTAGAAGTCCAAGATCTTAAACCCCTTACGTTATTACTAGATGAACTTGGCGAAACTCCTGAAACAGGTGAAGAAGAAGAAAGCATTGCACAGGATGCCATAAATGTTCGTTACTCCCGAACAGAAATATTGGCAGAAAAAGACTTTGCGAAATGTTCAGAAAAAGAATTAGAAGAGCTTTATAAAATCATGAAGCAACTACGTCTATATGGAACAACTAAGCGCAGTCGCCGGCTTCAAAAGGCACGCAATGGAAGGTACTTAGATTTTCGCCGCACAATGAAAGCAGCGCTTCGATTCGGTGGAGACCCGATCCAACTTTTTTCTCGAAACTCTGGAGAAAGACCACGTCGACTTGTTCTCTTACTAGACGTAAGTGGCTCCATGGAAAATTATGCACGTTCGCTCATTCGTTTCGTTCATGCAGCAATCGTCGGAAGAAACCAAGTAGAAGCTTTCACACTCGGAACTCGGTTAACTCGTCTGACTCGAGAATTATCAAGCAGAGACCCTGACGTTGCATTAACTCGTGTGGCACGAACAGTTCCAGATTGGTCAGGCGGTACAAGACTAGGGGAGGGCCTGCGTCTATTTAATAACGAGTGGGGTATACGTGGTATGGCCAGAGGCGCAACGGTAGTTATTCTTTCTGATGGTTGGGACAGAGGCGAGACAGAAGTCTTAGAAGAACAGATGGAACGCCTAGCTTTGGTCTCTCATAAAATTGTTTGGGTGAATCCTTTGAAGGCAACACCCGGGTATGAGCCATTGGCTAAAGGCATGTCTGCAGCCTTGCCTTATGTGGATGAATTTTTAGCCGGACACAACCTAACTTCTTTACAGACCTTGGCAAAAGTCGTAAGTGAATGACAGTTTTTCAAATGAGAAAAGCCCTAGCCTGAAGATATGAGAGAAATACTAGACGATCTTGAAAAATGGCGTTCCGCTGACAAGCAAATCGTCATCGCTCGAGTTGTAGACCTTGAAGGTTCTGGACCGCGTGAACCAGGGGCTTCAATGGCTATTAATGAAGATGGCGAAGTTACAGGTTCGGTTTCAGGTGGTTGTGTAGAGGGCGCAGTTGTTTCTGAAGCTCTACAAATCATGGAATCAAAAGACCGTCGAATCGTTACGTTCGGCTATAGCGATGATGAGGCTTTTGCTGTGGGATTGACTTGCGGCGGAACCATTCACCTATTTCTAGAGCCACTGGATTGGTAGAGGGGCTCCGCTCTGATGTTTGAATTACTATCAAAACTCTTGAAAGAAGAAACCCCTTTCGCTCTGGTGACAATTGTTGAAGGAACAAATAAAGGAGCAAAACTTCTCGTTCAGACATTAGATGAACCTCTGGAAGGAACGCTCGGCAACGAAGAGCTAGATCGGGTGGCGGCTCGGGATGCACTTGGGGAATTGGCTGCTGGCCGGTCAGGAGTACGACACTACGGTCCACATGGAGAAGCTCGAGAAGAAGCCATCCAAGTTTTCATTGAATCCTTTGCTCCACCACCACAGATGCTCATTTTTGGAGCAGTTGATTTTACGGGAGCACTGGTCAAAGTCGCAAAAGTGCTTGGCTATCGAGTGACAGTCTGTGATGCACGAGAAATTTTTGCTACTAAGAAAAGGTTTCCTCAAGCAGATGAAGTAGTGGTGGATTGGCCGAATCGTCTTATTGATGAAGTTGGCCACTCCTTGGACACTCAAGACGCAATTTGCATACTTACACACGACAACAAGTTCGATGTTCCGGCTGTACTTGCATCTTTAAAAACAAAAGTTGGTTATATCGGAGTAATGGGATCGCGTCGCACCCATGAGGATCGGCTTGAACGGTTAAAAGAGAATGGGATTACTGAACAAGAAATTACTCGGCTGCGTTCACCGATTGGAATGGACTTAGGGGCGAGAACTCCTGAAGAAACAGCAATCTCTGTAGTTTCAGAAATTATTGCCTTGCGTACAAAGCGACCTATGCATGCTCTCAAAGACACAGTAGGCCCTATACATGGTTAACGCATGACTATTAGTGCAGTGATTCTTGCCGCTGGTGCAGGTTCTCGTTGGAAAGGACCAGAACACAAACTAATCCACCCTTTCAAGGGTAAGCCTTTAATTTCATGGTCTTTAGAAGCACCTCTTCAAGAAGACTTCGACGAATTGGTAGTTGTGACAGGCGCAGTGGATTTATCGTCACTCATTCCTAACAATTACACAGTGTTGCATAACCATAATTGGGAAGACGGTCAAGCCAGTTCACTCCAGTTAGCGATTAACTATGCAAAATCTGTTGACCATGAGGCAGTAGTCGTAGGTTTAGCAGACACTCCAATGGTCTCTTCAGAATCATGGAATCTCGTTTCGAAACACCCGGGAAAATTAGTGTGTGGTTCCTACGGAGGTAAACGCCGGCCGCCATTCAAAATCCATAAAGAATTCTGGAAGGAACTTCCTACTAGTGGTGATCACGGCGCGAGAAATGTTTTAAAGAGCGCCACATTGCCTATTGTTGAAGTATCCTGCGAGGGCTGGCCAGATGATATAGACACTATAGAGGACTTAGATAAATGGAATTAGTAAACGAATTCTCCGTGGAAGCCCCAATAGAAAGAGTTTGGAGTTTTTTCACCAATGTGGAACTTATAGCGCCTTGTTTACCTGGTGCCCAACTTCAAGAAATAGAAGGCGAAGAGTATCGAGGAATAGTCAAGGTCAAAGTTGGCCCGATTTCAGCTCAGTACAAAGGAGCAGCAACTTTCATTGAGAAAGATGAGAGCAACTACCGCATTGTTCTCAGAGGAGAGGGACGCGACACCCGAGGTGCAGGAAATGCTTCTGCTGATATTGAAGCACAACTGGTTTCTAATGGAGACCAGACGGACGTGACAGTATCAACAGAATTAAAAATCACTGGTAAAGCAGCTCAATTTGGACGTGGCGTTATGGCTGATATTTCAAAGAAACTCATGGCTCAATTTGCTGATAATTTGAGTGAACTTATAACTGGTGATGCAGAAGTTGAAGACACGACGGCTCAAGAAGAAGCACCTTCTGAAGGTGAAGATAAAACAGAATCCGTAAGAATTCTTGATTCAGAAGAAGTTGAAGCAGTAGATCTTCTTAGTACTGCTGGCGCACCCGTTCTAAAGCGCGCACTTCTTTTGATGGCAATAGCAGCAGCAATAGCAATAGTGATACTCGTAATAGTTAATTAGATCCCTAAATATTTGATGGTTGATTCAACTCAGACAGAATATGAAAGAGTAACGGAACTTCTTGGCCGGCCACCATCAGGAAAATTTGAAGTTGTAGTCAGAGATGACTCAGGGGACCCAATCGTTATACGTAATTATCCTGTCCTTGATGACGGTAAACCCATGCCAACTCTGTATTGGTTAGTTGGTGAAAAACTCCGCTCTCGAATCGGAACACTTGAATCATCAGGAGGGGTCAAAAACGCCGAAGCCGAGGTTGATCCCGATGAATTAACTCAAGCGCATCTTCGGTATGCAAAAGAACGAGATGCTGAGATACCAGATACTTACGAAGGTCATCGTCCCAGCGCTGGCGTAGGAGGAACTAGAAAAGGGGTCAAATGCTTACACGCTCATTACGCATGGTTTTTAGCGGGAGGAGATGATCCTGTAGGGAAATGGGTTCATCAACAACTGGAAGAAACCAATGAATAATTTTGTAGCAGCTATAGATTGCGGCACTAATTCCACAAGGTTGTTAATAGGGGATGGTGTCATCACAGCTGAAAGGCATATGCAAATAACTCGCTTAGGTGAGGGAGTAGATGCGACAGGAATTTTGAGTGAAGAAGCAATTAGCCGTGTTGGAAAAACTTTAAGAGAGTACCGGGAGATAATTGATTCTTATGAAGTTAAGAAAGTTCGTATGACAGCAACTTCAGCGGCTCGAGATGCTAGCAATGCAAATGATTTTTTCGACTTAGCGGAAGAAATTATTGGCGTAAGGCCTGAACTGCTATCAGGAATCGAAGAAGGAACACTTTCTTTCAAGGGTGCCACAAAAGGTTTAAACCTCGGAGATGGACCTTTCTTAGTTGTAGATATCGGAGGTGGATCCACAGAATTTATTCTTGGCGATCAGGAAGTCCAAGGCGTGATTTCTTGCGACATCGGTTGTGTTCGTTTAACTGAGCAATGGTTTGAGCATGATCCACCACTTCCTGAAGAACTTACGTCGTGTTTATCCATTGTTGAAGGTCATTTAGATGATGTAAAACGAGAGATCCCTCAAGCTATGAATGCTATGACTTTTGTTGGGCTAGCAGGAACTGTTTCTTGCGCAGCAGCTGTAGAACAAGGACTGCACGAGTACGACAGAGAAAAAATTCATCATTTCAGATTAACTAAAGAAGCAGTTGAAGATGTGTTTAGAACATTAGCGACAGAAACGGCAGCTCAACGCTTAGACAATCCTGGGATGGAGGAAGAGAGGTCTGAAGTGATTGTAGGCGGCCTCTGTGTGTTGGTGAAAATAATGAGGACTTTTGGGTTCAAAGAATGCCTTGTTTCGGAAGCAGATATTCTTGACGGATTAGTTGAATCCATTATCTCTCAAGGGCAGTAATGAACGAATTAGCGGATATTCCAAATCTTCAGGGCCGCCGAGTCACCCTCCGTTCATTGAAAAATGAAGACTTTATTCAATGGCAAGAAGTTCGTCTACAGAACCATGATTGGTTAACTAAATGGGAACCTCTTCGTTCTCCAGGACAGAAGGATCCAGCTAAAGACGTAAACGCTTTTGAAGCGCGATGCCGCTCTCGTCAAAGAGAAAGTCAATTAGGTACCGGTTGGGGCTTCGGTGTCTTTACTGATGGGAACTTTATAGGAGAAATAAATTTGAACAATGTTACGCGAGGTGCGTTTCAAAGTTCTCACGTGGGCTACTGGATAGCACAAGACAAAGCCGGGAATAGTTACACTCCAGAAGCCCTTGTGGTGCTTATGCGCTTCGCTTTTGAAGAATTAGGTTTACACCGATTGCAGATATCCATTGTTCCTCGGAATCTCTCCTCGCGACGAGTAGTTGAAAAACTAAACCTAAGATGCGAAGGACTATCTGAGAAATATTTAGAAATAGCAGGAACTTGGGAAGACCATTTGAGATTCGCTGTTACGTCTGAAGAATGGGTTCGGCGGGCAGATGATTTAATTGCAGAATGGATCAAGCCTTAATTCTTTTTTTCAATACGGGCTTTAAGACGAGAAATCATATTCACAAAAGCTGGTTGCTGCATTGACCATCTTTGCGGAGCAAGTTCAAGCTCTACTGATTCAACAGATTCAGTGATGGCAGCAGTTTCATGTAAAGTTTTTTTAGTGATTGCAAATAGATCTTTTGGAAATTCTGCAGCTCGCTCGGCGTATGAGATAGCACTTTCCAATAAGTCGTCATCGTCGACACATTCCCATGCGACTCCTCGATCTGCAGCTTCTGGTCCGCTTAAAATCTGACCGAAAAGCACCATTGCTTTAGCAGTTGCTAAGTCAGTGATATTACGAAGACGCCAAGTATGTCCACCGCCTGGGTGAATACCAATATCTAAAAATCTGGTATCAAACTTTGCAGAATTGCTGGCAATAACTAAATCACAAGCAAGGATCATATTCATTCCAGCACCGACAGCTGGTCCGTTCACAGCGGCAATTGTTGCAAGCGGAGAATGAGCGACTCGTAGAAATCCGGCATAGATATCTGGTAGAGCCCCTCCTTCATCTTCGGCTACTTTAAGCAGATCATCTAAAATTGCCCCAGCGCAGAACGCGTCACCAGAACCAGTTAAAACAACTGCTCTAATATTTTCATCAGGCTCTAATTCATCGAAAGCCGCGAGGAGCTCTTGGTTCATCTCAGATGAAACGACATTTCGTCGATCAGGGTCGTTAAAAGTTAATATTGCGACGTGTTCTCTTCGTTCAATTTGTAAAAGATTCATAGGCTTAATTTATACGTCTTGTGGTGTAAGGTCGTGTGATGCCCCCCAGCCCTCAAGAGTCTCAAAGCAGATTCCCCGCTTTGAAATACAGAAACTATCGACTTTTCTGGACAGGAGGACTACTCACAAATAACGGGCGATGGATACGAATGGTTGTGGGTAGTTGGGTGATGTTTGCCTTAACGAAGTCTGCAGCTTGGGTTGGGGTATCTGCATTCGCCGGTTCAATACCGATGCTCCTCATGAATCCCTTCTCTGCCTGGGTGTCAGATAACTGGAATAGAAGAAAGATTCTGCTGGTGACCAATGGGATTCAAGCAGTAACTGCCATAGTTATGGCTCTTGCCTGGAACTCAGGTTTAGAAAGCCCATGGCCTTGGCTCTTTTTAATCACCGCAGGCGGATTCGTCAATGGAGTCAGACTCCCAGTTTGGCAAGCATTTGTCGCTGAATGCGTGCCACGGTCGGTCTTACCAAATGCTATTGCTTTGAATTCAACCCAATTCAATGCAGCTCGTGCAACAGGGCCAGCGATAGGCGGTCTAATTATAGGAACGCTTGGTCCCGGATGGGCTTTACTAGCAGTTGCAATTCTGCATTTACCGATAGCTATTGCGCTACTCCTTCTTGATACAGATCAGTTAGTTAGTGGTCAATCTTCTAAAAAAGACTCCGGGAAAATTTTTGAAGGTTACAAGGTAGCGATCCGCTATGTTTTGGATGCTCCAGGGATACGTACAGCGATTCTTGCGGTAAGTTTCATCTCGGCTTTCGCCATGCCATTATCTCAGCACATCGTTGTTTTTGCTGAAGATGTTTTCAAGGTCTCTCCATTTTGGTTTGGAGTTCTAGGATCGGCTCAGGGTATCGGTGGCATAGTAGTAGGTCCGGTCGTTGCTGCCATGGCGGGACGCGGAGTCAGATCACGTATCCAGTTAGGTTCTTTAGTTGGTTACGGAGCAGCAATTGTACTTTTTGCTTTAGCGCCAAAATTCTGGGTCGGATTTTTTGCTCTATTCTTAATAGGCGGAGTCCACCTCATTTCTGCGACAAATCTCAACTCTGTAGTGCAACTTCAGGTAGATGATGAATTAAGAGGCAGCGTAATGGCTCTCTATCTAATGGGGGTTCTAGGGATCATGCCATTCTCTAATCTGCTTATGGGGATACTTATTTCAGCTCTAGGGCCTCGTCCAGTTGGAGCAGCAGCGGGACTTCTTTTAGTTCTTGGGGGAGTCTTCCTTTACACAACAGGAAGACTGTTTCATTTAGATGATGATTAGAGTCAAATTCCCTCTTCAAGATAAGACTGCCCAGTAACACAGGATTCAGAAAGACTGCACCATCGACACTGTGGGCCAGCGATATTCTTAGGTTCCTTCTCCTCGTAAATTAGAGAAACAAATTTCTCAACTGCGTCAACAACTCGAGCGACAGTTGCCATCAAAAGATCTTCAGTTACTTCTTCAGGAGATAACTGAGCTGAATCTAGATAGTAAGTAGCAAGTAAACGAGGTGGAACTCCGATACGTAAGGTTTCTATCAGCGCATAGAATCTCAAGTCTTCAACGTGAAGAGGGGCAAATCCACCTGTTTTTAAATCAATGATTACTTTTCCAGCTCGAAAACCTTCCGCGGCTCCTAGCGTAAGGTCCGCTCGTCCAGAAAGAATAAACCTTCTGTCACACAACTCTGCTCGCAGTCGACTTTCACTCACCGGGCGCCAAGCCGGACGAAGAGGGGGCCAGCACTCAAGATATTTTGAAAAAGCATCTAAAGACTCTGAACGCAATTCTGCTCTCTCCACTTCAGAGCACCCTTGTAACCAGTAACCGAGACTTCCTGAATCCTGCTCGTAACGAGCGAGTGCTTCATCGATAAGCACAGAAGGCTCTATCTCTTTTCTCCAATTCATTGATAGCTCTACTGCTTTATGGACGATGCTTCCTCTGGCTATATTCACTGCCCATTCAAATTCGTTATCACGTTCTGCCAAATACTTAGTTTGGCATCCATGAATTTGCCCAAGTTCGTGTTTCGCAAAAAAGATGTCTTCGCCGGGGGGGAGAACTGATAAGTAGGGTTCAATCGCGGTTTCTAGAGCTCCTCGGATGTGGTAGCCAAGGTCTTCAGAGAAAACTGGTCTCTCCTCTCGTGAAGACCCTAACTGCTCTAAAACAGCTTCCTGTGCCGGATTGAGACCCGAATCTTTTTTGTCCTGAGAATCATTCACAACTCCATTGTCACACCTAAGTGGGACACTTGTGAGTGATGGAAGTAAAGACTTACAGATTTGCAGAGACAGTACGAGCTCTAGGACGCGCTAGTAGACACTTAGCGCTTGGGGTTCCAGTATTTCGTAGCCCACCAGGACTACTTGGAGTGCAACGCAGTATTCGAAGAAATGGGGAAAATGTCGTGATCTCTATAGCGGTAAAAGAAAGACCATGGGGTGCTGTATTAGCTGACATGGTAGAGGGAGTAATTGTTACAAATGAACTTTCCGGATCTCGTGCAGATATTGCCCGATCTGCTTTATGGCGTGCAATAGATAGCGAAGAGTTGGCTGCTTAAATGTTGGACTTTATTTGGTGCTGGTTTAGGTTTTTTATTGCGTTGTTTTTGTTCATTCCAATATTTTTATTGTTTTTACCTGCAATGTTAATAATTGCCGTATTTTATATGTGTTTGTTTTTCATATAGTTAAGTGACCGTTTTTATGTTTTTCGGGTTTCTCACTGCAATATAAGAAACTAACGTGGACTCGGTATGAAGCCCTCGTGGCGGAATTGGCATACGCAGGAGACTTAAAATCTCCGGTTCTAGGACATGTGGGTTCAAGTCCCACCGAGGGCACAATTTCGTTCTTTTAGTAACTTTCGACCTACCCAGTCGGTTTCTTCATCCTCAAAAATCGCTCTGAAACGATCGGAAGGCAAAGAGTCTTTCCATCTTTCTTCTGCGACTAAAGAAGCAGCTAAAGCACCTAATGGGTCAGCCCACTTGGCACTCCTACCGTTACCGCCAATGGCGGCGTACACCTTATTTTCGACCAGTGCATCAATGTAGGGAAGTCCGTGCGGGGTGTAAGTGATCACGCATCTATTTGTGTGCCATTTTTTAACTCTTAACCCTGGATAAGTGTTTTCCATAGATTGCTTGACTGAATCTATGATTTGGTCGCTATCTCCTTGCCTGTACCAAGAATTAATGTCTTCTGAATCATTAGTCCACCTGTCAACAAGAGTGTTTGCACCCCATTTCAGCAATATCTTTCCATCCGGATAAACCTGAGGAGGGACCGCGTATATATCAGCGGCTTCATTGTTCCTTATCTCATAATGCATGACTGGCAGGTTTTCTAGTCGTTTGGCTTCATCAAGGTCAATCTCCGCTAAAAGCACAATTTCAGTTTTCATTTTTAAAGCAACGGGCCTAGGAAGCAGCCCAGACGAATTAGACCAAGCTCCAGTGCTTAGCAGCACCTTTTTCGCTTCTATTTGTGAGCCATCAACTAATGTCACTGAACAATGATTCCCTATTTTCATACTGTTAGCTGCAGAAGAAAAAATTTGACCCCCAAATAAATCAACGGCAGACAATTGAGCGGCCACCAAAGCTCGTGGATTCAGCATTCCTTTACGATCTAGTTCCAAGAGGCCAACGAAATCCGGTGGAAAGTTCAATTCGGGCCATTGTTTTCGTAGACCTTCTGCGTCAAAGATTTTCGCTAAATGAGAGTTAGATGAATTACCGAAATGTGTGAAAAATTCTTCATCGTCCTCTTCCTTGGCTACAAATAGATGCCCTTGTCCGAAAAAAACTTCTTTCTGTGAGAACTGTTCAATGGAGGCATTGGCTTCTTGAGCTCTCTTTGATAGTTCGTATTCAACCGGATCAACGTAAAGCGTTCGCGAGGAACGAGATACGTCATAGTGGGCGCCAAAAGGGCCGTAATGGTCTTCCAGCGCTAAAGGTTCTGGAGGAGCAACCACGGCTATTTCATAACCCATTTCTGAGAGGTGGCGAGCTGCAGAAGCGCCAAGCATGCCGCCTCCAATCACTACTACATCAAACATAAAGAGGATGTTACATCATGAAGGCAATACCGGTGACGGAGAGAATTGCGCCTATCCAAGCACCGAGAGCGGGAGGGCGACGAGTAACGATCCACAGCAGAGGCAGCATAATCACGGGGGTCGTCCCACCTAAAATGCTGGCAACTCCTGTGTCGCCTTTACCTATCGCATAAAGAAGAAAACTCATTCCTACTACCATGGCCAGAGTTCCACTGGCAGTAAGTTTGACCCAGTCTGTTCTTAGAAGTTTTTCTTTTTCTGGAGCTTGAGCAAGTTTGTCGCTCGGCTTAGCTAACAACCACATCAAAGGAGTGGCTATTAGCACTCTTAAGGTAGCGACACTCAAAGTGTCGGCACCATGATCAAGAACAGGCTTAGCTGCCAAAGCACCAGCTGCTTGTCCGAAAGCGCCGATACCTGCCCAAAGAGCCCCTATCTTCAATGAGCCGTCTACTCTCTCAAAAACAGAACCTTGAGCATTTTGGTTTGTTCCGTAATTGACGGCAAGCATGACCCCTCCAACTGTAAGCACAGCGCCTAATAAAGCCCAGGAGCGAAGAACCTCATCGAAAAGAAGAACTCCTCCCAAGGCAGCTAAAGGAGCATTTGTCGTAAACAAAACTGAGGTACGTCTTGGTCCGATGCGAGCCATGGCCGTAAAAAGACCTATGTCGCCTACAACAAGACCAACTATTGCAGAAAGAGTCAATAAACCAAGGTCCTCAAATTCAATATTGTCCCACTGATTTCTGAAGATAGATATCACCAGTAAAACAAGGCTTACGTAAAGCATCCGTATTCGACAAAATCGAGGACCTCCGAGTCGACGCACAGGTTCAGCCAGGATCAGCCCGCTAAGAGACCAGCAAGTAGCAGCAAGAAGAGCAGCAATTTGATAGGGCACGGCTGATAGTCAATCAGCAAGTGAGAAGAAATACTCAAAAACGAGTATTGTTTTTTATTTTTATGCAATAGTTAAGCAGTAAATCTTTTTCATTTGGGAGTCATTAGATGAGCGATCGGTCAACTATCAAACGCAAACCTGAACGTGGGGTACAAGAAAAATCTGAACTTCATAAAGTCTTAGACGAAGGTTTAGTCGCTCACGTTGGAATCATCTGCGAAGATGAAGGAAAAACTTACCCTGTAGTTATCCCAATGTTTTATGCCCGGCAAGAGGATCAATTACTGCTGCATGGATCCGTAGCAAGCAGGCTTTTGCGTGACATTAAAAAAGGTATAGAGGTATGTGCGGAAATAACGTTGCTTGACGGGATAGTCCTAGCTCGTGCAGCCGTAAATATCTCAATGAATTATCGATCTGTAGTCATTTTTGGAAAAGCTCAAGAAATCGTTGACTATGAAAAGAAAGTTGAAGCCTTGGGTCTTTTTGTAGAGCATGGAATTCCAGGCCGAATGAAAGATGTACGAGAAAATACAGAAAAAGAAGTAAAAGCAACTACCGTACTTACACTCCCTCTTGACGAATATTCTATGAAAGTAAGAACAGGCCCCCCAATAGACGATTTTGGAGATTTCACCTCACCTGCTTGGGCAGGAGTTATTCCATTAGGTATATCAGTTGGTGAACCAGAACCTGAAATCTCTGGTGGAGAGCGTTCAATACCCCCGTATGTATCAAATTGGAAACGTGGTTAGAGGTCAGAAAAGAAGTCTTGAAAAACTTGAACAATATAGTCAACATGACTGTCATCTATATCTAAGTGAGTGACTATACGCATGGTTGGATTCCATGGAATGACCTTGACATTTTTTTCCTCTAAACACTTAGCAAGACCGGCATGCAACTCGGGAAGAGGCGTGACCCATAACATGTTGCTAGCTTGGTTCACTTCTAATTCGGCAATACCTGAAAGGCCTTCAGCTATCTGTTCAGCTCGGTGATGGTCTTCAGCGAGACGGTCAACATGGTGATCAAGAGCGTAAAGTCCCGCAGCGGCAAGATGGCCCGCTTGTCGTGTTCCACCACCCAACATTTTCCTTATCCGAAAAGCTTTATTTATTGTTTCTTGACTGCCTGCAAGGACTGAACCTACTGGAGCCCCCAAACCTTTAGAAAGACATAGCGACACAGTGTCAACAGATTTAGTAAAAGAAGAAACCGGAACATCAAGAGCTACAGCAGCGTTGAATAGTCGAGCTCCATCAAGATGAACGGAAAGCCCGGATTCATGCGCGGTTTCTGCTAATTCAGAAATTAGTTCAACCGATTGAACAAATCCGTTAACAGTGTTTTCTAAACAAAGAAGATTTGTAACCGGATGATGCTGATCTGGTTCCTTAATTGCTGAAATAACATCTGAGGGATCAATTCCCCCAGTTTCGTCAACTTTTATGGGCCAAGGAGACATACCGCCTAATGCTGAAGCTCCAGATACTTCGTTTAGAAGAATGTGATAATTCTCACCTATTAAGTATTCATCTCCGCGCTGCCCATGGCTTAAGACAGCGCTTAAATTTGATTGCGTTCCAGATGTACAAAACAGAGCAGACTCTTTGCCAGTCAAAGCGGCAATTCGCTCCTGTAACTCGTTGACAGTGGGATCCTCTCCGTACACATCATCTCCAACATCGGCTGCCGCCATTGCGGCTCTCATAGCAGGAGTGGCCTGTGTCAAAGTATCACTGCGGAAATCAGCATTCATGCGATCAAGATACCGCCAATCTAATGCTGACCGTCAAACATTCAGGAAATAGAAATAAAAGCAGCAAATAGTGTGGTTAAATCAGTTAGATCGGGCAGAATTTCCTGAGGGTTGATAGGAGAAATCTTGACAAAGACTTATGACTATGTGGTGATTGGAGGCGGGTCTGCAGGCAGCGCTCTAGCTAACAGATTAAGTGCGGATCCCACCAACACGGTTCTCCTAATTGAGGCCGGACGAAGTGATTGGAAAATAGATCCGATTATTCATATGCCCGCCGCACTATCAATGGGTATAGGCAATCGGTTTTATGACTGGAAGTATGAAACTGAACCTGAACCCCACATGAATGGACGTCGCGTCTATCACGCACGAGGAAAAGTTCTTGGAGGCTCCTCTTCGATAAACGGCATGATCTTCCAACGCGGAAATCCAATGGACTTCGACCGATGGGCAGCAATAGAAGGATGCGAAGATTGGGATTGGAATCACTGCCTTCCTTATTTCAAACGAATGGAAAACTGCTTAGCAGGGCCTGATGAATGGAGAGGAGGAGAAGGGCCTCTCAAACTTGAAAGAGGACCAGCAACTAGCCCACTATTTCAAGCCTTCTTCACCGCGGTTCAAGAGGCGGGTCACCCACTTACCACAGATGTCAATGGATACCGTCAAGAAGGGTTCAATGCGTTTGACCGAAACGTCTATAGAGGGAGACGTTATTCTGCTGCACGAGCATACCTGCATCCTGTGTTGAACGATCGGAAGAATTTACATCTAATCACCCGAGCCCATGTCACTCAATTAATCATGAACAAAAATCGTGTAACAGGCGTCGAATATCATAAGAACAAGCGCAGACACAGAGTTGAAGCCACTGAGGTGATTTCTTGTGGTGGCGCTTTCAATTCCCCTCAACTCCTGCAGCTTTCTGGCATAGGACCATCATCAGTTCTCTCACAAGCTGGAATTTCTCCGATTGTGGATCTCCCCGGAGTTGGAGAAAACCTTCAAGACCACCTCGAAGTCTATGTTCAGTACGCCTGTAAGGAGCCTGTATCCATGGCACCGTATTTAAAGAACTGGAGGAAACCCGGTGTTGGACTCAAATGGCTATTTAGAAAAGGCCCAGGGGCAACAAACCACTTTGAAGCAGGAGGGTTTCTACGCAGCAACGATGAGGTTCCTTGGCCAAACCTCATGTTTCATTTCTTACCGGTAGCTGTTCGCTATGACGGAACAACAATCACTCAAGGCCATGGATATCAATTCCATATCGGTCCAATGTTTTCAAATAGCACTGGATGGGTTCGTATCCAATCAGATGACCCTTTCGCTAAACCAAAAATCCAATTCAATTATCTTTCAACTCCCGAAGATCGGAAAGAATGGGTTGAGGCGATAGCAACAGCAAGAAATATTATGAAACAGCCAGCATTTGAAAAATTCAATGGGGGAGAAATCTCTCCAGGGCCTGAAGTCTCAGAAGAAAAAGATGTTCTTGAATGGGTGCGCAAAGACTCTGAAACAGCATTACATCCCTGCGGAACAGCCCGAATGGGCGAAGATGCTATGGGAGTGGTTTCACCGAAAACGATGCGAGTACATGGAGTAGAAGGTCTAAGAGTGGTGGATGCATCAGTAATGCCAACACTTACGAATGGAAACATTTATGCTCCTGTAATGATGCTTGCAGAAAAAGCTGCGGACTTGATTCTTGGTAATACTCCATTGGAACCAAGCAGAGCAGGACAATACCGGCATGGAGTGTCGGAGAAAGATTGGTAAAAATGCAATTTCCGTTAAGTTCACGCAATAGAAAGTCACCTTTTTACGAGGCACAAGTAAGACATGGAATGACTCATTTTTCTATCTATAACCACATGGTTCTCCCTGTCTCCTTTGGAAATCTTGATGCAGAATACGAAGCTCTCATGGAACGTGTATCTCTTTGGGATGTGGGAGCGGAAAGACAAGTAGAGGTTGTCGGTCCAGATGCGTTGACTTTGATTCAATATGTATCTGCTCGAGATATGTCAGACTGCCGGATAGGCAGAGTTCGCTACGCACCTTTATGCGATAACGATGGAATCATGCTGAATGACCCGATGATTCTTAAACTCGCGGAAGATAGATATTGGATCTCAATAGCAGACAGCGATGTACTTTTCTGGTGTAAAGGCATCGCGTTAGCGAAAGGCTATGACTGCGAAATTTTTGAGCCAGATGTATCTCCTCTAGCAGTACAAGGTCCTCGGGCCGAAGACACAGTCGCTGACTATTTGGGAGAATGGGTGCGAGATATCCCATTTTTTGGTTTTGAAGATATAGAACACGATGGCATACCCATGTTGGTTTGCCGCTCAGGATGGAGTGGACAAGGAGGATTTGAACTCTTCCTTCAAGACGGGAGTAAAGGTTTAGAACTATGGGATGCGGTCTGGCAAGCAGGAGAAAAATACGGAATTCATCCTGGAGCTCCAACTTCTCTTGAGCGCATTGAATCAGGGCTCTTTTCTTATCGTGGAGATTGCGGAGGATCAGCAACGCCTCTAGAGGTAGGCCTAGAAAAGTACCTTTCGCTGGATCGGCAAGATGACTTCATTGGAAAGGAAGCTTTACTGGCTGAAAAGGAAAGAGGATCATCACGTCGACTAGTTAAAGTTCTTCTAAGCGGAGATCGTATGGAATTCTCCAGCGAACATCCGTGGCCGGCATTCAACTCTGAAGGACAAAAAGTTGGCGAAGTTCGTATGGCTTCTTGGTCACCGCTTCATGATTCAAACTTGGGTCTTGCTCTTGTTTCAACTGCGGTAGTGGGAGGAAGTTTCTTCACTGAGACGCCAGAAGGCGAAAAACTAGAGGCAACGCACCTGTCAATGTTTCCAGAGTAGTTGAATCAAATTTTTTGAATCAAAGTTCCTGTTCCTAAACCGCCACCACAACACATGGTGACAAGAGCGTGCTCTCCGCCAGAGCGGTGAAGCTCGTGAACTGCTTTCGTTGTGAGGATGGAACCAGTTCCCCCGAGAGGGTGCCCAAGAGCGATAGCTCCGCCATTTGGGTTGACCCGATCCATGTCAGGACTCAGTTCTTTTTCCCAAGCGAGTACAACGGACGCAAAAGCTTCGTTTATCTCTACGACATCAATATCGTCAATAGTCATTCCATTTTCTTCTAATAATTTTTGTGTAGCGCCGATTGGTCCCGTCAACATGAGTTCAGGGTCAGAACCAACAAGACAAGTATCAATAATTCGAGCTAGCGGAGTCACCCCTAATTCAGCAGCTTTTTTGCTTGTCATAAGCAACAAAGCGCCTGCTCCGTCAGAAATTTGTGAAGATGTTCCTGCAGTGTGAACTCCATCTTTTCTACCAGTTGGTTTTAAAGCAGCTAAGGACTCCATAGTGGTTTCACGCAACCCCTCATCCTTGGAAATCATGACGGTTTCTTCGCTGATTTCGCCATCTTCACCTATTGCAGGGACTTCTACAGGAATAATTTGAGTTCCGAATCGATCTTCGTCCCAAGCCCGCGCTGCACGTTCTTGAGACATCACACCAAAAGTGTCTGTATCAGTACGAGAAATTCCCCATTGGTCAGCAATTCTTTCAGATCCCTCAAATTGACTAGTGAACTCAAAGTGATCAAAGTAATTCCGGTTGATTGGTCGACCAGAATCAGGATCTTTAGGAGTAGTAGCACCAAAACCTACTCTGCTCATCAATTCGACACCGCAACCCACTGCTACATCAACAGTTCCTGAAGCTACGAGAGCATAGGCGAGATTTGTTGCCTGCTGAGAGGAACCGCACTGTGCATCAACTGTTGTAGCCGGTGCACTCAGTGGCAGACCTGCGCTTAGCCATGCAGTTCTAGTCACATTCATGGATTGCATTCCGACTTGTCCGACGCATCCACCTACTACTTGACCTACTTCAGAAGGATCAACACCAGATCTTTCAAACAAGGCCTTCTGAACGGTCCCAAGAAGGTCTACAGAATGGCTGGTGGAGAGACCACCGTTGCGTCTTCCAACTGGGCTTCTAACAGCTTCTACAATTACAACATCGTTCATGAAAACTCCTCAATTATTTCAATCTCTAAAAGACTTTACCTTGATAAGCAATAATGTTGAAATCTTTAGGAATTAAAACTAGATGGGAAGGTTTCCTGTAGCTGCCGAAGTTGAACCTGAGTCAGTAAAAGCATTAATGGTTCTTTGGGCGATTCTCATCTGATGAACTTCGTCTGCTCCATCAGCAAATCTTGCCCAACGCGCGTGTTGATACATATCAGCGAGGGGAGTGTCAGTTGAATAACCTAACGCCCCATGAACCTGAATTGAACGATCAATAATGCGACCCAGAGAGTTCGCTACGAAATGTTTAGCCATAGAGACTTCTGATTTAAAGTCTTCACCGCGGTCAATTTTGTAGGCAGCATGGAGCACCATTAACTTTGACTGGTAAAGCTCCATCGTTGAATCTGCGATGAGCCACTGAATGCCCTGTTTTTCCGCTAAAAGAGAACCATGACTAAATCGCTCTAGAGACCTCTCTACCATCATGTCCAAAGCTGTTTCTGCTTGAGCGATCCATCTCATACAGTGTGCTAATCGAGCGGGACCTAGTCGATATTGTCCGAGTAGGTGTCCTTGACCTCTGCCTCCGAGCATTTGTGTTTCGTGTACTCGCAGATCTTCAATGAGTATTTCACTATGTCCAGTGGATCCATGCATAGTTTCTATCTCTCGGACTTCGTTCCATCCATCGTGAGGAAGGTCAACGATGAAGGCAGTATTTGCTGCTTGAGGAAGGTCTGGGTCATCTTCCGTTCGAGCAATAAGGATTGCAAATTGAGCACGATGAGCATTTGAAATAAACCATTTGTGGCCGTTGATTACCCATTCTTCACCATCTTGGTATCCGATAGTTCGTATCAAGGTCGGATCTGATCCAGCTACTTCAGGTTCGGTCATAGCAAAGCAAGAAGTTCCTTTGCCATCGCATAAGGGTTGAAGGTATTTTTCTTTCTGTTCGTCAGTTCCCCAATGTAGGAGTGTGTGCATGTTTCCTTCATCGGGAGCTTGACAGTTCAGAACCCAAGGCCCGTATCTTGAACGCGCTGCTTCTGCCTGAACCATCGCTAGTTGAACATGACCGAGACCCATTCCTCCCCATTCTTCTGGCATATGGGGAAGCCAGAGTCCTTCGCTGAAGGCTTGTTTACGCATAGAGATAAGGGTCTCAATTCGTTCCCCGCCTTCTTGCGGTTCATTCTCTCCATGCCCTTCGATAAGGGCCTCGCCAGGTTTAACTACGTCGTCAATAAAAACACGAATCCGAGCTCTTATCTCTTCTAGCTCTGGGGTTAAGGAAAAATCAATAGACATGATTATTTAGATGGTTTTTCCTGGTCTTCCAGGTCCTTCAACAGGCTTACCGTCCATACCCGAGTTGGGTTGGGCATCCGCCATGAGTTGCGCCATAATCTCAGTTAATTCTTCTGGATCATCTGGTTGAACAGCTGTTGGCCCTAAACGCCATTGTTCAGCAATTCCAAGTTTTTGTCCACCTACGTCAAAGACTCGACCTGTCACGTTTTGAGCCGCTTCACTGCAAAGCCAGACAGTGGGAACAGATATCCAACGGGGTCCGAAATTTTCTTGGCCTTCTTCATCAAGACCGGAGAATCCAGGAAGTTCAGCAGTCATACGTGTGTAGGCCCCAGGGGCTAGACAGTTAACTGTGACACCGTATTTTGCTAATTCCACTGCAGTTATCAAGGTAAATGCAGCAATTCCTGCTTTCGCCGCTCCATAGTTTGACTGCCCTACATTTCCGTAGATGCCAGAAGGTGAAGAAGTGTTAACAATACGCCCAAAAGCTTCGCCTCCTGCTTTTACTTTTTCTCGCCAATAGACAGCGGCATGATGGGTGGGAGCAAATGTTCCCTTTAGATGAACGTTAATTACTGCGTCCCAGTCGTTTTCGGACATTGAGAAGATCATCCGATCTCGAAGTATTCCTGCGTTATTAACAAGGATGTCACAACTTCCAAAAGTATCAATGGCTTGTTGTATCATTTCTCCAGCAGCGTCAAAGTCAGCAACATTGGCTCCATTGACTACAGCTTCTCCTCCCATAGCAATGATTTCTTCTACTACTGATTGAGCGGGACTGATATCGTCGCCGGAGCCATCAGTGTCTCCTCCGAGGTCATTGACTATGACCTTGGCTCCGTTTTCAGCGAGTAGTAAAGCATGTTCGCGTCCGATGCCGCGTCCTGCTCCAGTAACAATGGCCACGCGGCCTTCACACAGGTTGCCCATTTTAAAATCTCCTAATTCAAAGGGTTGTCGTTATAGCCTGCCATCTTCACGGCCTTATCGGCTAGACGGGGTTCACCTATTCTATACAGTTCGCCTAAAGTAAATTCGTGAGTAAAAGTCTTAATAATGTTCCCTATGCCAAAGGCCTTCATGAGGTCGCAGATGGAGTATTTGCCTATTTGCAGCCAGATGGCGGATGGGGGTGGAGTAACGCTGGTCTTTTAGCTTCAGATTGGTCGTCGTTACTCATCGATACGCTCTTCGATTTAAATTTAACTAGAGACATGCTTGACACTATGTCTACAGTTACGTCTGGGCGTCCAATAGATGTTGTAGTCAACACTCATGCAAATGGAGACCACTGTTACGGAAATAGCCTGGTGGGTGGTCAAGGTGGGGCTCAAATTATTACGACAGAAGCAGCCGCACAAGAAATGAACGCGATGCCTCCTTCGGCGATCTCCGCGTTGCTGGCGGTTGACTTAGGTGAAACCACTAACAGGTATGTTCGCGAAGCTTTTGGACCCTTTAGTTTCGACGACATAGATCTTCCTCCTGCTGATAGAACATTCCAAGGAGAGTTGCAACTAGATGTGGGTGGGCGGACTGTTGAACTCATAGAAGTAGGACCTGCTCATACGTCTGGAGATTTGATTGTTTATCTTCCTGATGCTTCTACGGTTTTCTGCGGAGACATACTTTTCATAAATGGAACTCCAATCATTTGGGACGGTCCAGTTTCCAACTGGATAGATGCATGTGATCGAATTATTGGCCTAGAAGCAGATGTTGTCGTTCCAGGCCACGGACCATTAACTGATGCGGAAGGGGTGACTGCAGTTCGAGATTACCTTTCGTTTGTTGAAAAAGAATGCAAAGAACGCCATGCTGCTGGCCAGACGCCAGAAGAGGCAATAGCTGAAATTGATCTTGGTGTTTATAAAGAATGGGGAGAATGGGAACGCTTAGCTGTCAATGTTCATGCTATTTATCGCGAGATAGATGGAGAAAGTTCAGTTCAGTCCCCATTAGAACTATTTTCAGCAATGGCTGAACTAAAGTCAGGAGTTTGAATGATGTCTGAAGTTTCTTTTATAGGTCTTGGTGTCATGGGATTTCCTATGGCGAAGCATTTGCAGGAATCGGGTTACTCAACCACTGTCTATAACCGAACAGAGAGTAAAGCCCAAGATTGGGTCAGCAAGTACGGCGGGAGCATGGCCTTGACACCCGCAACTGCAGCTGAAGGCGCTGAAATAGTTTTTATATGTGTTGGAGATGATGAAGATGTTCGTTCTGTTGTCTATGGAGAAAATGGCGTGCTAGCAGGAATGAATTCTGGGAGTGTTCTAGTAGACCACACCACAGCTTCAGCAACAGTGGCTAAAGAAATAGCAGAAGTAGCAAGCAAACAAAGCGTTGAGTTTATTGATGCACCAGTTTCTGGCGGTCAAGCAGGAGCGGAAAATGGTCAACTTACGGTGATGTGCGGTGGCGATACTCATGTCTTTGCGAATGTTGAGCCGGTTATCTCAAGTTATGCCAAAGCGGTGAATTTAATTGGTCCAGTTGGGTCAGGACAAACAACAAAGATGGTTAATCAGATATGTATAGCTGGTTTAGTTCAAGGATTATCTGAGGGGTTAGATTTTGGTCGCCGAGCAGGATTAGACATGGAAAAGGTTCTTGCAGCGATTAGTCAAGGGGCGTCTGGCTCTTGGCAAATGTCTAACCGCTCTGAAACCATGCTTAAGCGCGAATTTGATCATGGGTTTGCTCTTGACTGGATGCGGAAAGATCTGAACATTGTCTTTGACGAAGCTCAACGTGTAGGTGCAGAACTTCCGGTTACTGCGATTGTTGATGAGTATTATGCAGAACTCCAAAATCAAGGTCATGGGCGATGGGATACTTCATCGTTGATAGAGCTTTTACGAGATGATTCTCTTTAGTTGCTTGGATTTTCTCCGGCGACTGTAGTTCGATTTAGTTCACGATGATGCCCAGGGTAGTCATTTATTGCTACATGTTGAGTTGAGCGGTTGTCCCAAATAACTACATCCCCATTTGACCAACGATGACGAAAAGTAAACCGTATGTGAGTGGTCCAATTATGTAACCACATAAGTAGATTCACTTCGTCTTCAGAATCGTTTATTCCGTCGCCTTTTAGACCTCTTACGTAGGTGCCGTTAAAGAATAATGATTTATTTCCTGTAACCGGATGAGTGCAAACTAGAGGATGCTCTGTATTTCTTTCTGCATCATTTGAGGTACGAATATCCATTCCAGAAAGCCCAGAGTGAAGGGCTTGTTGCTTTGGCGAGTAAGAAGCTGAAGCGGAATGTATGCAAGTAATCGTGTCGAATCTTTCTTTTGACATATCATCAAGGGCTTCATATGCGGCAACATTTGAAGACCAAACAGTGTCTCCTCCGATGTCGGGAACATCAAGAGCGTGAAGAATAGTGAAAGCGGGAGGAATTTCTAAAAAAGAAAAATCGCTATGCCAAACTCCGCCAAAATTGAATGCTTCAGATTCAGACTCTTTTTTGACTACTTTGATTACTTCTGGGTAACCGGAAATAGGTTCAACGAAAGGAACAGGGGAGTAAGGGCCGAGTAAATGACTAAATTCTGTTTGTTCTTTTGGTGAAAAGGATTGGTTAGGTATTACAACTACTTGGTGATCGCAAATCTGTTGATGTAGTTCTTCAACTTGTTTTTTGTCAAGGTCGTTGAGATCGATGTCCTTGATTTGAGCCCCGAGAACACCGGTAAGACGCTCGACGTTCATTTTAGATCTTCACACCAGTTTCTTCAGAGAATTTGAGAGAGGAAAAGTTTTGTGCGATCTTCAGTTGGGTTTGAGAAGAAAACTTCAGGAGTTCCTGTCTCCACAATTTGGCCATCATCCATGAATATGATCCGATCAGCTACTTCTTTAGCGAAGCCGACTTCATGGGTAACCACCATCATGGTCATGCCCGAAAGAGCCAATTCTTTCATAACATCAAGAACTTCTTTAATCATTTCTGGGTCAAGAGCAGAAGTTGGTTCGTCAAACAACATGATTCTTGGCTCCATGGCTAAAGCCCGTGCAATCGCTACTCTTTGCTGCTGACCTCCAGAAAGTTGTCCCGGATATTTGTCGGCCTGCTCTGGTATGCCTACACGTTCAAGTAAAGCAGCAGCCTGTTCTTCAGCTTCAGCTTTAGGTTTTTTTCTAACCCAGATTGGAGCAAGAGTAACGTTGTCTAGAACTTTTAGATGGGGGAAAAGATTGAATTGCTGGAATACCATGCCAACTTCTGAACGAACTTTTTCAATGTTTCGTAAGTCATTGGTAAGTTCAATACCATCAACTTCAATTCGCCCTTCTTGGTGATGTTCAAGACGGTTAATGCAACGAATCCATGTTGATTTTCCGGAACCGGAAGGTCCTAATACAACTACAACCTCTTGTTCTTTTATGGTCGCTGATACATCGTCCAACGCCTGGAAATCGCCGTACCATTTTGAGACGCCTTCACAGACGATCATGTCCGGAGCGTTACTCAAGTCACGAGTACTGGCGGATGTTTCAGTATTTTCAGTTTCATTCATTGTGTTACCTCATCGTTCGCCAAGACCTACACGCCGTTCAAGGCGTTGGCTGGCTTTTGACATTTGATATGCGAAAAAGAAGTAGATAAGTGATACGAAGAGCAGGTTCTCTCGTGTACTTCCAAGAAATTCTGTTTGGTTGGGTATGACATTTCGAGCAATGTAGAGAATGTCAAATAGTCCGATAATGGCGAGCAATGAGGTTTCTTTGAATACGCCGATGCAGTGGCCGACAAGCGGTGGAATAGAAACTCGTAGAGCTTGTGGTAAGACGATAAAGAAAGTTTTTTGAGAAGTAGTCATTCCTACTGCTTCGGCGGCTTCATGTTGGCCACGAGTTACTGATTGAAGTCCACCCCTCACGTTTTCTGCAAGATAGGCAGCAGAGAAAAGGGAGTATCCAATCACAATTGCGGAAACTTCACTAAGTTCCATCCCTTTCGGTAAGAACAGCGGAACCATAATACTGAAGAAAATCAGGATCGTTATTAAAGGAATCCCGCGAACGAATTCAATAAACCAGGTTGAAAGGATACGAAATATCGGCATCTTGGAAGTTCGAGCCAAAGCAAGAAGTATCCCTATTGGGAAGGAAATTACAAGGGTGAAAATTGCGACCAGCAGAGTAAGAGAAACACCGCCCAAGAAGAAATCTCCTGGAACTTCAATGGTTGATGGCGTGTTTACAGCAGTCACAAACCAAGTGATGACTCCAGACACACCTATCCAAGCAAGAACGTAGCGTCTTTGTTTTTTAGAGTCGCCAGAAAATGTAGGCGCAGCAAGAGCAAAGGTAGCTAGAAGAAGCATCAGTATTCGAATGATCATCCGCATGGGGGTAAAGAACATTCCAAATCCGGCTAAAAGAACTAAAGCAGCGCAAACCCGCCCTATTTCTCCTGTAGTTGGACGAGTGAGCCAAGAGAGAAGAATTCCACCAGCAATAGCAAAGATCAAGAAAATTGGAATGTCAGTGTTCAAGACATGACCCATGTCAAAATCAGGGTCGCGAAGAACGAGATACAAAAGTGTGGGTGGAGTGAGGAACCAAATTCCAATAATTGTGGGACGCAAGTTCTTTGAAGGGAACCGATTCGTCATTGTTTTCCCGAAGAAGTAGGCGAGTATTCCAATGACGACCATTATTGTCCAGGGCAACTTTGTTGTTAATGCTACGGTTCCAGTTTCCGCCATGGAGCGAGGAGTGCGTTCAAAAACAAAGCTGTGATGACCAAAGGGGACAATCCAAAGTGAGAGAATCGCAGCAGCCAAAGTGGCTACAACAAGAGTCAAACTACTGATGTTTTTGTCTTTATCGCTTACACGGAGGAGAGTTCCTCCTGCTCCGGCTACCGCAGACCCGATAATCAACCAAATAAGTTTTGCCTGACCACTAAATGGAGCTAATAGTGTCAAGATATTTACCACTACACCAGAACTCAGAAGAAATGATCCAAGTCTTCTAAGAGTTACGCGACTTCCGGCATTCCATATGGCCATAGAAGCACCAACTAGTGTGAAGATAACGGCTACAGAGACCCATACCCGCATGTACTGTTCTTCAGGGTAGGCCTGTGTCATCATGAGACGAAGATTTGTAGCTGTTGACCCCCATTGTCGTTCTGGATTGAAAATGAAAGACAGAAGTCCCCGGCTGATCATTAAAAGGATGGCCGTTGAGAAAAGAGTTAGAAGAGTATTGAACTTGTTAGAGAAAAGGTTTTCTTTTAACCATTCGCGTGGAGGCAGTTTTGGAGTCTCCGGAGGCGGTTTTATGGCGACGGTTCCTTCTACACCGGTAATATTTAGATCGCTCATTATCGTTCCACCAATTGCATTCGAACATTAAACCAGTTCACGATCACAGAAATAGTTAGAGAGCAACTCAGGTAGAACAGCATCCAGATTCCCACCACAGGCAAAGTTTTTCCGGTTTGGTTGAAGACTGTAGTTCCTACTTGAACAATGTCGCTATAACCCACAGCGATGGCTAGTGAAGTATTTTTGGTGAGGTTTAGATATTGGTTTCCAGTTGGGGGAAGGATGACCCGGAAGGCTTGAGGGAGGATGATGTGCCGTAGGGCTTGACTTCGGCGAAGACCTACTGCGCTAGCTGCCTCAATTTGTCCTTTGGGGACAGCAAGGATTCCACCACGTACGTTTTCCCCTATGAAAGCAGAAGTGTAAAAGACCACGCCAAAGAAAACTGCGGCGAAACTTACGCTCATAGTTAAACCACTTGGTCCGTAGTTAGGGAATTTTCCTTTTTGTATTATTTCGGGACGCATCGCATCAAAAGGACGGGCAGCGCCATCAACATTGAATTTAGATTCAATTACTTCAAATAGGTCACGGCCACTATTCAATATCCAAGATGAAAGTCCGCTCCAACTAATAAATACGAATACAAGAATTATTGAAACAGCTGCCGTAAAGATAATCCTGAACCAGTCGTCATCCACGAGCGAAAGATGCCCACGCGCACTTCTATGTTTACGAATAAATTTACGGACCCACATTGCTGCACCAACTAGTGCGACTCCACTAAGGACGATCTGTGGTACTAGAACTGGAAGAGAATCAAAGAGGGAGGCTAAAGCTCCGAAAATTGAACCCACCCAAGAAAAGATTGGATGAATAAAAATTCCTACTATTGCAAATAGTGTTATTACGGCAAGTGCCCAAAGCGTTGGTGAAGTGATGGCTCCTGTTTCGTTGTGCATACGGGTTCGATGGCGATGAACGTAGTAACCCACTACGGCACCGATAAGTACAACAACGAGCCATTGGTAGAAGCCATCCGCGAGGAAAACTCTAGGCATAGATATGCCTTTGTTAGATATATGGAACCATCCGTTAATCGGACCGCTTTCAAGGGTTACGCGCGGAAGAACCGTGAGTACAGAGAAATAGAAAATAATTTGGACTAGTAGGGGAATATTCCTGAGAGTCTCTACCCACATTGTTCCGAGACGGTTTACGAGCCAATTATTAGATAGACGAGCGAGGCCAACAATTATTCCGAGAATTGTCGCAAATATAATTCCAACTATTGATATACGTATGGTGTTTACCATTCCCACCCAAAGAGCGCGTCCACCAGAATCGGGATGGGTATCAATTCCTTCACTGAGTTGGATATCTACAGGTCGTTCGATGAAGTTGAAGTCAGAAGGAATATCGCGAGCTTCAAGATTGTCCCCAGCTTGACTGGTGAGGAACCATAAGGAAGTCAAGACTATAAAAAGAAGAAAAAGTTGCGTCACCCATTTGAGTACCACAGCATCACGCCAAAGAGGAGGGCGGGCGGAGAGTACTTTCGCAGAAGTTGACGTAGGAGTATCGGACATGTTGTAAGTCACATTAGTAAGAAATGAGCATGAAGCGGGACACGGAGCCTAATTCCGAAAAAGCCCCACGGTTTTGGAACTATTAGTTCCTCTTCCGTGGGGCCTTTTGCGGAATTGTTAGTTAAATCTAACGTGCAGGTGGTGCATAAATGAGACCACCATCGAGCCATCCAGCGTTAGCGCTGCCCTCGCGGACAAGACCAACAGGATTTAGGTTCGAGTTGTAGATTTCGCTGTAATTACCAACTTGGCTGATCACGTTATAGAAAGCATCAGCGCTCAGACCCATAACGGTCTGGAGTTCGCCTTCGCCTCCAAGTAGACGACCAACTTCACCTGGATCATTGACGTGGTCATCAACGTTTGCTGAAGTTACACCCCATTCATCCATGATGATGGTGGCATATACAGTCCAGTTGATGGCGTCTGCCCAAGCAGAGTCATTTTGACCATATGTTGGTCCAAGTGGCTCTTTTGAGATCGGAGTAGCTGGGAAAATCACCCACTCTTGATCTGCTGGTTGTTGCTTGACCTTACGGCCAACTAGTGCGGAACCATCTGTTGTGGTGATATCACAACCACCAGCAATGAATGTTTCGTACACCTCGTCGCTTGTTTCAAAAGCAAGCAATTCGATGTCTGCACCAGCCAACTCAGCGGCTTCAGCAATATTCTTTTCAGTTGTAGTACCAGCGTTAGTACACACAATGGCGCCGTCAAGGTCAGCTACGGTGCTTGAAGCATCGAAACCATCGCCTACGCGTGCCATGAGCTGTTGACCGTCATAGTAGGTGGTTGGACCAAAGTCCATACCTACGTCAGAGTCACGGCTCTGTGTCCAAGTGGTATTACGCATCAGAAGGTCAACATCGCCGGTTTGTACAGCGGTGAAACGTTCTGAAGCGGTTAATGCTACGAAGTTGACAGCGTCAGCATCGCCTAATACGGCGGCTGCTACTGCACGGCAGTAGTCAGCGTCAAATCCGGTGACTGAGCCATCGGCTTGAGTCTCAGAGAATGCAACCGCACTGCCGCTTACGCCACAGTTGAGTGTGCCACGAGCTATAACGGTGTCAAGCAGGCTGCCATCGGCATCCAGTTCAACGGCCGTAGTAGCGGGCGCAGCAGTTGTCTCTGCCGGAGCAGCAGTTCCTGCGTCGTCGGAAGAGTCACTACTGCATGCAGCAGCAACAACGCCAACGGCTAGGAACAACGAGAGAAGCTTGAAAAGCTTGCTCATTTGGAACCCCCTCGGTTCGTCGGTTCCCCATATGGGGAACTATCCATGGTGGATAGTTCACATAACGGTAGGAGTTTCAATTGCTATAGGCAACCGAAATGACCGAATCTGCATTAGAAATGAAAATCTGTCATGATTTCGTCATGAAAGAAAAAAGATGAATTTAAGTGAAAATCAGGTAGTTCAGACGGTTTTGGGTCCAATTTCCCCTGAAAACCTTGGTCGTACGCTCATGCATGAGCATTTAGCCGTCGGTTATTCAGGATGGGAGTCTCATACGAATCGACTAAAGAAATCTCGTTCAGATATGCGCCAAATATGTATAGACCGCATTTCAGAACTGCAAGATTTGGGTTACCAAACACTCTTAGATCCTTGCCCTGCAGATCTAGGGAGAGACGTTGAATTGATGGTTGAAGCAGCTGAAGCAACAGGGTTCAATATTATTTGCGCAACAGGGCTTTATCGCGAAGAGGGAGGTGGATCGGCTTATTGGACTCATAAAGCTCAATATGAAGATATTGAAGGAGTTATGGAAGAACTATTTATTTCAGAACTAACTGAAGGAATAGGAGACACTGGAGTTCGTCCTGGAATCATCAAATGCGGGACTGGGCGTGGAAGCATGTCAGATTATGAAAGCAAAGTGTTTGCTGGAGTGGCGAGAGCATCTGCCGCTACTGGAGTTCCAGTAACAACCCATACAGATGATGGGACTCTAGGTGATGTCCAACAAGAAGTGTTAACAAGGGGCAAGGTTCCAGCTAATCAGATAATTATTGGGCACTCTTGTGGAACTACAGATACCGATTACCACATGTCTATAGCATCAGCTGGTAGTTACTTAGGTTTTGATCGATTCGGCATAGAAGCCTTGATGCCAGACCAAGACCGAGCCGATTCTTTAGCTCGCCTTATCAGGAACGGGGTAGGTGATCGAGTTGTAGTGAGCCATGACTCCGTTTGGTGCTGGAAAGGAGAACCTTTCCCCACACACGCAATGGATCGCATATCCGAGGCTATGGAACCAACCCGCTTTGACCGGGAAGTAGTCCCAATGCTTAAAGAAAAAGGAATAACAGAAGAAGAGATAGAAATGCTTGTTGTGGACAATCCGCGACGATTCTTTTCTCAAGAATCTCTCAAATCTTTAAATTAATCCACCTACTAGTTGACTTGTCGATCCATGTGTTCCCAGTAAGGGGCCCGAAGTTTGAACTTCTGAAGCTTGCCCGTGGCGGTACGGGCAAGTTCGTCACGGAATTCAACTGAAGTTGGGCACTTGTAGTGGGCTAGAAGTTCTCGGCAATGGTCAATAAGTTCTCGCTCAGTCACTGAATCATCAGTAACAACCACCAAAGCTTTTACTGTTTCACCCCATTTCTCATCCGGAACACCAATAACGGCAACTTCAGCTACTGCCGCGTGCGAGAACAAAGCATCCTCCACCTCAATAGAAGAGACATTCTCTCCTCCAGAGATAATCACATCTTTCTTTCGATCAGTGATAGTCGCATAATTGTCGTCACCTATTGTCGCTCCATCTCCCGTGTGGAACCAATTATTAGCCAAAGCCTCTTCCGTTGCTTCAGGTTGACTCCAGTAACTTTTGAGAACATGATTTGAACGAGCTAAAAGCTCTCCACTGCTGCTAGTAGAAAGTTCCACTCCTAAAGCTGGCGCTCCAGCTTTAGAAAGCTTGACTGCTCTCTCGTAAGGGTCAAGATGATCCCATTCGGAACGGTTTCTGTTCATAGTTAGAAGAGGTGCGGTCTCGGTCAAACCGTAAATCTGGATGAATTCCCAATTCAGCTCAGTTTCAACTCGCGCAATTAATTGAGTTGGAGGGGGAGCGCCAGCGACCACGATACGCATTTGTCCTGCACCAGGAATTTCTCCATCCCAATCGGCCGCTGCGTCAAGAACAGCGGTGATTACTGCTGGAGCGCCGCAAAGCAGAGTAATTCCATGCTTCTCAATTCTCTCAAGGATTTCTTGGCCGTTAACTTGTCGAAGCACGATGTGCTTACCGCCCATACCAGTCATGGCATAGGGCATGCCCCATCCATTGCAATGAAACATTGGCAATGTGTGTAAGTAAACATCTCGATCAGAAACTCCTGCTTGCCAACCAAAAATAGAAGCGTTAAGCCAAATATTGCGATGTGTCATCTCCACACCCTTCGGGCGGGCGGTGGTGCCACTTGTGTAGTTGATAGTGGCAGTAGCAGATTCATCTGGGGTCCAAGGCTTAGGAACACCCCCTTCGATGAAGATTTGATCTGCTTCTGGCCCGATCACAAATTGATGCTTAACATTAAAAGAACCATGTTGTTCGGCTAGTTCTGGATCGATAAACAAAACCTCTGCACCGGAATGGTCAAGAATGTATTGGATTTCAGGGGTGCTTAAACGAAAGTTAATTGGAACGCCAACTCTCCCGTATGCGCTACTGCCAAACAAGAAAACGAGAAGTCTGGCTGCATTATGTGAAACCATTGCAACTCGCGCTCCAGTTTCAAGTCCTAATTCATCAAATCCCGTAGCCATACCTCTTGAAAGTTCAGCGAGCCGGCTGTAGGTGATATCAGGTAACGGGGGAGCGGGTTGGTCAGGTTCATCGATGATTGCAACGCGATCACCGTAAACTCGTTCGGCTCGGTCTAAATAATCTGCAATAGTTAGTGGTATCTCCACAGTTCTTGTCCTTAACTAGATGTACGTTGATGTTTAGTTGATAAACGAGACAGTAGTCCCATCGTGTGGCCTCGACCATGTTGGGTCTACGCTGGAGTAAGTAAAAGACAGAAAGGCAATTTATGAGTACGCAAGGTGACGAAACCCTTAATGAATTTCGCTCCAGTATCGACAATATTGATGCAGCGCTTATTTTGCTGTTAGCTGAACGGTTCAAAGTCACCGGCAAGGTTGGCGATTACAAAGCAAAAGTTGGGTTGCCGCCTGCGGATCTAGATCGCGAAGATGAACAAATACAACGCCTTCGACAATTAGCCGATGAAGCGGGCCTTGATCCCGTATTTTCTGAGAAATTTTTACGCTTCGTTATAGACGAGGTTATTCGTCATCATGAAAAAGCTGGAAATGGTAATTAAAAGAATTTTCTGTTAATTACCAGATGATTAATTAGCTTCTTGCGCTTCTCTGTCTTTAGCTACTTCGTCTAACTCAAGAAACTCTTCGCTGGTATCTACCCAATCTTCAAATTGGATAACGCCGATGTCGGTGAATCGATCGCGTAGCCAACCATCGCCGGCATCTAAGAGACCTAATTTCTTGCAGTTAGGGACGATCTTAGAAAATAACATGCGTTGGAAGACACGAAGCTCGTCAGGCATGGCTAATTGGAACTTAACCATTTCTTCGGTATCAACTCCCATACGGTGCCAAACTTCTTGACGCATGAAACGGTCACGCATTCTTAGGGCAGCTTCGAAAGCAAATTCTTGCCGTTCTCTTAATTCCGCATGTGTCATGTCTTCGTAAACTTCTTTCAAAGAGAGAACTCCGAACGCTACGTGTCGAGCTTCGTCGCTCATAACGTAGCGAAGCAATTTTTTAAGCAGCGGTTCTTCTGTTGTCTGATGCATGAAGCCAAAGGCTGCTAAAGCAAGCCCTTCAACCATGATTTGCATACCAAGGTAAGTGATATCCCAGCGGCTGTCGTTGAGAATGTCATCAAGTAAAAGACCTAAATGGTGGTTAACTGGGTATCCGATTCCACCAAGTTTTGAATCGAGGTATTGGGCAAACACTTCAACATGTCGGGCCTCATCAACTACTTGAGTGGCCGCATAGTATTTAGCGTCAATCCATGGAACACTTTCAACAATCTTGGCAGTGCAAAGCAAAGCTCCTTGCTCACCATGCATAAATTGAGAAAGACTCCAGTTCATGGATTCAACACCCAGTTGATGCCATTCTTTTTCACTGAATTTACGAAGTGGAGACTCCGGATTATCCGCGAAATAACTTACTTCCAACGGATCGCGTGTTCCAGCGCTGGCTAGAGCATCTGGATCAACCTCTATTGACCAATCCAAGTCTGTTTGTCCATTCCATTGAGAAGTTTTAGCTTTTTCATAAAGCTTGTCTAAAGGTTTCCGTTCCCCTTTGTTGTAACCCCAAGTGAAGATGGCATCACAGTTGTCTTCAACGGCGTGTATAAGTGAACTGACATCTGGATTCCACATCGATATCTCACCGATGCGCTCCGGGTCGTTGGCGTAATCAACGAGTTCAAAGGTTTCGTTTGAAGGGTTTTCAGTGGTTGTCATTATTTTTCTCCATTTATTTCAGAATTGTTTTCGTTGGTTGGGGCAAAACTATTTATTACTCGGTTTATCACTTCGGTCCAGGAGTCTTTAGTGGGAAGTTCTAATCCGAGTAGGCGAGTCACGTTCATGCCGTAACCGATGGCATGGGCAAGGCGAACAAGAGCGAGATTGTCTAAGTCTTGGTCGATGATTCCGGAGGCTTGTCCGGCTTCAAGAATTTTTGCAACTTCTCCGTCTTCTTGCGTGGCGAGTTGATGTAGAACGATCGCTAAATCAGGGTCACGCCTTGCTGCGACAAGAGCTTCTATGAAAATTCCGGTACTTTCATGAAGATCGTCTAAAAGGTGCTCGCCGATATCGGCCAAAATATCTTTTGGTGACTGATCATTGTCTTCTGCTCTGAGTAGTCGAGTGATTTCGGTGGGGGCGTGATTCTTGACCGCATCCTGGAGGAGGTCTGCTTTTCCGGTATATCGACTGTAGATGGCTCCTGTGGTTACACCGGCTCGACGAGCAATTTCGGCAACTCCGGCTTGTTCGTAGCCTTTTTCCGCGAAGAGGTCAGCAGCTGCTTCGAGAAGACGATCAGATAGTTCGCTATTTGTTAGATCACTTGTTGTGGTTTCTATAGCGGTATCTAAGGACATGTAGGGATAATAACGGTCATTATCCGCGAATACAAGGCAAGATTAGGTAAAAACACTAAAGGTGTTATATAACAAGTAAAGACTTAAATGGTTTTGAGGAGTTTCAATGGATTTTGGTGTAAATATTTTTCCTTGTGAGTACAGCATTTCTCCCACAGTTCTTGGGCCAGAATTAGAAGAACGAGGATTTGAATCACTTTGGGTGGCAGAACACAGTCATATACCTCGAGACCGGACTGCGCCATGGCCTGGAGGGGATGTTCTTCCACAAATGTATTACGACGCTATGGACCCCTTCGTAGTTCTATCCGCAGTAGCAGCAGTAACAGAAAAGTTGAAAGTAGCAACCGGCATAGCTTTAGTTGTACAGCGTGACCCAATTCAGACAGCAAAAGAAGTCGCCAGTTTAGATGTTCTTTCTAAAGGAAGATTTCTTTTTGGGATCGGAGCCGGCTGGAGCCTCGAAGAAATGGAAAACCACGGAACAGATCCAACTCGGAGATTCGGATTAATGCGTGAGCGGATCGAGGCGATGAAATCTATATGGGCAAACGAAGAATCAGAGTATCACGGCGCTCAAGTCAACTTTGATCCCATTATCTCCAACCCTAAGCCAACACAGAAGCCCCATCCGCCTATACACGTAGGTGGCATATTTCCAGGCGGACTCAACCGCGCTGTTCGCTATGGAAATGGATGGATTCCCATAGCAGGGCGAGGAGAGTTCAATCCAAAAGGATGGGTGGAGGAAAGAAATATTGCTTGTGAAACAGCAGGACGTGACCCAGAAGAGGTAGAAATATCAATTTACGGTGCACCACCTGACCTCAGTAAATTAGAGGAATTAATGAATGCAGGTATAGACCGAGTTGTTTTCGGTTTACCTCCAGAGGGAACTGAACCAGTGATGAGTGCTTTAGATTCACTTACAGAATTAAAAGAGAATTTCTAAGTCTAATAATGTCAGACTCTGTTCTCGAATCACTCATTGCCACAGGAGTAGAACACGAAATAATTGAGTGCGATCCTGATTTAGCAGACACCATAAGTTTTTGTGAACATTATGGCTATCAAATAGAAGAGTCAGCTAACGCGATTTTGGTTGCCGGAAAGAATGAACCAAAAAAGTACGTCGTTTGTTTAGCGCTTGCATCAACACGAATTGATGTAAATAAAACAGTAAAGAAAAAATTAGAAGTAAGAAAAGTTTCGTTCGCTTCCCCGGAAGAGGCGATTGAGATTACTGCACAAACTTTAGGTGGAATAACTCCCTTTGGTCTGCCTAGAGACCTTCCTCTGTGGGTGGATAGCAGCGTTTTGGAGTGTGAAAAAATTATTGTCGGTGGAGGTTCAAGAGACCGGAAAATATATCTACCGCCAGAAGGTCTTTTAAAACTTCCGAATACAGAGGTAGTAGAAGGACTTGCAGTGCCTCGACCTTCAGTGTGAAGACCTACTTAATTATCAGGTCTGAAAAATAAAAGAACCCACTGGCTACACCAATGGGTTTCTTTAAGGGTTGGGCTTTCGCTCCACTCATACTACCTGCGTCGCAGAAAGATCCTCAGCGAGAGCCTCCATTTGATCTTTAGATAGAGCTATCTCTTCATTAAGAGATTCAAAATCACAACCTAAAGCAACAGGAGGAGAATCAAGAGAAAAAGTCAAATACTGGACAGCAGAAAGACGGTCTTCGCCGACTTGAGCAGAGTCATACTCTGCATAAACTCGAGAACCATCTGCCAGCACTAGATAGAAATGCTCTTGAAGCCCTAACCAAGCAGTTAGTAGCGGTTTTCTATCTTTTTCTTCAGCGATCTCTATGAGTAAAGCGCAACCGAGTTGTCCTTTATTCCCAAGAAGGCTGTTGTAGACAGCAATCTCTTCTTGGATGGAAGATTCACGAACGATGCGTTCAGCTCGAGTTATTTCTTGAATTTGATACTTGATGGTTTCATGGTTTTCAAAAAGAAAAGTTAGATACTGGCCGAGATGTATACGCCTAGAAGCTTTTATCTTCATTACTTCTTCGCGTATTTCCTCACGTATTTCTGAATAGGTCTGGTAATCAATTATTTCTTCTCTCTTAACGTGATGAGGAGCAGAATTCATATTTAATCCTTTACGTTTTCTACGGGAGTAGGAAAGCCATCAGGCTCATAAGCTCTTGCCAAAATAGTCATTGGGTGAAGCGGTCGTTTATCAGCATGTTGAGCAAATTGAAGAGCCGCTAGCGGACAGTCCGTAGCCCAAATAGATGCTTCTTGGGAAGCCATTCCATCAAATGCCTTCTGACCCACGCGGACTGAGACCTCAAACCCCTCTGACTTCATAGCAAAAGTCCCGTCATGGCCACAACACTCCATGGTGGTAGTTGGTTTAACCCCAGGGATTTTACGAAGAAGATCTCTGCCCTTGAAACCGACAGCTTGAGATCGGAGATGGCAAGGGGAATGATAATTTACGGTTTCTGGGGTGGATTTGAAGTCAGTATTGAATCGTTCTTCAGATCGTATGGACCACAAAAATTCACCTGGGTCTGTTATTGCTTGAGCGAGGGCTTCTGCATCTTCTCGATCAGGAGCAGCTACGAGTTCTGGGTATTCTTGCCGCAACATCATTGAACAAGTTGGATTAATGGCAACAACTTTTTTTCCCGCTCGAACATGCGGCAGGAGCCGATTCAGATTACTTCGAGCTTTTTCTCTGAAAGTTTCTAAATCTCCTGACTCCCAAGCCGGCATGCCACAACACTCAAGTCCCTTATCGCAGGTAACCTCAATTCCATTTTTTTCAAGTACAGAAACCGTGTCGTGCCCCACTTCTGGCTCATTATGTTCTACGTAACAAGTAGGAAAAATTACTACTTCTCCCTCTTCAACCGATCGAATCAGCCCGCGTTTCTGAGCCCATTGAGTAAATGTTGTTCTAGAAAATTGAGGAAGATCTTTTTTAGGGTGGATACCGAGAATCTTGTCTAAAAAAAGGCGATGAATTCGGCTACGAGAATTCAGAGAGTTAACTAATCCACTGGACAGTCGAGAGAACCTTGCCACACGATCCGGATCTCCCAGAACTCGATCCCTCAAACTGGAACCTTGGGCTCTATGTCTTTGTGCCTTATAGCGGTGCACGAGTTTTGGAAAATCAAGTTGAAATTCATGACTCTCTCTGACCGTGTAAGGGCACTGCACTTCACAAAGTTTGCATTGGAAGCATTCGTCCATCACTTGAGCTGTTTCCACATCACTAATTTTCCGGACATCCCCATCGTGGCGATCGTCAATAAAGGAAAAAAGAGAAGGGAAACTGTCGCAGTATTTGAAACACATTCGACAGCCGTGGCAAATTTCGAAAGTTCTTTCAATCTCAGCGTGCAGAGCCGAAGCATCCCAGTACAGATCATCTTCAGGATCGTAAGTAAGTCCTGAAGATGGATGGTAAGAAATATTTTCAGTCATCGTTCAACAGGCGCGCCAAATAAAGCATTAGGAGCGACTGAACCAGTCATAGAAATAGACAGTGGAGAACTATTTAGTTGACTTCGTCAAGTAAAGACTGGAAGCGTCCCGCATGAGCTTTCTCAGCTTTAGCAAGAGTTTCAAACCAGTCTGCAATTTCTCCAAAACCTTCGTCTCGAGCTGTGCTTGCCATACCTGGATACATTTCGGTGTACTCATGGGTTTCTCCAGCTACTGCTGCAGCAAGATTTTCCATGGTGTCGCCGATTGGAAGCCCAGTAGCAGGGTCTCCAACTGTTTTGATGTAATCAAGATGACCGTGCGCATGACCAGTTTCACCTTCAGCGGTGTCGCGGAAATTTCCCGCAATGTCTGGATAACCCTCTACATCTGCGACTTTCGCGAAATAGAGGTAACGACGATTAGCTTGAGATTCGCCCGCAAAGGCTGCCTTGAGATTCTCAAGAGTTTCACTATCGGCAAGATTCATAATTTCTCCTCAACAATTTTCCCAACTTTTCCCAACTAAGAGAAAACCTTAACCACTTCAATCTTAGCCTCTTTGGAGCCAAGAGGTGCTATTGAACTACGTTCCGTAAATTGAAATTTCCGGCCCAACAAGGTCAGTAAAAATTTTCAAAACTTCACCAGCTTCGGCGTGTCTTCCTGTTTCATGTTTTGAATAAATCTTGCTTCCGTTTACTTCAACATCGAAGACTCCTTTGTCTCCCGTAATCAAAGAAAGGTCTTTGATGACATGTTGATAGTTGGAGAGAAGATCGGTAGCAGCGCTCACGGCGTGCTGAGAATAATCTCAAGGAACACAATAAGTAATTTTTATTTGATAGTCGCTCATAAGGTCAGGCTAGTCGTGCGCCTGCTAGTAGAAGAGCATTGGGCTGAACTTTCATCGTGAGTGGAAGATTCTCGAAGGGTTCGCCGTCTGCTCTTGCTTGACCGTCTGCTTTGATACTGATTGAACGAGAGCGATAAAGAAAGACTTCCGGTTCCTGAATATGAGACCCATTCCGGATCTTTGTAAATAAATGAAGCAGCTTTGCTCGACTCACATCCCCTAATACACAGATGTCTAGCATCCCATCACATGGATTAGCTTCGGGGCATATTTTCATCCCACCACCAAAAAAAGATGTATTTGCGACTACTACAGCTGCTGCCTTTATTTCAAAGTTTTCCTTATCGAGTTCCAGCCAGTACCGCTCAGATTCCAAGGAGTTGAGTTCAGCTAAAGTCGCCACGGTGTAACGAGATTGACCTTTAGGAAATCGCATGGCGTTTGAACGTTGGTTTACTTTTGATGGAAATCCCATGATGCAACTCGTAACAAAATAATGACTACCGCTTTTCACTAAATCAATAGATAAAGGGTCTTTTAGAGCTCTGTCTATATGGTCGTCCAAATTGTCGTCTGAAATTCTGAATGCTCTCGCAGCGTCATTTCCAGTTCCTAAGGGAATGAGGCCCAAAGTTCGGTCAGTATTTGCGAGAGCGTTGGCCGCGTAGTGAAGTGAACCATCGCCACCTACAACGATTATTCGATCTGCATCTGATGTAGAGATTTTTTTAACTACATCCTCAGTTGATTCCGAAGACAGGACGTCAGGAAAGACTCCATGGAGTTTGAGGCGACTAAGAATCTGTTCAAAGTACTTATCAGCCCGTCCGGCTTTAGCAAAATGATTTACAAGAAGAGCGACTTTCATCATGTCTCTATCATTGTCTATGGATAACCTTTATGTCATGGATAAATACGTAAAACCTCTAATCTTCTTATTTATATCAACAGCGATTCTCGTATCAAGTGGTTGCGGCGGCGAAACTACAACGCAACCGTCAACGCCAGAACCAGCAGATGGCGTTGTGAGAGTGGTAGCAGACGACACTCAAAACTTTGACAAGGATCGTTACACGGCAGCTGCTGGAGTAATAGAAATAGAATATATTTTAGATGGCTTCCAAGCCCACAATCTCTTAGTTGAGGGATATGAAGATGAAATGGTTTTAGAAGTAGAAAATGGTGAGACTTCAACAGGATCTATTTCATTAGAACCAGGTAGGTACATTCTTTATTGCGATATCGCTGGCCATCGTGAGTCAGGAATGGAAGCTCAACTTTTAGTTGAATAAATCTCAAACATCGTATCTTTTAGATACAAGTTGAACTTTTAACAATCTCAGAAGCGCTTTCCCACAGCCTTATAGCTAAGTCGTCGCGAAGAGCAGTGGAAGAAGGGGAGTCAATCTTTCCTCCATCTATATAAGCGAAGCCTTTATTTTTCCATTTGAAGTCCTCAAACAGAGAACATGCATCTCTTGCAGTAGTGGAAGATAGCCGCATATTTTTTACGAATGGAGTGACCATTTGGCCGAGAGTTTTAAGTAGAGGTCTAAAGAGAACGGGCACTTCATGGACAAGATTTGTATCTGCCATAAAGCCAGGATTAAGGGCAAATACATCAATATGAGAGTGTCGTTCCTGCAAGATACGGGCCTGAAAGATATTGAACAATTTTGATGTTGAATATCTCAAGAATCCATTAGATAAACCTGATTCAGGGGGAGCTTCATCTGCGTGGGCGAGATGATGAACGTCAACCCATTGAGGCCCAGGTACTCGAGCGAAACGAGATAGCTGATTTTTAGGATCATGAACTCCGCTAGTAACGACAACGATTCGCCCATCTTCAAGAATTTTGTCGGCAAGCTTCATAAAAATCAATTGATGCGCCAGAACGTTAACGGCAAAGGTCATGTCGTACCCTTGAGCGCTCAGCCCTAAGGTTTTAGGTTGTCTGGAAATGACGCCGGCATTAGCCATTACTCCATGTAACGGCAACTTTGGGAAGCCCTCGAGAGCATCATTAAGCCCCTCTAAGTCATTTAAATCAGCAACGAAAGGTAAAGCGGTTCCACCTGCTTTAGAGATCTGGTAAACGACATTGTCAACTGCTTCATGTCGTCTTCCATGCACAATGACTGTTCGTCCAGCAGCACCTAGATCAAAGGCACTTTTTTTACCCAGCCCACTAGTGGCGCCAGTGATGAGAACAGCAGCATTGGAATTAATCATTTGAAAAAACTATGAACGATAAGTGTCACTAAGCGCGGAAAGACCCACTTTTGAAGTGGGTCTTTCTATCGCTTATTTAAAGAATTTCAAAGAGTAGGTATAAGACCAAAGTTATGGCAAATCCCCACTTGATGGTGTCTTGATGCTTATCTAAAACGACCTTGTTTATTGCACTGTCGTACCCGCCTAGTTTTCCTAAGGCGGAAAGTTCCATAACAGCCCAAATAAGTCCAAAGACGATCCAGATCACTATTCGTGTACTAGCTTCTGGGCTACCAAAATTCGCTCCAAAGTGGCTTGGCCACATCATGAAGAAGATAAGGGGAATAGAGAACAAGGTGTTGACACGACTTGCTCGACCAGCACGTTTAGCAGCGGCTGGAGCTTCTGGATCTGCTTCTCCACCTTCTGAAACAGAGACAGAAGAACCGATAGCGATTTTTTGCGCTGGCCAAATAACCATCCAAACGTTCGCTGCCATTGTGGTACCGAAGATCATTCCAAAGGCAATACCCATACCTGAGGCAGATTTCCAGTAGGTGGAATGATTCGGATCTTGATGAAGAAGTATCCAAATACCACTGGCCAAAGTGAGAGCTGCTGCCCAACGGAACCACCAAAGAGTTCGCCAAGTAATTTTTCGAAGCGCTTCACCTCGTGCTGCTTCACCCATTTCTGCAAAAGCAGCTCCTTGAATGAAGTTAAAGAAATAAAGTAAGCCGATCCAGGTGATACCCCCTAAGTAGTGTGCGTAGCGCCCAAGGGCTTGCCCGCCACCAGCCATTCCAAGCCAATCATTAAATAGTTCCACGTGAATCTCCCCAACTTTTAATCTAATAAATTAATAACACAATTCTATAAAGAATGACATGTTGTAATCAATCATCTAAATGCAGTTTCCTGCACTTAGTCAACAACTACATCCGCGAACTGGGTGCGTAAAGTCTTTTTAGAAAACTTACCTACAGAAGTTTTTGGTACTTCTTCAATAAATTCCACCCGATCAGGCATCCACCACTTCACAATGCGACCATCTAGCCATTCAAGAATGTCTTCGCTTGTTAATGAAGAGCCCTCAGCAGCGACAACGCATGCCATTGCCCGTTCTCCCCATTTAGTGGAAGTCACACCAATTACCGCAGCTTCAACAACATCAGGATGGGCCATGATTTCATTTTCTAATTCAACAGAACTAATCCATTCTCCGCCTGATTTAATTAGATCTTTTGTTCTGTCTACGAGCCTTATGTAGCCTTCGGAATCGCATGTTGCGACATCTCCTGTCTTTAGCCAGCCATCGTCAGTGAAAGATTCATTGGCGCGTTCGTCGTTGTAATACTCTTTCGCCACCCATGGTCCCCGAACTTGAAGTTCACCTCGAGATTCTCCATCCCACGGCTGCTCTTCATCGGTTTCATCATCAGCAATACGAAAATCAACTCCAGGAGAAATCAGTCCGATTGAAGTTCGTAGATCAGCTTTCTCATCAATACTTAGATGATCAAGAGTGGATTTGATGCTGCAAACAGCAGCGAGCGGACTGGTCTCAGTCATTCCCCATGCTTGCAGTATTGGGAGTCCAGTAGCTTCACGGAAACCTTCAGAAAGAGCTTTTGGAACTGCAGAGCCCCCACAAGGGATAGCGCGAAGAGCCGAAACATCTCTCCCTTCTAATTCTGGTAAAACACCCATCCAAATGGTTGGAACGCCGGCGGCTACTGTCACTTTTTCTGTTTCTATGATGTCTGCTAAGGAAGGAGCACTGAGATCGGCTCCTGGCATAACGATTGTGGCCCCAGTAGCTACTGCAGCATGAGCAAAACCCCAAGCGTTAGCATGAAACATTGGAACAACTGGGAGCACTACATCTCTCTCAGATACACCTATGGTGTCTGCCATCATTGCTCCAAAAGTATGGAGAACCATTGAACGGTGTGAGTAAACCACTCCTTTAGGGTTACCGGTAGTGCCAGATGTATACATCATTGAACCGGCTTGGTTTTCTTCAACTCGTTTCCATTCAGCGGGTTCGGCTCCTGCTAGTAGATCCTCATAATCGTGCACTTCCGCTCGTATGGCATCTGCATCTGGAGCAGGAGCTCCATCATCCATCAGAACCACATGACGAACTGTGGAGAATCCGTCCATTAATGGCCAGATTAGAGCTGCAACAGAATGGTCAAGGAAAATGACCTCGTCTTCAGCATGATCAACGATGTACGACAGTTGATCTGGGAAAAGTCGAATATTGAGAGTATGAACAACTCTTCCACTACATGGTGGAGCAAAATAAAGTTCAAGATGGCGAGAAGTGTTCCACCCAAAAGTTGCTACTCGGCCATCATCAGAAATTCCTAGCTGGTCTAGCACGCTTCCTAGTTTTCGTGTGCGAGTCGCCCAGTCTTTGTATGAGAGGCGTTCTCTTCCATTAGGTGTGGCAGTGACAATAGTTTTTTCTGGAAAGATCCTTTCGGCACGATCGAATAAATGGATCAAGGACAAAGGAACGTCCATCATTAGGCCATCCATAATCAAACTCCTTATTTTTATTGGTTGTGTTCTCTATTTGATTGAATTATTGGTCAGCATGCGCGAGCGCAGCTAGTACTAACTCAACGTATTCGTTGCGTTCGTCTTCGTCTAGGACTTCGTGGTCTTTTCCTGAAGATTCTGCAGTCAAAGATTCCACTTCATCACTAATTTCCTGTGCTGTCGGAGAATCATCAGAATCTCCCCATCCAAACAAATTAATGTTGTAGCTACTCTTTAACTTTACTAATCCTACCGGCGACACGTTAAGGCTTTTCGCAGCAACAATATGCCTGCAGAAACGAAGTTCCCGTAAAACTTGTATGAGTAAATAGGAACGACCTTCAGCATCGTCGGGACGGTTTACATTACGCCACCCGGTAAAAGTGGGTGCATTTTCTCCGTCAGCGGAGTCAACTATTTTTTCAGCTAACTCAACTAAGCGAGCTGCTCCACTGAAGCCATCGAGGTAATCACGTCCGCGTTCAGCGCAAATTTGACCGTACAAGGCACCAGCCTGAGATGGAGAGAAATCTTTAATCCAGTTTTCTTTGATTTGAGATGGATTCCAGCACCAAGCTGCGTCACTTGCTTCTTCTGCAGAAATATCTCCTATCGTGCCGAAACGTCCCATGACATAGCCGGGAAGACCTTCTGGTAGTCCGAGTTCAGGTCCCGTTTTGAACGTCACAGGGTCCAACATGAAACGTGCGCCGAGCACTTGTACAGCGCTTGCAGTTTTTTGAGCACAATGTTGAGGGTTCACGGAAAAATTTCTAGATAGTGGTTACAACGTCAGGACGGTAGCAAATCTTCGTGGAATTTTCTCATCCGAGCGTAGCAATTGCGCCAAGAATAATAAAAACAACATTTCGGACAATGTCTTTATAAGACAGAGGGCGAGTGGACCAAGCCCCAAAACAACCACATCCGTTTTTATTTCCTGCGGCAAGGCGACTGAAAATCAAGACAGTGAATGCAACTAGTAGCGCTACGGCGCATGGTCCGCCAGTAGCGGGATCAATGAATAAAAGAGCGGAGGTTAAAAGTTCAACAAGAGGAAGGACAATGCTTGTTTCTTTAGGGAAAGGAAAACCAAGGTCACGGAGGGAACGACGAGTGTCTAAGGGGGAACGTAGTTTGGCAACCCCGGCAATGAGGAAAACTCCGCCAAGAATGTAGCCAGCAAAATTTGCCATTTTTAATATCCTTGGTTTACGTCTACAAGACCCAGTAGTTCTTCGTTGTTACAGAAACGGTTAACGTTTTCAGAAATGAATGGGCCGAGAACTCTTAAACCCATCTCTGGAGTGTTTCCAATATGGGGGGTGATAAGACAGTTTGGTTCTTTCCAGAGCGGATGGTCATCGGGTAAAGGTTCAGGGGTTGTTACATCTAGAGCTGCTCCGCCGATAGTTCCCTGTTGAAGAGCTTCCAAAAGATCATCGGTGACGATATGTCCTCCGCGTGCGACATTTACTATCCAAGCATGATTCGGAAGAGCAGAAAGAACTTCTTTATTGATGATCCCCTGTGTTTCTTCGGTAAGAGAGAGGGCAAGAATCAGAAGGTCGATTCGTGGAAGAATTTCAAAAAGGCGAGAAGTTGTTATCGTTCGGTTCGCTCCCTCTAGGGGTTCGGATCGTCGTCGAACAACGGTGATATCGCATCCAAAGGGTTGAAGAAGGGGAAGCAGGCATTGAGTAATTCCGCCTGCACCAAGTATGCAAACCCGAGAGTCGCCAAGAACCCGACCGACTGGTTCACCCCAGGAAGTCGCTCTGGAGTAGCCATGAAGATTTTTGAAACCTCCTAGAGATAAAGAAAGTGCGGTTTCGGCGACCTCGCGTGCATAAATGCCTTTACCGCATGTCCAAGTCCATTTATCGTCTAGGTAAGGGACAAATGGCTCTATTCCGGCATAGGGAAGTTGAATCCATTTCAGATTTGGTGCGCTCGCGGAAATTTCTGGAAACAAATTGGCTTTTGATGGGTCAGCCCAAATCAATCCTTCGGCTTCTTCAACTGTGCAGAGATTAGCGCCTGCGTCTTGTACAGATTTACACAAGACATCAAACATTTCGGGTCGAGTAGAAGGAGCTACTGCGACTGAACGAGTCAAGAGGACACCAAGAATGAACTACCCAAGAGAAGGGGTTCCAACGTATGGAGCGGGATCACCTTCAGCGGGAAACTCGGGCCGCGACCAAGAAGATAGTTCAGACAGTTTCTCTGCCACTCTTCTCCAAGATTCAGGATCCCAATTTTCCGCTGAATCTAGAACTGATCCATCCTGTTTTAGGACAACGAAGGCCGGGACATTGGATAGTTCAAGGGAGCGGACCAGGGTCCGTTCAGGATCTGCCAAAGCAAAGATTTCCTCTGCTAATGGACCAAGAAATTTTTGAGCACCATCAGAATCTGTTCCTGTAACTAAATAAGCAACTCTCACATCTGCTCCTCGAAAATTTGAAAGAACACGTCGAGCCGTATTTAGAATCCAAGAACTTTCGTGGGTGTATGGATCCAGTACTACAACAGCAAGGGGGAAGTTAGTTAAAAATTCTTTTAACGGTCTTGGGTCCCCCGAAACTGGATGGATTTGTATGTTGAGGTCAGGATTAGTTGCCACAAGTGGTGACGCTAGCAAGTGAATCAGTACTCTGACGACATATGGCAGATGTTCTTTGTGACCTACTACTGTCAATACTGTGAACACTAAGGAACTTACGCGAATTCTTCCCATTGATATTTTGGTATGGGGCGCAGAACATTTACGTGACTTGCCGTGGCGAAGAACGCGGGACCCATGGTTTGTGTTAGTTGCTGAAGTGATGCTTCAACAAACTCAAATAGATCGAGTTCTTTTGAAGTGGCCGGCATTTCTAGAAGAATTTCCAACAGCAACAAGTTGTGCTGTAGCGCCAACTTCTGAAGTGGTAAAACAATGGGAAGGAATGGGGTTTAATCGTAGAGCGGTGCTACTGCATCAAGCAGCAAAATCTATAAAAGATAATCATGGAGGGGAAGTCCCGTTAGAACTTGACGAACTTTTATTACTTCCTGGTGTAGGGCCGTACACGGCTCGAGCAATTCTCGCTTTTGCGTATGAACAAGACTCGGCGGTCGTAGACACAAATGTAGGAAGAGTTCTTGCGAGGTGGACTGGACGTCGTCTGAAACCTGCAGAAGCCCAAGAGTTGGCTGATCGTTCTGTTCCGTTAGGAGAGGGATGGGGTTGGAATCAGGCAGTGCTTGATTTTGGTTCCATGGTTTGCCGTTCTAAAAACCCGAAATGCGAAAAGTGTCCGATACATAGTTCTTGTTCTTGGCAAGGTATTGGAGTTGATCCAGCTAAAGGGTCAGCAGGAGTGAGTGGGACTCAATCTAAATTTGAAGGATCGGATCGTCAAGGGCGCGGAAAATTAGTAGCCGCTTTAAGAAAAAAGCCAATTAAAAAAAGTGAATTAGCAGAAATCATGGGATGGCCATTGGATCCAAAAAGAGCAGAGAGGGTTGCTTCTACTGTTATTTCTGATGGTTTAGCTACCTCTGAGGGCGACACTCTGTCTCTACCTCAAACCTGAAATTACTGGGTTAGAGCCTTAACAAGGTCGTCAAAAGCAGAATCAGCAAGTGCGATCATTTCTTCATCAGTTCTATCTTGTATCGGGTGATCAACAAAGATACGAGATACATCGATTCCAACCGCCTTTGATTGAGTTTCGGCGGCATCAATAAAAGGTCCGGAAGCCACGAATACTCCTGGAAGGCCTTCTTTTTCTAAGTTACTTATGTCATGCACACTGCATGTCGTACAGGAACCTCAATCAGCGAGAGCTTCAATAACTGCATCACATTTACTAGAAATTTCATAACGAAGATCTACGGGTGCAGGTTTAGTGAAAGTTGGTTTCATGAATCGAAGAACAGTCGCCCCATGCTCTGTGAGTCTTTTCTCTAATTGGTTAAGGAAAACGTCGCCTCTGGGTTTTGAGATATCAAGCAATCCTATTGTTGAGCCTTCGATACCTTTAATTCGTTCACTTAACTGGATTTCTGGAGAGCGGTCCTCAGAAGTGGGATCAAGTACAGATAATGTTTGATTCATAGGGTTATCTCCTTTGTAACTGGGTCGCTTCCCTTAGCTCCATTTAACCATCCACCAATTATGGCTGAAAAGAGTCCTGCAGGTCCACCAGCATGAACTACCAAAAGGCCTCCGGGGCGAAATTTTGGTAATTGATTTCCTCCAAAAGCTGAAGGGATGCCGTCTTCAATCCCTCCGGCGCCTTCAATTATTTCGTCAGTATCAACCATCAAGAGTTCAGTCATTTTTTCAATAAACTGTGAGCGACTCCAACCTGCGTCAGTAAACCGGCTGAGATGCTCTGGAGAGATAACCAACATGGCGTCCATGCCTAAAACCATTCGTGTTGAAATCGTTGACCGTAATCCATCAGCCAAAGATCTCGCCAATGACTCTGGGTTTCTGCTCTTTTGATCAACGAGAATACGTGGGCCTTCCCCTGTGAAAGCAGTAACTGTGTTCTGTTCTGAAGAGAATCCGAACCCTTCAGCTAAATTTTCCCAAGGTGAAGGAGCTTCAGCGAAACAGAAACCTTGCTTTCCCATATGGCCAAGAGTTGCTCGGTCAATCCCTCCAGGTGCCCCACCACCAACATTCTTCAAAACAAGTTGAACAGCTCTACCAATCGTGGAGTTAGCGCGATTCCCATGCCCGAGAACGTTGATTCCAGAATTCATACCTAAGCGTTCAGTAATAGGTCCACTAACAATAAAAATAGGACCTACACCCATCGTCGTCGCTAAAACTCCATGCATATTGAACTCATCGGTACAGATAGCTTCAAGGCAGGCAATCACCACGGGAAGATACTCAGGAAGACATCCAGCCATGACGGCATTGATTGCTACTTTTTCTACTGAACATTCCGCAAGATTTGGTGGAATGATTGCAACGATGTCATCAGAGTTTCTTGACGTTCCAGCAAGCATTCGGTTCACACGCGCTTCAGTAGGTGGGACCACAGGTAATCCATCACTCCAACCACGGTCATGCATTGCTTCCATTTCATCTTCAAGAGAAGCGATCGCTACTTGGCGAGAAATAAATGTTCTTCCACCAAACTTTATTTCAAGCTCGTCAACTCGATCCGGAGATACGGAAAGTGAACCACAACCAGGTTTATGGTCAATGAGATCCGGAGCGAGGTTCTCCATTTCAAGTAATCTCTCCCATTCTTTTCTGTTCCATCCCGCTAATCTTTCAACTTCTTTTCCATTGACGACACGGATAAGAGTGGGAACAGCTTCAACATCGTTATGCCAACTGAAAGACAGTTCGCTATCGTCATGAACCCATTCGGCTGAAGTTGGAAAAGACGGATCGTCTTGTGAAAAGATTTCCACATGACCGTTAGTTCCAAGTTCAACTAAAAGATCTGAAGTTAATTGGCAAGTAGGGCATTCGGAATTAACCACAACAGAAATGCCATCTTTTAACTCGTAACCATCAGCATGTTTTGCCATAACTAGAATGGTAAGTTACCTGTTAGTAACGAGCAAGTTGTGTTGCTTCACTGCTTTCAGCCCACGAGCTTTATCGCGACCTGAGAAACAGTTATGTAGTCTTAAAGTGAATAGTTGTCTACTTAAAGGTTAAAAATGACAATTGAGGGAGATCTGTACAGAAAAGTTTTGGGCCGTTATCCCACTGGAGTAACTCTTGTTACTGGGATGGATGAAACTGAACCGTTAGCGATAGTTATCGGTTCTTTTACGTCAGTCTCTATGAGCCCTCCTTTAGTTGGATTCTTCATTGGTACGGGTAGTCAGACTTGGCAAAGAATAGAGAAATCGGGTTCTTTTGGTGTGAATATTCTTTCGGATGAACAGGCTGATCTTTCGAACGGTTTTTTTCAAAAAGAAAGAGATCCGTGGGAAGGAACAGAATGGGAACCGATGGCATCTGGTTCTCCAATGATTCCTTCTTGTCTCGCCAACATAGATTGTTCAATTCACGAGGTGTCCGAAGCAGGGGACCATTTTTTTGTTTCTGGTTTAGTTGAGGAAGCTATATATAAAGATGTTGGCTCGCCATTAGTTTTTCTTGGAGGAAAATATGGCCAATTCCGAGGAGCCAACTAATGCCCGTATATAGTCTCGGTGAACTTGTTCCTCGAATCGACCCAACTGCTTATGTCCACCCCGAAGCAGTGATCATTGGGAATGTAGAAATAGGGCCAGAAGCAAGTGTTTGGCCAAACGCAGTTATCAGAGGAGACGATTCTCTTATCTCAATAGGGGCTCGATCTTCTGTTCAAGACAATGCTGTACTTCATTGCACTGCAGAACTCCCAACGATTGTTGGTGAAGACGTAACTCTTGGACACCTTTGCCATCTAGAAGGATGCGTTATAGAAGACCAGGCGCTTGTCGGGGTAGGAGCTGTCGTAATTCATGAAGCTGTAGTTGGTTACGGATCAATAGTTGGTGCTAATGCAATGGTGCGTAACGGAACCATTATTCCTCCGTATTCAATGGCACTGGGAGTTCCCGCAACAGTTCGAGAAGGAGTGGTCCCTGAAGAAGCTAACTTGATGAATGCACAGATTTATGTTGAACGAGGAAAACAGTTTCGTGAACAGATGAAACGAATTGATTGATTTCAGTGACGACACATAATTTTCTTTCAGAAGGGTTATCTCTAGAAGCCAGTCTTCTATTTCCGGAAGACACTGAAAAAACAAGCCCGGGCTTGGTTATCACGCATGGGTTTCCTACCGGAGAAACCGGTGGAGCGAACTCTCCAGACACGCTTCCTGAATTAGCCGAAAGAATTTCTCAAGAAATGGGGTGGGTCGCGATGGTTCCCTACCTCCGCGGCATGGGGGAATCAGAAGGATTTTTTAGCCTTGAAGGATGGCGCGAAGACTTGAAGTCAGCTGTTTCGTATCTCTCAACATTTGAAGAAGTGGGACCAATATGGCTTGCAGGTTTCGGAACAGGTGGAGCTCTTTCCTTAGCAGCAGCGTCAGATGATCACAGAATCAAAGGAGTAGCGGCATTAGCTACTCCAGCAGATTTCAATGACTGGGCAGAGAATCCACGCAGACTACTACTGCATGCACGTGACGCTGGACTGATTAATGATTCATCTGCACTGGAAGATTTTGATGATTGGAAATCATCTTTGTCAAAAATATCTGCAGAAAAATCTGCTGAAATGTTCTCTCCGAACCCCTTACTTCTCGTACATGGAACAGATGACGAAATAGTGCCTCCTTTAGACGCACGCGCTATAGCCGGGGCACATGAAAATTGTGATCTAAGAATGATTAGTGGGGCAGGTCACCATTTACGCCACGACCCACGAGCAATAGCAATACTTCTGGGTTGGCTAGATCGACAGTATTTATCTAGTGACTAAAATATCTATGCGTTTTTTAGGATAAACCATGAGATATTGTTACTATCTGTATAGGAGAAATAGCCAAATCATGGAGAGGGCCTGATTGTGAATAGCGCAGATATCGGAGTTGATCTTGGTCGATACAAGCTTGGTTGGAGCGACGAAGAAGACTACGTCTACAAACCCACAAAAGGCTTAGATGAAAAACTCATCCAAGAAATTTCATGGATGAAAAGCGAACCGGAATGGATGCGGGATTTCCGTCTCAAATCTCACCAACGTTTCCTTGATCGTCCTATGCCATGGTGGGGCGGAGATATGACCGAAATCGATTTTGATGATATTTACTACTACATCAAACCAACAGAGTCTCTTTCTGAAGATTGGGAAGACGTTCCAGACGCGATAAAAGACACGTACGAAAAATTAGGAATACCAGAAGCCGAACGAAAGTACCTGGCTGGCGTAACCGCTCAGTATGAATCAGAAGTTGTGTATCACCGCAACCGAGAAGACTTAGAACAACAAGGCGTGATCTTTTGTGACATGGATACGGCGTTAAGGGAACACCCGGAGATAGTCAAAGCTTATTTCGGGCGAGTGATACCCCCAAATGACAACAAATTTTCAGCTTTAAATTCAGCAGTGTGGAGCGGAGGCTCGTTTATATATGTCCCACCAGACGTGAAAGTGGAAATGCCGTTACAAGCCTATTTCCGTATCAACGCAGAGAACATGGGCCAATTTGAAAGAACACTCATTATTGCTGATGAGGGCTCTGAAGTTCATTACATTGAAGGTTGTTCTGCTCCGGTTTACAGCACAGACTCACTACATTCTGCAGTGGTTGAAATCGTAGTTAAAGAATCAGCTCGCGTCACCTACACAACAATCCAAAATTGGTCATCTAATGTCTACAACTTGGTGACGAAACGTGCTCGGGTTGAAGCAGAAGGCCATATGGAATGGATTGATGGGAATATAGGTTCTCGCTTGACCATGAAGTATCCGGCGGTAGTAATGGCCGGACCTAAAGCTTCAGGAGAGGTTCTTTCTGTCGCTTACGCAGGCGCAGGCCAACATCAAGATGCGGGTGCGAAAATGACACACGCTGCGCCAGAGACCACATCAAAAATAGTTTCTAAATCAATCTCAAAAGACGGAGGACGCTCAAGTTATCGCGGGCTTGTTCGAGTCGAAGAAGATGCTTATGGATGCAAGAGTCATGTGCAATGCGATGCTCTGATACTTGACGATGACAGCATCTCAGATACCTACCCGTATATGGAAGTTGGTTCTTCAGACGCTGTAATTGGACATGAAGCAACGGTCTCAAAAGTAGCGGATGATCAACTCTTTTATTTAATGAGTAGAGGGTTGACTGAAGAACAGTCAATGTCTTTAGTGGTCAATGGCTTCATAGAGCCAGTGACGAAGACTTTACCCATGGAATACGCTGTTGAATGGAGTCGACTAATTGAACTTCAAATGGAAGGTTCAGTCGGTTAGTCGCTCTAAACGCCGGTAGTTGCTAAGGTTCTAAAGCCATGCCGATGCGTCAAGAATGTAAGCAATTTGAGAGTCGCACCTATCCCAATGGGGATACTGTGCGCAAGTGCAACCTTGATTTAGCTCCAGAAGCCCCGTGGCGTTGTCCTGAGAACTGCTCTTCTTACGAAAGAAGAACAGTTGATGTCAACTGGAGTCACGGAACACTGATCACCCCGGCTACACCCGAAGAACCAGCCGGTTTAGGTGAGGATGACAGCATCGCACACTTACTTGAATCAGTAGAAGGAATTGTTAATGCCGCTGCGCCTCAAATGCAAGCAGAGGTAGAGGCTGAACGAAAGAAAAAAAAGAGATCACCTCGTAATATGCTCAAACGAAAGAAACAAAGGAAAAAGAAAAAGTGAAAAATCTTCAGAACCTCTTTTCGCTAGTTATCGTTTGAGATCTATATGACGAATCTTAAATTAAGTGTGCCAAGCAATGATTTGATGGTTGGACTCGTAGGGGAGCGCGATGGGCTTCTCCGACAAATAGAAGCAGCTTTTCCTCAAGCAATGATTTCGGTACGTGGTAATGAGGTCACGGTAAATGGGCAAGAGGTAGATGTCGTTGGTCGTTTATTCAATGAACTCGTTCACCTTCTTGAGAATGGGCATGAACTCAATTCGCGTGTCTTGGACCGAACAATAGACATGATCAAAGCAGACGAGCAACCTTCTGAAGTTCTCACTACGGAAATACTTCGAACTGCTCGCGGAAAGTCTGTTCGGCCAAGATCATCAGGACAGATGAGATATTTTGAAGCGGTTCGAGATGGAGTCATAACTTTCGCAGTGGGTCCTGCTGGCACTGGAAAAAGTTGGCTTGCTGTAGCAATGGCAGTGAGGGCTCTCAAAAACGAACAAGTTGATCGGATAATCCTTACCCGCCCTCTGGTTGAAGCAGGAGAAAGAGTCGGATTTTTACCCGGAGATCTGATGGCAAAAGTTGACCCATATTTGAAACCCCTATATGACGCTTTGTTTGAAATGCTTGATCACGAAACGGCAACACGTCTTCTGGAACGAGGGCAGATTGAAGTAGCTCCTTTAGCGTTCATGCGAGGCCGTACATTAAGCAACGCATTCGTGATACTTGACGAAGCGCAGAACACGTCGCCTGAACAAATGAAAATGTTTCTTACGCGCATCGGATTTGGATCACGTGTTGTGGTGACTGGAGATGCAACTCAAGTGGATGTACCTGGTGGCCGTAGCGGATTGGACGGACTTGAAGAAACGCTTTCTGGAATAAAAGATCTTTCTTTTGTAAATCTGTCAAGTCGAGACGTAGTCAGACACCGCATCGTCCAAGACATAGTTGATGCGTATGACCGGCGGATGCAGAGACGTAAAAAAAATGACTAAAAGCAGCAGCACTCTTAATGTGGTGTTTGTTGACGAACAAAAAGAACCTTCAGCTGAACTTACGCCCAAAAATAAAGAAATCGTAGGTCTCGCAATCGCTGTTTTAGAAGAAGAAGGTTTAGGTGATCGTCTCATAGAAGTAAACATTCATTTTCTAGACGAAGAACCTATGGCAGATTTAAATGCTCAACACATGAATAAAACAGGGCCTACGGACGTTTTAGCGTTCCCTCTTGATGATCCTAAGAAATCAGATGACCAAGACGAATTTCTTTTACTCGGAGATGTCGTTATCTGCCCGAAAGTAGCGGACCGACAGGCAACCAATCACTCCTATGAAGCTGAACTTTCTTTACTGCTAATTCATGGAATTTTGCATCTCCTGGGATACGACCATGCGGAAGAAGACGAAAAGCTGATAATGGAAAAACGGCAGCAAAAAATTCTCCAAGATCATGGACTTGATAAAAAATGACAGAACAAGTTAAAGATTTTCGGTCAGGTTTCATCACGCTGATTGGTCGACCAAATGTAGGTAAATCAACGTTGTTGAATCAGATACTGGGAACGAAAGTAACAATTGTCTCTGACAAACCACAAACTACGAGAACGGAAATCCGCGGAGTGTTAAACCGGGATAACACTCAGGCAGTATTTTGTGACACCCCTGGGATACATAAACCACACACACTCCTGGGAGAGAGACTTAACGCCACCGCTCGAGGGTCGTTACCGGATATGGATGTTGTTCTTTTTTTGGTAGATGCAGATGGGGGTATTGGGAAAGGTGACCGTCTGATAGCCGAAACATTACCTAAAGCCCGAACAGTTTTAGTGCTGAACAAAATTGACAAAGCAGGTCAAGACCGAATCCTTACGCAACTTTCGGAAGCAGCTGGATTTGATTTTGAACAATATTTTCCGATCTCAGCTAAGACAGGCCAAGGAGTAGAAGAATTAGTCAACTACATATTGGAACAATTGCCTGAGGGGCCACAATATTATCCAGACGAAATGATCACAGATAACCCTGAAGCTTTTTGGGTTGCTGAACTCGTGCGAGAACAACTTTTGGCCATAGTAAAAGAAGAACTTCCGCATTCAATTGCTACACGAGTGACAGAGTGGGAGTGGCCGCGGATTCGGTGCGAAATTCTTGTGGAACGTGAATCGCAAAAAGGGATAGTTATCGGGAAAAAGGGTTTAGTTCTCAAAGAAGTTGGAACCAAGGCTCGCCAGCATCTACCTGAAGAAGTATTTCTTGAACTTTTTGTCAGAGTAGATAAGAACTGGCAGAGACAACCTCGGTCATTAAATCGTTTGGGTTACTAGGTGCGAGTTTCAATACGTTCAAGATAAGAGAGAACAGATTCTTGATCTACGGTGCGGGTCATGGGAGGTAAGGCTTCAATCAGTTGCCCTCGGTAACTTCGATTCTTAGCCAATCTAGAATCCAGAACTGCAGCAACCCCGAAATCGGATGTAGACCGAATCAACCTTCCCACTCCTTGAGATAGTTCAGTTGCAGCTATCGGGAGATCTATTTCGTTAAAAGATTTATCTCCCACCTTTTCTCTACGTGCACTAAGCAAGGGATCAACAGGGCTCGGGAAAGGTATCCGATCGATAATTACTAAAGAACATGAAGGTCCAGGGACGTCTATTCCATGCCATAGCCCTTTTGTTCCGAAAAGACAGGACTCTTCTTCTCGAGCGAAAGCGGCTATCAAAGCTGGTTTAGGAAGATCATCTTGATGAAGAACCGTCCAAGGTAGTCGTGGGCGAAGATATGTAGTTGCTTCGTCAAGAGCGCGACGACTAGTGAATAAGACTAAAGACCGCCCTCCAGCTGCGATAATTAGACGCTCAATCTCATCGTGAAGAGCATCACGGTAGTTTTCCGCACGTGGGTCTGGGAGATGAGAAGCACAGTAGAGAAGCGCTTGATTTTCAAAGTCAAAAGGGCTGCCAACATCTTCATAATTAAAGTCTTCTTCTTCAAGACCCAATCTGATAGCAAGATTCGCCGGAACGGTAGCGCTTGTTAAAACTACAGTCCTTATTGGCCACAAATTCTCGTTGAGAATGTGATCTACAGAAATAAGAGCAACTTTTAAGCAAGGGCGACCATAGAGAGGCTCAACCCATGCCACGAATTCATCTTCAAGCCATCTGGCTACTCGCACATTTTCTAAAAGTGACTCGATCAACTGGACGACTCTTGTTACTCTTGCTCCAAGATCCAGAGTTTCGGCATCTGGCAGATCTCTTAACACCGACGCTAAAGACACCAAACGAGTTTCCGCTAAATCAAGAGCGTCGGAAAGAACTGCGTCTTCAGGCGGTATAACACGCTTGTTTAAATGCTGAGACAAAGCCTCGTCAAATATTTCACTTAATTCACCAACATTTTGCAACTCTGGACATGATGAAAGAACAGAACTTGCTTCTCGAAGAAGAGAACGAAATTTTCCTTGATGGATCTCAAAACCTAATGACGAAGAAAGAATCTCTTCAACTTTGTGTGCTTCATCAAGAACAACAACCTCGTGTTCGGGGAGAAAAGAATTCTCTGAGGAAATATCTAAGGCGTAAAGATGCAAATTAGTTACGACTATGTCGGCTGCAGCTGCAGAATCTCTAGCAGTTTCCGCAAAACAGCTTCCGCCACTCGGGCATTTGTTTCTCCCCGGACATTCATTAGAAGTCACACTAACTTTTTCCCAAGTGGCGTTACTTGGTTCAAAAGAAAGTTCTGACCGGTCACCGGTCACCGTGTCGTTCGCCCATTCAATTATTGAATTTATGTGTTCCTCGTTCACTCCCATACTGGGTTCATCAAAGGATTGCTGTTGATCTGATAATTCATATTCCAAGAGTCGTTGACGGCACACATAGTTTGAACGCCCTTTTAGAACAGAAAATGAAAAAGGTGTATCCAGATGTAGTTGAAGAAAAGGAAGATCTTTCTGGGCTAATTGATCCTGGAGAGCTTTTGTAGCGGTTGCAACAATCGTTGATTTTCCAGAAAGGATACAAGGCAACAAATAAGCTAAGGATTTACCTGTTCCAGTTCCTGCTCGTACGACGAGATGGCTTTCCTCAGCGATTGATGCAGCAACCATGCGAGTCATTGCTTCTTGGCCTGGACGTCTTTCTCCACCATTAGGCAAGTTGCTACATACTTCTTCAAGAGCGATATGTGAAACATTCTGCAAAGCCATGACTAGAGAGTAGATGGTTAACTTCAATTCTTGGTGCTTAAGGTGCGGCTCATTGGTAAAAGAGAAGGTAAGTTTCATATGTGAAGATTTCTGACTTAGATCCCTCAAGGGTTCCAACCCATATCGCAGCAGTGATGGATGGAAATGGGCGCTGGGCGGAAAAACGTAAATTGCCCCGCACTGAAGGCCATACCGCCGGAGAACAATCCCTAATGGATGTTCTCGAAGGAGCAGATGATCTCGGAGTCAAATGGTTCACCGTGTTTGCCTTTTCAACAGAAAACTGGGCAAGACCTTCAGAAGAAGTGCAGTTTCTTCTCAACTTCAACGAAAAAATTCTTTTAGAAAGACAAGACGAATTGCACGAGCGAAATGTACGCATACGATTTATCGGCCGCAGAAATCGTCAAGTCCCGAAACGATTAATACGTCGCATGGAAGAAGCAGAAAACCTGACAAAGAAAAATACTGGACTTACTTTCACTATTGCATTCAATTATGGAGGACGAGCTGAAATCGTTGATGCTGTAAAACAAATTGTTGATGCAGGAATGTCTTCCACACGTATAACGGAAAAAACCATAAATCGTTATCTTTACGATTCGACTATTCCGGACCCAGATCTCGTGATACGCACTTCGGGGGAGTACCGGGTGTCAAATTTCCTTCTATGGGAAATCGCTTACAGTGAACTTGTATTTTCAGAAGTGCTTTGGCCTGATTTTCGACGTGAAAATCTTTTTACGGCGATCAAAGAGTATCAAGATCGGGATCGTCGCTATGGCGGAGTATCTGAAACCTAATTATGAGCCAATACAACGACAAAGGGGTAGTGCTTCGTGGATGGCGATTAGGAGAATCAGACCGGATAGTGGTTTTACTCACCGCAGAACATGGAAAAGTCAGAGCAGTAGTTAAGGGTGTTCGAAAAACAAAAAGCAAGTTTGGTGGAAGACTCGAGTTGACGAGTCATGTGGCCTTCCAAATGTTTGAAGGAAGAGGCGAACTCGGAATAGTCACTCAAGCAGAAACACTTGATCGATTCGCAAATCTACGCACGGACCCGAACTTGTTCGCTAATGCTTCTGCGATGCTCGAAGTAGTGGATCATTTCGCTTTAGATCAGGTGAGCGACACAAGAAGGTATGAAATGCTGGTTGGCGCACTAAAGACTTTGGATAGCGATCCAGCTCCATTGGTTGTGCCAGCTTTTTTCTTAAAACTTCTCACTCACGAAGGGTTAGAACCCCAGCTAGACAGATGCACACGTTGCGACTCAAATGGGCCACTCGTATCCATTGATTATCACGAAGGGGGAGTGCTTTGTGAAAAATGCCGTCGAGGTCGAGCTGTCTCAGAAGGATCTGTAGCAGTTATGCGTTCAATCCTCGGAGGCGGACTCAGTATGGCATTAGCAGTCAAAGATGAACAAGTGTGTGCAGAAGTTGAATCTATCGCCCACGAAGCAATCGAATTTCACCTAGAGCGCCGTTTACGAAGTCGCAAAGTAATAGATCAGACATAACTTATCTATTTAGCCTAAACGCAATGTTTCAAGCGGCTCTAGGCGAGCTGCTTTCCAAGCTGGGTACAAGCCGGCGATCACTGAGACAATTAAAGCCATGCCTCCCGCAACTAAGAAAAGAGGAATGTTTAGTGTCGCGATCCATCCAAGAATTGAAGACACGAGATAAATAACGCACACCCCGGTTACGACTCCTGCGATTCCTCCTAGAACACCCACAAACAGAGCTTCAAGGACGAACTGTAAAGCTATTGTCATTTTTGTATGACCAAGAGCGCGACGAATACCGATTTCTCCGGAGCGCTGAATGACAGAAATAGACATAACATTCGCTATTCCAACTCCACCAACAAGTAGTGCTAAACCACCCATTAAGAAAAGAATATTCCTGAGAGTGGTATCCACAGCTCCTTGCGCTTCAAGTAAATCAGAAGGAACAGCGACAGTAACTGCTTCGTCACCTCCGAGGTTAATGGCCATAGGTAAAGCTTCTGCTGTTGAATCAACGTTCCCGTCAGTTGCTCTCACATAAAGCGTGGTTGGTTTTTGCTCAACATCAAAGTCTTCCTCAGCAGCAGATTTAGGGATTATCACCGCGGTGTCGAGCTTTGGTACGAGATCAACGTTTTCTAGAACACCAACTATCCCGTAGGTTTCACCATCTACGTCTATAGTTCGCACCTCACCAGGAAGATATTGATAGTCGTTAGCGAGATCTTGGCCGATCACTGCAGAGCGAAAGATATTATCTTCGTCGGCCCCATTAATAAATCGCCCGTGAAGCATTTTGGCGTCTAAGACGTCAAGAAGGTTTTGATCGCTAGTTAATACTGGAATCGGAATCGTTCGAAAAAAATCTTTCCCACCTTGAGAGGGGAGAACAGTGAGGCTGCCTATTTCGGTAATTCCAGCTGCTCGATCAACTGTGGATACATTCATAGTTCTTTCAACAGCTTCTTCAGGGAGGGTAGGTGCTTGACCTGCAGAGAAAGATCCGTCTGCAGAAGCGACAATCAAGTTCGTGCCAAGTCTTTCTAGAGTCTGACGAACATCGCCTTTAGCGGATTCGTTTAACCCAACGGCAGCGACAATACCTGCTGCACCCAACACTGGGCCGAGCATGATGAGTAAAGTACGGACTTTTCTTGCCGTTAGGCCGCTAATAGCGACATTGAGTATCTCGCGAAACCAGTTCATATCTACTCGAGTTTGGAACCGTTGCCGGATTCCCAAAAAGTATCTTGTAATGATTGTTTGCGTTCGCCGCGTAGATCATCTGCAATAATTTTTCCATCTCGCATAGAAACAACTCGGTCCATCTGTTCAGCTATTTCAAGATCGTGGGTTACGAGAACAACTGCACGATTCTGATCTTGAAGATTTTTGAAAATATCCATTACCATTTTTGCGTTTTTCGTGTCAAGAGCACCTGTTGGTTCGTCAGCCAAAATCATGAGTGGGTCGGTAACTATTGCTCGCGCCAGAGCAACTCGTTGTTGTTCTCCTCCAGACATTTGAACTGGTCGGTGATCGTGGCGTTCGGCTAAACCAACGGTGTCAAGGGCCTGTAATGCGCGTTGATTTATTTCACTTTTGGTTAAATCACGATAGAGAAGAGCGGTTGCTACGTTCCCTAAGGCTGTTAGATGAGGAATTAGGTGAAATTGTTGGAAAACAAATCCGATAGAGTCGCCCCGCAACTTAGAACGTGCACCATCGTCTAACTCTGTGACTTCCGTGCCAGAAACTTTTATTGACCCGCGGGAAGGTAAATCGAGACAACCAAGAAGTCCCAGTAATGTTGATTTTCCTGATCCAGAAGGACCGATTATTGCCATGAAGTCGCCGGAGTGGATATCTAAAGAAACTCCATCTAAAGCATGAACAGCTACTGGTTCTTCACCGTAAATTCGGTAGACGTTGTTTAAACAGAAGAGTTGCGTCTGACGAGAATTTACCGGGTTGGGATCCTTTAACCCAGTTGAGTTCATTATGTTTCCACCAGTACCAGCTCATTGCCAGTAAGGCCTTCAGTGATCTCTACGAACGCTCCTTCAGAGAGTCCAACTTCTACTCTCACTTGAGTTGTTGTTCCATCACTCAATACAACTCTGACAACGTCGTTTCCTTGTCCATCTTGAAGAACTGCAGCAACTGGAACAGTTATTACATCAATCTTTTCTTCACGTGTAACATCAACGTTCACGTTTGCGCCGTCAACTGCATCAAGACTCTCGGAGGTTTCTATTACGCCTTCGTATCGTTCAGACCCGTCAGCGCTCACTGTTGCAGTTTCGTCTAGTTCTATGATGACTCCCGGAACGGCGTCTTGGTCGCTTGCTTGTAGTTCAACTTCTACTTCCATTCCAACCTCAAGATTTCCTCTATCTGTTGGGTTCAAAGTTAAGGTAATCGTGAAGTCGGGTTCTGTTAATGTGAGAACTTGCTGGCCAAGAAGAATGAATTCTCCATCATCAACTGAAACCGTTCCGATTCGTGCTGGCCAAGAAGCCACGACCATATCTCCAGGAAGAAAAATTACGTCATCGTCTATAGTTTCAATCTGAACGGTAACTTCGCTCTCTCCGGCAAGCATTACTACTGTGCCAGGGAGTTCTTTATAGTCTGAACCGGGAGAAGCGCTTCCGCGTAGCTGATAGTTAATTGAGGTATCTTCAACTACTGGTTGGTCTGCTTTTATTGTGAACTGAGCGTTCCCTCCTTCTCCAACGTTCCCGCCGCCCTCGATTGTTAACTCCGGCATATCATTTGATTCAATTGTTCCTAAAGTAGATTCTTGAGCCCCAATGACATAATCTTCATCGGGATTTGAGGTGATAGTCACCCAAAGAGTCTCATCTTGCTCTACCCATTTATCGTCCCGAGTTTGAAATGTGACGGTCACTGTTTCCGCATTGGCTGGGAGGTCAACTTCAAGATCTTCGGCAAAATAGTCGGAACCGCTTGTTGCGGTGCCCCAGACAGAAAAAGTGATTGTGGTTTCCTCATTTCGTACGAGATCCGTTTCAAATTCAAAAGTGAGATTCCCTCCTTCGGAGGTTGAAACAGTGGTAGCTCTTACTTCAATGGTCTGTACATCTCCTGCAGGGCTAGTGATTTCAAGGGTTGCCTCATTGAGCGGACCAGGTATGTAGGCGTCGTCTTCGTTGATAACAAAACCATTTCCGACTTCAATGGTTAACTCTTCGACGTTTTCTATTACTTCATCAGTCAATGTTGTGACATCAAGTGTGTAACTTGTTGCACCTTGCGGAAAAATAAAACTTCCATCTAAAGGATCGTCCTCATAGTCGTCATCAGCGGTAGCGGATCCTGTGACGATGTACTCAACAACGGTGTCAGCGGGCATAGCGATATCCGAAGTAAAGGTAAAGGTTGCAGTTGCTCCTTCAGTAACCGAAGATGGATTTACTGTCACTTCAACCTCTGGCCTATCTGATTGAATGACTGGACCGTTGTTTTGGAAAACTAAGCTTTCTGCTCCTAAGAATTGATTACGAATCTCTCTTTTAACGTAAAGACTTCCCCCTCCAAGTGACCCTGTGCTTTCGGAGACCAATTCTTGATTAGGGACACTTGGTTGAAGTTCAATAGCTACTGTGTTTTTCGCTCCGATGGTGTATCCGGCAGAGTTAGAGCTAAGTGAAACAATGATGTTCTCGTTCGGCTCCGGACTAGCGCCTCCATACCCACGATCAATTTGCCACTCCCGAAGCCCGGCACGAGTTGACTCGGTGTAGAGCTGATCAACAACCCCAACGTCATACCCTTCGGAGGAAAGAATTGTTTCAAGTTGGAGTACATCTGGCCCATCGGACCCAACATCTAATCGACGAAAAAACGAGAATTCACCATCAACTGCAACAGCAGCGCGACCATCAATGGCATAAAGAACGTCACCGGCGTTTATTGTGTCGCCATCATCAACAAGGACAGAACTTACTTGTCCGTCAACTCCTGAAGTAATTCGCTGAAGCTGATCTCTGCGGATCTCGCCGCGCACAGTTATGTCGTCAGAAAGTGTTCTCAATTCAACCGGAGCAACAACAAAAGTTGGTCCATCGTTTACGCTCGAAGAAGAGTCACTGTCGCCGCCAACACCTGGCCAGACGAATAAACCTACAAGAACAACTGCAACTACTCCGATAGAACTCAACGTCCATATCTGCTTTTTATTCATAGGGATAACTACTCTTCCTCTGTTACGTAATTCTCTGTTGTATAAATCTGAGCTTCGTTACGGCATGAGCCAATATCTTCAGGGTCAAGATTGTCTGTGCCTTCAGGCGGGGTAAGTCCGGTTCCATTTTGACCAAATTCAAGTAGCCCGCGCTCGTTGGGGACAGGTTCTTCAACCTCCCAACCGAGGCGCTCCATGCATTCTTGGAAAACCGGTAGACCAAAGTTGATTTCAGCGATTTGTTCAGTAGTTAAATTAGCTTGAGCATCCGAATAAGACTGAAACGATTCAAGAATGTTGCTTTCAGTTGCACATTTTTGAAGTGCTTCAATGTAACCCGGTTCTATATCGGCAGGGTCAAGGATTTCACCGTCTGGACCAGGTTGACCAGGAACACCAACGAATTCAAATCCTTCTTCCTCAATGCATGTGGTGAAAACAGATAGAGCGTTCAAGATTCCTTCTAGTGGATCTTCTTCTGCGGTGGCGACGTCTATTTCTTCTTCTTCAACTTCTTCTTCTATTTCTGTGACGAGATCTTCAACTTCGACTTCTTCAACAGAAAGAACACCTACTTCTTCCGCAATTTCTTCAATGGTCTCGCTCGTGTTGTCTCTTTGGGCTTGGGCGGCTTCAATTATGTCTTGGCTCACTACTTGCTGTCCGCCC
>Ga0207993_1000021_pt1 | contig 70434 bp, 59 predicted proteins | sample ETN01SmetaG_2_FD_185791 | JGI IMG/M metagenome (GOLD analysis project Ga0207993, IMG submission 185791) | Marine microbial and viral communities from oxygen minimum zone, Eastern Pacific Ocean - ETNP2014F12-01SV265 (SPAdes) (version 2) | ecosystem: Environmental > Aquatic > Marine > Oceanic ...
ATGAGTAGTTGTTCTCGTAGTTATTGATGACCTCCCCTCCATCGACGTTTGTCGTGTTGGAGTACTCGTTCGTGGTCTCGTAGTTGTTCACAGTCGTGTTGTTGTGGTAGTGGATCTCCTGGTGCACCGTCACGGAGGTGTTGTTCATGAAGTCCTGGATGTTGTCATCGAACAGCTCCTGCAGTGTCGCGTCGTCTATCTCTGCGACCCCGTCGGAGCCCGTGCATCCCGCCAGCGCAGCGGACATCATCGCAATCGTCATCAGTATGGCCTTGGTCTTCATTGGATACCAGAGAAAATGGGCCCATGATAAACAATTTCCCGGAACCGACAAATCACAGCGACGCTTCCAAAGACCTCGATGGAGTACGGGATTGAGGACTGGGAGGGCCTCAGTGACGCGTTCAGGGACATGTTCGACGGCCTTGGGAAGGTCGAGGCGGACGAGTCGAAGCTCGAGTTCACATCGTTCCCCTCCGACGTCGCCACAGGGATCTCCCTGTCGCGAGACGGGTCCATGCTAGCCAACATGCCCCTCCATGGGATAGACTCGAGGTTCGTCAGGGCCCAGATCGACGACAGGAGGGAGTCGATCCGGCTGTTCGGGCCCGACATGGACTACACGTACAGGGTCCCCCCTGCGATACTCAGGAGGAGGGGGAAGCTCAGAGGACTGAGTAGGCTATTGCGCCTGCGATGACGAACATCACGCCCGCTATCCCCCTGTCGATGGCCCTCCAGGCCTCGGGGCTCTCGAGCATCGTGGAGAGGCGCCTTGCGCCGTACCCCAGGGCGAAGAAGAACAGGAACGACGCGAGCATGGCCCCGACAGCGAAGTACACCCGCTCGTCGGAGGCGTACCTGCTGGATGCGCTACCGATCAGCATCACCGTGTCAAGGTAGACGTGCGGGTTGAGGAACGTGAACGCCATTGCCGTGCCGAGCGTGGGTATCAGCGCACCCCCCTCCTCCTCGCCGATCCTCATTCCGACGGGGTCCATGGATGACCTGACCCTCATCACGCCGTAACCCGCGATGAAGAGCGCTGCTGCCATGGAGATCCAGAACTCAGCACCCTCCACTCCCGACAGGTACGCGCCCAGCCCAAGGACTCCCGCTGTGATGAGCAGCGCATCAGCGAGGGAGCACACCAGGCACACCGCGAATACATGGGAGCCGAGCAGCCCCTGCCTCAGGACGAAAATGTTCTGCGGCCCTATCGCCAGTATCAGGCCCATGCTCAGGGCGAAGCCCTCGATGCCCGCCGACCACATCTGAATCCCCAGAGGGCGGCTTGTCCTTGAACCGGTCGGCGCATCCGTCACCTTGATTGGCCGAGCACGGGAGGGGGGTGCATGGCCGAGAGGGACGCTACCGAGCTGTTCTCCGAGTGGGCCCTTCGTGACAGGGACCTCGGGATGGAGAGCGGGCATGCGGCATCCGTGGGCGAGATGCTCTCGATGGCCCTCCCGAAGATGGAGAGGGGCTTCTCCGCCGTCGACGTGGGTTGCGGGAACGGGTGGGTCTGCAGGGCGCTAGAGGAGAACGAGAACTGCGAAGCGGCAGTCGGGGTCGATGGGTCAGAGGAGATGATCAGGAAGGCTAGGGAGAGGGGCGATGGGGAGTTCCACCACGTAAGGCTCCCAGGGTGGTCGCCCCCCAGGAGGTTCGACCTCGTCCACTCGATGGAGTTCCTCTACTACCTCAAGGACCCCCTCGCGATGCTAGCCGAGATCCAAGAGCACTGGATGGAGCCCGGAGGGGTCCTAGTCGCCGGTGTCGACCACTACCTCGAGAACGAGGACAGCCTCGACTGGCCCGTGGGGCTCAGCGTGCACATGACAACATTGAGCGAGGAGGAGTGGAGGCAGGGCATGATCGATGCCGGATTCGTTGATGTAGAAACCAGGAGGGTCGGGCTCAAGGAGGGCTTCGTCGGCACTCTCGCTATGTTCGGAAGAAAGCCGGCTACTCGCTGATCGCCCTCTGAGATCGCGACTCACGAGCCCTCCACCGCAAGAACATGTAGGAAGGGGCCGACCATCCAAGAACCGCTACCAGCCAAGCAATCAATGAGCCAACTGCCATCCCATGGGAGTCCAGCGAGTACATCGCAACAAGGGCGTATACTCCGACCGAGCCTCCCCCGAGAAGCATTGGCGCCGCTGCCCCCCTGGGGACAGACGGGCCCTGGGAGATCCACAGAGAAACCATCGAGGTCAGGAATATCGCCGGGAATACCGATGCCAAGCCAGCTAGAAGGGGGTAGCCCAGCCCAGCCACCCAGACAGAGGCCCCTATGGCTGTTGCCGCCATCAACCCCCTGGCCAGCAGTACTGGCTTACTCACCTCACGACTCCCCTTGGGGGATTCGCCGGGACTCCATCCCAGTATCATGCCGAAGGTAGCGGTCAGGACGATGCCAATCATGCCAATGGTCCTCGGACCAGCTCCAGAATCGGACAATTCGCCAATGCAGAGAATCGTGGCCATTCCGAACAACGCCCAAGCCAGCAGCGCCGTGACGGTGGTGATGGCAAGGGATCTCTCGCTCGACATCGATGCAGTGACTTGAGGCAGGTATATCCAGACTGAAAGGAAGATGGCATTGATCAGCATTCCCGCAGGCACCACGGATAGGCTATCCAGAAGCTCCGAGTCCCCCTGGGCCGCGGCCATTCCAGCCACTGCTGGAACTATTGTCGTGGGGATGGTGCCCAGTGCCCCCCCGACTACGCCCCCATATCTCTCGATCAGGACCGTGACGACGATTGCGACAAGTCCCGCGGCGATTGCCGCTGGCAGTATTTCCCCCAGCACGGGCTCACGGGAGGTTGGAGGCACATGATAGTGGCGACACTACTCGATGTGATGGCCGACATGCCCGGAGGTGTCTTCCCAGCACTCGTCCTCGACATCGTATACCGCCCCGCCCTCCTTCAGGCATGGGTGGTGATTAGTGAAAACGTCCCCGTTGGTGAGCCATGGCCTCACGATCCACGCATGCGCCATCCAGTACTCCTCCAGAATGACGTTCTCCCCATTCCTGTCAGAGCATTGCGATTCCGTCAGGTCCTCTCCCTGCACCAGCATCTCCTGGATCTGGAAACAGAGGGACTCATGCCTGTGCCACCAGTCGTTATCTCCAGTGAATCCCTCAGGAGGTTCATCCACAGGGGCCTTAACCAGCCACGCGAAGCCAACTAGCTCGGAATCATCCTCCTCTCCTGCGAACATCAGGAACTCCGGTTTGGAGTAGTCGAACACGCTGTCGATGTCAGTGCCCGGGAACTCCGGCTCCGACGGGTCGAAGTATTCGCTATCCATCTCGAAATCACCCAGCATTGCGTGATGCGTACCCATTCCCTCTGTGTACCCCACCATCATGTGGTAGCCAGCTGACTCGGCCTCCCCTAGTGTACCCCACTGCGAAGTCCATTCGAGGGCTGCTTGGAACTCTGCAGTTAGGGTTTCGCAATCCTCGCTCGAAAGCTCTCCCTTTGTCATCTGCTCATATGCCGGATCCACATGATGACCGCCTATGCCTGTGGAGTTGCACCACCATGGCATGGTGTCTGGGATGTAACCGCTCAGCGGGCAGTCCAGCTCTCCATCCCCATCTAGGTCCCCGCAAATTCCTGCATCCTCGTAATCGATTAGGTCTGACTCATCATCGATGAATCTCCTCTCAGTCTCATCCTCGGAAATGCAACCGCTCATCGCACTCGAGAAGAAGAGTAGTGCCATCGCAACCGAATGAAGCCTCACATTCTCGAGAATCTGATATAGCAATTAAATCGCTCGCTAAGGTGCTCGCTCCATCCGTTCTATTGATGTGCCTTCCCTGCTCCCTAGGGGCCATGGAGGGCTGGCCGGAACCCGGTACTCCCGTCAAGCTGGTGGTCAGGACGTGGGCGGGCCTCGATGAGCATGTTGGGATCGCCCTCCCATCTGCGGGTAATGACCTAGTCACCATCAAGCTCGTCAATGGGTACAATCTTTCATTCCCCCTGTCTTATGTCGAGGAATTTCAGGTCATGGGCGAAATTCCTGAAGTCGAGGAGGAGCAGCCTGAGCCATTAGTCCAAGACGAGTCTCTCCCCCTGGTGCATCTGATTCACACAGGGGGCACTATCGCGAGTAAGGTGGACTACTCCACAGGGGCAGTTACGGCTAGATTTGAACCGAGTGAGCTTCTGCAAGCTGTTCCTGAGCTCAGATCAATAGCCAGGATCAGGGCTGTCAAGTTGGGGAACATGTGGTCCGATGACATTAGGCCTCGACACTGGAATCGGATGCTCAAGGCCACGGAGGAGGCATTCGCAGAGGGGGCCGTAGGCGTGGTGATAACCCATGGGACCGACACACTCCACCTCTCCGCTGCCGCAATGGCGTACGGATGGTCAGGAGAGGGGGGAAGGCCCCCGGGGAGGATAGTCCTGACCGGTTCCCAGAGATCTCCAGACAGGGGGTCTTCCGATGCCGCTGAGAATCTGATTTCAGCTGTCTTCTGGGCGGCCAACGGCCCCGCTCCAACGGGATACAGGGATTCCTCAGTCGTAGTGGCGCATGCCTCGTCATCCGATGGCAGGTGCGCAGTACTGCCTGGCTGCGCTTGCAGGAAGTACCACTCATCGAGGAGGGACGCGTTCAAGCCGATTAACCAGGGGCCAATCGCCCATGTCCATTTGGGCCATGACGGTCCGAGGATAGAATTGGAGGAGAGGGACCCACAAGACGCTAGGATCGAGGCAATATCTCCGACCATGTTCGATGATACTGTGAGGATAGCCCAGTTCATCTCTGACGGCCACCTGCACTCCGACATGGTAAACTCTGCAATAGGGCTTGGATATGATGCACTACTTTTCCATGGGACCGGACTAGGCCACCTGCCGATATCCGACCCCCAAGAAGACTCTCCCGAGAATACGAAGCTCAGGGTCCTCTTGGAAGATTACTGCGAGGGAGGGGGGATAGCAGCCATCGTCGCCCAGACGATTCACGGGCCAGTGCACCTGGACGTTTACAGCAAGGGAAGGGTGCAGCAATCAATAGGGATGATCGGAAACCACTCATTGTGCCCCCCGGGGTCCGCATTGGTCAAGCTTCACTTCCTCCTCTCTCGGAACAAGTCGAGAGACTACGTTTCCGAGGGATGGGGCAGTGACCTCCTAGGTGAGAATCCCCCGGTCGTACGAGACTGAGATTCAAAGCCGGGGGCCTCCTCGGGAGATTATGGCAGCTCCTGAAGAGGGATTCACATTCGAAAGAACCGGTCACGTTACTAGAAACCGCACAGTTCTTGCAGCGATGACGAACAAACAGAGTGCCAGTGATGGAACACTGTCTGAAGACGAGATAAACTGGCTACTCATGAGGGCCGAGGGAGGATTCGGCATAGTCACCACTGCAGCAACGCATGTCACTGAGGGGGGCCAAGGATGGGTTGGGGAAATGGGAGTGTGGGGGGATCACCACATCCCGGGACTCACTGTCCTAGCAGACGGTATCCGAGAAAGGGGGGCATTGAGCCTAGCACAGATATTCCATGGGGGGATGTTCGCACCAGAGGAGATCACGGGAGAAAGGCCCGTCTCGGCTAGTGAGAACCCCCTGTCCAAGGATTCCGAAGAAACTTCGAGGGAACTCTCCTCCTCAGAGATCGACGAGATAATCTCCGCATTCGGAGATGCCGCTTCCAGGTGCGCCAAGGCGGGGTTCGATGGAATAGAGCTACATGGGGCCCATGGGTACCTAATCTGTCAGTTCCTAGGTGAGAAGACCAACAGACGGACCGATGAGTGGGGAGGGGGGATCCAAGAGAGGTCCAGATTCCTGATGAGGATTATCGATGATGTCAGGATGAAGGTCCCTGAAGATTTCATCATAGGAGTCAGGATATCCCCAGAACACAAGAAGGTAGGGGTGAAGCTACATGATAGCCTAGTTCTGGGGGAGCTACTCGCTGAAGCTGATGTGGACTTCTTGCACATTTCCTGCTGGGACTGCTCTTGGGGGTCGTCCGAGTTCACCGACGATGAAAGAACTCTGACCCAGTGGTTCTCCGAGAGGCTCGGGCAAGCAGTCCCCCTCATCTCCGCCGGTGGCATTTGGTCAACTATCCAAGCAAGATCCGTGATGGGCCATGGTGCCGACATGGTAGCCGTAGCTAGATCCGCGATCGGACATGCGGATTGGGCATCACACATTTCGGATGAGATGTATGATCCACTCAAGCCCCCGTTTTCCAGTGAACATCTTAGAAAACAAGGTCTCAGTGAGACGTTTATCGAATACATGAGAAGATGGGACGGCTTTGTCGCCTAGCCGTCTTGCTGATGTACCGTCTTTCACAAGAACATGCCATGCCGGAGGCCTCGCGGAGCGATGACCTGGATGCGATGAGGCAATTGGCGCATTCTCCAGGGGACTCATCGAGCCTCAGGGAACTGAGGGCAGAGGGAAAGAAGACTGCAAGGGAAAGAATATCGAATCTTCTCGATAAAGGGTCATTCGTCGAGGTCGACTCGTTCGTTCAGCACAGAGCTGGCGATCACAACATGCACCTCCACCGTCCCATGGGGGATGGGGTGGTCGCAGGTCACGGTATGATCGATGGCCGGCGAGTCGTCTGCTTCGCCCAAGACTACGCCGTATTTTCAGGGACAATGGGTGAGATGCATGCGAGGAAGGTGGCTAAGGTCGCGGAATTCGCAGAGAAGTCGCAGCTTCCACTAATCGGTATCTGGGATGGGGACGGACAGCGGGTAGAGGAGGGAGTGACATCTCTGGGTGCGACAGGAGAGCTGTTGGATATTCTGGTCGCATGCTCGGGACGAATCCCCATGTTCTCCTTGGTGCTCGGAACCGTATCGGGAGTCAGCGCTCTAGCAGCAGGGCTGTCCGATTTCGTAATACTGGGGTCGGAGCACGGCAGGATGTTCATGAGAAGCCCATACATGATTCCCGAGATTATTGACGGATCCGTGGATGAGGACAGTCTCGGGGGGGCTGAACAGCATGCCAGCAGAAGCGGGGTCGCATGCATGATAGCAGATGACGAGCAAGACGCGTTTGACATCACTGCGGAGATACTTTCATTCCTACCAGATCACACTCTAGCAGAGCCATTGGTGACGAGTGGCCCCGATCCAGGAGATAGGTCGTGCGAGGGCTTGGAGGACTTGGTGCCCAAAGACCCAAACCGGCCATATGACATGAGGGACGTCATCAAGGAAATCGTCGATGAGAGGAGGTTTGTCGAACTTTCCGAGTACTACGCAGAGAACGTCGTCATAGGATTCGCCCGTCTTGATGGGCATTCTGTGGGAATAGTGGGTAACCAGCCTAGTGTTTTGGCTGGGTGCCTCGATATTGATGCCTCAGTGAAGGCTGCTAGATTCATCAGAACCTGCGACTGCTACAATATCCCAATCGTGACGTTCGTAGACGTCCCTGGATTCCTCCCGGGGACCGTGCAGGAGTGGGGGGGCATAATCAGACACGGCGCCAAGCTGCTCTACTCGTATGCGGAGGCCACAGTCCCAAAGCTCGCCGTAGTCACTAGGAAGGCCTACGGTGGAGCATATCTGGCCATGAGCTGCAAGCATCTAGGATCCGACTACAATGTCTCTTGGCCCGGGGGGGAGCTCGCAGTAATGGGCGCAGATGGTGCGGTGAACATCATACATCGAAAGGAGCTATCTGAAGCTGATGACGTAGACAAAGTTAGGAAGGGCCTAATCGGCGAGTACAAGTCCAAGTTCGGCGACCCATATGTGGCTGCCAAGCACGGCTGGCTCGATGACGTCATAGAGCCTTCAGAGACCAGGAAACTACTCGTCAGGGCCATAAAGCCCCTATTGAATAAGAGAGAATGGGTACCTCCGAAAAAGCATGGAAACATCCCATTATGATGGTTTTCGGGGCAATACTCAAGCCATAAGACTCCCTGTGTTAGCCATGACAAAGAAGACTCTGACAGCCATCATCTGCCTATTTTTGCTATCGGCAATGGCCCCATCTGCTGCTGCAGTAGGTCCGAGCGACTCTGCCATCTGGGGGCTTTCTTACGACTGGGGACATTTCGAAGGAGACGTCCAGAACATGACAGGCGTCGATACGGAAGCAACCAATGAGGATCTCGAAGAAGCCGCCGATTATGCTGGTTTTATCTTGGAGTCAGATCAGGTCCTGAGTGGAGCTAGCCACTTCTACATCGAATCATGGGATGACCCCGAGATCATCGAGATACAGGACATATATGGAAATACGCACCAGGTGACTAAGAGGATGACAGAGCTCACACTGAGGCACGGGCTTCTCGCAAATGCCGGGTTTACCATGGCCTGGAACGATGATTCCGAAAGCATAGACATCTGGTACAGTGCATCCCAAGAAATCACACTGGTTGTCGATGCAAGTTATACCGAGTACGTTGATTCGGAAATGATGGTTTATGGGGGCGATCTGGAGATGACGGGAGCTATCAGTGACATCGCAGACCTATCTATGAATTTCCAAGTCATAGCGGATGGAGAAGTTGAGAATCCTGAGATAGACTTGGGCTACTCAATTTCCATGGAGATACCCTCTATGGCTTCCGAGTGGAGGGTAGATGGCCCATTGGACTACTTGCACGATCTAAGCCAACAATCGGACAACGACGAGGATGAATCGTTTTACTGTGACAATGGGGAGGTTATTCCCTCCGACTGGGAGAATGATGGTTATGAGGACTGCTCAGATGGCTCTGATGAGTACGAGGTATGGGATTGCAGAGTCGATGTCAAGGCCACCTCTCTCTCCAGTCTGGATGAGGGATCCTACAATGAAGCAATCGAAGGAATATCGCTGCCAAGCTGGTGCAATACCATAGTTCCACGGAATCTATCATTGGATGGCAGTCAGCCGGACTTGCCCCCGGCTGAAGACCACTACTTGTGGTTTGACGAACAAGAAGATCAGATAGTGGCTAGAACCGCTGACCACATTTGGTATTCCAAGGCATACGATAGCAGGGAACACTACCAATCCGAATCAGACTGCATGGATGACGGGGGGGAGCAGTGGGACTCCTCCTTGGGACTATGCGGATTTCCACTAGCAGGGGAAGACCAGATAGACTCCAGTCTGATCTACTGGGAAACCCCATGGGGGGAATCCGGATGGAATCGATACCAATGGAGCGGAGATTATCTGTTCATTGGTATCCCAGAATCACCAACAAGCGGTGGCGAGTACGGAGGCGGTATTATTGAGGGCGAGTTCTCCACTCTCACCGGATATTCCTTGTCAGTAGAGATGAGTGACCTTCCGACCGAGGATTTCGGAATCAACTTAGACGCATTCAATGTCCAGCTTTTCGATTCCATTCCGGGCCAGGGTACCTTCAGTGACGACATCCAGATCTCATCAGGTTCGATATGGGACTGGGAATGCCCGCCCGTGGGAGGGACTGAGAGACTGAGTATAGATGACACAATGGTGGATGTACAGTGCGGAGTCACCCCTCCTATTTCCCCTGGGATGGCATTCATGATGGGACACTCCCTTATGCCAGCATTCGATAATGGGGTTAGTGAGCTTCTGAACGTGATACAGTCACAGGTTGAGTCATGGGTGGAGGAAGTATCTGGAGATGACGGATCAGGCGTATTCCTGTGTGATAACGGCGAGGAAATCCCAGCAGACTGGGAGAATGACGGTTACGAGGACTGCTCAGATGGCTCTGATGAGTCTGGTGGAATGGACACCTTCACATGCGACAGCGGGGAGCAAATCCCAGCAGACTGGGAGAATGACGGAGAGGAAGACTGCTCCGACGGTTCCGACGAGAATGACGGTACCGGAGAAGCGGCAAGCAGACTCGAGGGAATGATTGAGGCACTGATGGAATCAAATCTAAACAAGACCATGGAAGCCTTCGGGGAGAAGCTGGCAGAATTGGTTGAGGACAATGTCCCAACAGAGCCAGTCATGTCCCTCGAAGACTCCTGTGGTTTGCTCTTCTGGAATACGGAAGAGTCACGTGTAGTAGGAATGGCAATCATGAACGACGAGGATGGCGACGGCTCATCAGAGGTACTGCTAGGCCCGAGTATCTTCGGAGTCAGAGGCCATGACATCCAATTGAATATCGATTACAATGATGGCGATGACGCTAGGGATGTGAAAGCAGAAATCCTCGGCTTGACTGATTCGGAGGACATAGCGCCGAGGTCAAAGCATGATGTCGAGGATTTGTATGACATATTGGGTCCCGAGTTTATCCCAGACATCGATTTGACTGATACGGATTTGGATGGGGTGCCTGATGTCTTCGATCAGGATGATGACGGAGATGGGTTGTTCGATTGGGAGGATGATGATCCACTCAGGCCTTTCGGATTACCAACCGACGATGGAGATGACACAGTTCCGGGGATAGGTGCAATGGCAATTTCCGTAATCCTCTTGATTGCAGCGATCTCATCCTCTAAGAGAGAGGACTAGACTCCCAGTGGTACGATGCAGAACAAGGGAATGGTATCGCTGGCGTTTGCCGCATTCTTCCTGTTAATGGGATGGAATGGTGCATGGTTTGAGATTTCAGCACTTGGGACTTACACTGAAGGCCTGGATAGAAATCCCAGTATCTCATCCGAATACGTCATTGACAGTGACCAAGAGTCCTTTGAGATGAACATCCAAAACGCTACTCCTCTTCTGCTGTATTGGGTGGAAAGGGAAGATGTCACAGCCAACGTCGATGAACAGGGTGAAGGCCCCGAGGCAGGGGACTCTGGAGAATCACGAGGTTTCGAGTGCGTGGGGTCCTGCCTCGACCTATCCCGGAGCATCGTCCAGATGACAATGTTCGCACTGATAGCTGCTATTTTCCTTGCCACAAAAACACCCTCGACGAGAATGAAGTCCGGACTTGTAACAATGTGGTTAATCGGCATGATCGTTATCCTGACTGCGGTACCCCTGGCTATCGCCGTGGACTTTGGAATTGCCGGGGCCGATGAGAGTGACGACTCCTCATCAACAGGCGGTTTCGACAGCGCCACACAGCAAAACTCGGTGGGGGAGGATCAGTTCGCACACTATCGGGAGACTAGCGGGGCCAGTATTGGTTTCAATGGAATAACATTCCACTTCGACTCGGTGGGGTATGACCTAGGTCTTCTCGAGGAGGATGAAAGGCAATCAGTCATTGATTCACCACCTTCCGAGGGAGAACCAGGTCACGAGTCACTGATCAGGTTCCACGGAGAGATGGAGGTGGGGCCGGGAGAGATTCTCCACTGGTGGATAATGACCTTGATCCCGATTCTTCTTACTCTGACATCTCAATCGCAAATGGTAACGGAAGAGGAGTAGAAACGAGTTAGCTTGTTTTTCGCATCCCTCTAGTTCATTGTGTCACGCAGTATGGCAAGGAGCTCAGAGAGCGTCGGAATATCCGCTGACATCTCCGGTGCGAATAGCGACCTCCATGCCACAAGATGCTGAGCTGCGACCATCATAACTGCAAAATCCTCAGTGCTAGAATCCTCCGAGTAGGAGGCGGATAACTGGATTCCCGCTTTGAGATCGACACTTTTGCCCCCCCCGGGGAGGGCATCAAGATCTATCGCGATATCCGCTTCCTCGCTATCGATGACTGAGTCTGACCATGGCCCTTCTCCAAGCGCCCGTCTTCCCAATTCGGTACATATCGAACCACCTGCCTTGGACCATGCATGGGCTATGGATCGAGCCGTCGATCCACCGCCCCTAATCCTGATAGTGGATGAGACAGGGTCTATTCCGATATGTCTGCAAGCTTCCATGAAACCGTCTCCATCAGTATTGACGAATGACCACCTTCCTTCCGATCTGACTATCTGATTTATCCCTCCATGCCTGTCTCCTTCTTGGTACCCGAGATACTCAGAAAGAGCATGCTTCAGAGGAGAGGTGCATGAAATCCACAGGTCTCCCTCCATTTCAGCAGTTTCCCGGAAGAACTCGGCAACGTCGTCTGCATGGATGGAAACGGAAGAAACGCCCCTGATGCCAAGCCTTTCTCCAACAATGCTGAACAATTTAGGAGTGATGGAGTGAGAAACCGGATTCCCAGCCACTCCCCAGAAAGAGGGGGCAATTCTCCCCCCTCCTCCCTCCTCAGCATCATCCGTCATATCCAACCGTACTAGCAAGTCATTGAGAATTATTCGGTCCGTAGTCCTGATTAGACGTTAACGATGACCATAACTTTCCGGGGATAGGGGCTTCCAAATTCATTTTTCGCCTCAACATTCATGTCCTCTGAGGGTCTTCATTGACCATGAATAGGACAATCGTATTCTGTATGGCCCTAATGCTGACTGCCGTCTCTCTCTCAGGATGTACTGGCGATGATACCGAATTGAATACTGCCAACGAACGAATTGCAGAGTTGGAGTCCCAAGTCGAGAACGACCAAGAAAGAATTGCCGGATTAGAATCGGAGGCTGAGGCCGATGAGGCTAGATATCAGAAATTAATGGCCGACTTTTCGGATGATTTGGAAGAAGAATGGTATTCAGGATACCTTCAGGGATATGCGGAAGGCGCCCCAGTCAGTACTCTGGACACCATTATGGAACGTGGCTCTATGAGGTGCGGGGTTAAGTCAGATCAGTACGGGATGAATTACGTAGATTCGAATGGGGCTCGTTCTGGCCTTGACATAGAGTATTGCCGTGCTATAGCTGCAGCTATTGGCATATCCCCCGACGATGATATAGAGTACATCCCGGCATCGGGCTCGAATCGCTTCTACTCGTTGGCTGATGGCACAATCGATGTTCTGATTCGAACCACGACCTGGACTACCAGTCGTGACGCGGATCTGAACGCTGACTTCGCTGGGATAAACTTCTATGACGGTCAGGGGATCATGGTCCGCTCGGACTTCATTACTGCCGCAGACGCTAGCAACTCTGTGTACGGACTGGACGGGGCGAACATCTGCGTTGGCACTGGAACGACCACCGAGGGAAATCTGCAGGATTGGTCCTCCTATAGTGGGGTTTCATTCACTACGGTGAATGTTGGAAGCTCATGGGAAGCAGATGAGGAATTCATCAACGGTGGCTGTGACGCCATTACTGGAGATATGTCATTCCTAGTGGCCAAAAAGTGGCAAATGGAAAACGATGGCTCAATGGGAGATGTGGATATCTGGATTGGACAGGAGTTGCTGTCCAAAGAGCCCCTGGCCGCTGTCACACGCGATTACGACACCGAATGGAACGAGATAGTCAGCTGGGCATGGTATGCGATGGTGACCGCTGAGGAGATGGGCATTTCCTCGACAAACTACGGAAGCGCCGACACCTCGGATCCCTCGGTCGACAGGTTGCTCTACAGCAACCTTGGATTGGGTACTGATGCAAATCCATTGCCATCCACTTGGGTACAGAACGTTCTAGACTCAGTTGGAAACTACGGTGAGGCTTACGACAGGTCATTCTGTGATGGCTCATACGATGGTTTCGGTGGCTCTGATGCAATGACTGGATGCCTGATATCTCGTTCCGGGACATACAACGCTCTGGTTAGCGAGGGTGGACTTCAGTACGCACCTCCAATGCGATGAGGCTGACTTGACCGAAAATAACGGGTATGTGTGGCCCCTCCGGGGGGCATGGACAGCGACCTTGAGATAGCCCGAGCAGCGGAGCCGATGAAAATCGAGGAAGTTGCAAAACAGTTGGGATTGGCTAGCAGTGACCTGATTCTTCACGGCCCCCATATCGCCAAAGTCTCATGGGACGCTTTGTCATCAGGCATGACTAACAAAAAGGGAAAGCTGATTCTCGTTACTAGTGTAAATCCAACTCCATATGGGGAAGGTAAGACTGTGACCACAATCGGGCTCAATCAAGGACTGAACCATCGCGGACACAATGCCTGCTGTGTAATCAGAGAGCCCTCACTGGGGCCGGTTTTTGGAATCAAGGGGGGTGCAGCTGGAGGCGGTTTCTCACAGGTCTTGCCAATGGAGCAGATTAACCTGCACTTCACTGGAGACCTTCATGCGATAACATCTGCTCACAATCTCTGCTCAGCCATTCTGGACAATCATCTGCACAGGGGGAACGAACTCGATATTGACACCAATAGGATATTCTGGCCCAGAGTCATCGACATGAATGACAGGACCCTGAGGGAAGTAAGCATAGGCCTAGGGGGGCCAGCTACCGGTGTTACAAGGTCGGAGAGATTCGATATTACTGCCGCGAGCGAAGTAATGGCTATTCTATCGCTCTCCAAAAGCTATGCAGATCTCAGGGAGAGGCTCGGAAGGATAATTGTGGCCGAATCGAATTCTGGAAGTCCCGTTACAGCCGAGGATCTCGGAGCCGCTGGTTCCATGGCACTGCTTCTGAGAGAGGCCATGCTGCCAAACCTGGTTCAAACATTGGAGGGCAATCCTGCATTCGTCCATTGTGGGCCATTCGCCAACATCGCTCACGGCAACTCATCAATTATCGCCGACGAACTAGCTCTCTCCAGATCCGATTACGTTGTCACAGAGGCGGGATTCGGAGCAGAGATGGGAGCTGAAAAGGCCTTGCACATCAAATCCCTCGCCTCTGGCATTTCTCCTAGTTGCATCGTTCTCAATGTCACAGTCAGATCGATGAAGCTACATGGAGGCGGAGTCGCAGGGGGAGGGGGCTCGAGACCTACCAAGGAAGAAATCGAAACTGAGAATGTCGAAGCAGTGAGGTCCGGAGCTGCCTCCAACCTCAGGAGGCACGTCAAGAATCTAGCCACAACTTCCATACCAGTAGTCGTTTCAATAAACAGATTCCACACAGATACAGATGCAGAAATAGAAGCCATCAGGAGTGAGGCAACGAAGGCCGGGGCCATTGACATAGTCGTGTTTGATGGATTCTCAAAAGGCGGAGCGGGCGCTGCCGATCTAGCTGATTCAGTAGTATCCGCTTGTAAATCACACGAGGAGGGAGGGAGTCCATTCACTCCAATTGTTGATCCGGGAATGCCATCCAAGGAGGCGATACTCAGAATCGGTACCAATGTGTATGGCGCGGATAATGTCGATCTCAGCCCATCAGCCGCTTCATCCATCGAGAAGTTTGAGAAATGGGGCTTCGGAAGTCTGCCAGTCTGTATGGCCAAGACTCAGTACTCTTTCAGCCACGACAAGAAAGTCTTGGGCGCCCCTGTTGGCTTTACCTTGCAGGTTAGGGAGGCGAGGCTGAATGCGGGTGCAGGATTCATCGTCGCTGTTTGCGGATCTATGATGACTATGCCAGGGCTTCCCAGCAGGCCTGCAGCAATGGACATGGACATGGATGAAGATGGCAGACTCAAAGGAGTCTTCGGATAGGTGGGAATATGCGCAGAGTAAAGCGCCTCGATGAGGGAGTTCGTCTTCGAGTAGAGGATGAAGACGATCTCTGGGTGCTTTCCAAGATTTGTAGAAAGGGCTCCTCGGTGGGCATGCTCTCGCATAGGAGGGACTCCACCACGGGTACCAAGGAGGACGGCAGAGCAAAGAGCGCCGAGAGAAAGCCAATGTGGATAGTTCTAGATGCTCATGAGACTGCATTTCAGTCATTTACGGATAATCTGAGGGTTCATGGGGTCATCAAGGAGGCGAAGATAGATGTCGGCAGTCATCATACTCACATCGTATCCCCGGGGGACGAAGTAGAGATATCCCGTGAGGGGGGTTTGGAAAGATCGGATCTGGACCTTATCACCGAGGCAATATCATCTGGAGTCAAGGCCAAAGCCGGACTCATAGTCGTTGAGTCAGATGAGATTCTGGTATTCGAGGTCACATCAAGGGGGATAAGGGACGTCTCCCAATTCTCCATGAGAGGAGGGGGCAAGAGGGTTAACGATCCATCCTCGGTCAGAAATGCATTCTTTCAGGATGTGGCAAAGGAAGTTGGTATGGTTTTCAATGACGAGATGCCACTGGTAATATGCGGTCCTGGGATGGCAAGAGAGAAGTTCGAGAAGAGCCTCAGAGACTCTGGGTCGAAGAATACGATAACGAACGCCCCGACCTCAATAGGTGGAAGGTCCGCAGCCAACGAGGTTCTCTCAGAGGGGGCCGCAGACGCGGTCCTAGGTGAACACGTACTGGTTAAGGAAATCAGAGCTATAGAAGAGGCACTGAGGAGGGTCTCAGTAGACGGCGCAGTGACTTACGGAATATCTCTGATATCCGATGCGGCCTCACAAGGGGCAGTCGAGTCACTGATTATCGATGCCTCGATGATAAGGGAGGGGGACGATACCTCGAAAGGAAGATGGGAGAAGATATGTAAGGAAATCAAATCATCTAGGGGAGAGGTAATTCAAGCTTCAGTCGACCATGATGCTGGACAGCAACTGCTTGGCCTAGGTGGGGCTATTGCATTACTAAGGTGGAAGCTGGACCACTAATCCTATGACCGGCACTCCTCAGGTTCGCACATGAAGTCCCCTCCTCGGTTGATCTCACTCGGGGAGCCCAATGAAAGCGATCTTGCTAGCACGCTCGCTTCCATAGCCATTGCAATGGATGTACCTAGTACTATCGTGACGTCGTCCCCCGGTGAGTCATTCGAGTCATTCGACCATGGTGTCATCGATTGGAAGGAACTAATGGAAACGGCACACTGGATGGTCAACGACTCATCTTTGGTCAATCTAGGACAAAGTCCTGCAATGGCATGGTCCGCCTCGATGACATTCGCCGAGCTCGAGGGCTGCAGGAATGTTATGTTGGTTGACATGGTAGACCCCCCGGAACTGATGCCAAAGACATGGGGCTTGGTGATTGGAAAGATGAGACAGATTCACGTTCTTTTCTTCACCAATGAAGCAATTGAATTTGTGACCGCTCTTGAGCGGATGGATAAAGAGAATTTTCTCTCCGAGGTTAGGGAGAAAACAATGGTCCCGATTGTTTGTGGCATCACAGAAGAGGGGAGGGCAGCATCTGTATCACATGCCATGGGCGGCTTCGATGTCGATATCCGATCTCATCGGGATGGCCTAGTATGGCTTGCTGGTTTCCTCAAATCACTGCCATATTCAGGAACTGGAATTGGCGGCATTAGAGAAGCTGCCTCTTGGCAGTAAATCGACTCTGAGGGCACAATTCGTACTTTTATCAGAAACCCCTTTTGAAGGGGCGTCCTTTCGGTCGGTCCCGCGAGGTAACAAGCATGCCACTCAAACTAGGTCCGGCAGGCGTCCCCCTCTCCTGCAAAGGACGTACTATTGTAGAGGGCATGGATGACATCACTGCATTGGGCTTGGAGGCCATGGAGATACAAACAGTCAGACCAGTCCAGCCCAAGCACTTCGACCAGTATTGGCAGGCGGGCATCCTGTCATGGGATTCTGGCATAGAGATGAATCTCCATGGGCCATACTACGCCGAGCTTCTGGGCAATCGAAGGGAAAGGAACAGGTCATTGGCCAAGATGGAGGCGTCAATGCAGGCTGGGAAGATCATCAACGCAAGGCATCTCGTGTATCACGTCGGTCCATATGGCGAATATGACCCAGGGTCCAAGGCAAATGAGCAGGTCGCCAACATATTCTCAGGCATAGTGGACAGAGTCAGGAGTATCTGGGGGGAACAGGACGAGGACGCATACACAGCTTTCCCATGGATATCCGAGCAAGAGCCCTCTCTGGTGGGAATAGAGACATCCGGTAGGCAGGAGCTTTGGGGTACTGTAGAAGAGGTCCTAGAGGTTTGTAATCACGTGGAAGGTACCGTTCCCGTACTCAATATTGGCCACATACATGCTAGGGGTCATGGATCTATGAGAACAAGTGAGGATTACGCCGAGCTCTTTGACATGGTTAGGGAGACATATGGGGGTAGCAAGTTCTACTGCCACTTCGCTGGAATAGAACACAGGATGGGCAATGCCCTGCACTATACCCAAATCAAGAAGTCCGATTTGAAGTTCGAGCCATTTGCCGAATTCCTAGCTGAGGAGGGTGACTGGATGGATATTACCATCATTTCAGACTCCCCTCTTCTAGAGCATGATGCGATGTACATGATGCAGCACTACGACAAGGCCAGACAAAGGCTGATGGAGATTAGGGCTCGAGACGAAAGAAGAGTCAAGCTTGCTAGGGAGAGCGGACTCACTCCCGAGGAGCTAGAGCAGCTTGAGCAAGAGGCTGCTGAAGCAAGGAATAAGATGGAGGAGGATCCCAAGCCATCAGCTGCTGCGCCTAAGGCGTCTTCCAAGATGATGTCATTCGATACACCAGAAGATGATGACGATCTATTCTAGAAAAGCTTCTTTTGGACTCCATTGGAATCTCCTCTGCCCCTTCTCCTAGGTTTACTCCGACTGCCGTGAAGCTGTAACACCCTCTTGCTAATCGCCCTAGCTTCCTCTCCCCTCCTGGCCGCATAGCTCCTACTGACTCCAGACTTTCTGCTCTCAAGCTCATCGAGTATGGGGTATGGGTACGACTTCCCTATTATGCACGAAAGCTCTCTTTGGAGGGCCTCAGGCATCTTCCACGGCTCATGAATGAATTTGGTTGGTACCATGGAGAGTTCTGGGACCCATTTCCTGATATATTCGCCCTCCGGGTCTTGGTCCCTTCCTTGCTTCGTCATAGAATAGGCCCTGATGGTGTTAATCCCCGTTGTGCCAGACTGCATTCCAATTTGTGACCAGTGAATCCCGGGCTCGTAGTCAAGGAACTGCCTTGCAAGGTAGGTCCCGGTATCTTTCCAGGGTAGCCAGAGATTGTATGAAGCCGCGGACATAATCATGGCCCTCATCCTGAAATTTATCCATCCTGTCGATCTTAATTGCCGCATACAAGCATCAAGAAACGGCCATCCGGTATTGCCCATCCTCCATCTATCGAATCGATTGTTGTCCAGCTCTCTCTCCAGATTCCTGTCTATCGCCGGATTCTGGGCGACCATGTCAAGATTTGGCTCCATCTCCATTTTCTGGATGAAGTGACATCTCCATGCCAGCCTCTTCTTGAATGAGGAGAGGCTCTTGATCCAGTCCCCCGGTGCATTTACCATTGATCTGTTCTCACGTATCCATTCAATTCTGGACGATGTTTCTTGTACTGCTCTCTTCATTGACAGAGACCCAGAGGAGAAATAGGGAGAGAGTCCAGATCCATGATCTACGGATAGGGTAGGGCTGGAGATGGCCCATCTGTACTCTCTGCCCCTTTGATTGAGAAATGAGCGTAGCTTCCGAATTGCTGCAGACTCGCCCGGTTCGGGCCTCATTAACAGATCCCGGGGATGGAATCCTAACTCATCCAAGCTTGGGATAGGGCCGTTAAATGGTATGCTATTGGCGAAGAACGGAGGGTCACTAAGTGCCTCCCTCATCCTCTTGTCCCTGTGTCTCTTCCAGTCGTCCCTGCTCTTCAGTCTGCGAACTACTCCGTTGTGAGGCCACTCAAGCCATTCTATGCCTTTGTCGATGCTCCACTTTAGTACTCGCCTGTCTCTTTCGAAGGACCATGAGTTGCCGGTTTCCTCATGAGATAGCAATCTCTCTATCCCATATGACTGATTTAGTTCTTCCAAGATACTCACAGCGTCTCCAACCGCGAAGTGAAGATCTGCACCCGAGTCTCTGAGGGTGGCTGAGAGTTCAACAGCACAGTCTAACTCCCATTGGATATGGATCGGATCAGTGTCATCGAGCTCCAGTCTTCCTGGTTCTAGCATAAACAAGCAAATTACTGGACTCCCCGATAGCGAGGCGCTAACCAGGGGAGCATGGTCTCTAGCACGCAGGTCCTTCTTGAACCAGACCACGTCTACGGGCATGTACCAAGAATCAATGACCGTAGTATAAACCTCAGTTTCCAGTCATTTGTTTTGATGCAAATCTAGTTTTGAAGACTAATTTTGAATCTTGCAAGGTTTTTCTTCCTACTATCTTTCCTGTCAACAATTGGCAAGGGGTAGTCCTTTCCAATTACGCAACCAGATGATATCTGTATTGGCAAAGGAGCCAGATGGGGCTCAAAGATGTACCTTGATGGAAAGTCCTTCAGCTCTGGAACCCAATGTCTGACGAACTCCGCAAGCTCGGTCTCAACATTCAGGCTAGACTTTGAGTCAGGACATGGATTGTACACTCTGTAGTATGGCATCGAAAATGGAGCCACTCCAGCTAGCCAGAGCCAGTTGCCATTATTTATCGCCCAATCACTATCTACCAGCTTTCTCTCAAACACATCTCTGCCTCTTGTCCAGCTCTGCCACAGCTGCCCTCTGGTTAGGAAGCAGGAAACTGCATGCCGCCCAAGGTGATGCATCCAGCCTGTTTCATCAAGCTGCCTCATCATTGCATCTATGAATGGGTAACCAGTCATCCCTGACTCCCAAGACTCCATCTTTGAACGATCGAAGTCATCCCAGTTGATCTCCTTGCAATTCTCATTTCCTGTACTCTTGTCCCAGTTAATTACTGACCTTGATAGTAGGTAGAACATCTCTCTGAACATCATCTGCCCGTGCAATGACTCGGGTGGCTGGCTGTGTTCGCCCGAGAGATATGACTTCTCACATTCCTTCCAAATCTTCCTGATCGATAGACATCCCGTACTTAGGTAAGGCGAAAGCCCAGTCGTGCTTGGCTCCCGAGGGTCTTCTTGCAAATTGGTGGAGTAAGTCTTCGGCTTCCTGAAGTTGTTAACGTAAGCAGGTCTCGCTGTGACCTTTCTCGCCAGCCTTTCCAAAGCCTCTCCCTCTCCTCCGTGAAAGTATTGATCCTTCCCCATTCTTTCGGGATATTGACTAAGCAAGTAATCCTCCAAATATGAAATCTCAATTTCATTATGCAGAGATTTCAATTCCGCCATTGGTTTACCAATTTCTGGAACGGGAAGGGGGTCTTTGATATCATAGAATCCAATTTCATTCGTGCCAAACTGATTTTGAAAAATCCTCTTCATATCCTTCATCGACTTGGGATTCGAATAGGTCGGAGAGCGTACTGTCTTCTCGATATCAAGCAAAGTATGACTAGCAGGGAAGGCCCTTGATCGAAATGCCGTCCGACCTGATGATCCCAAGTCGTTTATCTCCTCCGATAGCAACAAGATCTCTGGTTCCGAGCAGTATTCGTAAGCGAGGAATGCATCATCCTCCAGGCTATCTATTAGCGTATCTATCGTCTCCAGATAGGCCCCTTTTAGGATCATGAGTTTGAGTCCGAGCTCCCGTTCAAGGCTGTCGCTAAGATCTCGGAGTGATTCAACTAGGAATCTAGTTCTGTTGAATCCAAACTTATTGTCGCCCTCTGCTCCTATTTCTTCATTCATGATGAAGACCGGAAGCACACTATCGACCTCATCAGATTCGCAGGCCCAGCTCAATACCGCATTGTCATGTATCCTCAGGCACTTACGAAACCAAACAACTGCAGTAGTCATGATTCGAACGCCAAATTCTTACTTTTGAGCTGTTGTTTAATCTACAATGCATCAGAATTTGAGAAATTTTCCATCAGGAACATTTGAAGTCATGACCATAGTGGCGAGGTTGCTACGGGACTGTAGCTCAGCTGGGAGAGCGCCGCACTGAAGATGCGGAGGCCGCTGGTTCAAGTCCGGCCAGTCCCACCAAAATAACGCCCCAATCTTCAGATTAGATCTCTCGCAGGGCTTCAGACTGAATTTCTTGAAGCTTCTTCAAGCCTATCTCGGCCATGTCCATCAGGGCGTCAAACTGCTTTCGTGAGTATGTGGCCTCCTCTCCTGTGCCCTGCACTTCCACGAACATCCCATCGCTCGTTCCAACCACATTCATGTCAACGTCAGCATTACTATCTAGGACGTAGTCCAGATCTAGGAAGACCTCCCCATCGATCAGGCCCACGCTAATCGCCGAGACGTCATTCGCCATAACGCGCAGCTCGTGCGCTTGCTTCTCCTCGTTCGTGAGCTCAGGAGCGGTCCATCCATTGGATATATCCTCCCTAGTAGGCCTCAATTCCTTGGGGAGGCAGTCTCCTGAATCTATCAATCTCCTGATAGCTAGTCTGAGGGCAATGCATGCAGCAGTAATGGACGCACACCTAGTTCCCCCATCGGCATTTAGGATATCGCAGTCCACGGTCAGTGCTAATGGGCCCAGTGCCTCCAGATCAACAGCGCCTCTGAGAGATCTCGCTACTAGCCTCTCTATTTCCATGGTCCGGCCCTTCGCACCATTCCTCTCTCTCCTGAATCTAGTATCGGTCGAACCGGGGAGGAGGGAATACTCTGCATGGACCCAGCCCCTGTCCGAATTTTTTGGGAACCATCTCGGAAGCGAAGGCGCTTTGGTTACACACACCAGTACAGTCGTGTCCCCTTGCTTGTACAAAAGCGATGAAAGTGCATTAGGGGTGAAATCCAATGTTACGTCTACATCACGTAATTCATCCTTCTTCCTATCCGTACTAATCTCGCCAGACTTCATCTTCGCCATGACGTCCCGAGTGGACACTACATGTTCAATCATTCGCGTCTTGCATGCAAAGGACGGAAAGATTCGACGACTTCAGGATCGGTAGTAATGTAAGGGCCACCTATCAAGTCAACACAGTAGGGGACTGCTGAAAACACCTCATCTAGAATCTGCCTAATTGACCTTGGAGATCCTGGTAAATTGATGATTAGACAATTTCCTCTAACTCCTGCTATCTGCCTTGACAGGATTGCGGTTGGCACATAGTTAAGTGATACCGCCCTCATCTTCTCTCCGAATCCCGGCAGTATCTTCTCACAAACTTCCTCAGTTGCCTCAGGAGTAACGTCCCGAGGTGATGGTCCAGTTCCTCCTGTGGTCACTACAACCGAGCAACCCCTTTCATCTGCAAGTTCGATAATTGATGACGAAATCGTATCTTTCTCATCTGGAACGACCATCCTCTCAACTCCCCATGGAGAGGTAAGTGTTTCCCGAAGAAAATCTTCTATTGAAGGTCCACTGAGGTCCTTGTATTCTCCAGAACTCGCTCTGTCAGATGCTGTCAAAATCCCGAATCTGCAATATTCGCCAACCACCACGAGGTAGTGAGGGGGCGATTCCTGATAATGGCGTTGGTCATAGCACGCTTACAATGGACACCTTCATTTACCGCCGATGTAAACGACCTTAACCTGAGGTGATGAAGTGCTGAGTCTTCCCCAAACCGCACGATGCGATATCATCCATGTTTCAGAGCTAAAACACTCTGCACCGGGATTCCCCAATTCGGGCCAATTAGACTCAGCCTTCCTCTTTTAGGAGGCAGATAAATGACCGTTGATGCAAAATATGCAAATCTAGTAGCCACTGTTAAGGAAGAATGTAAAGACGCTAGCGAAGATGAAATTGCAGATGAGTTCAGGAGATACGAGGAAGAGTTTCTGATACCTCCAGAGGACGCATTGAGATCAGTGATTAGAAAGTTTCAGGCCGCCGCTGGAATGGAGGTAACCGGCTCATCAGGAACTAGGGCAGCACCTCCTTCGGTCAAGAAGGTGGATAGGTTCTCCGATCTTGGTTCAGATGATCGAAACGTTACCGTCGAAGTCGCTGTGGTCTCCTACACCCCTAGGATGCAGAAGATGAAGACTGGTGAGGAGCGACAGATAGCCTTCGGATGGATCGAAGATAATCCATGGGAGCCGAGCGACAAAAGAGAGAGATGGGATTACAAGGACTGGGGAGGGCACAGTCAGAACCTAGCTCCTGGCTCAGTAGTCAGACTCGAGGGAGTATCCGTCAATGAGTGGAACGATAAAAAATCCATCAATATCAACAGAACTTCTAGAATCTCAGTCCTGAGGGAGGGAGGTCAAGCGAATCTTGAGAGGTCCGATGAGCCAATCTCTATCGAGAGAGCTTCACAATCAGACGGTTTTGTAAATATCGTAGCTAGGGTTCTTTCGACAAAGAGCGACGTCATCGTGAAGAGGGATGGTTCCGGTCAACTGAATGTTGTTAGAGGCAGATTGGCTGATGAGACTGGTAGTATCGGGATGCTTTCTTGGTCAGACTTTGATTACGAACCGGGGACGCTTCTCAAGATTGAGGGGGCATCGATCAGAAGATTCAGAGATACTCCCGAAGTAAATATCAGCGACACAACTAGGGTCGAGGTGTATCATGACAACTCATTCGCTAGTATGGACGATTTGGCCGCAACTAAGAAGAGTACTATTTCCGGCTTGAGAAATGGGATGAGGGACGTGGAAATAACCCTCCAAGTGGAATCATGGTACAAGAGGTCGTTCACTGCAAAAGACGGTTCAGAGAGAGTTGTCAGAAGCGGTGATGTGATGGATCCCACTGGCAGATGCAGACTCACGGCATGGTGTGACTTTGATCCAAAGCCCGGGGACTTCATTCACCTGAAGGAAGCCAGAGTCCAATCATGGCAAGGCTCCCCCGATCTAGTCATAGATGATATCGCGCAAGCGATAAGTCTGGAAAGCCCTACGTGGGAGAAGATTGACCCAGAGGATCATTGGGTCGATGTTGGCCTAACAGAGCTGGTAGCAGGAGGCACGAGACGTGGCGTACGAACTAAAGGAACAATAGTACTGATTACTGGTGACTCAGGAATAATTGAGAGGTGTACTGTACAGCTGCAAGATAGGGAAAGGAAATGCAGAAAGAGACTCAGGGATGGAGTATGTGTTGATTGTGGTCCTCAAAGAGGGGAGGAGGACTTGCGAATCAGGATGGTCTTGGACGATGGAATTTCCAATGTCTCACTGTTGTTATCCAAGGAGCCCGCAGAAAATTTCCTTGGGATGACTCAGGCTGAAGTTTCCGAGATGATTTCCAGAGATGGCCAAGACTCATTCTTATCATCGGTGAGGGAGAAAGCTCTCGGAAGGGGAGTCTCAGTAAATGGCTTGGCCCTCATAGATGATCAAGGCGCAATGCTACTTGCCGACAGCGTACAGGACGACGGAATAAATGCTTCAAAGGCTGCAGAAAACGTCATTGAGAGATGGGAGGTGGTAATGTGATGGAATCTCGAAGATCGCCCCGTCAGACTGCTATTAGGATGCTTGCACAGGAGTATTCAGATGCATCCCTTACTGAGATGGGAACAGGTGAGTTCGACCCCTCATTCGTCATTACCAAGTTAGGGGCCAGAGTCAATAGGGCATTGGTAGCTGGGGTGATAGATAGATTGGAGAGGAGAGACGGGGACAACGGCCCAAGCTATTCTGGACATATTAGGGATCCAACTGGAAACCATGTTTTCAACATAGCTCCATTCCAAGAGGAGATGCATCCCGAGGCCGAAGAGCTTCTTGCCAGATTTGAATCAGGAGACCGATTCCTAATGTCCCTAGTTGGGAAGGCTAGATGGTTTGAGACCGAGGATGGTGGCGTATTTACGTCCCTCAGGGTCGAGCAGTTAGCAATAATTGACAAGGAGAGGTATTCAAGGTGGTTGGTTGAAGCGGCCGAAGCCACATTGAGGAGAATGAAGGCCTACGAAGATTCTGTCGAATTGGACGCAAACTCCCAGGCTTTGATTAATGGCGGGATTCCTGCCGACATAGCGAATGGAATGGCTCAGGCAAGATCACACTATCCAGAATTTGATCTAGAGAACTACAGAGTTGGAGTCTTACAGGCCCTGTCTATAGCATCTGGAAGGTCCAGTATGGCCGAGGCTGAATTGGAGATGTCACGTTCAGAGAGTGAGTCCGACAAAGTGGAACCAGGGGCCCCAGAGCCAAAGTCCCCAATTGAGCCCACTGGGGATATATCCATGACAATAATTAACGCAATAAAATCGGCAGATGGGGGTCAGGGGGCAGAGTATGATACAATAATTCTCACATGCGTTCAATCGGGCTTCTCTAGGGAAGAGGCGGAGGACGCGATAGAAGGAATGAGGGATGTCGATGGAACAATTATTGAGCCGAGGTTTGGATTTTTCCAAGTCCTCTAAGTTCCCATCTCACGCAATAGTGAATCAGTGAATTCCATTTTCTGCCTTATTCTCTGTGCCGATGATTCAGAAATTACTTGCTCTCTGAGTAGTGAGTTGCTGCTCATCCTACCAAACTCGCCAATTCTAGCCCCTCTTATTTCTGCAATATCCGTAGAAACCCGAGCAAGCCTTGTTCTTACGGCCTCGTCATTCACTGGCCAACCCCTTCTCTTGGAAATTCTTAGCATAAGCTCCCTCTGTCCTTCTCCCCAGATGCCTCCACACCCCCTAAGTATCGTCCCTACAATCCTGTCTATCTCAGATGCATAGGAGGAAATTATCCTGAGGTCTCGCTGTATGTCAGGTCCCAAGGTGTCTATCCCTAGGATCAAGGAGTCATGAGCATCCTCAATAACAGCAATCGGAGAATCCATGTCAAAGTCGATATTTGCTATCTCCAAATCATCCTCAGAATTCTCTTGGGCCTTGGTAACCGGGTCAGACACTGATAGTTTCAGGCCATTCCTTCTGAGGCTTCTTTTGATTCTCCCCCATCCGTTAAGCTGGTTGGTCAAGACTCCCGCCACTCTGCCCATCAGAACAGTCCGGTTCCCAGTTAGTGGCGCTTCTAGTCTCATACACAGCTCATGCAGCTCATCCCTGTCCATCTCTGCCAGTCTCTCTATGGTCATTCTACGCGAGTCAAAATTTAGGTGCAACCATAGACGCTGGCGCCTCTCCCTGTGGGATCCAGAAGACTTGATGCCGAATATTTTGAGAATCCCTCCAAGCTCATTATGGCTCATTCCTTGAATTCCATCCCATGACAGGTCCAGGTCTTTCAGAACGATACTGTGAATAAGACGTGCACGTAGAACTTCCACTGAGCCACTCTTGGAGATCTTCATAGATTCGGCCATTTCCCTCAACTCTACAAGTCTCCCCCTGTACAGGATATCGAGAGAGGACGCGTCATAAATCAACAGAGCACCAGTTCGCGGGATGACATCGTAGTCATATTCATTGCGTGCGAGTTCCCCAAAATCATGTGGTTTCAGAGGCAGGCATGTCCGGGCTATTCATCAAGAAGGATGAACGGAGGACTCTCAGGATCTGTATGGAAATCCTTTGGAACATCCCTCGATACTTCCTTGATGATTGTCTCCCAGTCTCTGAGAGAAGCTATAGTGGCTCTTTCGAAATTCGAGTATCTGATTACTCTGTGAAGTCCAACCGTCCTAGTCCCATCCTTGGATACTACCTCCAACCTAATTTCTACGTGCACCTCTTCCTCGATAACCTCTCCGTCAGGATCGAGACAGACCTGCTCCAAGGTTAGATCACGAGTAGCTTCCGCCTGTTTGATCAATGATCTCACTTGTCTATGCCTTACTAAGACCCCTAACTTCTCAAGAGATTCTGGATCTAAGGAACCCAGCATCGAATTCTGGACCCACCAACTAGTCTCCCCCTCCTTCTCAGATATCTCATCAGAGATGCTCTTTGGAAACCGTTCCCTAGCTACAAAAATGATCAAGTCCGAATAAGCAGGAGGAATAAATTGAGGGTCTCCCTCGTCCAATCCGTCAGGTAGTAGGGAGTGCCTTCTACTGACAAGTTTACAATTGTCATAAAGGCCTCTGGCCACTACGAATCCGTCTATATCGCCAGATTCCCTCAATTCCTCCATCCATTTTGTCAAATCAAGTAAGTCGGAGGGAACCGCCCCCTTATCTTCGATTGAGGCATAAGCCTCAGGATCGAGGACTCTGAGGCCTCTACGTGCCCTCCTTAGCTGCCTTCGAATTAGCTTATTTCCACATAATATAATTGCAGATTTCGGCTGATACTGCAGTTTGTTCTCGGAAACGAGAACCGGATAGGGCCTGACGGGAGTCCTGGCTCCAACTACCTTACAGCCCGACTGAAGGACAGCCATCATGTTTCCATGTATCATTTCAGCAGGCATCGCTAGTACGTCTATGTCCCCTGATTCCAACCTCTTTAGGCCATGATCCAGACTATCGGATTCTGCCAGCTCTATTTCGATCTCCGGAGCTCCATCCGAGGAGAGGAATGAAGCCATTCTGGAGCCCACGGGACAGCTATGGGAGTCGAGAGTAGCAAGGGCAAGTCCTTCTTTCATCGCATCCACCTCTGGGGGGGAGCACTCACTGTGCCCGACTAAGCGCACGCACACTCGTTGATATATACGACCCTAGCCCAACGTAATGATAACATGGTATCCAAGCTGTCTGTCAAGCGCGGCTTGGAGAAGCGATTGAATCTCTTTGAAGAGGAATTGGAGAATTTGGTACAGGAGGCGATTTCATCCTCCGGTGCCCCTGCCATGGATCTAGCCCGTGACGTACTGCTCTCAGGCGGAAAGAGACTCAGGCCCCTTTTGGCCATTCTGACTTACGAAGCAGCAGGAGGTACTGACGTCGGGGAAGTTATGGACCTAGCTCTATCTGCAGAGTTGATTCATACTGCAACCCTGATTCATGACGACATTTATGATCAATCTAGATTCAGAAGGGGCAGGCCTACAATCCACTCCTCTCACGGTTTGGCGCAAGCAATTATTGCCGGCGACTACTTGTTTGCTCTCGGATTTTCCAAGGGAGGGAGGTATGAAATGGACGTTGTGGACATGATTGCAAGCTCATGTACCAATATCGCTAGGGGAGAACTACAGCAGTTCAACCACATAGGCGATCTCACAACAACCCCCGAGGATTACTACTCAATCATCGATGGGAAAACGGTGGGCCCCTTCGCCACTTGCACCGCCTGTTCCGCTTTGGTCGCCGGAGCTTCCAAAGAGGTATCAGATATGATGTATGATTTCGGGATCGAATTCGGGAGAGCATTCCAACTGGTCGATGATCTTCTAGATCTCACTGGCGACCCAGAAATGGGGAAGCCTAGGGGTACGGATGTACACGAGGGTAAGATGACACTACCAATTATTCACGCTCTGACCATATTGCATGGTACTGAAAGAGAACATTTAGCTGACGTCCTAAATAATTTCAGTGATGATAGATGGAATGAGCTAACGACTCTACTGGAGATTTCAGGATCATTCTCGTACACCAGACAACTCATTCAGAATCACGTTGACCGTGCTCTCGAAATTCTCTCGAAGCTCCCTCCCTCGGATGCCAAGGAACTCATTTCCGAGGTAGCAGTAATCTCCAGAAATAGGAGAGTATAATCTCGAGGATAATATGGCAGAAGAACCTGAAATCTGGGACGTGATTGTAATTGGGGGTGGGCCAGCTGGCTCTACTACTGCAAGGTACGTTGCCGAGGGAGGAAAGAAGGTGCTAGTCATAGATGGGAGAGATTCGATAGGGTCCCCTCTCCAGTGCGGCGAGCTAGTGCCGACCAATGACGAGATGAGAAGACTCTGCCCAGATGTCCCAGACATCGATGATTTACTGAGAACTCCCGAGGAAGCGATTTCTCGAAGAACTTCTGAGATGCATATCGTCCCTCCCTCGGGAAGGCCTCTGAAATATCCATTTGACGGCCTAATGCTCAATAGGGTACTCCATGACGAGTGGTTGGTTGATCTGGCTTCTTCTAAGGGTGCGGAGTACCTGACAGGAGCAAGAGTAGAGGCAGTTGATGGAGAGACAGTTACTCTGAGAGATGGAAGGCAATTCATGGCGAAAGTAATCGTAGGAGCCGGTGGGCACAACGATCCTCTCAGGAGAAGTCATTGGAATGAATCCTCACTCAAGATCCCCATCAAGTTCGTACTCATGGACGGCAAATTCGGAGATGCAGTGGAACTACATTTCGGCTCTATGGCCCCAGGTGGTTATGCTTGGGTTTTCCCGAAAGAAAACGGCGCAAACATTGGTTTGGGAATACAGAAAGATCTCTCGAGAGGGACCTCGCTAAACACTCTCGCTGACAAATTCATATCCAACTACCAGGGGGAGATTACTTTCAGAGGAGCAGGGTCACTTCCGATGTCTGGGACCATAAACAGCTTCGTCAAAGGAAGCCACCTACTTGTTGGGGATTCCGCGGGAATGGTACTTCCCTCCAATGGGGCAGGAATTACGATTGCAATGATTGGAGGGAGAATAGCTGGCCAAACTATAGTCTCACATCTGGACAACGGCACGTCACTGCATAACTACGAAACTGAATGGAAACGCCAAATGGGCTCAGTAATGAGAAACTCAAAGCTATCATTCAGGATCGGGAGTTGGATAATGAGGTTACCCGATTGGATCCTAAATATGGCATTCAACCCCATGACCAAGCCATTTGTTTGGAGATTCGTCACTTGCCGCAAGCCATTCTTCATTTTCTGACTAGACAATATTGTCAGTTAACTGGCTTTTCTCCCTGCCAGATAGTGGCCATGCCTGGAAATACTACTTTCGCACGAGCATCTATGAAACCCTCTTCTTGCAGCATGGAGACGTAGTCCTTCGTTGTGCCAAAGCTAACATATGTTTTAGTCAGCCATTTCCAAGGGTGCCCCCCAGTGCCGTAGAGGATCCTCGCGTACAAACTGACGTAGGTCCTCATCCAAAGCCATCCAAGGAATCCATGAAAACGATTTATCTTTGCCGGATCTACGATGATGAATGTCCCACCCGGCTTCAGAACTCTGAGTGCCTCTGATATTCCCGCCCTTTTGTCAAACCAGTCTCTGAAAGAGAATAATGTACAGACCGCATCAAAGGACGCATCATCAAATGGCAAATCCTCGGCCTTCCCGTGAACGAATTCTGCTGCCCCATCGCCCCTTTTTTTTCTTGCTGAATTCACCCTTTCTTCAGCGACCTTTAGCATTTCAGGAATCGGGTCAAGGCATACCAAATCGTATCCCTCTACGTCCTCTGCAAAGCTACCTGGGCCACATCCCACTTCCAAAATCCTGCCATTAGATGGCAGTCTTTCTCTTACCATCCGCCTCCATTTTGAGACTTGTCCAAAAGTTGCAACTCTGTTCACTTTGTCATAAACAGGGATCGTAGCTTCCAGATTTCTCTGAAGCTCTTCCCAGTCTTCCTTGCCTATGGTCTCAGTGTCCACGAACACCCCGCCGAGTGACACATATTTGGATAGTTCCCGCCCCAGACCTCTTTGCTCTGGGGTGTCTGCGAACTGAGACTCACAAGGTTATCATCATAAACTCGATATCGTTCGCCAAAGCCGTAGGTGCAAAAAATGGGCCGAGAAACAGTCCTCAAGGCAATTAAGAATGCAGAGAACAAAGCGAAGGAAACCATATCCGACGCGGAATCCAAAGCTGCAGAGATTATTACCAAAGCTAGACTATCGGCAACGGAGATAATCCAGTCGGGAAGGTCCGATTCAGAGTCCAGCAGCCAAGGCATGATTTCAGAGGCCCGTGGTGTAGCAGAGAAAGAAGCCAAGAAGGTCTCGAAGGATGGAGACTCATCTATTGAGTCCATTCACAAGGGAAGCGACGGTAACAGAGAGAAGGCTGTGAAGATAGTACTGGATGCCTTTAGGTCTAATTAATCACTGGAGGGTGTCTTGTATGTCGCAGGTTAACACCCAACAAATGGGAAGGTTCATCGCTGCGGGATCCAAGGATAACTTAGGTGGGGCAATTGAAGCTCTAGCTCACTTGAATGCCCTACATATTCTGGATTACGATGGTTCAGAGGACGGATTCTCACTGGGCTCTCCAGATCCTAGCTCTGAGGAAGTTGGTAGGGCCTTGGTCAAGGCTAGGTCAGCGGCCTCAATTATAGAATTCAACGGACCAGAGAGGGCAGTTCCATCTGCATCGGTCCGCGACAGTCTTTCCAACGAACTTCCCGGCAAGATAGAGAATCTTCTTCAAGCCCAGTCTAGGATTGATGAACTAGATACAGAGATTTCAGCCACCGAGGAAGAAGAGTCATCTTTGGAGATGGTGGCTTCACTCGGACTGGATATAGAGCTTCTAAGCGGGTACAACACTCTCTCATCATTCGTAGGAACAGTATCCGACCCCATTAGCCCGTCCTCCATAGGAGATTCATCATTGATATTCAATTCAAAGAATGGCAAGCAGAACATGGTGGCCGTATTCGTCGAGAATAATGATTCTCACAAGGCTACCGAGGCATTGGAATCTGCGGGATTCGAGTCAATACCACTTCCCAATGGAGTCGGCTCCCCAGTTGAAAGACTCTCACAGGTAAAGGGGCACAAGCAAGATCTGATTTCCGAGAGAGACGAGCTCACAGCCCTTATCGAGGAATGGATAGACGAAAATGGGGAGGATCTAGCGTGTGGCTTGGAAGTCTTGGAGAGGGACCATGACGTACTCACGGCACCAACCAGGGTAGCTGTTTCGGATCACGCCTTCGTCATTGACGGATGGATAGAGATGAGGAGGTCAGAAGAGGTAACTAAAGCTCTAGAGCCATTCTGCCTTTACACTGAGTCAGACAAGTTCGAACTCGTTGCAGGTGGGGGAGGGCACGGTCATTCAGATCATCATCACCATCAAGAGATGCCTCCTATATCCTATCAAGAGAGAAGCACGAGTAAACCAATGGAGCTACTTACCGATGCAGTCGGTAGGCCTGCTTATGGGAGAGTCGATCCAACAATTTTCATGATGTTCACTTATCCGCTGTTCTTTGGTATGATGCTGGGAGATATGGCATACGGGCTGATTACAATGGGAGTCGGATGGATGGTAATCAGGAACTCTGCCACTAATGACATGCTAAAGCTAGGTGGGAAGTTCTTGGTCTACATAGGATTAGGCACCCTAATTTTTGGTTATATTTACGCAGAGTTTGCTGGTTGGGAGATTTTCCTTTACGACAAGCTCACTTATGCAGATGGTAGCTACATGAAGGACTCAGCAGGACATTACATGTATTCTGAAAACCTTTCTCCGGTGGCATTCCTAGCTAATCTATACCCCTTTGATCTAGATCACGGATACGGCCCCGCAGCAGAATTGGGCTACGGAATCACACTGTCATTCCCATTCCACAGAGTAGGAACTCACCTAGAGGATCTTATCGTACTTACAATCTACGTCGGATTCTTCCACATCCTTATGGGATTGGCAATTGGATTCAGGGATATTCTCCTGTATGGGAATGGGCATGGTGGAGTCGGACTTGTGTGTGCCTTCTTCGAGAAGGGGACTTGGATGGCCCTACTTGTCGGCGGTTGGATGTTTGCATATGGATTCCTAGGCGACAACCAAGGGTGGCTTGGTGCCGAAGAGGCCGAAGCATTGATGATTCCAGGCGCAGCAATCGTTCTGGTCTCCATTGTCTTGCTTATGTGGACACTCTACAAGTATCACGGAGTCCCATTCCCCATTAACGTGGGGCTTGCTCCCATCGAGGCAGTTGGAATGATGCCTACAGTAATTTCATACGTCAGACTGTTCGCAGTTGGAATAGTGGGAGTCAAGATTGCAGAGACAGGCAATGAGAAGCTATTCGAGCCCCTGGCACACATAATCGAGGATATCGCAAATGCATCGGCCATGGACTTTGTCTCAATCCCACTTCTTCTCATCGGATGGCTTGCAGTCCAAGCATTCGCGTGGATACTTGGTGTCTTCAGTCCAAACATCCATGCGGCAAGGCTACACTTTGTAGAGTGGATGAGGCAGTATTACGATTCTAGCGGTGAGGAGTTCAAGCCATTTGGCCTGAAGTCTAGATACGTGGAGGTAGAATAGATCACATCAGATTCCAAGCATTAGCTTGAAAATAAGGAGGAAAAAAAATGAACAGAAGAAACATGATGAAAGGAATGAGCGCTCTTATGGTGATGACCTCGTTTGCAATGATAGCATCCGTGGTAGCAGCGCAAGAGGGAGACACAGCAACAGCCGCAGCACACTGGGATGCACAGAAGCTAGGAGCAGGACTAGCCCTAGGTCTATGTGGTATCGGAACTGGAATGAGCCAGGGGCCAATCGGAGCCGCAGCTGTTGGGATGATATCCGAAGACTCTAGCAAGTTCGTAAGTGGACTGATCTTTACTGCTCTACCAGAGACAATCGTACTTTTCGGTTTCCTAGCACTGTTCCTGCTCTAAGCGGAACAAAGGACCAGAAGTGTAAATTTGAGGTAATGAAATGTCACTAGAAGCTCTATCCAAGGAGATCAGCATGCAAGCTGAAGCCGAAGCAAAATCGATTATCGATAATGCCAAGGCAGAGGCCGAGAGGATCCAGAACGATGCCATGAGCCAGGCGGCAAATGCCGCTGCAGATGTCGTGGCACGTGCGTCCAAGGACAGCAAGCAGATTTCCATCGAGGTCGTCGCCGCAGCAAGGCAGGCCAATCAAAAGAGGGCCCTCGTCGCTCGACGAGAGGAACTAGATCTTACTTGGGAGTCAGTAAAGCAGAGGGTATCCTCTCCTGACTTAGAAGGAAGGAACAAGATTCTGCAGGGATTAGTCAAGGAAGCAAGCGCCTCCAATTCAGATATGATAATGAGGCCTGTAAGCATTGATAGAAAATCACTGTCTTCTTCCGATTTCTCAATGGGAGACGATATAGATGGACTGGGCGGTTTCGTCCTTGAGTCCAAAGATGGCTCGGTAGTCCTGGACTACAGGTTCGACAGTCTCCTAGAAGATGCATGGAAGGCCAATCTAGGTCCAGTAAACAAGGCGCTATTTGGAGAATAAGAGGTGATTATGTGTCTAGTGTGAGCTATGGGCGTTCGAATGTCTACAATGCCTCAGCAAGAGCAAAGGCACGAAAGGCATCGCTCATAGATTCAACTAGAATGCGCCAGCTTCTCCAACAGGGCCCAGATTCCATCGGTGCAAGTATCGGCGAATTAGGATACAGGGCGGAAATGGACTTGTATGCATCAAGGATGTCAGGGGCAGATGCTGTTGAAGCTGCATTATTCCACAATATGGACAATGACATACACCAAGTAATGGGATTCTGTCACGGACATCTTCGCTCTCTCGTCGCGATATACGTTGAGAGATTCGATTATGAGAAGGCCAAAACCGTACTTAGGGCAATTAATGGCGGTGCCTCCGATGAGATGATAGAGGACCAAATCCTACCTCCGGAGAACTCAAGAAATTCTCCATGGCTAGCAATCGTTAGATCTACCGAGGGACTTCAGGAGGCCGTCGAAGCAATGTCGGGAACTCCTTGGGGGAGGACCCTCTCCAAGTTAGAGGGCGACCTCACTTTGGAAGAAATGGAAAACTCTCTGGATATGCAGTATTTCTCGGATGCAATTAAGGCAGTAAAATCAGGCAAAGGTGAACCACGACTACTTAGATATCTAAGGATGGAAATAGATCACAGGAATATAATCAATCAACTTCGGGCAATCAGACTCGAGACCTCTCAGGAAAAACGCTCCTCCATAGTGATTCCCGGAGGTAGGATAGACTCTAGTGTGATGAAGCAGGCATGTCTAGCTATGAACGACTCCGATTTAATCGAGGCCTTGGGCAGGAGTAGCTCGTTCGATGATTCTGGTTTCGATGAGGCTATGAGCAAATCTTCCAGTCAAGGAACCTTGGACCCGTATGCTGAGCTTCTATCACATCAGAGGCACTCTCTGCTGAAGAAATTCTCTCATTTGAGCCCGATTTCTCCTTTCCCAGTTATTCATTATATCGAGTGCAAAGCACTCGAAGTTCGCAATCTCAGGCTTCTCGTTAGAGGAAAGGCGGTAGGCCTGCCAGATGACGTTATTGAGGCCCACATGGACTATTGAGGTGAAAAAATGGAGATAGCAGTAGTGGGACCTCTTGAATTCACATTAGGATTTCAACTTGCAGGTGTGAAAAACCTGTATAATCCGAGCAGCGATGAAGAACTATCAGAACTGCTCAAATCACTACTCAACCAGAGTGAGATCGGGGTTGTAGTGGTCGACAATAAAGATCTCAACAAGCTTTCCGATAGGCTCCGCTTACAGCTAACGGAAAGCGTCACCCCTACGGTATTGGGGATAGGGACAGAAGAAGATAATACTCTTCGTGAGTCCATCAAGTCTGCTCTAGGCGTAGACCTCTGGAAGTAAGTAATTAAACAGGAAGTGAAAATATGAGTAAAGAAAATGGAGTAATCTACCGGATTTCCGGACCAGTTGTGACAGCAGTAGGAATATCGCCAAGAATGTATGAAGTCGTCAGGGTTGGCGATGAGGGGCTAATGGGCGAAGTGATCGAGTTGCATGGTGACCAGTCTGTAATTCAGGTGTATGAGGAGACCTCGGGAATTAAGCCCGGGGAGCCAGTAATCAGAACTGGCCAGACTCTTTCGGTACAACTCGGGCCGGGATTGCTGACACAAATCTATGATGGTATCCAGCGTCCCCTACCTAAGTTAGAAGAGACCATGGGGGTTTTCATCACCCGTGGTGTTGATGCCGATGGTTTGGATCTTGAAAGAAAGTGGGATTTCAACGCAGTAGTCAAGAAGGGGGATGAGATAAGTTCTGGCCATGTAATTGGAAAGGTTCAGGAGACTGAAACCATCGAGCATCGAGTCATGGTACCTCCAAATGTGAGTGGTAAGGTGAAGAGCATTAAGTCCGGGTCGTTCAACATCACAGAGACCGTATGCGAATTAGACGATGGCACTGAGATTGCAATGATGCAAGAGTGGCCAGTACGTCATCCAAGACCTTTCGTTCAGAAGTATGCTCCTGATGTTCCCCTAATCACAGGTCAAAGGATACTAGATTTCCTATTCCCATTGGCCAAGGGCGGCACCGCAGGAATCCCCGGGCCATTCGGATCAGGGAAGACTGTAACACAGCAGCAACTAGCCAAATGGTCCGACGCACAAATTGTTGTTTACATTGGATGCGGTGAAAGAGGCAATGAGATGACGGAGGTTCTAGATGAGTTCCCTCATCTTATTGATCCAAACACGAACAAGCCTCTGATGAATAGAACTGTGATGATTGCGAATACATCCAACATGCCAGTAGCCGCCAGAGAGGCGTCAGTGTACACTGGAATCACCATAGCTGAGTACTTCAGGGACATGGGTTACAACGTAGCTCTAATGGCCGACTCGACCAGCAGGTGGGCCGAGGCTATGAGGGAAATCTCCTCGAGGCTTGAGGAAATGCCAGGGGAAGAGGGCTATCCAGCTTACCTATCTAGCAGGCTAGCTGAATTCTACGAGAGAGCTGGCAGGGTACAGACTCTGGCGGGATCCGATGGTTCAGTATCAGTGATTGGAGCTGTTTCTCCCCCCGGTGGAGATATTTCAGAGCCGGTAAGTCAGGGAACTCTCAGGATTGTTAAGGTATTCTGGGGTCTCGATGCTGGTCTTGCCAGGCAGAGGCATTTCCCAGCAATAAATTGGCTAAATTCGTACAGCCTATACCCACAAGCCCTAGATCAATGGTACAGGGACAATATCGCTCCCGACTTCCCAGAGGTTAGGACTGAAATCAGCACACTACTGCAAATAGAGTCGGAGCTTCAGGAAATTGTACAACTGGTGGGTTCAGACGCCCTTCCTGTAGATCAGCAACTCACGCTCGAGGTCGCTAGAATGATCAGGGAGTTCTTCCTGCAGCAGAATGCATTCCATGATGTCGACACATTCAGCGATCTAGACTTACAGTATCACATGGCCAAGGCCATACTTTCGTTCCAAGAAGAGGCAAAGAAAGCAATTGCAGGCGGTGCGCAGCTTGAGGACGTTGTCAACGTCCCTGCAAGGACAGACCTGATGAGGGGAAGGTTCGAGAAGGGCTATGAGGACAGAATCAGTGATTTAGTTAGTGAGATGAATAAGCAGATCGATGCTAGTATGGAGGCCAATTGAGAGGTGATATTATGAGTGGAAAAGAGTATAGAACCATTACAGACGTTAAGGGACCATTGGTTTTCCTGAATAAGACCGAGCCAGTATCATACGGAGAAATCGTGCAGCTCATGTTAAGCGATGGTTCCATCAAGAATGGGCAAGTTCTCGACACTTCTGACGAGCAAGTAATCGTTCAGGTCTTCGAGGGTACCGCATCTGTCGACAGGCAGACTGGAGTCAAGTTCCTTGGGGACGTTTTCAAGCTCCCTGTTAGCAAAGGACTCATCGGCAGGATCCTAGATGGGGCCGGACGTCCTCGAGATGGGGGGCCAGATATTGTCGCCGATGAAATGGCAGACATCATTGGGGCAGCGATAAATCCCTACTCAAGACAGAGCCCTGAATCTTTCATTCAGACCGGGATATCTGCAATCGATGCCTGTACCTCACTGGTGAGAGGCCAGAAGCTACCGATTTTCAGTGCCAGTGGACTTCCGCACAATGACATCGCACTGCAAATCGCGCGACAGGCCAAATTAGTGGGCAGCGATGATGACTTCGTCGTAGTTTTCTGTGCTATGGGAATTACAGCAGAGGAGTACAACTTCTTCGTACACGATTTGGAGAGGACAGGAGCGTTGGAGAATTCCGCGCTATTCGTTAATCTGGCAGATGACCCAGCAGTCGAGCGCCTGATTACTCCCCGTCTAGCCCTTACCGCAGCTGAGTATCTTGCTTTCGAGCACGACTATCACGTACTGGTCATTTACACCGACATGACAAACTACTGCGAGTCGCTAAGGCAAATCGGCGCCGCTAGAGAAGAAGTCCCTGGTAGGAGGGGATATCCCGGATACATGTACACCGATCTTGCAATGCTATACGAGAGAGCAGGTCTTGTGAAGGGTAAGAAGGGTTCAATCACACAGTTCCCTATCCTGACTATGCCTGGGGACGACATAACACACCCCATCCCTGACCTATCAGGGTATATCACAGAGGGACAGATCGTGATTTCCAGAGAACTCCATCAAAAGGGAATTTATCCGCCAATCAATGTACTGCCATCTCTAAGCAGGCTCATGAATGCTGGAATCGGAGACGGCAAGACAAGAGAGGACCACAAATCAGTCTCTGATCAGCTATACGCAGCTTATGCCCAGGGAAGGGAGCTCAGAGGGCTAGTGGCCATTGTTGGTGAGGATGCACTAAATGAGCGTGACCTACAGCTCCTCAAGTTTGCAGATATCTTTGAGGATCAGTTCCTAAGGCAGAGTAGAGACGAGGATAGGTCGATTAGCGAAGGTACGTTGGATTTGGCTTGGAAGCTCCTTTCGAACATAGATACGAAGTATCTCGTAAGACTAGATCAGAAGTGGATTGACAAGTACCATCCCACCGAGAGATCATCTAGTGAAGAGGAGTGAATCTGAGGTAATAGCATGGCTCTGGACATCAAGCCAACAAGGTCCGAGTTGATCAATCTAAAGCGCCGCATTAAGCAGACCAGTAGTGGATACAACCTCCTAAAAATGAAGAGGGACGGACTTTTTCATGAGTTCAGAACTCTTCTTTCTGAGATGATATCGGCTAGGGAGGAGCTTGTAGGTACTTACAGGGACGCACTCCAGGCAATCAGCTTGGCTTCCTCAATTGAGGGAGGACTCTCGGTCAAGAGTGCAGCAATTGCAGCTTCAAAGAGGCCTGAAGTGAACGTTTCTAGAAGGAATATAATGGGAGTCGTAGTTCCCAAGGTGGATGGTCAGAACCTCAAGCTATCAACAGAAGACAGGGGATTGGGACTTATCGGAGGATCGCCATACATAGACGAGGCTGCTGATTCATACTCCCTTCTAATTGAGAAAGTTGTCAAGGCAGCTGAAATGGAGGCCACTCTCAAGAGGCTTCTGGAAGAGATTGAAGCCACAAAAAGAAGAGTCAACGCTCTGGAGTTCAAGGTAATACCTGAAATGAAGGAAGCGCAGACTTTCATCCAGCTAAGGCTCGAGGAGATGGAGAGGGAGGAAACTTTCCGACTCAAGCGCTTCAAGAACAAGTAGTAGTATGCCCATCCGAAGCGAGGGGTAAAATCAGACTTCCTCTTGCACCGTGTATGACTACTCCTGAGCCGGTGCGTGAAAGGCTCGAAATCGATGTCGAGACTTGGAGTAAGAGGGACCTAATTCAGGTAATATCATCGAGATATTTCATACTTGGTGACTCCGAGCCAGGAGAGTTTTCTTGGAGGGTAAACGGCATAGGGGGGGCCTCAGAAAGCGAAAGTCTGCTTCAGATGAATGAACATCTTGAGAAGCTCGGGATGATCGGACTTCTGGATAAGGGAAATCCCCCCGTCCTCAGCGTCACAAACCTTCCGAATGATGTATTCGTTATGCCGAGGTGGCAACAGGCGATAATCTGGATAACGATGTTTTCTTTCATGACCGTAGCAGGATCTGGTCTGATTCTTAGGAATGATCCCAGTATGGAGTTCAGTACACCTCTGATAGCTGAAGCCTGCTCCCGATTCTCCATACCTCTGATACTCACTGTCCTCCTAGCAAGTGAAGTCAGGAGGAGGGTGGCTGGAAGCTATGGGGTCTCCATAGGTCATCTATCTCCCCTTGCCTTTCCCATCTCAGAGCCTATTTGGCCATTTGGACTAGCCGGATTTATCTCACAGAGACGTTCCGATCAAGTTCCAATACCGGATAGAAAGGCTCTAGGAATGATTGAGATTTCCTCTCCGTTGGTAATGCTAATCTCAGGAATATTCCTCACAATTTTAGGATTATCATCTACCTCCACCCAACCTCCTAATCTTGAGTCTCCCCCTCTGGCATTCAGTGGAAATGTAATTATCGGGGTGCTGGAATCCTTAGGAATCGTTGAATCTCTCGAGATAAAATTACAATGGCTGGACCCATTAGCGATTGCTGGCCTTGGACTATGTACGGTTTCATGGATTATGATGCTTCCAATACCCGGATTTCCCGGAGATCATCTTCTTCACTCGATCCTAGGTCCTGATAACCTTCTATCTGATGATAAGCAAACCGTCATTTTCGCATCCACCCTAGTGTTCATGATTCTGGTTTTCGCCACCGATCCATGGTTCCCCTGGCTCGTAATTGCGACAATAGCGGTCTGGAGAAGATTTAGTCCAACTCCAATATTGGACCCGTTTGTCGTGGATGAGTCATCTGGTCTCGATGACATCTCACGCAACCAATTTGTTACTGTGATTGCCATGGTTCTAATTCTAGCATTCCCGGGGATAAACGGGTCATACAGTATCTCAGAGTGGGATGAGGGAGTGGAGATGTCGCAGTGGCCAAATGAAGTGATTTACACAGTCGGAGAGGATACAGTGATCCCACTCGAGATAATTCCCGAAGGAGTTGTTCCGGTATCTGGTTGGATACAGTTCAGAATTGAGGGAACTGAGAATAAACTCGAACTCGCTTCCGATTGCTCAGATTTCTATCAAACGTGTAGAATAGAAGGAATTACCCAATCAGAGAATTCGATGATCAATCTCATAATACCAGAGCAAACCTCCCTAATTTTGGATAATATGACTGCAAGCATCAGAATCTTCACAGAGATAACAGGCCACTATGGCGAACATGTCATAACTCTGATCCCGAATGCCACACAGTACCAAAAACTCCCTCTCTGGGAGCTTTCTGGGACGCTGCAAGAACCCCAAATTTGCACTATTATAGCAGTAGATGACAACTCCCTTGGAAATGTGTCTGTAGCAAATCCAAGATGGTCAATATTGAATGGATCAACTCTTTCGAAAGGCCATAATGCCCTCTGTTTAGAGGGTGTTAATGGAGCTTCTATAAGTGGCCCAGTCGATTATCTTGGAAGGCATCTTGGGCCCACCCTGACCGTTAGTTGGGATGACGGAAATGTCAGCTCATGGCAAATCCCCATCTCCAATACATCCCCAGTTGTCAATTCCATTGATGGCATCATCAAAGTCCCAGACGTCTTCTCTGGCTCAACTATTGGATTCATAGAGTCCACTGCGCCATTCTGCCCATCTCAGTCCGATTTCCCAGTTATCGATACAGTTTCATCCTGGAACAGGACTCTCGGAGATCAATCATTCATCCAAATTCCAGAGACATACTCTGGAAACGGTACTTTACTGGTACAAGAAGGAGGATGGCTTGTTGAATGCGATAATTATACAGTAGCCTCATCTTTCAAAATTTCAAACGGCCCACAAATATGGGCCTCTCCAGGGGCATTGAACAATGCAGTAATTTACTCACAGACCAGCGTGATACAAATAACCAATTTCCAGAACGAGACTGAACCAATAACCATCTCAATTTCAGGGCCACCCGGAGATTCATGGAGCATCGACTCTCCTGAGTCAATACCTGCAAACTCCAGTGCCAATGTCACTGTGAATATCCCGGACAGTGGATTCGAAGCGGTCGTTTGGGTTGTTCCAACTGACTCTGGTACGACTGTGTTCTCGGATATCAGAGAGGTTTGGCGATGAGGATTGCCATACTTGGAGTGGGGTCCATCGGAGGGGTCCTTCTTTCATCATTGGCCAATACGGATGCAGAACTTATTGCCATATCACGCGGACCAACTTCTCAATCACTCGTCTCTGAAGGATTAGTTGTGCACACGCCTGAAGGGGCAATTGAGTCAATTCCCCCAGAAAGATTCGAAGTATTCGATAGCGAATCAGGACCGGTCCCAGAAGAGTTTGTAGGCAGCTGTGATGCTGCTATCATTTGTGGAAAGTCATATTCGACACCAATACTGTCGCAGATTGCCGAGGATATTCTTTCAGAGCATGGAGTCGCACTTAGCATCCAAAACGGAATGGGGCACTCCCAACAAATCTCCAGCAGGGTCGGAACATCCAGGACTCTAGGTGGCGCTACTACTCATGGAGCTTGGAGGGATAGGCACGAGACCCACTGGGTAGGCCGAGGGTCCATCACTGTGGGATCCCTAGATGGAAGCCCCCCTAATGGCTCAGCTAAATCACTCTTGGATATACTCGAGGATGCTGAGCTTTCTCCTGTTTGGGTTGATGACATTAACAGATCTTCTTGGGAGAAGCTTCTCATCAATGTAGCAATAAATCCGATCTGTTCGATTACAGGTTTGCGAAATGGTGCTTTGTTAGAGAGCCCGGAACTCTGGGGGCAATCCATATCCGTCCTCGAAGAGTCATTGACTGTTGCTAGAGCATCAGGTATGGTAATTCATCCCTTGGAAATACAGGAATTACTTCTGGAGGTTGTTCAGGCAACATCTGACAATAGATGCTCGATGCTACAGGATCTGATGACAGGGAGGAGGACCGAGATAGACTCCATCTGCGGTTATGTAATCACGATGGGCGAAGGACTTGGAGTCCCAACGCCCCTAAACTCGATGCTCAGGTCACTGGTCAGGGGAATAGAAATGTCATCACAATTGGAATGATTACTCCAAATCAATATTATAGTGAAGTCCTACGTTCTCTCTTCTCAATTTTGAAGCTTCAATGACCATTTTCGAAACCAATACTAGATTTCGAAGTTCAATGAGGTCTTGTGTTGGCTTACAGCTCATCCAATTTCGGGAAACCTCATTTTCAATATGCTCTACTCTCCTACCAGCCCTGTCTAGCCTAGCATCACTTTTCACGAGGCCAACGTCCTGAGTCATTGTAACTCGGAGGGCCTCCAAGTCTGTAATCAGGGGAATGTTCTCGACCAGTTGCCCCATGTCTTCGGATCTCCACCTAGGTAAATCAATCTCCAAACTCGCCAACTCCCCATTTTCCCAATCTTCAATTATTCTCTTGGACGCCCTTCCGGAGTAAACCACTGCTTCGAGAAGGCTATTCGATGCCAATCTATTCGCTCCATGCAATCCTGTACAGGCAACTTCCCCGATCCCATATAGGCCCTGCATCGGCGAACCCTCAAACATAGCCCTCCCGTATTCGTCCACTGAGACTCCTCCCACCATGTAGTGAGCAGCAGGAGTGACCGGAATAGGGTCCTCTCCGAGTATAATGCCGTCCTCGTTCAACCTCTTGGCGATAGTGGGAAATGAGTCCCACAACCCCTCCTTGTCTAGATGTTCGGTTACAAGTAGCACATTCTTAGCCCCAATCCGCTTCATCTCTGTGTCTATAGCTCTGGCAACAACATCTCTGGTATCCAAGCTCCCCTTTGATGAATAATTCAACATGAATGAACAGGTAGAGGGCGCTACTCCTACCGAATCCCTCCATCTAGAATGTTCATCCACCGTCATTAGTACCGCCCCGTGACCCCTTAGTGCTTCAGTAATCAGGAATGGCTTTGGATTCATGGAATGGAGTGCAGTAGGATGAAACTGAATGAATTCCATATCTCTGATATCAGCACCAGCTCTACTGGCCATTGCTACACCGTCCCCAGTTGCGATAGAGGGATTAGTAGTCGAAATATGCATCATTCCAGAACCACCTGTTGCGAGGACCACTACTTTTGATGGCAGGGTCACTACATTGCCTTCAGGGGAGAGGCACCAAACTCCAGATACGCCCCTTCTAGGATTGCCATGCTCCCTCTGAATCAAATCGACAGCCATCCAATTCTCCAAAATGACGAAATTTGAATCGGCTTCTCCAGATGCTACTTCAGTCAGGGCACGCTCTATCTCTGCACCAGTCCTATCTCTGGAATGGAGGATTCTGGCTCCGCTGTGTCCACCCTCAATCGCCATATCGTATTCACCGGAAGAATCGTGGTCGAACTCGACCCCATGTCCAATCAAGTCCCTAATTCTATCAGAGGCATCAGAGATCACCCTCCTGACCACGGCTTCATCACAAAGTCCAGCACCTGCTTCAAGCGTATCTCTGACATGCGACTCCAACGCTTCTGAATCATTTGGATCAAGAACTCCTGCAATGCCCCCTTGAGCCCAATTAGTCGAAGAGGTGGTGACTTCCTTTTTCGTCACCACGGCCACGGATAGCCCAGATCTGGCACATTCCACTGCTAGGAAGAGTCCAGCTATGCCGGATCCAATCACTGCCACATCTACCGCACTGAGTTCTGTCTCTGGCATCACTCCCCCTCATGATTCCCAAGACGAGCCGCCCTAGAATCTTCTCCACTGGTAATATCTTCTTGGCGTACGATCGGAGTCCTTGAAATCGTTATGCTGCGCTTTTGTTAGCCTCAACATTGATAGGCGTAGAGGCAGGGAGGTGGTGTCTAGTGTCGGCGGAAAATTTTGCCGATATTAGGTGATGGGATGCATCTCAAAAGAATCGAAGTCGAGAACTTCAAATCATTTGGTGGCGAGATGATCATTCCATTCGATGAGGGATTCACAGCAATCACCGGTCCAAACGGGAGTGGAAAGTCAAATTCCGGTGATGCAATACAGTTTGTTCTTGGGCCGAAGTCAACCAAGGCACTCAGGGCTTCGAATGTCTCTGAGTTGATATTCAATGGAGGTGGCAGAGGGAAAGCTGCCAGACACATGTCTGTAACTCTAGTTTTCGCGAATGTCCCAGAGCATGATGGAAGACGACGACTCAGGATAGATGATGATGAGGTTTCATTTACCAGATCAGTAAGGCTGAACAGAAAGGGCGAGCCCATCTCTTCCTTTAGAATAGGGGAAAAACCTTCTACTGCAACTGAAATGAGGAGAGTACTTGCCGAAGCTGGACTCAGAGGAGATGGTTACAACATAGTACTTCAGGGCGACGTGACAAATCTAGCTACAATGACCCCTCACAAGCGTAGGGGGGTTCTAGAAGAAGTTGCAGGAGTTACTGCATACGATGATGAAATTCGCCGCGCGAACACCCAGAGAAAGCACGTGGAGAGCAGTATCGAGACAATAGGCCTTCTAGAAGATGACAAGAAGAAGCAACTTAAGCAACTCTCGAAGGAGCGGGAGCAGGCGCTCAAATACAAGGAGATAAAGCAAGATTTTGACAAGTCCAAGGTGACTCTGTATCAATCTAGATACAGGAACAGACTAGATGAGGTCTCTCTACTGGGCAAGGAGAGATCCGACTATTCAGAGAAGGTCAGATCCCTGGGCACATCATTAGCAGAAGGAAATATGAAATTGGATAAATTCGATACTGAATTGGTTTCAGTCGAAGCGGAGCTAAGAAGGGCATTGGCCGGGGACGCTCAGAGGATAATGGATAGTATCAGGAAACATGAGATAGACATCGAAACGGGAACTGATAGAATTGGCGATCAGAGAAAGATAATTGCAAGCTCTACTGATGAGATTTCTACGCTTGGAGAAGAGCTTGAGAGGGCTAGAAATGCATGGAATGAGTCAATCCAGAAGCTTGAAACTGCCAAGCAGTCATTGGACGAAACAAAGCAATCGCTAATCGATGCTGCGAAGGCCGAATCAGATGCAAGGAAAGCAATCGAGTCAGGAGACAAGTTTGCAAGAGACCTCAATAGGGCACTAGGGAAAGCCAGTGAGAGGGTTTCGGCTGCCCAAGACGCATTCGCCCAGGCCCAACTAGAATCCGACCGAGCCACCCAATCATCTCAACTCGCATCTGAAAATCTGGCTGACCTAGAAGAGAAATACGATGAAGCAGTGATGATCAGAGACGATCTAGAGCTTGTTGGCTCTGAGATCAGAGAATCAGGACCAGATTCTGACAGGTCATCCTTGGCTGACGATCTAAGGAAGCTACAGAAGCAGGAGGCAGAGCTTAGGTCCGACAGGGATCGAGCTGAGATAAAACTCCGAGATGCCGAGAGGGAATTGAGTAAGGCCAAGGCAAGGCAAGAGGCGAGGTCCTCTGCACCAGGGTCCGCCGTGACAATCGCGGCACTGACAAAACTCAGGGAGAGCGGCCAGATATCTGGGATTCTTGGGACACTGGGGGAACTAACGGCTCCCAAGGATGCCTCACATGAGGAGGCTCTAGCTACCGCTTTGGGCAATGGCCTGAGAAGCATAGTCGTCCGAGACGATGAGGTTGCCGCCAAGTGCATCAAGTGGCTTAGGCAGAACAGCGGGGGAAGGGCCACCTTCCTTCCACTGAACAAGCTGAAAGTATCGAGGCCTCAGGGCCGAACCCTCCTAGTGGCTAGGAATCCAGGAATAATCGGCTTCGCACAGGATCTTCTTGAGTACGATCAGGAAGTAGAAACAGCCGTGATTTACGCTAGCAGAAATACACTTTTGGTCCAATCAATGGAGGTTGCCAGAAAGAATATGGGAGGGGTAAGGATGGTCACTTTAGACGGATCCCTCATAGAGAGCTCAGGGGCAATGACAGGGGGCTCTTCTTCACGTGGCAATAGGCCCTCATTCGGAGGTGGGGCCGGTAGTAGTTCAGCCGTCGATAGGAACGAGATGATAGTTCAAGAAGCGAACCTACTCTATTCCACAGTCGATGCAGCACTACGGGAGACAATGCTCAATCTACAATCACTCAGAGACCGAATCAATAATGTCGATGGAAGTGATCATTCAGTGAAGCTCAGAAACTGGAAATCAGACATGGAGAGGGCGACCAAATCGGTTTCTGAAATTGAAAACAGAATGATTGCATCAAGGAAAGAGTTCCGAAATAGCGAGGAAAACAGGACGAGCATGATATTGAATGCCGAGCAGGCAAAAGAAGACTTGGAGAAGTCCCTTCTGGAAAGGACGGAAGCAGCTGAAGCCCTCCAGGATAACACCCCTGACCATCTCTCGGAGATTCTCAGGACCGCTGAGAGAAAGAGAACTGAGGCGGAGAGGATCAGGCTATCATGTGAGTCATCAATAGTCACCAATGAAAGCCAGATTTCAATGATGGAGCAGAGGGTAACAGATCTTGAGGGGAGAATCTCAAAGCAACACGAAGAAATTGTTTCTGCTGAGAATTCTATTTCCGAAATAGAGTCCGCAATTTCAGTTTCAAAATCTGAATTAGTGGAACTGAAAGGAAAATCGGAACAGTTCGATGAAGAGCACAGGATTCTCACAAGCAGACGCGATGAACTCGTGGAAGAGAGGGCCAGCTTGAGGGCCACTCTGGATCAACTCTCCAAAGATAGAGTCACAATAAAATCAAGAATCGACGAACTGAATGGGCAGATAAGTCAGAAAACCAATGCTGCAGAAGAGACCGCGCTTGAACTTGAAGAAGCAGGCGTCGAGATCCCTTCGGATAACATCCAACTACCAACAATTGCCGAGGCGGAGAGAGCGATGCAGGGGCTCGAACGCCGCCTCGGCAACCTTGGTAATGTGAATATGCTGGCAATAGATCAGTACGATGAGACTGCGGAAAGAATAGCAGCAATGGTGGAGGATGGAAAGACTCTCCGAGCAAGAAGGGATCATCTGGTAAGTATCTCAGAACAACTTGAAAATGAAAGGAAAACCCGATTTATGACCGTATTTGAACATGTAAACAACAATTTCAGCAGAGTCTACGAGATTCTCCAACCATCAGGGTCAGGAAAGCTGAGACTGGAGAATAACAAGAACCCATTCGAAGGTGGTCTTGAGATGGCTTGTGTCCCTCCGGGCAAGAGTAGGAACACTAGACGATCAGCTCTCTCTGGAGGGGAGAAGTCCATGGCTGCTCTAGCACTAATCTTTGCAATTCAAGACTATGAGCCAAGCCCATTCTATTACTTCGATGAAGTCGATCAAAACCTCGATCCGTTCAATTCCGGAAGAATAGCAACACTGTGTAGGATAAGGAGTGAGAGGGCTCAATTCATCATGGTGACACTAAGGAAGGTCAGCTTATCACTCGCTGATCATCATATTGGTATCACGCATGCTGGAGACGGTTGTAGCAGGAGGATTACCGATTTCGATAGAGCCGCAGCGATTGAGCTCAGCGAAGAGCTCGAGGCTGAGAAGAAGGCACAGGAGGAGTCCAAGGCTGAGAAGGAGGCTATGCCCGACTTGCCCGATCCAAGCAATATGCCCAAAGTTCCAGAGCCTCTTCAGACTCCAGTTAGCTTGGGTGGTTTAGCAGAGAGAGCTGGCATAGACTCAGTCGAAGGGAATGAAGAAATCGAAAACTCAGGCACCGAAGATCAAGTCATCGAGTCTCTAAGGGAGAGAACTGGAGAATGGACCGAAGACATCGATGAGAAGGAGAAAGTTATTTTCCACGATTCACAGGATGAAAACGAGATCACGGAGGAGCATTCACAGCAAGTGGACGTTGAATGAGGTGTGGACTAATGGCGGTTTTAGATGGTCAGGCGATGAGGGAAGATATCGTCTCTAGACTCTTAGGCGGAGAACCCGATCTTTCCACCAGCAAGTATCTTGATAGAATCTCAGAACTAGCCAGTATGGAAGAGGCAGAACACCAATTTTTGATAGACCCATTCGACAGATCAGTTGCCTTAGTTTTTCAGATGTTTCAGAGTTCGGATTTAGATCCTTGGGATGTAGACCTGTCTAGTTTCCTGGAAATGTTTTCCTCTCGTATAGAAAGCTCCGAGAATATCGATCTTCCAACATGTGGGAGGCTAATCAGAATGGCATGGGCCATACTAAGAAACCAAGCTACAGCTCTAATCGAGAAGCAGGAAAGGGCCTTGGACTTTGAGGAGGAAGATACATGGGACTTCGAGGGCGGCTGGGAATCTGAATTTGACGATGAAGATTACAACTTCTCGGTTGGGGTTCTCTCAGGTGCAGCAGATGAGGTTCTCCCATCTATTTTCGAAGGAAGGGTCCATCGTGAAGAGGGTCGCCCTGTGACTCTGGGGGAACTTCTAATGGGATTACAGGAAGCTGGAAGGCTTGCGGAAGAGCAGAGAACCAGGGAAAGAATTGCACATGAGAGACGAGAAGCACTTTCTACAGCACGTGAGAGGTTCAAGGGGAGCCTACATGTCGAAGACTTAGAAGGGGATCTGGAAAGGACATGGAATGCCCTCAGGGCGAGGTCCTCATCTCAGGATAAATCCGTAGCTCTGAATGAGGTAGCAGAGACTCTTATGGGGGTCGCAATGGATTCAGGCGTTCAATTCGATGAGGCAAGATCAGAGTCTCAGGTAACCGCCCTAGTTTCTGCACTTTTCCTGACTAACAGGGGGTATACTGAGATTTCACAGGAGCCGGGAAGGAATGGCAAGGTAAGCCTAGTGCCTCTTTGGGACGGGGATGAGAGTTTTTCTGAGTTGACTGCTAGGCTACATCCGGACGAGGTTGGAGTGATTGCCGATGAGTGAAGGTCCAAGTATTCACACCCTTTTGGAGGCTATTTTATTCGGTGCAGGGAGGTCCATGTCTGTTGATGAGCTAGCTTCTTTGCTCTCACTGAGGAACTTCCAGGTCACAGAAGGACTCGGGGAGCTGAAATCAATGATGGACTCTAGAAAATCCGGTGCACTGCAACTCACAGAAGTAACGGGAAGATGGATCATCGAAGTTAAGCCAGAAATATCTCCCTCTTTGCCTGAGTCATTTAAGCCTGAAATTCCTCAGAGGCTCCTTCCAGCTGCAGCTTTGATAGCGTATCACCAGCCCATGCCCCAAGCACAACTTAGGGACATGCTCGGGCCAAAAGCGTATGATCATGTCAGAGATCTTGCAAGCTTGGGCCTCATCGATAAAAGGAGAGATGGACTAACTAGGAGACTGACTACTACGAGAAGATTTGCAGAGTACTTTGGTTGTCCAGAAATAGAATTCAGAAAAGTGAGGTCATGGTTTAGGGAGGAGGCATCGAAACTAGGACTGACCAGCGCACAGCTAGCTGCCTCCCTCGCTCCCGATGAACAGATGACAATTTCCGAGTTCACAGGGGATGACAAAGAGGTTGAACTCGACGCTCAAGCAGAGGAATGACTACCATCCGTGAGTCTTGCCTGCTCCTCTGTGGCCTATGATCCTAGGACTCCCCCAAGGAATCCCATTTTCCATTTCGCTCAACCAGCTATCTTCGGAACCATCCCATTTCATTCTCCTGCCCTGCTCAAGTATAATCCTAGATTTCCTAACATCATCGATTTCGGACCAAGTCGGTAGGGAGTCACGGGCCTCTCCCATTATATCGCCCAACTCTTCTAGATGGGCTTCAGAAACCCTCCGCGACCATTCCTCATCCAGAGGCTGACTTGCAGGTCTTGGCCATCTATAGCTACCATCGGGTTTTGTAAGTACATCCGGATTCAAGTGATCCGTGACAATCGATATTCCAGCTTCCAATAGTTGATCTTCCATATGTAGCGGTGCGGGCCACACAAATGCCCCCATTCCTCTTAACGATCCATGCAACCTATCAAGTCCCTTCCCACTGAGGCCTACGGTCCTCCCCAACCTCGCATGCCTTTCCCATCCACTCATATACTCCAAGGCCATTCCTATCGAAACCATGCCCTCTTTCCGGAACCTATTCGCTATTGATGGAACAGACGTCAGGAAGAATTGAGGTATGGCGAAGGCCCTCTTAACCTTCCAATGTCTGCCCCACGGACGGATCTTTGGCATTAGCTGAGTTATCGGAATCTCAAATTCGCATTCCCTGGATGCTCTCGAAATCTCAGAAGAGAAACTCGTCACAATGGTCGATTTGGGAGGGAGTCCTAGTTCTTTAGTCATTGATGAAATCTCTCTCATTATTGATTTTAGATGTTCATTTGAGGACTTTCCAACAACAGGATGTGGCATCTTAATCTCAATATCTACGGTCTTACTTCCAGACTGCCAATTCTCCAAGAAACCCCTGTCCCCGATTACCTCCCGGAAAGTTAAAACCCCCTCTTCTTTCAACTTGGAGGTATTCATATTCTCAATACATCTGGAACTCAAAGACCCCTTTCCCGGGAGAGACTCATCATGGTAAATTACAAGCTCGCCCTCGACATCCATCCTAACGTCAAACTCAACACCATCACAGAAGTCCATGCCATGTTTGAGAGCCGGTAAAGAATTCTCAGGGGGCTGACTCCACATATCCTACTCTCTGCGGGACGCAAGAGGGCAATTAATGCAATCTGACGAATTCTTCTGGCGTGACAATACTCATTACCTCTCTGCCTCTACGGAGCTTAGGTATTGTCATGACAGAAGCAGAACTAGACCGCGCGTCCGACCCATTAGAAGTGCGTGGATATTGTATGTATGATTGGGGAAAGTCGGCCTTTGAGACCAGCGTGGTATCAGCAATTTTCCCTACTTGGTTCGCATTTTTATTCCTAGAGGCCAATGGCCTGAACACCACTATTGCTGGAATAACGATGGAAGGTGATGCACTAATTGCCTACTTAGTGGCATTTGGGACATGGGCGGTAGCCGTAGTTGCACCGGCACTGGGGGTAATAGCAGATTACAAGCCAGTTAAGATGAGCTGGCTGAGGATACTGACGTACATCGGTGCAGGCTCCACTTTCTTGCTCGGATTCGATTTCCTAATGCCTGGAAATGAGTGGATCTGGCTCCTCATCTTCTACTTTATAGCCAATATAGGATTGAATGCGGCAGGGGTTTTCTACAACGCTCTTCTTCCGCATCTTGGAACCGATGATGAGATGGATGATATCTCAAATAGGGCTTATGCGTATGGTTATCTCGGAGGAGGAATCCTTCTTCTTATACACCTCGGGCTAGTATTGGGTGTCGGTGGAAACAATGTCATTAGGTTCTGTCTCGCATCTTCCGGAGTCTGGTGGTTTGGTTTTGCCATTCTAACATTCAAGTATGTTCCAGAGCCTCCTATGGAGAACCAAAAGGACGTTCCAAGTATCAGAGAGGCTTATTCACAAGTTTGGCAGACATTAAAGGAATACAATAAATTCAGGACACTTTTCATCTACATGCTGGCTTACTTCTTCTTCATAGACGCCATCAACACTGTCTGGGCGGTTGGCCCTATCTTCGGAGCCGTTGTTCTGGGAGTGACAACTACAGAGTTGATGATCACTATTGTCGCTATCCAATTTGTTGCTTGGCCCTGTGCACTCCTATTCACACGGCTCGCCAATGCATGGGGGACAAAGAAAGCACTCAACGCTTCTCTTTTGGGCTGGCTGGTCCTAAGCTTCGCCATTCTGGGATTCGCCCCACTAGAACTGGACTCACATGACGAGTATGAGGTAATGTATGACTGGGACGAGGAATCAGGTCTGTATCAAGTTCATGTGAATTACTATGCCAGTGATATAGCCCAGAAATTGGATTTCGAAGAAGGCGAATTCGACGAGCAGAAGTGGGCCAGTGATTTCTCAGGGATGTTGCCAGTCGAACTCGATGAGAACACCGAGACATACAAATGGGCATATGGGGAAGACGCCGACACCAAGCTTTTGTTCCCAGTTGAGGGGGATGTCGCCAACATCCTAGACTCCATTGAAAAATCAAGATTCAGCATCAGTGTCTCTGGAGGGCCTCTCGATGGCTCATCTAACGTGGGCATAGATCATCCAACAAACCTCGGTGACGGGGCTTTGGATGTAATTCCCGAAACAGTAAGAAAACATGTCTGGGAGCCGCTAGGAATAGCGATAGGAATGCAATTCCTGATTTTGGGATGCATGATAGGGACATTATTCGGTGGATCACAGGGCCTTTCTAGGAGTATCTTCGGACAGATGATTCCGGAGACGAGGAGCACTGAATTCTTCGGATTCTTCGGATTCTTCGGCAAGGTAGCAGCGGCCGTCGGACCACTCCTATATGCAACAATGACTGTAATGTTCGATAGTAGGGTAGGGGTTCTCAGTATTGCCGTTCTCATCGCGATAGGGGTATTCCTCATGAGGTATGTGGATATCGAACAGGGCCGTGCTGATGCCAAGGCAGAAGACGCTAGGAACCGAGGGATCACGATCGAGCAGTAACGATGTGGAGAATCAAAACCAACTCTAACAGAATGAGGACAGGACCAGCTACTAAGAACATGGAAAGTGGATCAGGCGGAGAAAGAAACGCTCCAAATGCCATTCCAATGAACCACACTATCCCTCTGTTGCGCTTCAACGAATCAACGCTGATAACTCCGTTTCCGAGGAGTATCCATGTTAGCAAAGGAACCTGAAAACCTACGATTGAAGCGAAGTAAAGTCCGCTGATGAAGCCAATCCATGATCTAAGTTGCCAAGTCGAGCTTAGATTTGCAGATGATGCGTCTTCAGATAGGTAGTCCAGAAGGAAAGGGACCAATACTTCGTGTGAATACAGTGCCCCAATTGTCGCCAGCATGAATGACACGATGGTGATTACAAGAAGTCCCGCGAATCTCCCGCTTCTCACGTAACTTACTCTCTTGGCCTCTGCGAATATCTTACTGCCATTCCAAGAAATATCGCCAATCAGAAACATCAACGACATTACCGAACCCAATTGGACGCCTATCCTAAGCCTAAGAAGGACCGCTTCCATCGGATGTAGAATGACCACCTCGACATTGTCAGGCTTGTAGGCGGTTGAATCCAGCAAGGCCTCGATGATTCTCCCTGAAAGCGGATATCCTCCGATAAATCCGATACAGAATATCGCCAGCAGGAGAAACAATCTCCTTCTGACGTGTCCGATTAAACCACGCAACTCAGCACGAGGCAGTAGGTCCCCCTGAGCGAATTCCATGTCAGCGCGTGAGGGTCCCATAGGTCAATACATCGCCTAAGATTTCCTCAGAATTATAGTTAGGACATCCCCATCTGAAAGAGAGTGATCCAAACCCACCCGCTGCCAATCGAATTTAGCACTAGGTCCCTTGACTCTGGCATATCTGAATTTCCTCACGAAATCCCTGTGTAATTTAGCACAAACGTCCCGAACGGTCGATGTGTCTTTGACGATTAGTGGCTCAATCATGTCCGCCTCTTGCCCTTGAGGCTTCAGGAATATCGACATGAAGTGCAGATTATCGAAAATGAAGTCCTTCATATTCTCAATTCCCTCTCCTGTTTTAGCGGATACTTCCAGTATAGGCCACCCCGCTGGGAGCATCTTCCTGGTCCTCTCAAGATCTTCCTCAGTTGCAAGGTCGATTTTGTTGACTACTACTACTGCTCTGTTGTATATTCTATTTCCAGCTAATGTGTCTACGATGTGATCATCAGTAACATCAGTCCGAAGGGTCACAGTCGCCGAAACAATTCCAAAGCTCCTGATTATTCCCTGTATCTCTTCCTCAGATAGATTAGTCTGCTCTACTGTGGACCTTACGACTATTCCCCCCCTTTTGGTCCTGGTAATGAAAACTTGGGGTTCTGGTTGATTCAACCTCATTCCAGCCATCCAAAGCTCCTTGTCTAGAATGTCGAAATGCGAGTCCTGAAATGGGTCGACCACATAGAGGACCATGTCTGAACCCCTAATGACATTCAGGATTTCTCTGCCTCTGCCCTTGCCCTCAGAAGCACCCTTTATCAATCCAGGAAGATCGAGAATCTGGATCTTTGCACCTCTATGATCCAATACCCCGGGTATACAAGTTAGTGTCGTGAATGCGAATGCCCCTGCCTCAGAATCAGCACCAGTCAATTGTGAAATTAGGCTGGACTTCCCCACACTCGGAAATCCTACGAGAGAAACCGAAGCATCACCAGACTTCTTGACCTCAAAACCAGCACTAGATCCGCTCTTCTTAGCATGGGCAACAGCCTTCTCCTTCCTCTCTTTCAGTGAAGCTATTTTCGCCTTCAGCCTACCAATATGGCCCTGTGTAGCCTTGTTGTACTTGGTCTTAGAAATCTCCTCCTCCAAGGACTTGATTTGTTCTTCAATGGTTGCCAAGCTCGCTCCCTCCAACCAATATTAGCTCTACGCGAGGACTAACTTATTGAATTCGGTGGAGAAATACATCCATAGTGGTGCGAGCGAGGGTTCATGCCACACTGCCGACTGGTTTGTCTGAGGGCACATATGCCGGACGTCATAATTTCCCTGATTGATCAGAAATCTCTGGACTCAATAATGGCTATGCCAATTGGATTGATGATTGAAGGCATGGAATCAAGAAGCCTCAGGGAGTCTAGGCCAAAACCAATCCCGCCCTCAAGGCAATTCGATGTCGATTTGGAGGGAGAAATACTGGAGCTGATTGATGAAAATCCGAATATAGATCCAGACAAGACTCTTGATGATCAAAATATAATTTATGAGGAAAAGCTAGAACTCCTACTATTGATGTGCCACTGGTCATCTGCAGTCGAATGGAGATGTTGGGATGCAAGACTGTTCCTTTATGTCGAGCCAAGCCTTGACTATGAAGTCAAAAGTACCGAGTCATTCCTGACTCCAAAGATCTGGAAGGATTTCTCTTCAGCGCTTACATCTTCTGATAGATCTTCATTTATCGAGTCAGTGGTGATTGACTGGATGTCCAGAAGAGAGTCCTTGGGAGAGACAATGGATCCATCATTGGATCCGCGTATCCTGCCGACGATGGAATCTCATCAGATTATCTCAGGAGGATTATTTGACATCATCGAGAAATGGAGGGTAGATGGCCTTTTGATACTCTTGGGGAGGGAATATCTAGAGGCTAGGTCATGGCATCTGGGTGAGAAAAGGTTGGAGGACATCATTAGGTGATAGTATGACGAATCTTCCCATTTCTCCCATACCCCCTGAGCACCCCCCTCCTCCCTCAGTAGTAGTTCTTGGTAGATTCCAGCCTTTTCATCGAGGACACGCGCACATGGTCGAGTTTGCTGAAAGGTGGAGATTGGAGAATATGCCACAGGCCTCATTGGTAATTGCCATAGGTTCTTCAAATAGGCCTGAAAGCCTCAGAAATCCTTGGACTAACTCTGAACGTTCTGATATGATCTCAGAATGGCTGGAGTCATCAATCGTCGAAGGCACCCCAATTATCACGTCTATTCCAGATATTGAAGATCCACCAAATTGGGTTTCACACGCTGAAATGTATCATGGGCCGTCAGGGGTATTTATCTCCAGTGATCATGATTCATTAGACCTCTACAAGGATTCAGGATGGGAGACTGTTGAGATCCCAATGGAAGATAGAGGACGTTTTCAAGGTTGGAGGGTTCGTGAGACAGCTAGGATGATGTCCACTATAGGTGACAATGACGCCATTGTAGAAGTTCTAACTCCGACTATCCCCCATTCGGTGCTGAAGCTAATGATAGACAAGCAGTATCTAAGGAGACTGGCTTTCCTTGGCGAAGGGGGAGAGCCAGTTGGATAATCACCAGTCACCTTCGAATGTGCACTCTGGATCGCAGTAGTCAACTAAAACTCCTGAGATTAGATATCCGTAGGCCATCATCTTTGCTTCAGGGACCTCCAGTACAAGATTGTGAGCTAGGGAATGATGCCACATTGGGCCATTCGTATTTCCAGTAGGAAGTGGCGGGAAATCCCCATCAAAGTAGGCGGCCGAAGAGCCACTTATCGGCCCATCAATTACTTCGACCCCAAACGGATGATATGCAGATCCGGTCACTACTGGTACGTTCCCTGTTCTTACGGCCCTATCGGCCGAGAGGGTAGTGACTTGGGCATCCATCATTGAAGTTAGGTAAAACATATCGAAAGGCTCCAGGATATCCTGGTACCCAGTCTCTCTGAAAGGCAGATATGTTTCCCCATCTGTAGAATCCCAGATAGATTGCAGAAGGGCTATGGAAACAGCGCGATCAAGTCTGGAAGGCAGTGATACATCACTGGAAAGAAGCTCAAAGAACTGCCCCGGATACTCATCAGAGCCATAGTGAGTAGATCTTTCGACTTGATGAGTGAAAGATGTCCCTCCGACCCAAAGTACGCCCCATTCTAGTTCAGGGACGAAGGCAAGCAGGGAAGGCCCCCTAAGTCCCCCAAGTGATATCCCTATGTAGTTAACAGTTTCAACATCAATCATATTAGTGCCATTGTGCTTGAAATTCTCATTGTCCGAGCAAATTCCAGTGATTGCCCGTACCATCGAGATATGGTTTATCACAGCCTGCATCTGTCTCTCCTGCTGATATTGGAACTCCTTTAGATCCATTAGTGCGAAGGTCATTGCATCTAAGTCTCCATCCGAGCTCCAGCCCTTGAAATCAGTCGCAATTACAACTGTTTGATACTCATTTGCAACCGACCTCGCATTCATGGCATATGAGTCGCCGTCTCCAAATAGCCCGTGACCGAAAACAGTCAGAGGTCCTGATGTGTTATTCTCAGCGAGAGATAATGGAATCAACATCGTGAAGTCTATCTCCCTGTTTTCAACAAATTCCGGATCACCGGTCGCCCCTCTCATCAATGGCGACCTAGCAAATTCATTTTCCATATAGTGAGGAGTTGTTACTGTTCCTCTAATCAGCCTTAGTGAAGAATTGTCATTTCCGAAGTCCTCCTCTATATCCACAATCTGGCAACCAATGCCATCATCTCCCAATCGCTGCTCCGCATCATCCCTCATAATCAGTATGTCTTCAAGAATGGACTCAGTTGAAGCTGTATGGAACCACCACGCTGATTGTAATGAGCTTCTTTCGAATCCCACACTTCCAAGATTCTGGAAAACTTCCTCATATACGCCCCTCTGGGCCTCAATGCCATCAGAGTCAGTCACATTACCATCCCTCAATGCTCTGAATCCATTTGATGGTTCAATTGGTGCACCTCCCCCATCAACTAGATTCCTGAAACCAACTGCATATGTGGTATTGTGCTCCAACCCCTCTATCGTCCTCAAGAAGAGAATAGTTTCCTCATCTTCCTGGGCACGCGCATCCAACTCTATCCAATGATGGACCTTCTCCCCAGTCTCCATGTTAAGCAAGACACTACTATGCCCCTCCATTGTCGATATTCCAATGTCGAACTGTGTTGCCATGCCTGTGATGTTTGGAATCCCATCAAAGGCAGTGAAGATTTGCGTTGAAGGGCTGAATCCATCCAACCGATCAAGTATCACCATATTGTCACTTACCGAGGATCGAGTATCTGGTATCGCTTGTCCGTCAATACTCAGGCTATATCCGGTATTCTTAGTCTCATCAACATCCAAGAAGGCACCCGAAGGAAATGGAAGCATGCAGTGGATGTGATTTGTATCGTCACAGAAATCACTGCCTCCGATTTCAATAATTTCATCTTTAGAAGAATTGGTATTGTCATCTAGCGGGTCGTCCTGCTGTTCCAATTCATCAATATCTTCGTTATTGGAATCGCCACTCGGTTCTCCAGAGCAGCCTGCCATCAACATTGAAAATACTACAATCGAGGCTAAAATCTTCCTAAATCTCGAATCCATGTCGTTCCGAGAAAGAGTTAGGATATGAAACCTAACCTAGATTAGTGCCTTCTTCGTGAAACAACGACGGCACATAGCACAGAAGATAAAACAAGCAGAATCGAGAATCCGGGCACAGAATCGCCAGATTCAGTCCCATCATCGGCCAATACCTCAATTGGTGAAGTGAAAATAATCTCAATCGAGATGACTCCCTCGACTGGAATTGACTCCCAGTCCCCTTCGTATTTCACCAAATCAATGAAGATGTCCAGGGACCCCCCTTCTAGGAGCACATTATCCATCAGAGTAGTAGATGAGAAGTTCTCCCCCCATATCCTGAAGAAGTCATTCAGAGTAAGATTATTGGAAACATCTGTTACCACATTTATCACACGCGATCCAGTGTACATGACGTGAGTAGATTGTTTACATACTTCGGTGTTGAAGCCAACATATCTTGGAACAGGAACGTCTTCGCCATCAACTGTGATCGTAAGATACATGTCTCTGTAAGATGCATCAGTCCAATCAAAGCATGCCTCGGTCACATCACCCTCTATGAATGTCTTTTCCGTTTCCTCAGAGGTTGAGTTGAAACTTGTCAGGGCAATCAAGTCCTCCTGTGACAGGTAAGGATAATCGCCATCCGAAGAGGGGAATTTTTCATTGATTGCTCCCATCATGTAATTCGCAAGTAGGCCCTGACCAACGGAGGTTGGGTGCAGTGAGTCAATCATGATGCAATTTTTGTCGCACATTTCAGGAGGAGAAATGACCTCAAACTCTCCCAACGTCCTAGCTGAAGAATTTTGTAGAAGATCATCTGAGGCCCCCATCAGATCAAAAACTTGTACACTCCCGCCGTACTCTGCTGCTATCTCAGTGAGCCTTTCAGCCCATAGGATACTTGCTTCGGTGAAGAACTGATGCTTTTCTGTAGGGAAGATCTGAGTCAGGAAAGGGAGAAAGGACATGTTTGGCAATGTCCAGACCAAGACATCGATATTTGAGTCAGTCAGTGTGTCGAGTATTATTGTGAAATTTTCTTCAAGGTGGCTGATGAAAGAGTAATCCTCATTGACAATCTGAAAGTCCGAATCAATGAAGTCCCAAGCCCCTACCATCATAGTGACCAAGGTCCCCTCTCCGTAGTTTTCCGCTATGTCAGTGTGCCTTCCAGCCTCTATCAGAGTCCAAGACCTGTCTCCGCCAACCGCTCCTTCGTAGTAATCCAAATCCATCAAATTAGCGGCATGCATTGACGCAAAAGGACCTCTGTATCCAGTGGGGTCAGAGCCCAAGGTGCTGTCTCCTAATGATGCAATTGTGTGATATTCGAAGAACTCCTCTTCATCTCCTTCGTCCTGAGCGGAAACAACGGCTGTCATAGAACTCAAAAGCATCATTGATACAATTATCATTGGGGGAAGCCCGCGCGCATACACGTTCAATCCCATGTCCCAATGATATTTAGTTAGTTGTTATGTCTAGAACTCGAAGAATCAGTCACTCGTCTTCAGTTGATTCAGAGACTATTACTCTGGAGGCCCTTAAGACTCTGTCGTGAATCATGTATCCTTCTTCTACCACTTCAACAACGGTCCCCGAATCTACTCCCTCTGGAGATGGAATCATGGCAATCGCCTCCATTTTTGTTGGATCGAATTTTTCCCCCATTGATTCAATGTGGGAAACTCCTTCCGATTCCAATGCGGTCCTGAGTCCACGAAGAGTCATCCTGACTCCCTCAATGAATCCCAAATTGTCTACTCCGTCGGATTGATTCAATGCCCTCTCCATATTTCCAATGAGGGGCAGGATCTTTCTGGCTAGGGAGGAAGGGCCAAATCTGATTGCTTCAGATCTTTCCTTAGCCGCCTTCTGCCTCATGTTCGACATCTCAGCAGCCGAATATTGAAGCTCCTTCTCTAAATGAGAAATCCTTTCTTCCAGTGTCTCAATGGGGACATCTTGGACTATTTCGGTATCCTCAGGGGCACCTCCCTCGTCTTCGCTCACAGCCTCACGTCCCATTCCCCCTTCAATAATCCAATGGAAAGCTAACCAGAGTAGAAGTACTCTCCAGCCGATTTCTGATCCCTGTCCTTCACACTCCCGGGCTTATTGATTCGCGGTCGCTTGGATTCGTGATCTCTCCTGAATGTAACCTCTACTCCAGACAAGAATCTGTTCATTCCCTTTCGGAGACTTAGTGGCCCGACCGCATGCCCCTCGACTCCCCCAGTCCCCTCAAAAACTAATAGTGAATCACTCACAATGTCCACGAAATAAATATCATGATCAATCACCATTGCAGCTTTCTCATTGCTCTCCATGGTCCTACGAATCGCCTTGGCGGCCTCCATCCTGGCATTTGCATCTAGATGGGCGCTAGGCTCATCCAGGAGATATAGATCGGCCTCTCTTCCAAGACAAATTGCGATACTGACTGCCTGCAACTCCCCTCCAGACAGTCTGGATGCTTCCAAGTCTAGCATTTTGTCTATCTGTAGAGGCCTTATTACCTGAGTATGAAACTCTCCTGACCTCCACTTTGTTCCTATTTCGACATCCAGCCAAAGTTGAACAGTCCCCTCGAATTCAGCTGTAACGTGTTGGGGCTTGTAAGAAACAGCTGCCTCCATTGTGCACCACCCCTGATCTGGATCTAGCTCTCCTGCGATCATCTTGACCATGGTAGTCTTTCCTGTGGCATTGGGCCCAACCACGCCAATCACCTCGGCTGATCTAACCTGACCTTGTCCTGTAGTAAGCTGAAAATCTCCCATTTTCTTCTCCATATCCCCCCACTTGAGAATCGGGACTCCTATGTCCTCTCCCCTCGTCCTTCCCCTGACGAACTTGATTGGTTTGTCCCTTATCCTTACGTTCTCTTCAGGTAGGTACCCTTCGAGATAAGCATTGATTGCGGTCCTAGTGGTCCTAGGTGGTGTAAATATTCCATATCCAGCCCTTTCTCCATACACGACATGGAGCAAATCACATAGGACATCCAGAATGGCCAGATCGTGCTCGACAACAAGGACCCTCTTTCCCTCAGAAGAGAGGTCTTGGATTATTCTTACCATCCTCATTCTCTCGTAAATGTCCAGATACGAGGATGGCTCGTCGAAGAAATACACATCAGCTTCCTTCAGTAGAGTGGCACAAAGAGCCACCCTTTGCAACTCGCCTCCTGACAGAGAGCCTAGCTTCCTAGAAAGAATATGTGCGATTCCCAATGCCTCTGAGTATCTCACTATCTCTCCCCTGTCATCTACTCTCTCTAGAAGCTCTCTAACCTCGCCCTCGAAAATCTTAGGCAGCCTATCGATGTATTGAGGCTTCACGGCTATCGTCACTCCTTCTTCAGACAGTAGCGAAAGATAGTCTCTCAACTCTCCTCGGGGGAATGTCTGTATGACTTCGTCCCAATCGGGTGAATCATTACGCCAATCTCCGAGATTAGGTTTGATACTTCCAGACAGGAGATTTACTGCTGTAGATTTGCCCATGCCGTTGGGGCCTAGAATTCCTACGACTTGTTCCTGCCTTGGAGCAGGTAATCTGAACAGCCTGAATCCATTCTCCCCGTAGCAATGTGTCATCTCGGAGTCAAGCTCTTCAGGGAGATTGATCACGATCACAGCATTGTCAGGGCAGTGTCTGGCACGATTGAAGCACACTGGACACGCTGATTCTAGGATCTTACACTTGTCGCCCTCGAATTGAATACATTCTCTCTCGCATAGGGCAGAGTATTTCTTCAGATACGAGTGAGCATTGCTATTGGGCTTGCATCTGTCCTCAAGCAGAACCGCTACCCTCATATTGCTCCCTCGCATTTCCTACTCTATACTTCTTCGCATTAACTTGACCTTGGCCACCCATCCTAAACAGCAAGGAATCTGTAGCGTGCGTAAACATAACCAGCCAGCGCTATTTTCTCGGATTTCGAGAGCTGTACTCTCTCAGTGAAAACATCACCGCCCTTCTTCTTGATTTTAGCCATTATTGACTCATAGAATTTAGCCATAGCAGCGGGAGAATACCTGGATGATTTATCCAGCATCGGTAGTAGTTTAAATGCCCTCTCTCTGTATCTCTCAGCCTGCTCTATGAAGTCCTCGACGAACGGCTTCCAACCAGGGTGATTAATCACTTTAGACCCTCCAAGCACATCTTCGGGAGTAATTCCAAATCTAGCCAGATCTTCAGTTGGCAGATAGATTCGATTCCTCGAAGCATCCTCTGCCACATCTCTGAGAATGTTAGTCAGTTGCATGTATATTCCCCATGCTTCAGCATATTCAACTGCCATTGGGTCATCATAGCCATAAATTTCTATACATACCAAACCGACAGTTGAGGCCACTCTGTAGCAGTATGCATAGAGATCTTCGAAGGTCTCATATCGATTCCTGTGGAAATCGTCCTCCATCCCACTAATCATGTCGTCAAGCTCCTGACGCTGAATTCCAAATTTCCTCACTGTATCCTTCAGGGCGATGAATATTGGATCTGTGGAGGTAACATCCTCATATGCAGTCGAGAGTTTCTTCCTATAGTAGAAAAGCTGCGACATCTTTTCGTTGTAAGAGGTCCTATCGACCACTGGGTCGCCACTGCTAAGACGTTCGATATTCACTCTGTAGTCAACTGATTCTGGATCATCAGAAGAACCTCCGGGGAAGTAGTCAACATAGTCTCCATCAGCGATATCATCTGCTCTCCTACAGAATGCATAGTAGGCACAAATAGCCCTTCTCTGTAAGTCAGGAAGATACTTGAAAGAGTGATAGAAGTTACCAGCCTCCCTCCTAGTCAACTCCTCGCAGTAGTCGTAAGCTGTTTCCACTATACTTTCCGGAACCTCATTTTCTGACCATATGGGCGCATCAATGTGGGCAAATGGATTAACTAGCTCCCCCCTTGATCCAATTACACCCATGAATAGCGCGCCCTCTCTAACTGCTTCTAGGGCTGTAATACTAATGGCGCGAACCGCCTCTCTTGTCATTCCAACGGTTTCTCTTACTCTATCTATGCCCTTGGCCTCAATATCCGGCTCAATAAGAGATACGCTTCTCTCAGAAACGAATCCAACTGTCAGGGTTTCCCCAGTCTCATCAGGAACGGACATCTACCTCAAGGAGCGACAAAGTGGCCCTATTGAACCTCTCCCTAAGTTGTGTGTGCTATTTCGATTTCACCGGCAAGACATCATGGCCGGATTTAGCTCAATAAGGAATTCGACATTCTTCTTGAAGGAATGCTCAGTACAACACTCCTGATTATGGTCTTGATTTCCTTTCTGGGCACCTTAATCCTCATTTCCCCATCCAGGACATTTTCCGTTCTGAGAAGTTTCAGAGTCCGCTGTCCAATGACTACTGGTATCATGCAGGCCCCACGAAGCCTGTATTGGCCGTGAGGAATCATCTGAATGTATTTTACAGCCTCCAATAGATGATCCTCTGCTCTTTCAATGTATAGATTCATCAGAGGCCTGAATGAATCCATATTGCCCTTATCAAGTAAATCTATTGGGGATAGGCCAATTTCCCTAAGATCTTCCCCGGGAATGTAGCAACGACCTATTGAGAGATCCTCTGGGATGTCTCTAAGGATGTTAATTAGTTGCAGTGCCTTGCCAAATCTTACTGCTGAATCCATCATTTCGTGCCTCTTCTTATCATCAACATCGAAAGCGTGATTCAGACAGATTTCAGTCCAGAATTCTCCCACACTACCAGCTACCCTGTATGCATAATCATCCATTTCACTGTAATTCTCTAGACACGCTATCGTCCCATCTTCGTTTCCTGAGAACCTTTGCAAATCAAGCTCTTGGCCACCAACAATGATGTCTAGGCACCTTCTAATCAGCTTCTTGTCTATCTCCGAAGACTCATCTAGTAGGCCAATCGGACCATGAGCCCCGTCTAGAAGCTCAGCCTCAGATGGATTTTCTTGAACTTCTGACAATTCTGTGAAATCTGGAATAGTACCAGACCTTCCTTGGGCCCTCTCATTGTAATCCCTCAGAAGACTGAGCAAGTAGTCCTTGCCTCCTACGGGAGAGTCAGCAATCGTATCCGAGATTCTTGCTAGAAGGTACAAAAGCCCGATTTGACCTTTGACCGACTTGGGAAGTCTATTCAAAGTCAGATAGAATGATCTCGACGTACCTTCCAAGAGCTTGTCGTTGAATGGATCCAATCTTGTCATGGCTCATTCCTGACTCTGCGTGGGGGCCATACGTCTAAGACTCTCGCAATCCAGAATCCACCAGAGCCTCAACTAGGACCCTTCCTATTTCCGATGGATCCCTAGCGACATAGATACCAGCTCTTTCGAAGGCGGCAAACTTCTCGGATGCAGTCCCCTTCCCTCCGGAAATTATCGCTCCCGCATGCCCCATTCTCTTGCCAGGGGGGGCAGTAGATCCTGCAACAAATCCCACCACAGGCTTACTCATGTTCTCAGATACCCATTCTGCAGCATCCTCTTCAGCTGATCCACCAATTTCCCCAATCATCACCACTGCGACAGTTTCTGGATCATTCTCGAATGCTTCTAGACAATCGATGAATCCAGTCCCGCTAACGGGGTCTCCCCCGATACCAACACACGTGGTCTGCCCCTCATCAACACTCATTGTCTGTGCCACGGCCTCATATGTGAGCGTACCAGATTTGGAAACGATCCCGATTCTTCCCTTCTTGTGGATGAATGCAGGCATGATGCCGACCTTGCAACCGCCTTCAACTCCTGGAGAAATTATTCCGGGGCAGTTAGGGCCAATCAGCCTCACTCCTTCGTACCGATTCACTTTATCAACCGCTTTAATCATGTCTAATGTTGGAATTCCTTCGGTGATACAAACAATGAGCCCCCCTCCATTTTCATTGAAGGCTTCGGCAGCCTCATGGATTGCTCCGGCCGCGAAACGAGCCGGTACGTAGATCGCGCTAACATCAGCTCCAGTCTCAGCTACAGCCTCACTCATACTGTTGAATACTGGAATCTCATTACCTTCCAGGTCAATCTTTTGTCCGCCCTTTCCGGGGGTTACTCCCCCAACAACATTGGTACTGTAGCGCAGCATCCTTGTCCCATGGAAAGTTCCTTGCTTACCCGTAATTCCTTGAATCAGGATCTTACTATCCTCGTCGATCCAGATGGCCATTAGTTACCACCTCCGATACATTCGACAATCTTCCTTGCTCCTTCTGAAAGAGAGCCAACAGTATGTATGGAAATATCGCTACTATCAAGGATTGCCTTGCCTTCTCTGTGGTTGGTGCCAGAGAAACGCACTACTAAGGGAACATCCAAATCAATCTCTTTGGACGCCTCGATAACACTATTGGCAACCATATCGCAACGAATGATGCCACCAAAGATATTCACCAAAATTCCCTCGACATTCTCATCCTCAAGTATAATCTGGAAGGCTGCAGTAATTGACTCACGAGTAGCACCTCCTCCTATGTCGAGAAAGTTTGCAGGCTCCCCGCCGTAAAGCTTGATCACATCCATTGATGCCATCGCCAGCCCAGCCCCATTGACCAAGCAGCCAATGTTGCCATCCAGTTTTACGTAGGAAAGTCCCAGATCATTAGCTCTTATTTCAACATCTTCCTCCTCAGATAGGTCTCTGACTTCCTCTCTCCATGGATGTCTGAAATTAGCGTTTTCATCCAGTGAAACCTTAGCATCGAGAGCAATCATTGAACCTCCCTTCGTCTTCACAAGTGGGTTGATCTCAATCATCGAGCAGTCTTTATCCAGAAACATCCGATAAAGCGATTCTAACATTCGATCAAGCTCCTCTGCAGAATCCCCTGACAAGCCAAGAGACTCAGACAGAGACGCGCAATCTCTCTTATCTAGGCCATCTGAAGGGTCCGCCCAGATTTTGTGAATAGCTTCCGGTTTCCTCTCTGCAACTTCTTCGATATCAACGCCACCTTCAGTAGACGCCATTACGAGAACAGATTTCCGATCCCTGTCCACCAAGATGGCCAGATAATATTCATGATCAATATCGCAGCCAGACTCCACGTACATGTTTGTGACAATTTTTCCTTCAGCTCCCGTTTGCTTGGTCACTAGTCTGTTGCCACATATGTTCCTGGAGAACTCCTCGACATCATCCCTAGAGAAGGCTATCTTTACTCCTCCTTTCATTACTTCTTGTCCGGATTTGGGATCATACAGTATCCCCTTGCCCCTCCCGCCCGCATGAATCTGGCTCTTGACAGCAACTACTTGAGATCCGAGTGAGTCATATGCAGCTAGGGCATCATCTACACTTTTACAGTGAACTCCTTCGAGCACATTTACTCCGAATTCACGGAACATTTCCTTGGCCTGATACTCGTGGATGTTCATATTACAGCCCGGCCACTGGCACTCTGTCTTTGAAGGATGCGCTGAACGGAACTCGGACAGGGACACGAAGTGCTCAAACAGTTTCACTATGCCCCGGGGCTATGGACGTGCTAGTACTGGCAGGTGGATTGGGGACCAGACTACGCCCATTGACGGAGGGTAGGGCCAAGCCACTACTTCCGATTCTTGACAAGACTCTATTGGAGAGAGTCGTGGAATGCGTTCCAGATGATTTGGTAGACAGAGTCGTTGTTGCTGCTGGATACGGGGTAGAAGAAATCATCGAATTCTCCAATTCGGAAAGGGCACCGTATGATGTGTTACTTTCTGTCGAGTCTGAACCATTGGGTACAGGTGGGGCAGTTGCACATGCAATCCCAAAGCTTCTAGGAGAAGGTCCAGTGATAATTCTCAATGGGGACTTAATCTCAAGCGTTGACGTCAAGGCACTCCTCCAGCATCACAATCATACAGGAGCGAGTGCTACCCTATCTCTTTGGGAAGTGGAAGATCCGAGTAGATTTGGAGTATGTGACTTGGATGAGGACGGTATGATTAGGAGATTTCAGGAGAAGCCAGAGGCAGGGACAGAGTTTTCAAACCTAATAAACGCTGGATGTTCGATAATCAGTAGAGAGATTCTGGAGTCCCTACCTTCTGGTAAATTCAGTATGGAAAGAGAGATTTTTCCAAAAATTGCTGAGTCCGGAATGATGGCTGGTTTATCATTCGAGGGATATTTTGTGGATGCCGGTACTCCAAAATCATTTATTGAAGCCTCTATGGTGTGTATAGAAAATGACAGATTTGTCAGCGGAAAGAGCTTCTCAGGATCTTGGTTCGGGACCAATTCAGTTTGTGAGGGATCCGTCGAGAATTGCTCCATTGGAAATAATGTAGTCATATCCAAAGGTGCATCACTGCGTAACTCTGTCATTCTTGAAGGGGCGATAATCGGTATCGGCTCCAATCTCGAATCATGTATCGTCGGTGAGGGTTCAGTAATTCCTCCAAATTCCGTATTGGTAGGCGAAGTTATTGCGAAATCACAGTAATTCCCAATAGCCCAATAATGCCAACATGTCTCTTGAGTAATCTCGAGCGGTATAGTTCAAATCTTGAGGTATCATCGCACAATCATGAGCAACCCCCTCATTATTGTCAACTTCAAGACATATCAGGACGCGCAGGGCCATTCAGCAGAGGCGCTAGCACGTGTGATGGAGTCAGTGGAAACCGATGCCAGACTAGTTGCAGCAGTCTCAGCACTGGACCTATCATCAGTGGTAAAGGCTGCTCCTAATCTGGAGGTCTGGTGCCAGCACCTGGATCCGATAAGCTTCGGTTCCAATACTGGATGGATACATCCCGACACGGCTATAGCCAGGGGCGCGAAGGGTACTCTGATCAATCATGCTGAGCACAAGGTAAGCCTTGAACAGGTCGCCATGCTGCTGGATCAGGTACCAGAGGGATTCGAGGTATGTGCATGCGCTGCAAATATAGATGAGGCAAAATCACTAGCAGCTCTTGTCCCCGACTACGTTGCAGTGGAGCCGCCAGAGCTTATTGGAGGGGACGTATCTGTGACTTCGGCAGACCCAGGAATAGTCTCTGGAACGGTTTCAGCGGTAAAAGAGACCAATGATCAAGTTCAGGTCTTGTGCGGCGCGGGGGTTAAATCAGGCCAAGATATCTCTACAGCAATCGATCTGGGGGCCATTGGAGTTTTGTTAGCCAGTGGAGTCACCAAGTCATCAAATCCAGCTGATTCCCTAGCTGAGCTGGTCTCCCTTCTGTGAGGGGTTGCTAAATGTGGTTACCAGATAGCAGATTACTACAATAGCTATCATGTATGATATTTGACTTATTTCTCTGACATTCTGCAAGAACAGAACGAGAAAGAACATGCAAGATATGACTCCGAGAAGTACCATGTGGATAATATGCGATCCATTCAATCTCGGATCGATGAAGTCATAGAAGTAAATGCCAGATCTTCGTGCATTAAATGCAGAAAATAGTACGTAAATACAACCGAAAATTATCGGATATGAGACATGCTCAAACGTCAATGAATACCCACAAACAACAGCTTCAGCAAATATGAATAAAACGTTCCCATTGTGCATAAGTTGACTGTCCCACTTGAAGTAATGCTCAATATTGTCACCTCTGGCATTGGCCTCTGGTATTAGTAAGAAGGTGACCGTTCCACTTACGAGTAATGCCGAAGCAATGCTAGAGGAAAGCAAGGCAGGAACAATCCAAGTCATGTTATGGCCAATTTCCCAACCGAAGTATTCAGACCAAGAGGACATCGATGAGACCCCGAAATATAAGCCCATTAGAGTGAAGCTCCACATGGTAAAGGCCGAAAGCCTCCTAGTCCCCGTTATTCTCTGCGGCCCATACCTTTTGGTTTCGTAGTCGAGGACGTTGTATGTCAGTCCCTTTGGGTCCAATGCGATGACTGCAATAGTCAAAAGGCAAACAACTGAGGAAATCAACCTAAACAATGCCAAGTATTGAGTAGGGACGAGATCGGAAGTGGAGATCTCCACCAGTGAGTATTCTTGTGAGCCGCTCGAACTGATTGCTAGAATAATAGAGGAAATTAAGACGATTCCCACCAGGATGAATGTTGTCAATGAGCGGTCGTTAGAAGAGTACTCTCTGATGCCGACCATAAGGTTCCATTGATGCACTTGATTTTAATTATGCGCCTAATTGTGTAATTCACTCGATGGATGGGTTATCACTCGCTCAAACCTCAGCCAACCAAAATATTCCGATCATGCCAATCATTGTTTCAACAATCAACGTGCTCAACGAAATCTAATCAGCATGCAAAAGCTACCGTGATAAGCCGTGAAGCAGAAAGAGCAGCCATCAGTTCATTGTGAGATCGTCGAAGTGCATGATGATATTGAAGACAAGGCCCCAATAAATTGTATGAATACACTACTGCTTGGCCCTTTTTCGAGCAGCCTTTCTTCTTCTGAGCTTCTTCTTACGCCACTTCCAGCGCTGCTGCCCTCGCTTCTTCCAAGCGCGGGAACCCCTCTTCATGGGCCCGGCCGACCTACTGCCCGTATATGAG
>Ga0207993_1000022_pt1 | contig 69711 bp, 79 predicted proteins | sample ETN01SmetaG_2_FD_185791 | JGI IMG/M metagenome (GOLD analysis project Ga0207993, IMG submission 185791) | Marine microbial and viral communities from oxygen minimum zone, Eastern Pacific Ocean - ETNP2014F12-01SV265 (SPAdes) (version 2) | ecosystem: Environmental > Aquatic > Marine > Oceanic ...
CACAGAAAGGTATCCGGCGATTTCGGCACTCGTTAAACCCATTTCGCTCATACCTGCTGCTAATACTGCACGGTAAGACGAGCTAGGTGGGCCAGGAGAAGGTGGTTCACTGGACCCAAGAGTGAGCGCTGGAATGCCATCTATAGGGTCCAAAGAAATAAGTAAATCAATTGGACCATTGTTTGTTTGTGTTGCATCACCAGATTTTGGGAAAGCATCTGGTAAAAAAATTTCCTCTGTATCTTTACGATTTTCTTGAGCGACGACATCTGCTAATTGGTCACGAGTTATACGCCAAGCACGCCCAACCGGGGATGGTTCTCCATCTGAGAGAGGATTGTGGGAACACCAAGCAACTCCACCTAGCCAGCGCTTGCTGTATCCTCCGAAATGAACTGGATAGGGAATTTCTATTTTGCGATCATCACGTGGGAAAGTAGGGTCTTTCGCTCCTCGGTGCGGGCCCCAAAGAGAATTTTCAGTACTACCTTCTAAATAAGCCAACATTCGAGCTGTTAATAGGTTCGAGCCGTAAGCGACATACCAGACTTCTTGATCAGAGTTGGAGCTCATATTGGTTTCTATTTAGTAAACAATTCGTTCAGCGCTTGCGCCGCAGGGTCGTTATCGGGAGGGGTTTCAGTGGGAATATGTCCGAGCCAAGTAACGCTTACATAATCTTCCATAACAGCTCCTCCATCGGTATCACCTGGAAGAGGGGATGGATCCCCCCAGTTCATTTCTACCTGGTAACTTCCTGCATGACCAGGTTTAGAAATAAGGTCCGCTTTAGCTAAAGCACGCATTGGTTCAAATCCAATTCTCGTATTACGCCACCCAGCAATTTTGTTAAGAGGCAAATTTGGGACATTGACATTAAGAACAGAAGCTTTCGAAAGTGGACGCTCTATAACTGATGCCGTAACAATTTTCGCTACTTCAGCAGCTGATTCCCATATTTGTTTATCGAGAACTTCATTGGAAGCCTGCCCTTCAACCCCCCAGTCAGTGACTGCTTGACTAACCGCTATACCTGTGATTCCGCCATTTCGTGCAGTCAATGCAGCACCAACAGTTCCGGAGTGATAAACAGATCTGCCCACGTTTATTCCGGGATTAATGCCTGAAACCACTAAGTCAAAAGGGTCTCCGAATAGACCAAGGCGAGCATAAATTACACAAAGACCTGGAGGGCCGCTCACAGACCAAGAGGTTTGTATTCCTTCAATATAAGCATCATGGACCTCTGGCCGTATGAGGTGAACAGCGCCGATTGCTGCCCCAGCTCCTGAGTATTCTTTATCGGGCGCCACTACAGTCACTTCACCTAGTTCAGCAACTGATCGTGCTAACTCATGAAGACCTAAAGAATCAATGCCGTCATCATTGGTCACCAAAATACGCATGAAGACGACGGTAGCCCAAACAAATGAACAATGGATATCCAGATCGCTAATTAAGTCAACTGCTTCCGTTAATTAAATTACTAAGCCTTTCCCACTCCGCCATAAGTCGAGCAGCTTCATCTTTTGCAGCGTTATGAGCGGCAACTGCAACATCCACATTTTCCGGATCCTTATATAAGTCGGAATCGGCAAGAACCTTTTGCGAAAGCAAAACCTCAGATTCTGCGGCTTCCCATTCTTGTTCCACCTTTTTAAGCCGGCGCATTAATTTGGCTTCTTCGGAGCGTGATTTATCTTGTTTTTTCGCTTCTTTGTTAGACGAAACGCCACTTTTTTCATTGGTTTTCTGAGTACTTCCTCCGATTGGGAAGAGAACATGATCTGGAATTCCTTCATGCCAAGAAGCCTTTCCATCTCGAACCTCTACTAGTGAGTCCGCAACAGAGCGGATCAAATATCGGTCATGAGTGATAAGAACTACTGTTCCCGGATAGGCATTCAAAGCATCCTCTAAAACATCGCAGCTAGGTAAATCAAGATGATTCGTGGGTTCGTCAAGAATAAGTAGATTTACAGGAACAGCTAAGGTTTTAGCCAAAGCCAATCTAGTTTGTTCACCTCCAGAAAGATCGCCCACTTTTCTGTCAGCGGCTTCTTCCCGAAAACCAAAAGAAGCTAAATACGTTCGAAGGTTACGACCATCAGATTCAACATCTGATACTGTTCTTAATTCTTCAAGCACTGAACGCTTTGCATCAAGAACTTCAGTTTGCAACTGGTTGAAACTTGATAGGTCAACGTTTGTTCCAATTTTTAGATCGCCTTCAAGCGGGGTTAGTTGACCAGTAAGCAATTTAACCAAAGTAGTTTTTCCAGCACCATTTGGGCCCACTAAAGCGACAGTGCTTCCACGTTCGATGGAAAAAGAGACGTTTTCTAAAACAGGTTCATTCTCATACCCAGCAGTAACATCAACTAATTCAGCAACTAATCGAGATGACCGGCGAGGAGACGGAAATCCAAACCGAATCTTTTGATCTTCAATTGTTTCTACATTGATTTTTTCTAATTTCTCCAAGGCTTTGATTCTGCTTTGCACCTGTCGTGCCTTAGTGGCCTTATAGCGAAATCGTTCAATAAATTTTTCCGCTTTTGCTATTTGACGAGACTGCTGTGCCGCTGCTGCTTGCTGTGAAGCGAGTAATTCTTCTCGAGCGACAACAAAATCTGTAAACCCACCCACGTATTCAGAGACCCTAGAATTAGAAAGCTCTAAAATACGATTTGCTACACCATCAATAAAATCTCTGTCATGGCTCACAAATAAAAGGCCCTTATGCCAGTTTTTAAGATGTTCCTCAAGCCAGCTCACTGAATCAATATCAAGATGGTTCGTGGGCTCATCCATAATCAACAGATCTGGGGCAGAGAGTAAAAGTCGAGCTAAAGCAACTCTCATTCTCCAACCACCTGACATTTCATCCATTGGCCGCTCATGGTCTTCAGGTTGAAATCCTAAGCCAGAAAGAATGCGGTGAGCATCGGCTTCGACTGCGTAGCCTCCAATCTGTTCAAATCGAGACTGAGCTTCTCCCAAAGATTTCAATGAACGCGCTTGATCCTCACCAGAACTTTTCGCAACAAGATTCCCTAGTCTTTCAATTTCTTTGCTTAAGTTTGTTACTTGCTCAGCCCCAAGTAAGACCTGTTGGAAAACAGATCGGCCAGCCTCAAGAGGAAGCTCTTGAGGTAGATAACCAACAGTTAACTCTTTCGGTCGGTGAACTTGCCCGCTATCAGGGATTTGAATTCCCGCAAGGATTTCTAACAGAGTTGTTTTCCCGGTTCCATTCCCTCCTACTAAAGCAACTTTACGACCGGACCCAAGTTGAAGAGAAACATCTGAGAAAAGCGTACGGGGACCGAAAGACTTAGATAATTCTGAAGCGGTAAGCATAAAACAAAGTTAGGTTTTTGGAGGATCCCAACGCACCACTGCAGCAGCTGAGGTCATTCCAGCACCAAAACCAACTAAAAGAACTAAATCACCAGGTTCTACACGGTCGTTATTTACCGCATCAACAAACGCTAGGGGAATAGAAGCTGCGGAAGTATTGCCGGTAGAACTTAAGACCACTGCAGCTTTCTCCATCGGAATATCTAAGCGTTTCAAAGCTGCTTCAATGATGCGAATGTTTGCCTGATGAGGTACTACAAGTTTTATTTCATCAGAAGCCACGTTTGCTTTATCCATAGCGGTCAAGGCAGCAGCTTCCATAGCTAGTACAGCTTTTCGAAAAACTGCTTGCCCGTCCATTACGATTTTGTCGCCATGTTCACAGTAGAGAAGATCCGCTGCTTCGCCGTCAGACATCAAATCCCATCCCAATAGTGAAGGCTGTTCACCTGAATTCTCTACTACGAATGCCCCTGCGCCGTCGCCAAAGAGTATGCAGGTGCCTCTATCTTCCCAGTTAGTTATTGAACTTAATGAGTCGCTTCCGATTACCAGTATTCGTTCCATACCACCTTGAATGAATTGCATGGCAGTTACTAAGCCATAGACGAAGCCGGAACAGGCAGCATTTAGATCAAATGCTCCACAAGTTAATCCAAGACTGTGTTGTATTACCGAAGCGCTAGCGGGAATTTGTTGATCGGGTGAAGTTGTAGCAAGCAAAAGTAGATCAATTTGATCAGGAGACACTCCAGCCATCGCCATAGCGTCTAAAGCAGCGGAAGTGGACATTTCAGTCACTTTTCCGTCAATATGTCTAGTTTTCACTCCTGTTCGAGCAGTAATCCACTCATCTGAAGTGTCTACCATTTGAGCTAAATCGTCATTAGTGAGTATGCGATCTGGCAGATTTGTAGCCCATCCAGTTATACGTCCATATGGCATGTTGTGCGCTCTTCAACTTAAAAGAATTTTCTTACTGCCCACCACGCTACCTCAGTTAGGAGCCAGGTAGTGTCTGCTGGGTCATGAATGATCACGAATTAGCAGGTTTGTTAGCGCGACAAACAGGATTGTTACTACTTGAAGCGCGACAAAAAGCATTTGCTGAAGGCAAGTCTGGTAAGCAAGTGCAGGATTTAGGTGATCGCTTGTCGCATGAATATTTAGTTCAGAAATTATCTGAATTACGTCCAGACGACGCCGTTTTATCTGAAGAAGGCGTGGACGATCTTGAAAGGCTTAGAACGGAACGCACATGGATAGTAGATCCGTTAGATGGGACTCGTGACTATGGGTATCCCGACAGTAGAGAATGGGCGGTACATGTTGCTTTAGTCGTGGAAGGCCAACCGCAGGCTGCTGCAGTTTCTATTCCAGCGGATAACCGTCTTTTTGGAACAAACCAAACACCTTTTCATATTCCTCCAGCAAGAAATGAACCAATTGTGATTACTAGCCGTAGCCAATGGGGAGATGCTGAGGAAGTAGCACACGCTATTGGTGGCGTAGCCGTAGCCTGTGGTTCAGCTGGCTATAAAGCGATGGCAGTAGTTTCAGGAGCGGTTGATGTCTATGTGCATCCAAGCGGTCTTTATGAATGGGATACATGCGCTCCTGCAGCAGTTGCGGAAAGTGCTGGATTTGACGTTAGTGGAGTTGATGGAGGGCGACTTAACTTCAATAAGCCAAGACCAGTTGTAGCTGGACTCTTAATTTCTCGTCCTGAATATACAGAAAGAGTGAAAGAAGCTCTTAGATGGTAATCGACCAAAAGTGTGAATTAGTTAAAAACTTAAGGTAATCTTTCTTTACCTTGTACAAGGCGAAGTTGGTGAGAATCCAACGCTGTCCCGCAACTGTGTACTCGTATTTGAGTGAGCCAGGTCGACCTTTACAAGGCTTCGGCAAAAATTCTCGAGGAAGAGCGGATGCTGACAGTTCCTGTCGCTCCGTTTTGACGAGGCACAGACAGGAGAAAAATGTTAATTCCAAAGCTTGCAAAAAAGCGAAGAACCACTGCTTTAGTAGTTTTATCTTTGTTACTTCTAGGAGCTTCATGCGGCTCTTCAACTGGTTCTAACCAAGTTGCAATTTCCGCAAATCAAGAAACTGCTACGACGGAAGCAGTAACTACTACAACAGAAGCAGTAGATGAAACAACCACCACCGAGGTGATGGAGCCAGAATTCCCCGAAGCAATTATTTCTTTGTCACCAACTGCAACAGAAATACTTTTCGCAATAGGTGCTGGGGGTCAGGTCGTAGCGGTTGATGAGTACTCAACTTACCCAGAAGAAGCACCAACAACTGATCTCTCCGGCTTTACCCCAAACATTGAGGCAATAGCAGAATATGAACCAGATTTAGTTGTTATTTCTTATGACCCCGGCGACTTGGTTGTCGGGTTAGAACTCCTTGACATCGACGTTGTGATGCAAGGAACCGCTTTATCTGTGGAAGACACTTATTCCCAAATAACTGAGTTAGGCGAATTAACTGGACACAGTGAAGAGGCACAAGAATTAAGTGATTCCATTTCAGCAGATTTAGCTTCACTAGCTGAAAATCCTGTGGGAACAGGCCTCACTTATTTCCATGAAGTCGACGCCACGCTGTATACGGCAACATCATCAACATTTATAGGCCAACTCTATGCTTTGTTAGGTCTGGAGAATATTGCAGATCCTGCAGACGAACAGGGCTGGGGATATCCACAATTATCTCCGGAGTATATAGTTAGCGCTAATCCTGATCTGATTTTCCTTGCGGATGCTATTTACGGAGAATCACTTGACACATTGATGGAACGACCAGGATGGTCAGAGATAACCGCAGTGCAGAACTACGCCGTTATCGAACTTGATGAGACTTCTGGAAGATGGGGTCCACGAATCGTTGACTTCTTAACTGGCATACATGCTGCAATCACAGATTTAACTAGTTAAGTAATTTAGATATGAGGGCTTCAAGGAATAAAGATAAAGAAGAAAAACTTGAGGCTCCAGCAAAACTTAAAGCTTGGTGGCTAGTTCTAGCGGCAACAACTGCTGTTGTGGCTGTAGGTCTTGGCCTTACTTTAGGTCCGGCTTCTCTAGGAGTGCGAGAAGTACTTCTTGAAGTCTTAGACCGGTTACCTTTTGTAGATTATGACTCTGGTTTATCAGAGCGCGAACAGGCAATAGTCTGGGAGATTCGTTTACCGAGAGTGGTACTAGGTCTACTTGTAGGATCGATGCTTGCCACAGCTGGCGCTTCATATCAGGGAGTGTTTCGAAACCCATTAGCGGATCCTTATCTGCTTGGTGTCGCAGCTGGCGCTGGCTTTGGGGCAACAGTAGCGATTGTCTCTGACCTTGGTGATGGTATAGGTACTTTTGATGCAGTACCGATGCTCGCATTTGGTGGAGCGCTCGTAGCTGTATCTCTGACTTATCTTGTCGGATTCTCAGCTAGACGAAGTGACCCTGTTACGAGTCTGGTACTTGCTGGTGTGGCAGTTGCTAGTTTCTTCACAGCAATTCAGACCTTTGTCCAACAACGTGACTCAGAAACAATCCGCCAAGTTTATTTCTTCGTACTAGGACAGTTACGTACCGCAGGATGGGATGAAGTGATACTCGTCTCTCCATATGTTGGAGGTTGCCTCTTCATTTTGTTGCTCTTAAGGAGAAGACTAGATGTTTTAGCAGTTGGTGATGAAGAGGCGGGATCATTGGGTATAGACGTCCGACTAGTTCGACTGGTATCGGTGTTGGCCGCATCTCTTGGAACAGCCGCAGTTGTTGCAGTAAGTGGCCTTATAGGATTTGTAGGAATCATTGTTCCGCACACCATAAGACTCATTTTTGGCTTTAGTTATAGGATCATTCTCCCTTTAACTATTTTGTTTGGTGGAGCCTTTTTAGTGGGAGCAGACTTAGTCGCGCGCCTAGTACTTGAACCTGCAGAAATTCCCATCGGGGTTGTCACCGCTTTTATGGGGGCTCCATTCTTTGTTCTCGTTCTCCGAACCTCAAGGAAGTTGTGATGGAAGCAATTTCTTGCCGGTCCCTAAGAGTTAACTTCGGTTCGACCGAAGTTTTACGCGGAATTGATTTGGAGGTACCAAAGGGAGGCTGGACCACAGTTGTCGGCCCAAATGGTTCAGGGAAAACCACTCTTCTTCGATCAATTGCAGGAATTCAAGCATCGCAAGGTGTTATTCAGATCGATGGACATTCTCTTGGTGCATTTAACCGTAGAGAGGTCGCTAAACAGATAGCGATTGTCCCACAACAACCAGTTATACCCGACGGTATGAGAATTATTGACTATGTATTATTAGGACGCACTTCGCATTTAGGGTTTTTCGGAATCGAAAAAAAATCTGATATAGAAATAGCTCAGTCTGCTTTAGAGGAATTAGATGTCAATTTCTCTGAATCGCGAACAATGGGAACACTATCTGGTGGAGAACGACAGAGAGTAGTTGTTGCACGGGCGCTAACACAAGGTTCACCAATTTTACTTTTGGATGAACCGACTACATCTTTAGATATAGGACATCAGCAAGAAATGTTAGAAGTAGTAGACGAATTAAGAAGTCGTCTTGGTCTTACAGTTTTGGCCACAATGCACGATCTAACCCTTGCTGGGCAATATGCAGAATCTCTGATTCTGATTGAACAGGGTCAAGTAGTAGCTTCTGGATCAGCACAGGAAGTATTGACTGAGGATTTAATAACTCATCATTATCGAGCATCAATTAAAGTCATAGAAGACGACTCTGGACCAATTGTGACACCAGTCCGTCGGAAAAATTCTAATTCGCTGGAGTAATTAGTCCGTAATGGCCATCAAATCTTCTATATAAAACTTGGCCCCGTCCGTTTGGCGTATCCGTGAAGAAGACAAAAGGCTCTTCACCTACATCCAATAATGCTTTAGCGTCTTCTAACGGTAAGTGGTTTAAAACAAGTGAACTTGGGAGAATAGGAGGGCGCGTGTCTCCAGGTAAGTTCTCTCCGTTTATTGTTGGCATTGCATACAGTAAGCCTCCGCCATTCCTGTAGACCACTCGATCGAGGTCATAGTCACAGTCAAAGAAAAGATAGAAGCCATGGTCTAATTGGTCCATTTCATCAGCCGCTTCTTCAAGTGTGACTGGTCGCATCGCTAAACTTTTGTGCTTTACTACTTCACGTTCCTCTGCCGGCACTCGAGAATAACCGGGTTGTTCCCCGCGCTCTTCGGAGTTCACCTCATAATGAACGTTTTCGTAGTTTGACTTGCTTCGTAAGCGATTTATTTTTTGGCGCCGTCTATTCTCAAAACGTTTTCTCCTACGCCTGAGTCTTCTCGTTAGTTTTTCAACAAGGAGATCAATTGCTTCACTCATTGAGTGACCAGCAGCATGAGCTCGAATAGGTGTGCCATTCAAATCTAATGAAGCTTCGGCAATAGCCGGTAGTTCTAATCTTGATTTTGAACGGACTTTCAGTTTCACAACTGCAGTAAGTACTGGTTCATGCCCTAATTCACAGAGGTGACGGATCTTTGTCAGGGCGATTTCTCTATCTTTGGATCCAACTTCACCACGAGTAAGAAGATCAATATCACAAATGTCATGTGGCTTAACCAAATCATTCCCCCATTCCGGACTTCGTATTTGTCTTAACCGATCTTCGCGTATTTATCCACCTCTGTCATGTAAATTCAGTACAGACTGCATAGATGAATCTGACGATTTCTGAAGCGCTTCAATTATCTCCCCGTGAAATGGTATGTGCGGTAGGTGGGGGCGGTAAAACAACTTTGATTCTTTCACTCGCTTCAGAAGGACAAGAAAAAAAGCACCCAGTCATAGTTACTACTACAACCAAGATGGGTCTAGAAGAAGACAAAGAGTTCCTTACGGTAATGGACGAAAAGGTGCCGTCAACAGATCAAGTTGTTCGATGGATAGGAGGCATTCAGGGAGAAAGAGTGCTCGGGAGAGATCCAAAAGAGGTAGACGCTTGCTTTTCAGATTTCCATGGATGGGTTTTAGTAGAAGCAGATGGGGCTCGAAGACGTCCCATAAAAGCACCAGCCAGCCATGAACCCGTCATACCTTCACAAGCAACTTTGGTCGTATTAAACATTGGATTAGATGCAGTTAAGAGATCAATTGGCGAAGTAGCCCATAGGCCAGAATTGCTCGCTGAGATTTTAGAAGTAGACAAAGAATCTCTTATTACACCTCAAATGATTGCTTCTTTAGTCACCAATGATCAGGGCGGTAGAAAACGGATACCAGATTCTTCAAGATTTATTCTCGCGTTGACAAAATGCACAGAAGAAAGAAGACAGCAAGCCGATCAAATCATTGAAGTACTTTCTGAGCACAAAAACACTCCAGAAAAAGTGGTTCTAATTGGCCGACCAGGAGAAATTTTAGATTTAAAGGCTCTTAAGTGATTTTCACACGAGTAGTGACTTGGTTGTAAAAATCATTGCCTTTATCATCAATCACAATAAAGGCAGGGAAGTCTTCTACCTCAATACGCCATATTGCTTCCATGCCTAATTCCGGATATTCAAGTACTTCAACTTTCTTGATTGAATCTTTTGCTAGACGGGCAGCAGGCCCTCCAATTGACCCAAGATAAAAACCGCCATGTTGAGCGCAAGAGCTTGTAACTTCGGTCGATCTATTGCCCTTAGCTAACATAATGAGACTACCGCCAGCAGCCTGAAAACGTTCAACATATGAATCCATACGGCCTGCCGTGGTCGGGCCGAAAGAGCCTGAGGCGTATCCCTCAGGAGTTTTAGCCGGACCAGCGTAGTAAACAGGGTGCTCTTTTAAATAACTTGGCATCTCTTGACCAGAGTCAAGTAATTCAGCGATCTTTGCATGCGCAATATCTCGAGCAACCACAAGAGTTCCTGTTAAGGAAAGACGTGTAGTAACGGGATACCCAGACAGTTCCTCTCGTATTGCTGACATCGGCTGGTCAAGGTTGATTGGGATAACTTCATCAGTTAATTCACTATCAACTATTTCGGGAAGAAATCGTGCAGGATCTTCTTCAAGGACTTCAAGAAAAACTCCCTCTCTCGTAATCTTCCCTAATGCTTGTCGGTCTGCAGAACAAGAAACAGCGATACCGACAGGGTTTGAAGCCCCATGCCGAGGAAGTCGAACGACACGAACATCATGACAGAAGTATTTACCACCAAATTGAGCACCAATACCAAAACCACGAGTCATCTCTAAAATACGATCTTCCCACTCTAAATCCCGGAAAGCGTGACCTGAAGCGCTTCCAGATGTTGGTAAGTGGTCAAGGTAATGTGCGGAAGCGTACTTGGCGACTTTCAGAGTGTGCTCGGCGGAAGTACCGCCAATCACTACAGCAAGGTGGTATGGAGGACAAGCCGAAGTGCCAAGACTTCGAAGCTTTTCCTCAAGAAAAGAACTGAGACTTTCAGGGTTCAACAAAGCCTTTGTCTCTTGATAAAGGAAGCTCTTATTTGCAGAACCCCCACCTTTTGCCATGAAAAGGAATTTGTACTCTTCCCCAGGAACAGACTCAATCTCAATTTGAGCTGGCAAGTTATTGTTGGTGTTTTCCTCATTGAACATGTCGAGAGGCGCCAACTGCGAATACCTAAGGTTGCTGTTTTGATAAGTGTCGTAGATGCCGAGTGAAATCGATTCTCGATCATCACCCTTGGTGAGCACTTGTTGGCCTTTTTTAGCGGAGACAATTGCTGTTCCAGTATCTTGACATGACGGCAGCACTCCACCAGCGGCAATGCAGGCATTTTGTAGTAACTCTATTGCTACAAAGCGGTCATTTTTAGAAGATTCAGGGTCATCAAGAATTGCAGCGACTTGAGCTAAATGGCTTGATCGTAAAAGATGAGCGATATCTCTCATAGCAGTTGTTGTCAGTAAACAAATTGCTTCATCGCTAACCTCAAGAAATGTTCTTCCCCCAGGCCCCTCAATCAACTGAACTCCTTCTTCAGAAAGTTTTCGAAAATCCGTTGTTGTATAGGGGTCACTAGTAAGAGGCAGTAAATCAGTGAAGTTAAACTCCGCTTCTTCCATGAACACAACGGTATCGCTGTGTTGGGCACCAAAGGGGGTTATTTAGCAGATAACTCAGAGACTATAGGATCCCAGAAGTCTAAATTGAGGTGTCTTGCCACTGAATAGAAGGTCATTCTGTCAACACAATCGCCCCAGCGCGCGGTAATTCGTGATGCTATTTGATCTGGTTCGCCGACAATAGCAAAAGTATCCAGTATCTCATCATCAATAAGGTCACCCATAGCTACCCACTCACCCTTCTTTGAGAGAGTGTTGAGTTCCGTTTGGAGATCACCCCATCCATGCATATCCAAAACAGGGCGATACGCCGGAGTCGAAGCATAAAAAGCGATTTGTTGACGTACACCGCGAGCCGCATCATCCATTTCTGCTTCATTTCGTCCAGTGACCACAAAACCTGGCCCCGATATTTCAAAATCGTCAAGAGTTCTTCCTGATGCAGCTAGTCCACGTTCTAAAGCGGGCAGTGTTACTTCACGTAAATAAGCTTCAGTGGAGAAACTGTGGCAGACAATACCGTCACAGACTTCTCCAGCTACCTCTGTCATCATTGGGCCCACAGCCGAAATAAAAATCTTTGGAATACCAGACGGATTAGGCCCAGGATTAAAAAATGGGGTCATGAGTGTGTGCTGATAGAAATCTCCTCGGAAGTTCAGACGCTCACCAGTTTCCCAAGCATCCCAGATAGCTCTAGTAGCTAAAATCATTTCTCTCATTCGAGCAGCTGGCCGTGACCACTCCATTGAGAAACGCTTCGTTATATGCGGCTTAATTTGCGTACCTAAACCGAGAATAAATCGACCACTACTGTAACGCTGTAAGTCATATCCAAGATTCGCAAGAAGCATAGGGTTTCGAGCAAACCCCACCGCAATCCCAGTTCCAAGTTCAATGCTGTCTGTATGTTCAGCAGCAATCATATGAGGGAGGAAAGGATCGTGACTTGTTTCCGCAGTCCACGCACCTGCATAACCACCATCTTCAATTTTTTTAGCTGCTGCAGCAATCTCTGAGAACCCACCGCTATCAGAAGTGGGTAAGGCCATTGGTAATCCACTATCAATCTTCATACAAAAACCATAGCGCAACGGTAATCCGACGCTATGGTCCGGACATATGGAACTTATTCTCATCCGACATGGCTTGCCCCTCAGGGTAGATAATTCAGAAACTGGTGAAGAAGCCGACCCTTCTCTTTCACCTTTAGGCGAACGTCAAGCAGAAGCACTTGCTGACTGGTTAATTCATGGACCAGCAGCACAAAAGATTGATGCGATTTATGCAAGCCCAAAGAGACGTGCGCTAGAGACAGTCCAACCTCTAGCCAAAGGTCTAGAAAAAGAAGTCATTATTGAGCCACGCGTCATTGAATATGACGTTGGTGAAACCTCCTACATCCCAATTGAGGAAATAAGAGGTGAACCAGAATGGTATGAAATGATACAAGCAGGCATACCCGACCCAAGAGCTTTCCAAGCTCAAGTAATTGAAGGGATTGAATCAATAATTTCAAACCATTCAGGCGACAGGGTGGTAATTGGTTGTCATGGCGGAGTTATAGCCGTGTATCTCGCTCACCTCATGGGCGTTACTCAACCGCTATTTTTTGAAGCACACTACACCTCAATGAATCGGGTGATGGCAGCTTCAACTGGTGAACGCAGCGTGGTTTCCATGAATGAACTTGCTCACTTACAAGTAGCTAGCGTGCCGCTTTCTTCTTACAAGAAGAACTAACTTAATTCGGAAAGATTTCTGAAGTTCTCTAAAGATTCCGGATTAGCAAGCGACTCAACATTAGTAACTGGAAGCCCTTGAATGACATTCTTTACAGCGAGCTCAACAAGTTTGCCTGACCTAGTACGTGGAAGATCAGGAACGCTCAAGATGATAGAAGGAACATGACGAGGGGAAGCCCCATTTCTAATAGATAGACATACTTCTTCTTTCAAATCATCGTTAAAAGAAAATCCATCAGCCATGACGACAAACAACACAATTCTGACATCACCATTCCAACTTTGACCCACAGCAAGGCTTTCTAAAATTTCATCAAAAGCATCTACTCGTCGATAAATCTCTGCAGTTCCAATACGAACCCCACCAGGATTAAGAGTTGCATCAGATCTACCATGAATAATAAAGCCGCCTTCTGGAGTTCTTTCTGCAAAGTCCCCTTGATGCCAGAGACCTGGGAATTTTTCGAAGTAAGTGGCTTTATACCTAAGATCATCTAGGTCTTCCCAGAAACCAATCGGCATTGAAGGAAATGCAGACTTACAAACCAACTCTCCTGGAACACCCACTGCGGCTGGATTCCCATCATTATCCACCACATCCATATCCTGACCCAAAATTGGTCCCTGTATCTGACCTGCGAAAACCGGGGTAGTCGGATTACCTCCTACAAGACAACCACATAGATCTGTTCCGCCAGAAATAGACGCTAGATGAACATCGTTCTTCCAGTCTCTATAAACATGAGTAAAACTTTCAGGGCTTAGCGGGCTTCCAGTAGAGCAAATAGTTCTTAAGGTTTTTAGTTCATGACTTTCAATAGGGCGCAGACCTGTTGAAGAGACAGAGTCAATAAATTTGGCAGAAACACCAAAGAGAGTTATTTTTTTCTCATCAATCAAATCAAATAATCGTGATGCATCCGGATAAAAAGGCGACCCATCATAAAGAACAAGTGTTGCTTCAGCAGATAGACCTGCTGCCAACCAATTCCACATCATCCAGCCGGCAGTAGTGAAATAAAAAACCCGATCCATTGGGCGAACATCGCAATGCAGACGGTGCTCTACAAGGTGCTTTAAAAGCAAACCACCTGCTCTATGAACAATGCACTTGGGAACTCCGGTAGTGCCAGAGGAGTACAAGATATAAAGCGGATGGTTAAAAGGCAGATCTACAAAGTCAACCTCTTGAGCCTTGTATTGACAATAAAATTCATTAAATGTTTCACAATTTTGCAGTGGGGGAAGGCCGTCTTGATCATCTGAAATAACAACGGTTTTTTCTACAGTCGGAAGTTCATCTACTACTTCGACTATTTTTTTAGTTAAGTCAAATTCACGTCCACCATATTGGTAACTATTAATTGCAAAAAGTATTTTCGGCTCAATTTGCCCAAAACGGTCAATTACACCTTTTGGGCCAAAATCCGGTGATACCGAAGAAAAGACGGCACCTATAGAGGCAGAAGCAAGCATCACAGCATAAATTTCAATTCCATTTGGCAACCATGCTGCGATACGGTCACCTTTTTTAACGCCAGAGGATAAAAATGCCTGTTGAAGCTGGGAAACAAGATTATTTAGCTCAGCCCAAGAAATTTCTTTAGAGAGTTTGTTTTCTGATTCAAAACTAAGAGCCACTTCATTATCAGAACGTTTCAGTAAATTTTCTGCATAATTCAATGAAGCCCCGCTAAAGAATTGAGTTTGATATAACTCTGAACCGCTTAAGACTGAAGATCGCTCACCACGTTCTCCAATAATTTGAAAGTAACTCCAAACAAGATCCCAGAACTCTGAAGGATTTTTAATCGACCAGTCGTGTAATTCTGTTTCGGAAACGTTAGCTGCATCACAAAACGAATGCATCTGGCTTGAACTTATTCGTTCAAAAGAAGGTTTCCATAAATAATTATCCATTGCCGACGAGCGTAGTCACACATAAACGAGCCACAATAGATGAGTGAATAAAAAAGCAGAATCTCTTGGGTTATGGTTTGAAGAATTACCGGTCGGTTTAGTTATTCAGCACTCTATAAAACACACAGTCTCGGAATCTGAGAACGAAGAGTTCTGTCTAATGACACATAATCCACAGCCACTACATCTCGACCCAACTTTTGCTGAAAAATCAGTTTTTGGGCAACGAATAGTCAACAGTTTGCTAACTCTGGGTTTAACAGTTGGAGTTAGTGTAGAAGACACTACTTTAGGAACCACTGTGGCGAATCTAGGGTTCGAAGAGACTGTTTTCCCAAACCCGGTTTTTCTAAATGATACGTTGAACTTCGAAACTGAAGTAATGCATTCTCGGATATCCGCATCTCGGCCAGAGACAGGAATAATTACTTTTGAACATCGCGCTTTCAAGCAAACCGGAGAACTAGTTTGTCGCTGTCGACGAAACGCATTAATGCACTGCATCCCCTCTGAAAATAAGTTAGATAATGATTAGAGGGTTCTATGACAGTTCATGATGATGCACAGCTAATTAGTTTGAAAGTAAGTGATGATTTCAACCCTTGGTGTGCAGCAGGATTCAATGTTGTTGAATCCAACCAAGGAACCTCAACCACTCACATTGGCGAAGTTTTACTTCGATTCCAAGAAGAGCCTCTCGAACAAGGAATTTATGCGATCGGAACAAAAAATTTAGAAGGAGTCTTTGACGGCCTTACATTTTTTGTTGATCCAGGAACAGAGGGCCGAAATGATGAGCAGTCAAATCATCCAAATTATGTAAGTCGGATTGATCATCTTGTTGTGACAACTTCTGATTGTGATCGAACAACGCAAGCTCTAGAGACAGCTGGTATAGAGGCTCGCAGAGTAAGAGCGTTTGGAAAAAAAGAGTCAAAAATGCGACAAACATTTTTCTGGCTCGGCGATGTGATTCTTGAGTTAGTTGGACCTGATACAAAATCTGGTGATGAGCCAGCAACAATTTGGGGCCTTGCTCTTATTTCGGACCAAATAGAAAAAACAGTTGAGTTTTATGGAGAAGCAGCGACCCAACTAAAACCTGCAGTACAGCCCGGAAGATTTATTACAACGGTCAAGACGAGAAATTTCGGTATTACAGACGCTTTAGCAATTATGACACCGCATTAGAGCAAAAATGTCCAACAACTCTTATCCTGTATTCTCATTGATTCTCAATTATGCTTAAGGTCGTTATATGAAGCATTCTCATTCACAAATAAATGAAATACACGCTGTAGTTGGACGTCGGTTACTTGCCGCAAATAAGCGATATAGCAAATCTCGATATGCCGTGGTGAAAATTCTATTAGATGGGGGGAGGCCAATGACATTGCCAGAGATTCTGGAAGTTGGCAAAACTAAAGGATTAGCACAAAGTTCTGCGTACCGAAATCTCAGTGAAATGTCAGAAATAGGGATAGTTCGACTAATCAATTCTGGGGATGACCATAGCCGCTTTGAACTCGATGAGTCTCTAACAGGACATCACCATCATCTTGAATGCAGAGAATGCGGACGTTTAGAGGATTTCACGGTTCCAGAAGAATTTGAAGAAATTGTAAAAAAGATAATGAATAAAGTTGGGAAACAGGGGTTCAAAGCAGGCAGTCACCGATTTGACATACTCGGTCAATGCTTGGAATGCGTTTAAGCAATGTCACAAAAACGTCAAGCTGCGCGAGTAGTTCTTCTAAACAAGTCAAACGAAATTTTTCTCATTCACGCAGAAGATCCAATAGATCCCTTTAAACCTTCTTGGTGGGAAATACCAGGCGGCGGAATTGGTTGGGGAGAGGATTCTGCTACCGCCGCATCAAGAGAATTATGGGAAGAAACTGGAATACAAGCAGAAATGGGTCCCGTTGTATGGACACAGCAAGTCCAGTTTACTTTTGGACCTTATTTTTTTGACAACGACGAAAAAATCCATATCGCATGGTGTGATGGAGGAGAGTACAGGCCGAAACATCTCGAAGCCTTAGAAGCGGCAGCATTTATTGAAGCCCGATGGTGGTCGGTGGAAGAACTTTTATCGTTTGATTTTCCAGTTCTACCCGAAAGGCTCAGAGAATTTTTGCCCGACCTTGTTGAAGGGCAGATTCCTCCAACACCAATAGATATTTCTCCTAAGAACTCCGGTTAAGTTCCTCAATCAGCCCCGCTATTCCATTCGTGACCATTTTCGAAGCTAAATGAGCCATATCTTCAATCGATTTTCTTTGCCCGTCGTGCATCCAGTGGCGAAGCATTCCTACAAGCAAGCCGAAAATTCCAGAAACTACAGCGACTGATTGCTCGATATCGAAACGAGCTTGAAGGTTCTTAGCTAGACGCAGAGTGAGGTTGTCTTGCAGCTTCCGAAGTTCATTTCGAAGTTCTGCATCTTGAATATCTGCAGCTCCAAAAAGAAAATTAAATGCATCTGGTTTATTTTCAAAGAATTTAAAGAACCCCAGTATCCCCAACTCAGTCCATTCCAAAGGGTTACTAGGAGACGAAGACCCGCGACTTGATTCAATTGAATCTTGAACTTGTTGACCAATTTTAGCAAGAACTAAGAAATACATTTCTTGCTTTGATTCAAAGTGTTGGTAAAGGACAGGTTTTGTAACTCCAGCTTTTTTTGCTACGTCATCCATTGAAGTTTGATGAAAACCCTGGCGTGCGATTACATGTAAGGCAGTTTCTAATAATTGCTCACGACGCTCAGATGCAGGAAGACGAGAGACAGTTGGAGTATTGGTCATACTCGCAACGTAGTCACTTTAAAGAAGAAGGTCCTTATCGGGCTTTATTGTCTGTCTATGTCTGCCGCTGCTTTAACCGCATGATGTAGAACAATTGATGGAGCGAGAAGGAAAGAACCAAGAATAAGTAGAACAATTAGAGTAATGGCTACTGCATTTGTGAAACTTGTTGCAAAACCGATAATGAAAACGATTAGCGCGATAAAGAAAGCGAAGTAGCCACTACGTTGTCCTAATTTGGCTAACCGGGCGAGTCGTTTTCGCCGAAGAAGAACAGGGTCATCATGAAGAGACATGTATCCAGCCTGCCTCAATGATGAGATTTGACAAACGCTGAGCCATTTTTTTGGAAGAAAGCTCACGAGAAGCCACATTAAAGTTGTGCTTTAAAAGAGTGTTCAAACCTTCTGCGTCATTTAACCGTTCGCGCATCGCATCAGTATCTTCCGCAGCAAACCAATGAAATCCTAGCCCCCTTAGTTCATCTGCGACAGGGTAGTTTCCAACAAAAACAGGCCGGTGATATATCGCAGCTTCAATAGGTGGATTTCCGAAACCTTCCCATGTGGATGGGAAAGCAATTAAGTCAGCAGCTGCATAGATATCAGCACGATTCTCAAGGGAAAGATGAATCACGGGGCAGTTTGCTGAGGATAGTTCTGTAACAAGTTGAGGACCATAGTTATCTTCGGCAGGACCAGAAATCCAATAGGTTCCACCAAGTTTTTCTGTAACTCCTATTGCCTTATCTATTCCTTTACGTTCTATTGCACGTACCGGATGAGCAACAAGAAGTGTTTCTTCAGGGATGCAAAGCCGCTTTCGTGTTAGTTCGCGATTTCCTAATTCAACGTCTACGTTGAATCCGTTGTAGATGGTGACTGCATCGATGCCGCGAGCAGACATTTCTCGGCGAGTTAGTTCGTTGATAGTTACGTGCTTCCAAGCCAAATCATCAACAGGAAGGTCTTCAATATGAGAATATTGTTCTCGCTGCCACGGAGGATCATGGTGATGAATGATGGTGGGTCGTCCTCTCAGAACTTCAGCGACTGCATGTGATGCTGCAAGATTCAAAGGTATTGAGAGGAGATTTTCAACAATAACTAAGTCTTGTCCATTTAGAGCGTTATGAAGCTCGCTCATGTTGGGTGCTTGTTCATCTCCAATTCCAAGACCTTCAACTATTGTTGTTTCGCCGGGACTTTTCCAGCCTGGTTCAAAGGAGCCTGCTACCCAAGAAACCTCAAAGCCAAGACCTGCAAGAACCTCAGCCCAATTTTGAGCAACAACTGAGACTCCGTCAGTAGGTCCAAATCGAAATGATAAGAAAGAACATTTGGGCATGAATAACTCGAGACTGTTTGATACTAATTTTAAGAATTCAGTTAACCAGATTATGGAAAAAAACTGGGTTACTGAAGGCTATGCCGCTCCAAATAAGAAGACTTACCCATGGCAGTGGTTATGGGATTCTTCTTTTCATGCGCTTATCTGGAATGAATTAGGAAAACCTGAACGCGCTCAACAAGAATTAAAAGAAATATTTCGACCACAGTTTGATTCAGGCTGTGTGCCTCACATTAATTATGTGCGTGACCCAGACTTCCATTCCGATCTTTGGGGGAGAAAAGGAGGTTCTTCAATAACGCAACCTCCAATGTATGGACATGCAATATCTCAACTCAGCCAAACTGGGAATTGCCCGCCACAGGAAGTGCTGTCAGCAGCAACTGCAGGATTATCATTCCTATTCAATCAACGGGCTCGCCATGAATCAGGATTAGTTCTTTTGTGCCACCCGTGGGAATCAGGAGCAGACGATAGCTCTAGATGGGATTATTTTTGCTCTGGTGGTTTCAATGTTGACCGTTGGAGAAAAGAAAAAAATCAATTAGTGCAGACGATAGAGAAGTCTAAAGATGGTTCTCCGATTCGAAATCCAGATTTTCTGGTTGCTTCAATAGGATTCAATGCGCTTCTAGCATTCAATGCTTTTGAATTAGCTTCAGTCACTGGAGATGAAAATATGTTTCATTCTGCACAAGAGATAGTGAATGCGATAAACCAAAGATGGGACGATTCTTATCTCACTTGGATAGATGCTGGAAGTCATGAATCTAGTTCCGGGAAATGTCGAACTTTGGATGCGCTGCTGCCTTTACTAGTTATAGACAAAGGACAGATTTCTAAAGAAGTTCTGAAAGTTTTGAGTTCTCATGATACTTATAACGCACAATACGGATTACGTGGAGTTCATAAATCTGAGCCAACATTTGATCCAACAAAATATTGGCGTGGCCCTGTTTGGCCACAACTTGCCTACCTGATTACTTATGCCATAGCTAGATTTGATACCTCTCTAGCAGAAGAGATTGCCATTCAAGTAGCTGAAGGAGCTTACGTTTCAGGATTCGCAGAATACTGGCACCCTGATACAGGAGAAGGCCAGGGAGCTATTCCTCAATCTTGGGCTGGTTTGTCTCTTGTGTCAGCGAAAAGACTGTCTAACTGATCCGAGAAGTTCAGAACCATCATCTTGGAACAAGTAGCAATGCACTCCTCGAAATTGTGCTATTTCATGCTCAAAATTTGTTCTATTTGGAGTCAGGTAATGAATTTCTAATTCCGAAAGTTCATAAATTATTCCGACAAACTCTTCAAAACTCTCGTAACACTGACTGACTGCAAAAGCAGTCATTTCTTCATCTCCAGGCCAAACTGCACCATTTCGTGCGGGGTGTTGCACAAGTCGATAAATCTCAAATTGATGTGGCCCATTACAAGGAACGTGAGTATTTAATTCAATATGACGGTCGTTGCTGACCCAGGCATACATATTGAAACAATCACCTTGGTCCAAGTCATGTAAATTCACAGGCTCTCCAAACCAATCTGGAGCGTCCTCATCCACGAGTGAAGGGCGAGTCTCAATAATCGTCGTAGAAGAATGATTTTCTTCAGAATTCGCTTCAGAGGCACCTTGGCTTCCGCAACTTGATAAAGAGAAACTTAAAAAAATCAGTAAACAAAAAAAACGATAAACGTTCATAAGGTTAGAGTAGCCACACTCGGCGCTACCGTGGCATCGTGGAAGTAATTCAGCTTCATGAAGCAATGGTTTTTTTAGGTCGGTTTCCTGCATTAGCGGGAGTTAATTTGGCTGTTCACACAGGAGAAATTATTGCGTTACAGGGACCAAATGGGGCAGGTAAAACCACTTTGCTTAAACTGTGTGCCGGATTAATCCCTTTAGATAAAGGATCAGGAAAAGTTTTGGGTCATGATTTAGACTCCGAACAAAAATCAATTCGTCGTTCGGTAGCGATGTTGGGTCATACAAGTGGTTTATATGAAGACTTGACAGTAGATGAGAACATTCTTTTTTGGGCTCAAGCTGCTGGATTAGATAGAGCAGCAGCTTATGATCGTCGAGACGACGCAATACAGAGAATGGGGATTGAGGAACGGTTACGTAGATTGCCTGTTTCTCGATTGTCGGCAGGGCAAAAAAGAAGAACTTCGCTAGCTTCTCTCGCCGTACGGCGTCCGCAGTTGTGGTTGTTAGATGAACCGCATTCTGGCTTAGATCAAGAAGGAAGAGAGTCAGTTGACCTATTCATAAAAGAAGCGGTCAAGGCAGGAGCAACTGTAATGATCGCTTCTCATGAACTAGATCGAATCAATTCTCTCTCACCTCGCGTTGTAACAATTGCAGGTGGAGTTGTAGCAGGTGGGGAGAAGCAGTGACACAGTTTTTCAATGACTTATTTCTAGTCGCGATGAAAGATCTTCGTATAGAAATCCGGTCTCGAGTGATTGTAAATCAAGTCGCTCCTTTTGCGGTACTCGTATTGGTCTTATTTGGGTTTGCTTTGGATGCAGACCAAAGAACTCTTCGTTTATTTGCACCAGGATTATTTTGGGTAGCGATCTTGCTCTGTTTATTACTGGCAGTACAACGCTCAGTTTCTCTTGAAGTAATAAATGACTCATTACTAGGACTTAAGATGGCCGGGCTTTCACCGTCATCTATTTTTCTTGGCAAAGCAATGGCAGTATTTGTTCAAATGATTTTTTTAGAACTCTTCCTAACAGGAGGAGTAATTATCTTTTACGGGGCATCAATAGATGATCTTGCATTATGGATAGTTTCAGGACTTGTAGCCGCTTTAGCCTTATCTGCAACTGGTACTCTTTATGGGGCTCTAGCATCGGGATTAGAAGTACGAGAAACACTTTTACCAATCTTGTTACTTCCAGTGTTGGCCCCTGTACTTATTGGGGCTACAAAGGCTTATAGCGGAGCTCTTGGAGAATCAGTAACAAACGGTTGGCAATGGACAGGACTTTTATCATTATTTGCATTAGCAGCGCTAGCACTAGGTGCAATGGCTTACGGGGTATTGGTAGAAGAGTAAGACGTTAGAGAAGTGAAATGAGTACAAGAAAAATTTTCAAACGAAATCAGGGTGCTACTAGTTCTCCGAAGTCGCGACTGTTAGGGCTTGCCACTTTGCTTGGTTTAGTCACACTTTTTGTCTTCGCTTTTTTCCTTACAGATCCTGATGTACGTCTTCATCCCACAACAGGGGAAGAGATCGGTCAATTCGATGCCGTTCGGCTACTTTATCTTCACGTTCCAATGGCAATTATCGGTCCGTATGTGGCCCCTCTAGTTGGTGCTGTCGCTTCGGTTGGGTATTTAATTAAACGAACCCAATGGTGGGATGTGACCGCCCATGCCGCAATTGAAGTAGGGGCTATATTCTGCGGGTTAGTTCTTTTAACAGGCTCTATTTGGGGCCGGCCAGTATGGAATACATGGTGGGAATGGGGAGATGTCCGTTTAATGACCACCTTAATTCTTTTCTTAATGCTCCTTGGCTACTTAGCTCTTCGCCGCGTAGCTCCCGATGGACAAAAACAAGCTCGCAGGTCTGCAATTGTGGCGATAGTGGCAGCAATAAATCTTCCGATTATTAATCGTTCTGTTGAGTGGTGGGAGAGTCGCACGCTTCATCAAAAGTCAACTTTAAGTGAACTGAAAATTGAAGATCTAACTTTTTTTACACTCATGATGGGAATTGTTGTTTTTTTAATGTTGTTCACGTGGCTTGTTCTACATCGCTTTAGATTGGGATGGCTTGAGAAAGAATCTTTAGAACAAGATGTCTTAACATCAATTGAAGAAAGAAGATCTGAGGCGACAGTTAACGAAGAGGGAACGTTATGACGCATTTGGGATATTTAATTGCAGGTTGGGGAATATCGTTAGTGGTGATCTTTGCTTACGTAATTTCACTATTTCGCAGAGCACGTTCTGTTGCTCCTCGGGTGCCTTCAGATAGACAAAGATGGATGACTTCTTCAGAGTAATAAAACCGTGACTGACGATCTTGCCCCGCTACCAGCTCGACCAGAAAAACCACCGCGTCGACGCGGGCCTCTCATAGCGACAGTTCTTTTATTATTAGGGGTAGGAGTTGTTTTGTTTGTGACTCTTGGAGACGCCGCTTTAGTTTTTTACGAAGTAGACGAAGCCGTAGAGAAAAGAGATGAATTGGTTGAAAAACGATTCAGAGTTGTTGGAACCCCACTACCAGGAATAGTAGAGACAAGAATCGGAGGAGAGTCAACCGTCGTCTTTACATTCTGCGCCGGGGGCGTTTATGCGGATGTAGCCCATGCTGGAGATCCGGCAGAGTTATTTCAGCCCGGAGTTCCAGTTGTTCTTCAAGGCGAATGGGTCGCAGGGTCGCTTGTAGAAATAGACTCTCTTGAACATTCAGCAAACGATGGATGGTTTCTTCTCACAGACCACATGGTTGTTAAACACGATAATGATTACCGGACAGACAAAGATCGTGTAACAGATGTTGCATCTTGCGCACTGAAAGAGTGAAGAATCTGTGAATTCAGCTCTTGGATCAGGTTTTGTAGCACTTGGTGTTGCTGCAGCATTACTAGGTATTTCGACCATTGTTCATGGCCTTGTTACTGGCTCAAATAAATCGCTTCTTCGTATTCGTTGGTTTGTTTTATTGCTCGCGGCAGCAGCGGTTGGTCAGTTTGTAGTGATGGAAGTAGCTTTAATAACTCGAGATTTCACCGTAGCTTTTGTCGCAGAACATGGAAGCTCGCGAACCCCATCTCTATTCAATTTCGCCACACTCTGGTCAGCGTTAGAAGGTTCCATACTCCTATGGGTGCTGGTTCTTGTCGGTTATCTAGTTTTAGTTGTTTGGAGATTTCGAAAACGCCTCGTAGATCCGGTAGTCAGCTGGGCTCTACTAGTTCTCTTAGTTATATGCCTGTTTTTCTTTCTGCTTCTCGCAGGCCCAGCATTTCCATTTCACACTTTTGATCCCTGGCCTGGATATGACGGCCCAGGGCCTAACCCCCTACTTCAGAATCATGTGCTTATGGCATTCCATCCGCCAGTGCTTTATCTCGGTTATGTCGGATTCTCTGTTCCCTTTGCTTTTGCCGTTGCTTTACTCGTCACAAGACGACATGGCGAAGGTTGGCTTACGGAGACGAGAAGATGGACTCTTACAGCATGGGGTTGTTTGACAGTTGGAATCCTTCTTGGAGCATGGTGGTCTTATGAAGTTCTTGGATGGGGTGGTTACTGGGCTTGGGATCCAGTAGAGAACGCATCACTCTTACCTTGGCTAACTGGGACTGCCTATTTGCATTCGGTGATGGTTCAAGAGCAGAAAGGGATGTTACGCGTATGGAACCTTTCGCTATTGTGTTCCACTTTTGCTCTAACGATCCTTGGAACGTTTATTACCCGTTCCGGAGTTCTTGATTCTGTTCATGCATTTACAGAATCTGGCATAGGGCCCATGCTCCTTGCTTTCTTTACTTTGGTTGTGATCGTTGTTCTTCTTTTGATCATCATGAGAGGCGATGACATTCGGTCAGGAGGTTCAATAGAAACGCCTATTTCAAGAACAGGCGCATTCTTAACAAACAACTTACTTTTTGCTGGTTTAGCATTCGTTGTTCTCTTAGGTACAGTCTTCCCGCTAATAGTTGAAGCAATAAATGGGAATCGTATCTCGGTCGGTAATCCATATTTTGAACGAATGACAATGCCAATAGGGTTCTTATTGCTGTTCTTGATGGCTATCGCTCCAGCTCTTCCATGGGGGAAGACAGGTAGCGAACTATTGTCCAAAAGACTTTGGTGGCCGGCAGTATTTGGAACATCGGCAATAGTATTAGGTGTAGTGCTTGGTGCAAGAGGTTGGGCCCCCACTCTTGCAATCGGATTAGCAGGTTTTGCTGTTGGGGGCGCTATCCGCCCTCTTGCGCTCACGATCAAATCCAAAGGACCTGCGGGTTTCTTTGGCAGGTCAAGTGGCGGCATGATTGTCCACGTTGGAGTAGCAATAGTTGCAGTCGCTCTTGCCGTGTCTTCTTCATATCTGCGACAAACTGAGTTCCGTTTTTCAGATATTGGAGACTCAGCCACTTTCGCTGGTCATGAACTTGTTTTCCAAGGGAATGAAGTTATAGAAAAACAAGAAAAAATTGAAACCGTGGTGAGAGTAGCTATTGATGGGAAAGTCTTCACACCAGCAATAAGTATCTTTCCATTCAGCGGTCAGCCCATAGGTACTCCCAGTACACGTTCAACGTGGAAAGATGATGTTCAACTTTCAGTATTAAAAGTGCCGGAAACACAAGACGAACCAACAGTTGTACGAGTAACAGTCCAACCATTGGTTTGGTGGCTGTGGGTAGGAGGTGCGGTAATGGCCGCAGGAACCATAATGGCATCCATTCCGCCCCGGCGTAAAAACAAAACGGAAATTCACGAAGAAATAGAAAAGGTCAACTCATGAGTCCAACAAGAGTGACTGCTGCAGTCGTTGGAGTCGTGGTTCTCATTCTTGTTGGTGTACTGGCAACTAGAGATTCTGGCGATGATCGAATCAACACATACCTGATTGGCGAGGCTGCTCCACAAATCAAAGCCCAGACTTTTGAAGGCGAACTATGGGATTTAGACGATCAACGTGGCCGATGGGTAGTTGTAAACTTTTTCTCTACTACCTGTATTCCTTGTATTCAAGAACACCCTCATCTTGTTAATTTCGCGGAGAACCATAAGCAAAATGACGACGTTCGAATCGTCACTATCTCATTTTCTGACACTGAAGCGGCAGTTGAAGAGTTCTTTCGCCTCAACGGAGGAGATTGGCCTGTCTTAACTTCTGAAACTGAGCGCGTCGCTGTGGATTGGGGAGTAGTTGCAGTACCAGAGTCCTACTTAGTTTCACCGGCAGGGTTTGTAGCAGCAAAAGTTGTGGGAGGAGTAACACAAGACTATTTAGAGGATTTGCTTCAGGAAGCGAGAAACAGATGATTCGTTATCGGTGGATCTTGCTGGTATTTATTGTCTTTGGTGCACTAATTTTTTCCGAATTAGCAGAACAACCCGCTCTGACCAATGCAGATAAAGTTCATCGAATTGCAGATGATTTGGCTTGCCCTGTTTGCGATGGCCAGTCGGTGGCTGAATCAGATGTTCCTATAGCGCAGGCTATAAGAACAGAGATAGCCAGAATGGTAGATGAGGGATTTACCGACAGCGCCATTAGATCTGATCTTGTTTCCCGTTTCGGAGAAGACATTGATTACACACCAAAGCAATCTGGCTTAACGGGGCTTGTGTGGCTGATACCGATTTTGGCTGGAGTCTTAGCAGTATTTTTACTGGCATCAACTTTAAGAAAGTGGCAAGGGGAGAATCCATTCAAAGTGGTGACAATAAAAAACCGACGCTTGCCAGTTCTATTATTTGTATTGGGTGTTCCAGTAGTAGCCTGGATTCTGATCGCACAGTTCACTGGGAATCGAGGAGCTAACGATTTTCCAACAGGAGATATTCCATCCTCAACTCGGACGCTTTTAATCGAAGCACAAACTGCTTCAGATGAAAATAAGATCCTTCTCTATAACGAAGTGTTAGTCATCCAGCCATCAAACGTAGAAGCCCTCACATACCGAGGATGGACTTTTTGGAGAACAGGAAATTCTGAAGCTGCGCGAAATGATTTTGTGGCAGCAATTGAAATTGATCCGACTTATCCCGATGTGCGAGTGTTTAGAGCTTCACAACTCTTCGCTGATGGCAATTATGAAGAAGCTTCTGAAAACCTCATTGATCTTGATGCACTTGAGGCCCCACCAATTGTTTGGGACTTATTGTCAAACAGCAAACTTAGAGAAAGAACTGCAGCGGCCTTGGCTGCACAAGGGGAACTGGTTAAGGCCTTACAACTTCTTGACTCAGGAATTCTAAGAGATGCTGAAGATGCGTCATTGTTAGCTGAGCGTGGCTGGTTACTAGCTAACACATTCGAGCCAAACTTGATAGAAGCAGCTATGGAATCATTAGATACAGCGCTAGTTCTTGAACCAACACACCCTCATGCGTTGGCTTACCGCTCTCTTGTGAGATTCGTATTGTTAGAAGATGAACTAGGGGCGGCGGCTGATGTAGAAAAATTCAAAGAACTAATGAACCCCCCAGAGTTGCTGGTTCAATTACTTGAAACTCAAGGACTGCTTAACTAAGCGATTTGAATTCAAGAGGAGATGAAAAGTACAGGCCAGACATTCGACCTTCTTTAGAGGTAGATAGCGCCCAAATAGAACTCTTCGCACAAGATCTTCCACCTCTAATTTGAAGACCTTCTTCGATTAAATCACCTAAAATCTCAGGAATTACATCTCCGTGGCTGCAAGCAACCACATCATATGGATAATTGAAGAAGCTCTTGATTAAAGCAGTTGCAGAATGATGGGAGCCTTCAAAAAGATTAGGTTCTATTTCTATCTCAATTTCTAATTGTCGCGCTAAAGGAGCTATAGATTGCTGACAGCGAACAGCGCGACTAGACATGATTTTTCTTATTGGTTGAGTGATTAACGCCTCACTTATTTGCTGAGCTTCTTGTGCCCCTCCTTCATCTAGGGGTCTATCTACATCATCTGCATCCAAGCCAAATCTATGACCGGCAGAAGCATGTCTAATCAGGTAGATCATTAAAAAAGCCCAGTTTCTTGTCTGAAAGGCAAAGAAACCAACGTGAAGAAAAGATATGGACACTTTGAAATCATGGGATAGTCAAGCGTGTATATCAGTTATACAGACGTCATCGCCCATAGGTAATGAAGAAGATAAATCGGTAGTGGCTTCTCCATATAGAGAAGAAAGCATTCCTTTGACTAAACCTCGATCTACAGCGCAGATTACCGGATGCTCAATAGCTGTCACTCCAAAAGGACAGTGTTCAGAAATAATTCTTAATTTTGAAGACTTGTTATCTTTTTCGGCTCTCGCAGCGAACCCATGAGCGGTAAGGGCTTCTGCGATGGAGTGCAAAGCTGTATGAAAAGACTGCTGCACTTCGTCAGGGCAAATAGTTTCCGCCATTGAACGTCCGACTTCAATACCAACTTCTTCCGCCATTGCTTCAGCTTCTGATGGCGGTAAAAGAGCCAGTGTCCGACCCAGCAAACTCACGAGCACTGAATCTTGGCGAACAGGAAGCTCTAGAGAAGACGGAAAATCTTTGACCTTGTAAATCTTTGAAGGTCTACCGGCAGTAGATTCTGAATTTTTCTCAACAGAGACTTCCAAATAGCCGCCTGCATTTAGTTTGTCTAAATGATGACGAGCAACATTTGGGTGTAAATCAAAATGTGAGGCAGCAGTAGTAGCAGTTATACCACTATTATGTTCACGAACGAACAGATAGATATCTCGACGTGTGGGATCGCCAAAAGCTCCTGTTATTGCAGTTACTGCTGAAGCAAACTCTGTAGGTGTTAGCGGTGGCTTGTCCACACGGATAGCCTAGCGAACTTAAGGGCAATGCTCATTAGAACAGCAAACAGCTCAAGAATAATAAAGAGTCAGGAGACTTTGTGGCGGTAACTGAAGACCAAGTAATTAAAGCATTAGAACCAGTTCAGGACCCTGAACTACGTCGAAGCATTGTCGAACTTGGAATGGTTCAAAATGTTTTAATTGAAGACACAAAAGTTGAAATATTGATCGCTCTTACAATTCCTGGGTGCCCTTTGAAAGCTCAAATACAGGAATCAGTTGAACAAGCTCTCAGATCAACAGGGGAGGCTCTTGAAGTAACAGTTGAATTTACTGTTATGTCTGATGAACAAAGAGAATCAGTTCGGCTTATGGTTCACGGAAATCCACAAGCTACTGCAGGTACGAATCCAGCGCAGGGCCACGCAGAAGGTAGAGAAGTTCCATTTGGAAGACCTGGCAATAAGACTCGGGTGCTTCTTATCGCATCAGGTAAAGGTGGTGTTGGAAAATCTTCGGTGACTGCAAATCTGTCTGTAGCGCTAGCTGCTCGTGGTAAGGACGTAGCCGTAGTTGATGCTGATGTTTGGGGATTCTCTATACCGAGAATGCTGGGGGTAAAGAACCCACCAACAGTAATTGATGAAATGCTTATTCCACCTGTAGCACATGGGGTGCGCTGCATATCTATGGGGTTTTTCGCAGAAGAGGATCAGCCGGTAATTTGGCGTGGACCAATGCTGCATAAAGCACTTGAACAGTTCCTTACGGATGTCTATTGGGATGATCCAGACTATTTGCTCGTTGACTTGCCTCCAGGAACAGGAGATATCTCAATATCCTTAGCGGGCTTTCTCCCCACAGCAGAAATGATAGTTGTGACAACACCTCAACCAGCTGCTCAGAAAGTTGCACAGCGTGCGGCCTACATGGCAGAGAAAGTAAGTGTTTCTGTGAATGGCGTTATTGAGAACATGTCATGGTTTACCGGAGACGATGGCACTCGCTACGAACTCTTTGGCGCAGGAGGAGGAGAAGAGCTTGCTAGCCAACTAAACGTACCTCTTCTTGGCAAAGTTCCTCTAGTTCCAATATTGCGAGAAGGAGGGGATACGGGCCATCCTGTGGCTGTAGACGCTTCAACCGAAGTCGGAAAAGTATTTGAAGAATTAGCTCGCGTAGTAGATGAAGATCTCAAACCCACAAAACGTTCTCACCCAGAGTTGAATTTACTGGGATAGTTTTTATCAGTAACTAAATAGAGCAAGGAAGAAAAGTGGACATACGTATAGGGGTATCTGAAACTCCAAAGGAAATAACAATAGAGTTATCAGACGACACGGACCTAAAGAAACTAAAAAAAGATATTGATGCGGCACTTTCTGGGGAAGTGAGCCTTTTTTGGCTCACAGATACTAAAGGCAGGCAAGTAGGAGTACCGACAAACAAAATAGCGTATGTGGACATTGGAGCAGCGGGATCCGGAAACCCTGTTGGGTTTAGTTGATTTAACAACTTTCGTCTGCTGCTAGTCGGCTCTAGGCTCAAATTATGGCTACATTGACGGAACTTTGCCACAGTCACACAGAATTAGACGATGATCAGATAACGCATCTACAAAACCTGACGGCCATCTGGGGCCTATTAGCGGATCTTTCCTTTGCTGATCTTCTGCTTTATGGAATCGATTCTTCTGAAGCAGAAAAATCTTTAGTCCTGCTCGGGCATGTTCGACCTACAACCGGCACCACCCTTTATCGCGCCGACATGATTGGTCAAGTTTTTGAATCTCGGCATCGCCCTTTAATTACAGAATGTTTTAACAAAGAAGAAACTATTGAAGGGCTCATACAAACAGGTGGAGAGCGTGAGATCTCTGTTCGTGCGACTCCAGTTCGGCTAGGTGGACAAGTTGTAGCAGTTCTCGCCAGAGAACGCCTTTATTCAGCGGATAGAGCTAGCAGTGTCCTTGAAAGAACCTACCGTCGGGTTTTCCGCCGCTTTGTCGAAATGATAGAGCGCGGAGAATTCCCATATCGAGAAGAAGAACGTTTGAGACATCGAACTCCTCGCGTAGGTGATGGTCTTTTATTGGTAGATCAGCAAGGCCGAATTGAGTTCGCTTCACCTAATGCGGTGTCAGCATTGCACCGAATAGGAATGCATAGAGCAGCAGTTGGGTCACGTCTGGAAGAAACCAATCTTGGCGGAGTCATGCTAAGACAAGCTTTTGCGCGACGCACAGCAGTCATTGAAGAAATCAGTCATGGCAGTGAAGTTGTTGTCGTATCTCATTGTTTGCCCATACTTGATAAACGTTCAGCAACGGGGGCAATAGTTCTCCTGCGCGACGTAACAGATCTTAGGCGCCGGGACCGAGAATTAGTTTCTAAAGATACAACAATCCGTGAAGTGCATCACAGAGTAAAGAATAACCTTCAAACAATCTCATCTCTTTTACGTCTACAAAGCCGCAGACTCAAAAGTGAAGAAGCAAGAGCAGCGGTGCAGGAATCAGCACGTCGAGTTGGCGCAATTTCAGTTGTCCATGAAACCCTTGCGCAAAGCGCAGAAGATGATACAGAATTCACTGAAATTGTAGGACTGTTAGTCAAACTTGTGGAAGAAACTGTTTCCTTACCCGAGAGGCCTTTACGATTTAGCGTTATTGGAGAAGGCGGAAAGTTGCCATCACAAACTACTACCACCTTGGCAGTAGTAATTACAGAACTCCTACAAAACGCCGTAGACCATGGATATCCAGAATCACTAATGGTTACGGAAGGGAATTCTGGGAATGTAACTATAGAAATTGACCGAAAACCTGACAGCCTCAGCGTTCGGGTGGTCGACGATGGAATTGGTCTACCCGACCAGTTTGAGATCGAAACATCGCAAGGCCTTGGTTTAACGATTGTCCGTACTTTTGTTGAAACAGAATTAGATGGTGTTTTGACACTAAAACCTGCAGGAAAAGGAAGCGGAACAGTGGCAGAAGTTCAGATTCCAGGCAACCGCTTACTCGGCCCTTGGGACGATGCACAAGAGCCAGAAGTATAAAGATTAGATAGGTTGCTTTAGAACAATATGAATAATCTTCAACCACCCATAAAACCATTGGTTGTCGCTCACCGAGGCGCTTCTATCGAACACTACGAAAATACTATTGAAGCTTTCTCAGCTGCCAAAGAACAAGGAGCAGACTGGGTGGAGTTAGACATTAGAAGGTCAAAGGATGGTGTTCTCGTCGTGCATCACGATGCTCATCTTGCCGATGGACGCCTTATCAGAGATATAGATTCGAAAGATCTTCCTGCTTTTATCCCCAGTCTCGCCGAAGCTTTTGAATGCATGGAAGGACTTGGAGTAAATATAGAAGTCAAGAGCCTTCCGGGAGAGCCTGATAGGGAAGACATGGTAATGGTATGTGAAGCAGTGGTTGGTCTTGCTCTGGCTTACCGAACTACAGAACTTTTAAGAGTTTCCTCTTTTGATATGAGCGCAGTAAACCGTATACGCGCCGCTAATGAAGATTTACCAACCGGTTGGCTAGTCCTTGAACGAACAGGTTCGAATCAAATTTTAGATCGTGTGGTAAATCATGGCCATGGGGCAGTACACCCTTGGGATGAACTTGTTGATGAAGCTTTTATTAACGAAGCGCATCAACGCGGCCTTAAGGTATTTGTTTGGACCGTTGATGATGAAGAGCGAATAGAAGAACTTGCGTCATGGCAAGCAGACGCGATAATAACTAATCGCCCCGGAGTAGCCCGAGAGATAATTGATCAACACGTTGGTTAGTAACTATCTCTAACTCCGAGAGGCAAAACAAGATTCAAAGCCTCCGGTTCGTGTCGGAAATAAAATTCTTTTTCTTTACCCAAATAATCTCCGTCCACTTGCCATGGCACTGCGTCGTATCCAGAGATCGAACCTTCAGAGATATCGACTTGGTAATCAACAATAGGGCTTTCACTGACACGGTTATTCCCTAAACCCAGAGAAGAGGCAAGTACTGGCAGTAGCCGGCTCGGAGACAAAGATCTAAATGTTATTACTGTAAGAGGTGTTTGAAGGGTGGTCTCGGGAGAAAAAGAGATCTCTCGCGAACCAAGATACGTGTAAGGATCTGTGTTTAAACAAACGGCAAACATTCCGTCATTGCCAGGCTCTATTTCGTGTATGTCTTTACCGCGTGAAGAAATGTGGAAAGAAGGTCGCTTATGGTTGTAATGACGCAACCATGTATTGATAGTTGCGGCTACAAATAAAGGATGACCAGCGAACCTTTTCAATAATCCACCTTGGCGTTCAACTTGTTCAACAACTGCAGCATCGAAACCTATTCCTGCATGAAAGAGAAAATAGCGATCATTCATAACCCCTAAACCAATTCGCTGAGTAGACCCTGCTTCAAGCGCATCAAGTAAAGACCCAGTAGCTTCCACGGGGTCGTCTGGAAGACCAATAGTTCTAGCGAAAACATTTGTAGAGCCTCCAGGAAGAGCAGCAAGTGCCGTTTCTGTGCCAGCCAATCCATTAGCAACTTCATTTAAAGTGCCATCTCCACCTAGAACTACGACCAGATCAAAGCCATCATGAGCAGCACTCTGCGCAAGTCGAGTTGCATGGCCGCGACGACTAGTAGCAGCTACTTCAAGTCGGTGATCAGCAGAGAGGGCTTTCTGAATAACTATTCGGGTACGAGCTGTAACGGACGAAGCCGAAGGATTCACTACTAGAAGTAATTTCATTGCAATAACGAGAGTATCGCTGTAGGTGACGCTAGTCAGGACAAATGTACTGAAAGGCCAAAATTTATTCAGCTTCAAAAAATTCTTTTAAAGCGCCTATTTCTGTTTTCCCCCATAAATAGGGGAATATTTCACTATTTTCGATAAGTGACTAATGACCATTTACTAAAATTGCCCGCGAATAGTTGTCAAACGTTCCTGATAAGGCAGAATTGCGCCATGAACATTGTTGTATGTGTAAAACAAATTCCCGATCCAGCTGACCCTGGAGCACTGGACCCAGAAACTAAAACTCTTAAGAGAGACGTGAAACTCATCCTTGATGAATCAGATTCTTATGGAGTTGAGATGGCTCTTCAACTTGTAGATGAAGCTGGAAGCGGCGAGGTCCGATTGGTTTCAATGGCGCCAAATAATGAGATGAGTGGTTTACGAACCGCCCTTGCGATGGGAGCAGCCAGCGCTGTTCTTGTAAGCGATGATGCTTTGGCAGGATCAGACGCACTATCGACAGCTAAAGTTCTAGCCGCAGCCATTAATCGTTCCGAACCCACACTTATCTTGGCTGCTACAGAATCAAGTGACGGATACACCGGCACAGTCCCAGTTCAGATAGCTGAAATTCTTGATCTTCCGGCAGTTACGTTCGCAAAAGAAATCTCAGTAAACGGTGATGCTGTTTCGGTTAAACGTCAAACAGAAGAAGGCTATGACGAAGTTGAATGCCCGCTTCCTTGTGTTGTGTCGGTAACAGCAGGCGTGGTTGAACCGAGATATCCATCATTCAAAGGAATCATGGCAGCAAAAAATAAGCCAGTAGAGGAACTTGATCTGGCTGCTTTAGGTATTGAAGCAGGAACTGTAGGTTGGGCGGGAGCTCGCCAAGAAATTACCGAAATAGCAGAAGCGCCAGAACGCGAAGCTGGAGAGATCATTGTTGATGAAGGTGATGCTCATGAAAGAATCATGGCATTTTTAGATGAACTTAAGGTTCTTTAGGAGGCGACTATGGGCATCTCAACTATTTGGATTTATGGCGAAGCAACAAATGGAGTGGTTTCCACTACAACGCTTGAACTAATTACTGGAGCTCGCCAGTTAGCAGACACCGTAGAGGTAATCGTCCATGGTGACGCATCCTCTCTAGCTTCTCAACTAGGGGAATACGGAGCAGCAAGCGTCAAATCAATCGGAGACTTAGGCGAGTCTTTAGCGGGACCACAGGTCGCTTCCGCTATTGCTTCTGCTGTTTCAGAAGGCAACGGACCAGAAGCTGTTCTATGTGCGACAACATACGATGGGCGAGATGTAGCAGGACGCCTATCAGCGAAATTAGATGTGCCCGTCATTACTAATGTTGTCGAACTCAAAGTAGAAGGTGATCGCCTATTAGGAGTTGAACCTGTATTTGGTGGGACAACAAATGTCACAACTGGATTTACTGGATCAGGAACAGCCATATTCTTGGTTCGACCAAAATCCTTTGAAGCAGAATCTTCAGGAGGTTCAGCAGCAAATGTTGACGCAATTCAAGCAGGAGATACCGGTAACACTAATACGTCGGTCGTAAAAGACAGATTTGTTGAAGAGACCACTGGGCCAAAACTTGATGAAGCAGCAATAGTTGTTTCCGGAGGGCGCGGATTGGGAGAACCTGAAAAATACGAAATGATTGAAAGTCTTGCAAAACTATTAAAAGCAGCTCCTGGTGCTTCACGGGCTGTTGTCGACTCAGGATGGGTTCCATATTCATACCAAGTTGGACAAACAGGAAAGGTCGTGAAGCCAACGGTGTATCTAGCTTGCGGAATTTCTGGAGCAACTCAACACTTGGTAGGTATGAAAGGTTCTGCAAATATCATCGCTATAAATAAAGATGAAGAAGCTCCGATTTTTGGAGTAGCAGACCTTGGCATCGTTGGAGATGTGCATAAAGTTCTACCCGAACTTATCTCTGCGCTTGAATCAAGAGGCTAGGCCTAGCAGAAACTCTGCCTAAATTTTACAACTTACTCTCGAGTGTCTTCAGCGGTTAACGCCCAAGACAGTCCATCTACGGGATCTTCTGCCGCGATTCTCAAACTCCATCCCTTTGATAAAGAGCCATCATCCCATATCCACCAATTCATCTCAGTTAATGCTTCCTCTAATTCAAGAGTTAATGGTGGCCAAACTTCCTCTTGGTCTAAACCCGCTAGAGCTGCGGCACACCACCAAGCTTCAAATCGTCCCTTTGCGCAACCTGGTCGACGACCATAAGCACCTCCAGAGGAAGCTGCCCAAACCAAGTGACCCCACATTTCGGAAATAGAAACCTCTTTAGCTTTAACTTCATTTACACCCAAAGAAGAAATAGCTGTAGCTGCGTCTCCGTAGACCCTTACCGCTGCAGAGCGACCGTTTGATTGACTCGTCCAAGTTTGAACAAGATTCCGTAGCGCTTCGGTCCCCGAGTCATGGGTTACGACACTGGGCTTTGGAAGAGGGAAAGAGTCAAGATTGTTAATTGAAGGAGATGGATCATCAACTTCATATTTTTTGATATCAGGTGGCTCCACTGACTGTTCCCAGCCAGCAAGGACTAAGGGAAGACCTAAAGGGTCTTCAGCAATCTCCACTTCAGTCAAGTCTTCCCCTCTAAATACTCTTTCGTGAATAACTAACGAACGGAGAGGTCCGCTATTTAAATTAAGGCTTAATTCTTCCCAAGTATGAGAAGAAGCTGCTACTTCAGTTAACGGAGCTAACCCAAAAGTTTGAGCATCACGATTAACTGCACGGGCAGCAAATTCTCCAGGTGACTCAAGAGCCAATCTATGTTCTGCATGGTCACCCGCGGGCCATAATTGCTGGCCTCTTTCGTTAGCTTGTCGAGACCGAATCGCCACATCTTCTAGATCGGACCAAGATTCATCTTCACAGAGTTCGTCAATAAGTCGTATAAGCCCATCAAGATCTCCAATTTCAAGCAAGTGATCGAGGTCCCTTTTCATAGAAGTGGCCAAGGAACACGGTAGCCAGTCGAATCGTATGGCAAGGATCCTGCAGAACAAACTGCCTGCGCTCTCGTAACAAGGGCATCTATTTCCATAGGAGTAAGAAGAGAAACTAAAGATTCAGAAGGCCCACTAGAAATAAACCCTTGCAGGTCTTCAATCAATTGAGAGTCAATAAATTCTCCAGCCCAGTCCCAAATGACTGTCCGAATCTTGAATTGATGGTGGAAACTCAGGGCGTTGTCTATAGCCCAAATATTCCCATCTTTTCCTTCTAGAACGTGACCTGCTTTACGATCAGTGTTATTTGAGACTATGTCAAATACGGCAAGTTTCTTAAGGGTTTTAGAATATGAAACCTTATCTCTGAGGGTGAAATAATGTTGCTCATAATCACAAGGTACGTATAACTGAAGAGAGCCTTCACCAAGTGGCCCGAGTCGAGAAACAGTTGGCGGGATCATCCCCCAATTAAGTTGTTTCGCTAATTCCCAAGCCGCTACTTCACGCTTATAAATTTCAGGTGGAAAATCATGAAGAGGTCGTTCCCCAGAGAGAGGTTTATATACGCCTTGAATTATTTTTTCATCCAAACTTATGTCGACTAAAAAAGTGGCATTTGAAGACCAAGGCATACGCCCCAAAACATCAATTTCTCCTTCAGTTAAACATTTGACTGCAAGAGAGTCTTCTAGCGGCTCTCTATCTCTAAAAGGGTTGGAAGTATTCGAACTTTCGTCAGTTTTCACAAGGGCACCAACCCTGGTTGGATGGCTCTAGAGGGGCTTCGCACCATGGACAAGGCGGTCTTCCTGAAGCAACGAGCTCTCTTGCGTGAATAACAAAAGCTGCGACTTGCTGACGGTTTAACGGGAATCGAGCTTGGGCAGGTATTACATCTTCGTCTCGAATTAATTCCTCCGCAAATAGAACTATTCGATCGTTACTTTGCTGGTAAGTGACACCGAGACTTCCAACCACCCAAGCAGGTTCTCCTGGTTCAATAAATAAATCCTCTAGAACTAAAGAATCTTCGGATTCAGTATCTGATGGAGGGAGATCATCAAGCATGCGATCTAAAAATTCCGCTAAACCCGATACCTGCTGTTTCTCTAGTTTGAGTGAAATTAACTCATTCACTCTTTGGGCCTGAAGATAAAACACTCTCCGTCCTTGAGGACCAGTGGTGCCCGCAACAAAAACATCGGTGTCGTCCCAGTTGATCTCTGGTCGATTCATAATGTCACCAAATTGGCAAGAGAACCGCTGTTATTCATAGTTAAAACGATAGGCCGATTATCGGTATAGAGAACAGCGCTGACAGAGCAAGGGCCAACAACAATTCTTTGGAATAAATCAAGGGGCGCTCCCAATGCTGTCGCTAAAGCAGCCTTAATAGGGTCAGCATGAGAAACACAAATAATAGTTTCGTTTGGGTGTTTCGAAACAAGATCAGAAACTTGAGAAGTAATACGAGCTTGCATTTCAGCAAAAGACTCGCCCCCTGGAAAACGAAATTGAGAAGGTTGCGATTGAACAGTACGCCAGTCCTTCAATTTAAAAAGATCTTTTAATTTACGCCCAGTCCACTTACCAAAATCACATTCGATAAGGCCCTCCGCTATTCGCACTCGACGACCAACTGCTTTAGCTATGGGAGCAGCAGTTTCTCTAGTCCTCTCCATCGGAGACGCATAGACAGCAGAGACTTTCTTACCAATAAAAGACTCTTGTGCATCTTTTATATGCAGAGAAGCTGTTACTGCTTGCTCTTTTCCAGACTCTGATAAGTGAAGATTCGCAGCACGTCCTGGTAAAACAGCCCCAGTAGTTGGGGTGCGTCCGTGACGAATAAATAGAACAAGTGTGGAGTTCATGGCCTAATTAATCTACCCTGCCAGAGTGGATCCGATTCGTACTTTAGAGAAAGTAAACAAAGAAGTCACAGTCTGTGCCGCATGTCCGAGGTTAGTGAGTTGGCGAGAAAAGGTATCAATTGAAAAAAGAGCGGCCTTCATTGAAGAAGATTATTGGGGTAAAGGTGTTCCTGGGTTTGGGGATCCTAAGGCAAGAATTCTTGTAGTAGGTCTCGCACCAGCAGCCCACGGGGCGAACCGTACAGGCAGAGTTTTTACCGGTGACCGATCAGGCGATTTCTTATTTGCCGCACTTCATCGAGTCGGTTTAGCTAACCAGTCCGAATCAATAAATCGAGGAGATGGACTAAAACTAAAAGACGTATATATAACCGCTCCCGTTAAATGCGCTCCTCCAGCGAATAAACCGACTCCTCAAGAAAAAGCAAACTGCCAACCTTTCTTTGAAAGAGAATTAAATGCTCTCAAACAAGTAAAAGTGATTTTGGTTCTCGGTCAGATCGGGTATCAGTCAGTAACTGCAGAACTTGGATTGAAACCGAGACCTAAATTTGGACATGGTGCAGAGGTCTCACTATCTGATGGACGAACGATACTTTGTTCTTACCACGTAAGTCAGCAAAATACATTTACAGGAAAACTTACTGAATCCATGTTTGATTCGGTCTTAAATCGAGCGAAAGAGTTGATCAAGGAACAATAAACCTGACAGATTGGTAGCATCTTCTTGTGAAAAAATTTGAACGTTCTCGCTTAACTTATTTATCAGTTTTCTTGGTTTCTTTGTTATTTATTGCAGGGTGCGCTAATTCAGCTACTCCCAACAGTTGGGAAGAACAGGCCGTAGATGGACAAGGCTTAGCAGAGCGTAATTTCATTGAGTCTTGCCACGCAGCAAATGAAGACCTAACTGAAATGGTTAGAGAAGATTTTTGCGGCTGTCTTCTAAATGGGAGCAAGCAGGCAGTTACATTCAGTGAATTTAAGAAACTAGATGATCACATCAAAAAACACAGTAACGAAATAACTGCAACTGGATTAGGAGATGCTTTTCCGTGGTTCATTGAAGTTAACGACAATTGTGCTGGTTCTGTGGCTCAGAACTAAATGGCGCCACAGCAGTTCCTTTTCCCGAGCGGAGTTCTCGCTCCCATAATTACTCCACTTGATCAGAACTACAAAATACATGCCGGTTTATTTGTAGATCACGCACTTCAAGTTCTAGACGAAGGGTGTGTAGGAGTAGTTCCATTCGGAACTACAGGCGAGGCACTCTCAATAGGTGTGGAGCAACGAATGATGGCTCTGGAATCACTAGTTTCGGGCGGTGTTGATCCTTCGCAGATATTGGTCGGTACTGGGCAAACAAACCTAGATGACACAGCCAATCTCACTCGACACGCGTTAGAAGTTGGAAGTGCAGGCGTGATCGTCTTACCGCCGTTCTATTATAAAAATCCAAGCAGTCAAGGCCTATATGGATATTTCAGTACTTTCATTGATGAAGTATCAGATAGCCGACTAAAAATTGTTCTTTATCACATACCTCAAGTTGCAGGGGTTGGGTTACCAATTCCAGTTGTGAAGAAGTTGCATGAAGAGTTCCCAGAAGTGGTCGTAGGTATCAAAGATTCATCAGGTGATTGGGAAAATACAAAAGAACTTTTGAAAATCAAAGGGTTGGATGTTTATCCAGGATCTGAACGCACATTACTCGATGCACTGCCACTAAACGCTCGGGGATGTATTACTGCTACGGCAAATATTGCTGCTCCGATGTTAAGTAAAGTCGTAAAGTCGTATCTAGCAAAAGAGATTGAAGAAGCACAAAGTATTCATTCTTTAGTTATGGAATTTCGTGATGTTCTTGAAAAGCATCCTCCGATAGCGGCGATCAAAGCTATCAAAGAGAGACAAGCGGAAGAAACAAAATGGAATAGAGTATCTCCGCCGTTGGAAACACTTTCTGTTAGTGCTGCATTAGAAGTAAACGAAGCTTTTGAAGAAATGCAAAACTCGTTTAGCCTGCTCTAACCTCAAGCCCTGATCGTGGTTGTGGGTTGGCCCAATCAGGCCAACGGCTCCTACTTTTAGCTGAAAGTTTGTGCATGAGGGCGATAGCTCCTGGATCGCTATCACCAGGTCTTCCTTCGATTATGCCTTCCTCAAGCATTTTCATAATGATTTGTCGACCTAACTCAGTTCGTACGATCGTTAAAGTCCAATCATTATTTTCGCCGATACCTCCAGTAGAAATGTCGGCATGTTCTGCTGCAAAGTCTGGACAATGATTGCAGCCCTCTCTGGTCCATTCGTGACACTCTTTCAAGTTGATCTCATGGTAGTCACCATTTCTCATCCAGATCTGAAACACCCCTTTGATATTCATTTTGACCATGTCTTCTTTTGGTAATCCGTATTTAGCCCAGAACAAGTCTTCAAAGATTGAGTCGTCAAAAGATTTGGAGCAAAGAAGTCCGATATTCAATTTGATTGGTTTACCAGCTTTTCCAACACGACGATGCCACATCACAGGCCCAATTGAGGTCTGACAGCTCATTCCAACTAAAGCAAGAGACTGTAAGTTCTTTTCGCGAGCTTCGTTAATGGCAAGAGTATTAGCGGAATACGTATAGCGACTGCCAGCTCCTGCTAATACGGACTCACGATCTGTAGCTAGGGCGGGAACGGCTTTCCAGTTTGTTATATCTTCACTTGAGCTTGCTTCAAGATGTGAAGTTAGAGCTCCATCAATGATCTTATTTTCCAAACACCAGATAAGAATGGCAGAGACAAGTCCTCCATCTTGACCTAATTGATGAACCGTGTCATCTGAAGCACGTGTTAGAAGAACGTCTTTGTAAATACCTGACATTTCATCGTCATTACGAGGTCGTGCAAATAGATGGTTGTCCGCCTCAGTTTCCCAATCCCTGAATCGTGGGCAAGCTCTCGTACAAGAAGTACACCCTTTTTGTCCATGGCCACAATCGGAAAGACCTAACTCTTCTTCAAGATGAAAGGGTTTATATGCGCCAGGGGCATGTTCGTATCCAATCACATCGTGTGGACAGGCGATTACACAACCCGCGCAACCCGTACAAAGTCCTGAAGTGATGACTTCGTCATAAAGTTCTTTCCACTGGAACGTCCATTTTTTTGTTGTAGCCATATCTGAAATCTAGTCCAATTTTTTTAGTCAAGCGCCCCTGGCAGGACTCGAACCTGCGCTCACGGCTCCGGAAGCCGATGCTCTATCCGCTGAGCTACAGGGGCTAGAAAATTTGATTCATTTATTACGTTAACTATTCGTGGAGATGATGATCGCCGCCGTTGAAGGTTTTTCGGAACCTTTTCGAAACCATTTACGAAAATCAAAGTGGATGAGATAAGACAAGAGTCCGTACTTGGTATTTATTGCTTTTAAAACCCTCTTAAATTCATCACCAGTTACGACCTGAGCGGTGCCGTGAACAATCTCTGAGCCTTCTTTAATGACTCCTCTGATGTTGCACGGCTGTAAAGTGACGTTGTGGTCGTTAGAGAGTCGCTTGACTTTCCAAGCATTCAAGTCAGTCGTAAAACCGCAGGTTCCGTCTCCTAAATCAGCTATCCAAACAGGTAAAGACTTTGCTTTACCTGAGCGGGTAAATGTGGTGAATGATACGTATTTCTCACTAGCGATCATTTGTTATCTTTTCTCATTTCATTAATTAATAATCCAGCCCCAAGAGAACCGGCATCTATGCCTAACTCTGCAAGGCGGACTGGCACTTTCGGACGGTGCTTCCAACCAAATACGAATTCTGGAAGCCATTTTTCCACCCCAGAGACTAGTTGATCCCCGATTTGCACTAGTCCTCCTCCAAGGATGATTTCTTCTGTATCTAAAATGGTGATCAGATTTGAGATTCCAATAGCCACCTGGCGACAAAATTCATCAAAAATAACAAGTGATTGTTGGTCTTCATTAAATACTCCTTCGGAAACATGAAGACCGGTTATCTGTTCTTCTGAATTAGCCAACTCAAGGCCAAGAGCGAACTTTCCTTTTTGTGCAGCTTCTCTGCCTAGCCGCCCTAGAGCATTGCCGGAGGCAAAATATTCCCAAGACCCGCTGAGGCCAGTTATATGAGTTGGGCCATCTGATTGTGTAGTTGCGTGTCCTGCTTCACCGGCGAATCCATGCGCTCCTAAGACAATTCTTTTATTTACAACTAGCCCAGTCCCTATTCCTGTACCTAACGCAACGAAAGCAAAGTTGTCGATTTCTCGACCGGCTCCTAGCTTTGCTTCAGCCCAAGCTCCGGCTGTTGCATCATTACCAACAAAGACTGGAAGGCCAGTTAGATCTTGTAGGTGTGTTCCGATTGGAAATTCAACAAGATTCGGCAGATTAGGGGAGTAGTGAACTATCCCATCTCGACCAATTAGCCCTGCTATAGCAAGACCAACACCGGTTATTTCTTTTTCAGATACTTCTGAAAAAGACTCAATTATTTTTGTGAGGCTAGAGAGCAGTTCATTTTCGTTGCCAGCGCTTGATTCCTGTCTCCGATTAATAATCTCACCCGTTTCTGGACGTATTAATAGAGCACGAATATTTGTGCCGCCTATATCTAAACCAACAATCATTAAAAATAGGATATGGCTCTATGGAGCCATAGTTGCATCTAGTGTGAAAGCGTGATGCCTATAAAAAATTCTTCCGAATTAAATTTCGGACATTTGGCGACAATGGCTGCCGTATTTTGTTGGTCGGCGGGGAATGTAGTAGTTGCAGGGACGGATTTGCCAGGGCTTCAAATAGCATTCTGGCGTTTACTTCTCGGAGGAGTGCTCTACTCAACAGTTTATTTCCTGACTGGGCGAAGAATTAACTTAAAGAAGCTTCGACTGGTTGCCTTGCCTGGAATCCTCCTTGGGTTAGAGCTAGCTGTGTTCTTTACCGCACTTCGAAATACCACAGTCGCCAACGCAACAATGATTGGGACTTTGCAGACAATAGTTCTTCTTGCTGTGGGCTCAAAACAATTTCAAGAATCAGTCACTAGGTGGCTGGTAGGAGCATCATTCGTCGCAATAGGAGGAGTGGCTTTAGTAATTCTGGGAGCTTCAAACGAATTGTCATGGAGTCCACGTGGCGACCTTTTAGCATTCGCTGCCATGATTTTATTTTCCGCCTATTTTGTCGCAGTGAAGAACGTACGAAATGAAGTAGATACATTCACTCTTCAATCCGTTGCGATGCTTGTCGCATCAGTAACTGTTTTCCCAATAGTTGCAGTAGAGGCAAATACGCTTGCAATTCCATTCCCATCACTCAAAGAATGGGTATTACTTTTTGTCCTGTTGATGGTCCCCGGGACAGGACACCTGCTTATGAACTGGGCGCACTTACACGTGTCTCTTTCATTTGCGGGAATAATCATGCTTGCCATCCCAGTGATTTCAAGCTTAGGTGCTTGGCTATTCCTAAATGAACGTGTCACGATCATTCAAGTTTCCGGCATGTTTGTCGTAATTTCTGTTTTAATTTTGGTCGTAAAACGAGAAGCAGAGATGACAGTTTCGGTGAGGGATAGTTAGAAAAAATAAACTACGATCGGAGTACAAACCTAGAAAGGAACATAAATGAGCATCGACGGCACGTGGAACGTAACCCTTCAAAGCCCAATGGGAGCTCAAGAAGGAACTCTTACTTTGGCAACAGATGGAGACACTTTGACAGGGACAATGTCTGGACCCCAAGGAGCACTAGAAATAGAAGAAGGACAAGTAGGCGATGGGGTCTACACCTGGAAAGTAAACATTACATCTCCAATGGCGATCACAATTGAATCAACCGCGACAGTAGATGGAGACACAATAACCGGGGAGTCCAAATTAGGAGCATTCGGCACCGCTACTTTTACAGGATCAAGAGCTTAAGCCAGAAAAACTCAGCGCCCCTTCTTTTAAAACCATACCCAGAGAGGGAGCCGCTTCCGGTAATATCTGGATAGCGGTAGAAACTGTAATTTTCCTCAACTTTGGATTTTAAATGAACGTACGCGACAGGCTGATTGAAGCCATTGAACAAGCTTTACATGATTTAAATGTGGACTTTTCTTTACAGGAGATCCACCTAGAGCGCCCTGCAAATACAGATCATGGAGATTGGTCAACAAATATCGCTCTTGCAACTGCTAAAAATCTTAATCGCAATCCACGCGATCTAGCCTCAGAAATTGCTGCAACCCTAGAACAGCAATCACCTGATTTTGTTGAAGAAATCCAAATCGCAGGGCCTGGATTCATTAATTTCAAACTAAATGACGCTTGGCTTCATGAAGTACTTGTTCAAGTAGTTACAGCGGGTACAGATTCTTGGGCAGCACACAACGTTGGTGAAAATCAAAGAGTCATAGTGGAATTTGTAAGTGCAAACCCAACGGGACCACTTCATGCAGGGCATGGAAGAGGAGCTTGCTTCGGGGATTCAGTAGCTCGCCTATACCAGAAATGTGGATATTCAGTTCAGCGAGATTTCTACATTAACGACCGAGGTGCTCAAATGAGGCTTTATGTGGAATCACTTTCAGCCAGAGCCTCTAATGCGGAAGTTCCCGAAGGCGGATACCACGGAGAGTATGTAAGAGAATGGGCTGCAGAAATGCCATCAGATGCCGACCCTTTTGAATGGGGGTATCAACGAGCCTTACGTTCTCATCGGGAAACGCTAGAAGCGCTAAATATCCATTTCGACAATTGGTTCTCAGAAAAGTCAATGGTTGATTCGGGGGCGATTGAATCAACTCTCACCGACCTACAAGAAGCTAAGGCCGTATTTGAATCAGATGGAGCAGTTTGGCTTCAAAGCACTCAATGGGGCGATGATAAAGACCGGGTTTTAGTGAAATCCGATGGGGAATATACATATCTACTTCCAGATATCGCTTATCACAGAGACAAATTTGAACGAGCAGATCTACTAGTAAATGTTTGGGGAGCTGATCATCACGGATATATCACTCGAATGCATGCAGCGATGTCTGCTCTAAAACACAAACCAGAAGATCTTCAAATAGCGATTACACAGATGGTTCGACTACAACGTGACGGAGAAGAAGTAAAAATATCAAAACGTACTGGAGACATTGTTGAACTATCCGAAGTCATACAAGAAGTTGGTTCCGATGCCGCACGCTTCACCTACCTACTGTTATCAGTTGACTCTTCACAGAATTTTGATCTTGAACTAGTCGCCCAGCAAGTAAACGAGAATCCTGTTTTCTACGTTCAGTATGCTCATGCCAGAATTCATTCAATAATGAAAAAAGCTGACGAGGAAGGGGTAACGCTTCCACCAGTAGAAAAGGTAAATCTGTCTTTACTCAATAATCCACGTGAGTTGGCAATACTCCGAGCGTTACAAGAACTCCCCGAGACCGTTCTTCGTTCTACACAAGAAATAGCCCCACATCGAATAACCAACTGGGCACGAGACTTCGCATCCTTATTCCACAGTTTCTACCACGACTGTCGAATCATCGGGGAAGATATAGATACTGAACTTACTGAAGCGAGACTGTGGCTAGTTGAAGCATCACGTGTCGGGTTAGCGGTTTCTCTTGATCTCTTGGGTGTAAGCGCTCCGAAAGAAATGTGGAGAGAAGATGAGAACGGAGAATCAGATGGCTGACCCTATTCCTTCACGGCTACTACCTGACAACACTACGATCGATGCAAATGGCCGCGGCTCCATTGGGGGGTGCGATTTAGTCGAATTAGCGGAACAATTCGGCACACCTCTTTTTGTCTATGACGAGAATCATTTGAGGGCCCGGTGCCGAGAAGCTGTCGAAGCCTTTGGAGAAGGCGTTGCATACGCAGGAAAAGCCTTTTTATGCGGCGCTATGTCTCGGCTGGTCGTAGAAGAAGGCATGAATATAGATGTAGCAACCGGTGGCGAACTCTATATGGCCCTCCATGCAGGGATAGATGGAAGCCGCTTGATTATGCATGGCAACAATAAAAGCGAACAAGAACTACGAATGGCAATAGAAGCAGGCGTATCGCGAGTCATTGTTGACTCGTTTGATGAACTAGATCGACTAGAAATTCTTTATCAGGAAACAGGGATATCCCCAAAAATTTTGCTTCGTATCACTCCTGGTGTAGAAGCGCATACACATGAATTTATTTCAACCGGTCAAGACGATTCAAAGTTTGGGTTTACCGTCTCAACAGGCATTGCTTCTAAAGCTATAGAAAAAGCTGCACACACAGAGGCAGTGGAACTAGTAGGCATTCACGCTCATATCGGAAGCCAAGTCTTCAAAGTCGACTCTTTCGTTAAGGCCGTTGAGGTTATGGCAGAGTTCTCTAACCCACTTAATCTGCCCGAACTTTCTATAGGCGGAGGGCTTGGCGTTTCTTATTTAGAAGAAGACAATGCTCCTTCAATTACAGAATGGGGAGAGGCAGTTAAATCTGCCTGTTCACAATCCAATATAAAAGCCAAAGTTACTGCTGAACCTGGGCGAGCTATTGCCGCGTCTGCGGCAGTTACCTTATACCGAGTAGGAACAATCAAACATCTTGAAGGTCTACGTACGTATGTAGCCGTTGATGGAGGCATGAGCGACAATCCGCGTCCTGTTCTTTATGGCTCCGGTTACGAGACTTTCCTTCCCCGATCCACGAATGCTGTACGTGACCAATCAATTCGAGTCGTGGGAAAGCACTGTGAGTCTGGTGACCTTCTAGTTCGCGAAGGATGGGTCCCATCCGATATGACAGTAGGTGACGTTATTGCAACACCAGTAACAGGTGCTTATGGCCACTCAATGGGATCAAATTACAATCAAATTTTGAGACCCTCTGTAATTTTTGTAAAAGAGGGAGAAGCTAAAGAAGTTGTGGCCAGAGAAACTTTCGCGGACTTAGTTCGGCGGGAACGATAAATCACACCCCATCAACCTATTTACAGGAGTACCGTTGTATTTATGAAATCATCTTCAATTCATATAGGACTACTTGGTTGCGGCACCGTTGGAGCTGCGCTTGTTCACTTATTAACAGAACAGCGCGACTCCGTTAAACACCGCACAGGCTTAGATCTAAGCATTGAGGCAATTGTTGTTAATGACATAAATAAAGAACGCTCAATACCATTACCGAATGAAGTTCTGACCACTGATGCGTCATCGGTTATAGGTAATCCCGAAATCAACTTGATTGTTGAAGTAATGGGAGGCATAGAACCAGCACGTGAACTCATACTTGGCGCGTTAAATTCCGGCCAACCCGTTGTAACGGCAAATAAAGAGCTGTTAGCCCAACACGGAGCAGAACTTTATGCCGCTGCAGAAAAGTCGGGAGTCGACTTACTTTTTGAGGCCGCGGTAGCAGGGGGTATTCCAGTGGTGAGGCCTCTGCGTGAGTCATTGTCTGGAGAACCAATTACTCGAATTCGTGGGATCATTAATGGAACAACAAATTTCATATTGACTCGGATGACACAAGATGGTGTTTCTTTTGACGAGGCTTTATTGGAAGCACAGGAGCTCGGATACGCGGAACTCGATTCAACTTATGATGTTGAAGGGTATGACGCAGGCGCGAAAATAGCGATCCTCGCAACTCTCGCATTTGGAGCAGACGTAACTTCTGAGGATGTTCAACATGAAGGAATTTCGGGAATCACCGTTGAAGACATCAAGTTTGCTGATCGCTTAGGGCATTGCATTAAGTTGGTAGCGGTAGCCGAACAAATAATAAATCAAGAAGGAAAATCAGAAATTGGGGTGAGGGTTTACCCGGCATTAATACCTTTTGACCATCCTCTTGCAGCTGTCAATGGCAGTTTTAACGCTGTATTTGTAGAAGGTGATGCTGTCGGTGAACTTATGTTTTACGGACCAGGGGCTGGTGGAAGACCAACGGCATCTGCCGTATTTGGTGATGTAATTGATGCGTCTGGGAATTTACAACGCAGTCATGGTTCACTCATCGGGGCACTTGACAGACCTCTAATTTGCCCACCGGAGAGTTTCGAATCATCGTTTTATTTAAATCTGAAAGTGGAAGACCAACCGGGTGTGTTAGCTCGGGTTGCGGAAGTTTTTGAAAATCATGGTGTTTCCATCCAATCCATGGAACAAGAAGGTATGGCTTCAGAGGCAAGATTGACTTTCATTACTCATTCAGTTCATGAGAAAGACTTGCTTCACACCCTTGAAAGTCTCAAATCACTGGATGTTGTAAGCAATGTTGACAGTGTCTTACGAGTTGTCGGCGATTAATTATGCGTTACGTCAGTACTAGAGGTGCGGCTCCAGTTCTTGAGTTCAACGATGTTTTACTTGAAGGATTAGCAAGTGATGGTGGTCTTTATGTACCTGAAGCTTGGCCAAAGTTTTCTGATTCTGGAACCGGCGACTACTTAGAAACCGCAATTGAAGTCATGACGCCATTTATTTCACCTTCTATTCCTCAAAACATCTTTGAAGAAATAGTTGCTGACACCTACTCAACTTTCCGTCATGAAGAGATCGTTCCACTTGTTGATATGGGTCAAGGCATGTATCTGCTTGAGTTATTTCATGGTCCGACGCTCGCTTTTAAAGATGTGGCCCTTCAATTAGTTGGGAAACTCTTTGAATACGAATTGGGTAGACGAGATAAGAAAGTGACAATAGTTGGAGCAACTTCTGGTGATACAGGTTCTGCAGCTATAGAAGCCTGTCGAGATCAAGAGAATGTTGAAATGTTCATTCTTCATCCCGCTGGACGCGTATCAGAAATACAACGCCGTCAGATGACAACAGTTGAGTCAGCAAACATTCACAATATTGCTATTGAAGGAACATTTGACGACTGTCAAGATTTAGTCAAAGGGATGTTTGCAGACATAGATTTCCGTCAAAAAATGCAGCTTTCTGCAATTAACTCAATCAACTGGGCGAGAGTAATGGCTCAGATTGTTTATTTCGTTGTAGCAGCAGAGAGATTAGGAGGACGTCGTTCACCTGTATCTTTCTCAGTGCCAACGGGAAATTTTGGAAACGTTTTTTCAGGTTATGCCGCTCGAAGAGGCGGCCTTAACGTAGATCAGCTAGTTGTGGGGTCAAATACAAACGATATTCTCACAAGGTTTTTTGAAAGTGGAACTATGAGAATAGATGAAGTCGTACCAACTACTTCTCCAAGCATGGATATACAGGTTTCATCAAACTTTGAGAGGCTCCTGTTTGAATTACTTGACCGTGAGGGAGCAAAAGTAGATGAGATGCTCAAAAGATTTAGGAAAGAAAAAGAAATCAGTATTTCTCCTAACTTGCATCAAGAGTTAGGCAAAGAATGGAGTGGAGCTCGTTTTGTTGATGATCAGGTAAAAAGATGCATAAGTGAAGAGGCTGAGAATTCAGGAATTCTCCTAGACCCACATAGCGCGATAGGAGTTCTCGCTGGTCGTGAGTGCCGCAGAAATAAAAATATTCCAATGGTTGCTCTTGCTACTGCTCATCCGGCAAAATTTCCTGATGCGGTAGAAGATGCTACGGGAGTGCATCCAAAGCTGCCTTCTCATTTGAAAGATTTGATGAAACGACCAGAATGGTTCGAGAAGCAACCTAATGATTTAGAAACAGTTCAGAATTACATTAAAGAGATAGTTGCATGAAATACGTTGTATGTATTCCAGATGGATGCGCGGATTTACCGGTTCCTGAATTGGGTGGACGCACGCCTTTAGAAGCGGCAAACACCCCTAACCTCGATGCGCTTGCGGCAAGAGGCACAGTAGGTCGTGCACAAGTTATTCCAGAAGGGCTGCCACCTGGTAGCGATGTAGGCAATATGTCTATTTTCGGGTTTGATCCGGCTCAGTTTCATACCGGCCGTGCTCCAATTGAAGCAGCAGCTTTAGGCCTTTCTTTAACAGATGATCAAATAGCGTTTCGTTGCAATTTAGTGACAGTAGAGAACGACATAATGATTGACTATGCGGGTGGAAGTCCTAGCTCTGATTCTGCGGCAATAGTCATTAATCAATTAAATGAAGAACTAGGTAGTGAAGAAGTTTCGTTTCACCCTGGAGTGAGTTTCCGACATTCTTTGGTAGCGCCATCAGATTGGATTGAGACCACGTGCGTTCCTCCACACGACTTAACGGGAGATCCGCTTGTTTTACCAACTGGCTCAGGATCAGATCCACTTATTCAAATTATGGAAAATTCAAAACAAGTGTTAGCAGAATCAGATCTTCAGGCAACACAGGTTTGGTTATGGGGACAGGGATTTATGCCAAAGATGCCGAGTTTTCTTGAAATGTACGGGAAGTCAGCTGGTTTAGTTACTGCTGTTGACTTACTGAGAGGGATAGCAACGCTTACAGATATTGAAGTCTGCAACATACCTGGAGCGACTGGGCAATGTGATACCGACTACGAAGGTAAAAGAGACATTGCTCTTAAGCGTTTGCAAGAGGGATTGGATTTATTCATCATCCATGTTGAAGCGACAGATGAAGCCGGCCATGCAGGTGATGTTGAAGCCAAGGTTCAAGCGCTTGAGAACTGGGATCAGAGAATTTTGAAAGATTTAATACTTGGGCTTGATGATCTCGGACCATGGCGCATGCTTTTGATGCCAGACCACGCAACTCCTTTAACCACCCGGACACATACTTCAGATCCGGTTCCATACCTCATGGTGGACTCGCAAGAAAATGGTCCTGGGGGAATCTTTACTGAAAATGGAGTTGCTGACACTCCTTTAGTTCGTGGTCATCAACTCTTGCCTTCTTTATTGAGAATGTAAGGGAGTTGTAAGACATCTTGCTTTTGTTGTGTGGAAAACAAATTTTTCGCTAGAATGAGCAAGTATCAGACCGAAGCCGGCGAAATCGGCTGACGAAATCTTTCGTTTCAAACGAAATCTGTGTCAATTCTTCATAGACTTGTTCACACTTCGCCATTTGATCCATACGGACCAAACTGTCCTGATCAATCCTGATGAGGACATCCAACCGGGCATTTGCCCTCGACAGACCAAGGTGTATGAGCATGGACTCCACCCAATTAGAACGCGAAACATTGGAAACAAAAGATCGCGATGAACTCGTAACAATAGCCACAGCACTTGGCGGTAAGCCAGGTTCGCGAGCACGTAAAGCAGAAATAGTTGACTTAATTCTTGAAATGACTGGAGGATCCAAAGGGGCATCAAATGGGTCTTCTGCTAAAGCAACTAAAAAGACTGAAGAAGCAGAAGAAGAGCCTTTGGCAGAGTGGGAAGTCGAAGTAGCTGCTGAAGAAGCCACCGAAGAGGTAAAGAAGTCAGATAAAGAAGCAGCTGATAGTTCAGATGAAAAGAAAGAAGATGGTTCTGAAGAACGTGGCTCCAGAAGTCAAACAACACAAAATCGACAGAATGACCAAGCAGGGCCAGGTAATCGACGTCGACGTAGACGCGGAGGTCGTGATCAGGCATCTGAAGAACCTTGGGATGGTGAACCTGTTCCCGTTGAAGGTTATGTTGACTTACGCGATGAAGGATATGGATTCTTAAGAACAACTGGATTTAAACCTTCCAAGACAGATGCCTACATATCTGTGAAACAAGTCCGCCAGTTGAACCTTCGTAAAGGAGATTATTTAGTTGGAGGTTCGCGTCCGCCTAATCGAAGTGAAAAAAATCCAGCTCTGCTAAGAATAGATACTGTAAATGGGGGAGACCCTGAAGGCATAAAAGATCGACCAAAGTTTGAAGATCTGACGCCTCTTTTCCCTGATGAAAAACTCAGCATGGAAATTTCAGATGATCCTGGGAATATGACAGCTCGAATAATTGACCTTCTTTCACCAATAGGTAAAGGACAGCGCGGGCTTATTGTTTCACCTCCTAAAGCAGGAAAAACCACGATCATGAAACAGATTGCTCGCTCAATCGAAACAAATAATCCTGAGGTAAAACTCATTGTTTTATTAGTAGACGAGCGCCCTGAAGAAGTTACAGATATGCAACGCTGGCTAGTGAATGGGGAAGTAGCAGCCTCTACTTTTGACCGACCTAGTGAAGAACATACCCAAATCGCTGAACTAACCATTGAACGCGCTAAACGAATGGTTGAAAGTGGAGAAGACGTAGTAATCATTCTTGATGGAATTACTCGCTTGTCTAGAGCCTATAACTTGGCTGCTCCAGCAACCGGAAGAATTATGTCTGGTGGTGTAGATAGTGGTGCTTTGTACCCACCAAAGCGATTCTTTGGAGCAGCTCGAAATGTTGAAGAAGGTGGGTCTCTTACCATCCTCGCTACAGCATTAGTGGAAACAGGTTCAAAAATGGATGAAGTTATCTTTGAGGAATTCAAAGGAACGGGAAATATGGAACTTCGTTTAGATAGACGAATTGCAGAACGACGTATCTATCCGGCGATCGACGTAGACGCATCTTCAACCCGACATGAAGAACTCTTATTTGAACGTAAGCAACTCAATCAAGTTTGGAAATTACGCCGTGTTCTAAATGGATTAGCAACAGATACTGGAGGAGCTGCCGCAGGGTTAGAACTTCTCACTGATCGTTTAAAAACATTTAACAATAATGAAGAGTTTTTAGCAGAAGTAGCTAAAGGCCCAAACATGGGAGCATAAATAAAGAAAATCAAGACCTCAAAGGTTGGCGATATTCATTATTCCTCGCAGACTGGACCAGTTATGAAAACAGATATTCACCCAAACTATCGACCAGTAGTTTTTCAAGATTTGACCGATGGAACTCATTTCCTTATCCGGTCAACAATTGAAACTTCAGAAACCATCACTCTTGACGATGGTGTTGAATACCCATTGGCGAAAGTTGAAATTACCTCAGCTAGCCACCCATTCTTCACCGGAACCATGAAGATTATTGACACTGCTGGACGAGTGGAACGCTTTGAACGTCGTTATGGGTCACGCCGTAAAGGCTAAGTTTCTCAAATTTGAACAAAGTTAGTTCTATCTACTGACTACAGGTGTACTTTGTCTATTGAACCCGAACGACGAGCCGAACTTCTTAGAGGGAAACTTCTAGCCATAGTCAAATCAGCCGGATATCTGGTAGAGGATCCAGGCAGTGAAAATGAAACCCATGACTCTGCATTACTTACACAAGACAATTGTTGGTTGTTGGTAAATGATGAAACTCCACAGTCAGCTTTAGGTAAAGGAATTCTTTTACTTTCACGTCACCCGCACCTAGAACTGTGCTTAATATTTGAAGACGCAACATCAGCAGGGATAGCTGCACGTCAGGCCACAGGATTAAATATCAAATGTAAAGTCATGCTTTTACATGATGAGTCCTTGACACAAGTGGAACCTTCTTCTTTCCCTAAACCATTTGAAGCCATTCCGGCAAGTGAAGAATTTTTAGAGATATGTCAATCTGCAGGCGTGTCGACAATTTATGAAAATGGAACTTGGAGAGGAGAGATTCTGGGGCTTGAAGTTGTTCGGCTAGAAGGAGAAAATATTCAAATTGGCGTCGGGAGGTTTGACCGAGAAGCTGGAGAACTTTTAAATTATGAAAAGTCACGATCCGATCAACTAGTTGCAGCGTCAAACCAAGTTCGTTCACAACGCAATGCAGAGGCGGGATCCCACCCTTTAGCTACTTTGGCGAGAGAAAGGTGGCTTAGGCATAGTTTGCTAGAAGAACCATCGCTTGTTGAGCTAACTGATTTAGAACCTATTGATTTGGTTCACGAAAGAGAAAATTTAAGAGATCCTTTTCCTGCAGCAGCTATAGGGAAAGATGAAGATCAGAGAAAAGTTTTAGTCGTATGTTCGGTAGGGATTGATATTGCATTAGTTCCTTTAGTGGCGGAAACATCGCAGGTACATCTTCCGGATCGCATAGTTCTTGTTCTCCCACCTAAAGATCTTCTTCCTGTAATTCATACAATAAGTAAATTTTTGAAAGTTCCCTCTTCCCTTATAGGGGTAGAGGGAGAGTGGGCCTGCCCCACAGGAAGCTAATAGAGCGGTACTCTAAATTTATGAAGGAACAGATTTCAAATCTTGAAAAAGAACTAGGTGAAGCTGAAAAGCAGTTATCTGACCCTGATGTCATAGGGGATCCTTCTTTACTTGAGAAAGCTGGGAAGCGCTTAAAGGAACTCGGCGACATATTAGAAGTAGGCCGCCCATTAAAGAGCATGTATGACGATCTTGAAGCAGCCAAAGAACTTCTCGAAATTGCAGATGATGAAGATAAACAACAACTACGTCAAGAGGTTGAAGATCTTGAATCAAGCATTCCCGATCTTGAAGAGCAACTAAGGCTTTTATTGTTGCCTAAGGATCCGAATGATGGAAGAAACGTAATTCTTGAAATTAGAGGAGCCGAGGGTGGCGAAGAAGCAAACTTATTTGCAAGAGATCTACATGATATGTATTTAGGTTTCGCAAATTTACATAAGTGGAAAGTTGAATCTTTAGGAACTCAAGAGTCCGATATGGGTGGCTATAGCGAAGTCGCAATTTTAATTAGTGGGGAAACTGCTTGGACGAGACTCAAACATGAAGGGGGAGTTCACCGGGTTCAAAGAGTCCCAGTAACTGAATCTCAAGGAAGAGTACACACTTCATCCGCCACTGTCAGTGTTCTCCCTGAAGCAGAAGAAGTAGACATTGAAATTTCAGATAATGAGTTGCAAGTAGATGTCTATCGCTCATCAGGACCTGGAGGGCAATCAGTCAACACCACAGATTCGGCTGTAAGAATCACTCACCTTCCGACAGGCTTAGTCGTCTCTATGCAGGATGAGAAAAGCCAGCTGCAGAATAAAGCGAAAGCATTGAGAGTTCTGCGTTCTCGCCTATTGCAAAATGAGCAGGATAAGCAGCAAGCTGAGGCATCTGCCGCTCGAAAAGGTCAAGTAGGGACAGGTGGACGATCAGAAAAAATAAGGACGTATAACTTCAAAGAAAATCGAGTAACGGATCATCGAATAGGGCTTACTCTTCATAAATTGGAACGAATTCTGACTGGAGAACTAGACGAAGTCGTTGATGAATTATTAACAACAGAGCGTTCAGAGCAACTAATGGAAAAATCAGAAACAGATAGTTCATGAAATCTGACTCTGTAAAATCAACAGTTTCTTGGCGCGCTCTACTTGATGAAGCGATTCACAACTTCAGTGAAGCTGGATTACCTGAAATAGAAGCGCGCTGGATCACAGAAGAAGCAGCGGGAGGCCAACTGATAGGTGTTTCTTTTGAAGAGTTAGTTACAAATAGGGCAATGGCGCATTATGACAATCTCATAAGTCGACGTTTAAACGGCGAACCTCTTCAATATGTTCTGGGACACTGGCAATTTCGAAAATTGGATCTAATGGTAGATCAGCGTGTTCTGATTCCACGCCCAGAAACCGAAGTATTAGTAAATCATGCTTTGGATGAGATCGATCGGCAGGGAAATGAGGTTCTTGTAGCAGATTTGGGTACGGGATCTGGCGCCATAGGTTTTTCAATTGCTGTTGAAAGAATCTCTACTCAAGTTTGGTGCACAGATCTTTCAGAAGAAGCCTTAATGGTTGCGAGAGCTAACCTTGCAGGACTCGGTCAACCTGCAAAAAGAGTGAGCTTGTGTCAAGGCTCATGGTTTGAAGCACTACCAAAGTCTCTTCAAGGAAAACTAGGACTAGTAATTTCTAATCCTCCCTATGTCCCGACTTCAGAAACTCTTCCGCCAGAGGTTAAAGACTGGGAGCCGTCTATGGCTTTATATGGAGGTAGAGAAGGAACAGATTATCTTCAGGAACTCATTCACGAATCTCCCTCTTGGCTGGCTTCTAAAGGAGCGCTTATTTTAGAAATGTCGCCAGATCAAACAGAAAGTATGTCTAGTTTGGCGTTATCTAAAGGTTTTAATGAAGTTTTCGTAGGTTCAGATCTTGCTGACAAACCCCGATTGCTAGTAGCCCGCAAGTCATGACGAACCGAATTCTGAATATCAAAGATGACTGGGAATTAGCTAAGTCTGAAACGATTAGAGAATTACGACTAGGTAATCAAGTGATTTTACCCACAGACACGGTTTACGGGATAGCGGTACTTTCTTCAGATATCGAAGCCGTAAACGGAATTTTTGAAATCAAAGGACGTTCTTTTAACCAGGCATTACCTGTACTTGTTGCCGACTTTGATCAGGCCACCCAAATAGTCGCTAAAGATTCAATACCTGAAGGAGTAAAGAACTTTTGGCCAGGACCTTTAACTGTCGTTGTTCCCCAACATCCTGAAACACCTATTTATGTTGGATCAGAGAAACATACTGTGGGAGTCCGATGCCCAGATCATGATTTCGTAAGGAGCATTGCCGCGGAAATTGGATCGCTGACTGTTACTTCTGCAAACCTTTCTGGCGTACCTACGCCAGAAACAGCACCATTAGTGGCTGAACAACTAGGTAAAGACCTACTTGTGTTAGATGATGGGCCTTGCTCGGGTGAGCCCTCAACGCTTATAGACCTTTCCTCATTAAATCCAAAAATTCTCCGCTTAGGAGAAATTAAAGAAGAAGATCTTTCCGAAGCAGGGCTTATTTAACTAGGAGGATAAAATCCTGATATGACTACTATTGCTGTTGGCTGTGATCATGCCGGATACAACTTAAAAACTCATTTAGCAGAACACTTGAAGTCACTTGGTTATGAAGTTCTTGATCTTGGTTCTTACTCGGCAGATCGTGTTGATTATCCAGAATATGGAGCAGCAGTCGGTCGCGCTGTTGCTAGTGGGGAAGCGAAGTATGGCGTATGTGTTTGTGGATCGGGTGTTGGGATTTCTATAGCAGCAAACAAGATTTCTGGAGTAAGAGCGGCGCTCGTTAGTGACGCTGCATCAGCAGAATTAAGCCGCCAACACAACGACGCCAATGTTCTTTGTTTCGGTGAAAGATCAATTGAATTTGAAGTGGCAGAAACTGCTTTAGAGGCATGGTTAAACGCAGAATTTGAAGGTGGACGACATCTGGCAAGAGTTGAAAAACTTAATGCTTTAAGCGAAGAGTAGATGTATCTCATCTATGGTCGAGCCACTCACAACCACACCGACAGTTACTGAACCTGAAACAATTGAAAGTGAAGGAGACCATGATCGATTTGCTCACTATGCACGCAAGTCGGACATACTTAAATCTGCAGTTTCGGGAAAGCCGGTTATAGCACTTTGTGGGAAGGTATGGGTTCCTAGTAGGGATCCAGATCGATATTCAGTGTGTCCAACTTGTAAAGAGATCTTTGAAAAGAAGAAAGCAGCCGAAAACGGCAGCTAATTTTGGAGCGGAATTGGTTGATATGAACCTAGATGAATGGCCGCAACATATAGGAGAAGAAGAGTTTGTTCTCCCAGTAACAGAGACTCTAGTTGGAGCTTGCGTCGCAACTCTTAGTCAAGACTCTTCCCGACCTTTGTTCTATGACGCCTCAGGAAGCATCACCCGAAAAGAATTCTTAGAACGAACATCGCATCTGGCTGCTTGGCTAAAGACATTAGGTCTTTGTAAAGGAGATCGCATTCTTATCTCCGGCTCGACAACTATAGATTTAGCTGTTGCTCATATGGCAGCACTTCGATTCGGACTTATTGTCGTTCCAGTAAATGGCCTTTATCAAAAAAACGAATTAGAGCATGTCGTTAATGATGCTTCACCTAAAGCGGCTTTGATTGATCATGGCGAATGGGGGAAATGGATAAATTCTATAAATCCCAAAATATTTGTTTCAGATATAAGTGCAAAATTTAGTGATGGCTTAGTTCCTGAACTAGATCAGGTAAAACCTGAAGATCCAGCTTTGATTGTTTACACTTCTGGAACTACCGGACGACCAAAAGGTGCTGTTCTATCTCAAAGAAATTTATTAGCTGGGGCTCATTCTGTTCGTCTTGCATGGAAGTGGACGGAAGAAGACAGACTTTATTTATGTCTGCCGCTCTTTCATATGCACGGAATGGGTGTGGGTCTGCATGGAACGTTACTATCCGGTTCTTCTGCAATTCTTGAAGAGGGCTTTCGAGCAGAGGAAGTGCTCAATGCAATTGAGTCAAAGCAAGTTTCAATGTTTTTTGGTGTACCGACCATGTACCACCGACTAATAGAGCATCCTCAAATTCAGAAAATGAAAAAAATGAGACTATGTGTTTCTGGCTCTGCTCCGTTACCTGCTTCTTTACATAGACAATTTAATAAGGACGTGGGGATTCAAGTTTTAGAAAGATACGGAATGACGGAAACAGTGATGCTCGTTTCTAACCCGTATGAGGGGGAGAGAAGACCTGGCACAGTAGGTTTCTCTCTTCCAGGTGTACGACTAAAACTAGAAGAAGGTTCTGGAGAAATTTTGGTAAACGGTCCAAACGTTTTTGAAGGTTATTGGAACCGCCCAGATGCGGATAGCGAATCATTTAGTTCAGATTCCGTTAGTCGTTGGTTTCGAACTGGAGACCTTGGAGAACTTGATGAAGGCGGGTACTTGAAAATTGTTGGTAGAAAAAAAGAATTGATTATCAGCGGAGGCTACAACGTTTACCCTCGTGAAGTAGATGATGTACTGATTACACACCCAGATATAGAAGAGGTTGCAGTTGCTGGTGTTCCTTCAAAAGAATGGGGAGAGGAAGTTGTAGCTTGGATAGTTCCTAGCCCCAATCAAGAAGCTCCATCTCTTGAAGAAATACGCGACTTTGGCCGCCAGTATCTAGCAGCGTATAAACTGCCTAAAAGGGTAGTAGTTACTGATGCCTTGCCGAGAAATGCTTTAGGCAAGGTGTTACGACAAGAATTACGAGAGAAATAGGATATGAGCGAAACAAATACTTCCGTAAAAGTTGACTTTCATTTTGATGTAATGTGCCCCTGGGCTTATCAAACTTCTTTGTGGATGCGCGAAGTCTCCGAAAGACGCGACATTGAAGTCAACTGGAGATTTTTTAGTTTAGAAGAAATCAATTTGGTGGAAGGAAAGAAACATCCGTGGGAAAGGGATTGGTCGTACGGATGGTCAATGATGCGTATAGGAGCATTGTTGAAGCGTCAAGACCCTAGCTTAAATGACGCATGGTACTTAAGAGCTGGTACCGCTCTCCACGTAGAAGGTCGTAAGGCGCATGACCCCGATGTAGCAAAACAACTCCTAACTGAGATTGATTTAGACCCTGTCTTGGTTGACGAGGCTCTTGAAGACTCAACAACTCATGACGATGTTCGTGAAGACCATGAAAGGGTGGTCAACTTAGGAGGGTGGGGTGTCCCTACTTTGGTTTTTGAAAATGATCAAAAACTATTTGGCCCGGTCTTAATTGATCCACCAACTGGAGACAAAGCAGACCGACTTTGGGATTTGGTTCTTGGATGGTTGGAGTTCCCACACCTTTTTGAAATGCAACGCCCTAAAAGTGATCAAGATATGGCGGCCATAGCAGAAGTTTTCCGTCCATATGTAGAAGCTCGAGACTGGAACACAGTGGCTAATCCCACACGCTAGGAGCAAATTTATGATCCAGAAAAAAGACATTATTGAAGGACTTGAAGAAGTTTGGGCAGCTTGGGAGAATTTTGGTTCAGAACTCTCCGAAGAAGAATGGCTTACTTCTAGTCGATGTCCAGGTTGGACCGTTAAAGACAATCTTTCTCATATTGCCGGCACAGAGAATATGTTGGCTGGAAATCCTGCTCCAGAAAATTCGCCAGTGGGCGACCATATTCGTAACCCCATCGGCACGGCAAATGAGCATTGGGTCGAATCATTTAGAAACTATTCGGGCGCTGAGGTATTAGAAGCTTTCAAGGAAATTACTTCCGAGCGAATTGAAGTTCTACGCAATCTAGAAGAAGAGCAATTTACAAAAGTAGGTTGGACCCCTGCCGGAGAGGCACCCTATGGACGATTTATGCAGATACGGATCTATGACTCTTGGTTGCACCTACAAGACTGTCGCGAACCTCTCGGTAAACCGGGGGATGAAGATGGAAAATCGGCAGAAATTTCTGTTCAAGAAGTAGTTGAAGCCATTGGATATATCGTCGGTAAGCGTGGTAAAGCACCTGAAGGGAGTTGTATTGAAATTTGTCTTACCGGACCAATAGAACGAACATTGAACGTTCAAGTTGAAGAAAAAGCCCAATTGGTGGACCACTTCGAAGGAGAACCTACAGTTTCTTTAACTCTTACTTCTACAGACTTCTTGGCACTTACAGGGGGCCGCAACTCCGCTGCTCAATATGTGGAAGATGGGCGACTCGTCATAGAAGGACACCAAGAACTAGGCAAGCAGATATCCGAAAATTTAGCTTTCACGGTATAAAAGGAATTTGAATGAAACGTCTAACACCCCCTAGCGCAGATGAAGCTCTACCAGGGAGAGCCGAGCCAATCACTGTAGTTGACCCCCATATAGTAAATGGGCAGAGCCTAGTCGGACCATTCCCAGAAGGAACCGAAACTCTTGTAGTGGCCATGGGATGTTTTTGGGGAGCAGAAAGAAAATTTTGGGAAACCCCCGGGGTTTGGGTCACAGCTGTTGGATACGCCGGAGGTGTAACACCTAATCCAACGTATGAGGAAGTGTGCACTGGTTTAACCGGACACACAGAAGTAGTTTTAGTGGTGTTTGACCCTCTAATCATCTCGCTGGAAGAGATTCTTGCCATCTTTTGGGAGAACCACGACCCTACTCAAGGGATGCGTCAAGGAAACGACATCGGGACGCAATATCGTTCAGGAATCTACTTCAACAGTGTTGAACAATCCGAGAAAGCTCAAATCACAAAGGCTTCCTATAGTGAAGCTCTATCAGCTGCTGGTTATGGAACAATTACAACTGAAATTCAAGAGTTAGACACTTTCTTCTACGCCGAAAGAGCTCACCAGCAGTACCTTGCTCGAGTTCCATGGGGATACTGTGGAATTGGAGGGACAGGTGTCGCTTGCCCAGTAGGAATATCTGGTTAAGGAGCCAGAGAAGCCCAAGATTTTAGTAGCTCCTCATCTCCAAAAAACTCCACGCCAGCATCTCCTCGATTCCAAAGCCATAGCGCGAGGTTTGCAGCTTCACCTCGTGCAGCCACATCAGCTTTAGCATGCTCATTAGTTACCACTAGATCAGAACCGGAAGAGGTGAGTAACCATTCTCCATCAGCATCCGTGCAGTGCAAATGGAGAGATCCACTTGGGAATTCAGTGACTGGTCCGCTGAGGTGAAATTGCATCTGTACTTCAACAACTTCAGCCAGAGTATCTAAAGACAGTTCAGGATCAAGCCTTGCTTCCTTACCAATGGCAGTCTCTGCATCCCACCGATGGATAGCAGTTTCATGAGCCATACGTCTTAACCAGAAAGCACACGTTAAGTCCGGAGACCAATTCCAAGCAGGTTGAGTTGGATCACATAGTGCTAGAGATTCATAAAGATTACTGCTCGCAATATGTGCTTTAGCCTTCAAATCTAGATCATTTAGTCCTTCAATAATTTCTGGCCGAGTTGGTTTCTCTGGATTAGCAGCTTTGACTTGAGCATTAGCAAAAAACCAGGCTTGGATTACATGATTCAAAAGAGCGGCATTATCCCAATCAGGACACGCAGAAACACGAGCTTCTGGATCCTCAAGACAAGCAGCAACTAAAGCATTCATATCCCTCTCAAGCGCATATGTATAGTCTTCCCTCACGAGTAAAACCTCCTATTTCCCTTTTTTAGCTGTCGCCGTTCGATCTATTGTGATCGCGTAAAAAAGCTTCAAATTCTGCAGCAAGATCATCGCCGGAAGGCATAGATTCTTCCAACTGATCTGACTGCATTTCAAGGCGCTGAACATAAGCAGTGATCTCTGGATCTCCCGCAACTGCTTCATCTACACGTTTCTCCCAATCAGAAGCATCAGAATCTAATCCCGCATAACCAGTGTCTATACCAGTAACCATTTCAAACCGCCTCAGAAGAGAACGAGTTGCTTTTGGATTTGGCGCATCCGGGATGTAATGCGGTACTGACACCCTCAAAGAAAGAACAGGTATCCCTGCTTTATCTAGAGTGTCGTGTAGCGCCCCGACTAAACCGGTCGGCCCTTGATACGAAGGGCGATTCAAACCAAGTCTTTCCGCCAAATCATTGTTCGTAGAACTTCCAATGACGGTGAGTGGACGAGTATGAGGGATCATCCCAATCATCGAACCTAGCGTCGTTACCGTTTCAGCCCTAATTTCTTCAGCAATTTCTGCTAGAGCCGCTGAAAATGTTCGCCACCGTAAATGCGGCTCAACCCCAGCTATCACAACCAGATCCCTCTGTCCGTCAGGCGTCTTAACGGCAACTATTTCATTTGCTGGCCAATGCAGTTCTCTGCCCCCATTCTCTCCAAAAGAAACAGTCGGCCTTTCCTGTGTGAAATCAAAAAAAGTTTCTGGATCGATATGCCCCAATTTAGTAGTTGGGAAGTAATCACTAATCCACTCAAGAGCTGAAGTGGCAGCCCCAGAAGCATCAAAAAGTCCCCTGAAAGCTACAGCCAATACTGGTCGGTCTAAATCCACATTTGATTGAAGATCTAAATCCCATCTCAATTCAGTCATGTATACAGAATCGCATGTCTAGAGGATCTAAGTAGTGTTGGGACATATTTTTTTCAAGCAAACCTTATAGATTCAAGAAATACTGACGTAAAGGCACCACGTGATTTCAACAAATAAAGACCACCAAGAAACAATATTTGGAGTGGCAAATCAGAAATCTATTTCCTCATGAACGAACACGTGATTCCCAGACCCGCTTCTACAATGGTCCTGCTCAGCGATCAACCTGATTTACACGTGCTTACCATTCGCCGAAGTGAAAAACTTGAATTCGCTCCCGGGTATACCGTTTTTCCTGGCGGAGTAGTTGAAGATAGTGACCGAGATCGTCGCTGGGCCACAATGGTAGACGGACTAATTCTTGAAGAAGCAAACAAAAGATTAGAAGTAGATCAAGACGGACTCGCATATTTCATAGCAGCAGTACGTGAGACAATAGAAGAAGTTGGAATTTTGGTCGGGGTTAAAAGTCAACACTTACTTGAAAACCGCCAAAAACTTGAAAAAAATGAGGTGTTTCTAATAGACCTCTTAGAGGGTAAAGAAAGCTTAGATTTGACCAAAATTCACCCAATTAGCCGCTGGATAACTCCTGAACCGAGCCCACGAAGATACGACACCTACTTCTTCGTAGCCTCTGTCGACACCGAGACAATCCCAATCGTTGATGGGTATGAAGCAACTGAGGCAACCTGGGCAAGACCTTCTGAATTGCTTGACGATTGGAGAAATGGTTCCCTTACAATGATTTCGCCTACACGTTCAATACTGCAACGGCTAGAGAATTATCCATTAGCCAGAGACGTCATGGAAGTTGCACAAAATAAGAACCCTCGACAAAGAGTGCGAATCGGAGACGAATGGTCTGAGCAGGTTTACTTCCCCGAAGATACAGATTATGAGAACCCGTCTTTGATAGATAGCCTCGGATGGGTATGGCTACCTCCATTCAAATGAGAGTTTAAGAACATGAACCATCCCCAAGGCGAAATTCAACCTAACTCAAATCGGAATTTAGATTCCGTATTGCCAATCATCATTTTCATAGTTCTTAATCGATTCTTAGGCCTTACATGGGCGGTTCTTGGAGCCACTCTTTGGGGAATAAAAGCTGTAGTAAGTCGGTACAGGCGAGGGGAAATGATTGGGAGATATCTACCCATTCTCATTTCCTACTTAATTATCCGTGGAGTTATTGGCATAATCACCGACTCCGAAGCTGTTTACTTTGGGATTGGAATAGGAACTAAAGCACTAATAGGAGCAGCTTTAATTGCAACCATTTTCACTCAACAATCATTTGCGCAACGTTTTATGCATTACGTCATTCCCTTTGATAAAACTATACGAAATCATGAAATATATAGACGAGTAACATCACGGTTAACTGTTGTTGCAGGTGTATGGCAATTCATCACTTCCGCATGGGATATCTGGCTTTTCCGTCAAACCTCAGTAGACGGCTATCTAATAATTCGGGCCCTTGTTGGTTGGCCAGCGGCTACTGCTGTGATTTTGGGATCACTCTTTTATTTGAATAGAGCGTTGAAAAAAATTGATGGATTTACCAGCATTACTGATTCATTGGAAAACGCTGACAAAAAACGTCGCGGGTTAAGCTAACTCGAATCCTTCAAATCGGCTTGGACGATTGAACACGTCGTAGACGAGGGGAGCGAACTCCTCTAATGGCATTTCGTTGTAATTCGGATCAAAACAATTTTGATCATATTCGTGGCAGAAGTAGGCACAGTCATCAAACCATTCGTGTTCCCGGAAAATATCTCTAGCATCACGATCTCCGCCTAAGTGATGGAAGTAGTAATAACCTTGGAACACGCCATGATGACGGATGATCCAAAAAATTCGATCATCAACATAAGGTTTCAGAATTTCTGCAGCTACCGCAGAATGGTTTGCTGGCGCTATTGGATCACCAACATCATGAAGAAGAGCAGCAACAATCATTTCGTCGCTTTCGTTATTTTTTAATGCTCTTGTAGCGCTCTGCAATGAATGCCGATAACGGTCAATTTGGTAACCAAAAGTAGGTCCGGCCATTGATCGTAAAATTTCCATCAAATAGTCAGGAAGATGGCTAGATACGTGTTTCTTGAATTGAGAATCAATTAATGCGTAGTCTTCAGCAGTTCCATGCTCCATGTGGGTAAAACTCACGTGTTCCATGTACGTAGTTCTATCACACCTATGTGTTGATGCGCCTAAAGAACAAAATTAGAAGTTAATTCCGTCAAGATCTTCTGGCTCATCTACATCATGACTCAACTCAAGATCGAAAAGACTCCTCCATGGAACGCCTAAGCGCTCCGCTTCAGCGATATGGAGAGCGTAAGAATCCGGACCATAGAAAAAATTGAAGTCCAATCTAGTTGGAATTACTAGAACAGGTGTCCCGTCTTTATGCCGATCCGGAACAAAGGTAATTCCGTTGAAATCAGCACAGTGGGAGAGGCGAATAGCTTTTGGTAAATCTCCATGGGCGATAATTACTTTCTCCACACCTTGTTCAGTTAGAGCATTTACTCCAATTTGTACTGCATTGTTTAACCCAGGACGATCAGCCCAAATTACTTTCGTTTCTTGAGTAAGAGCCCAAGCGGCCACGTCTTCATCGTCACAAACGATTGCAACCGGGAGAGGCTTTGCGGCTTCAACCACTATCTCAGCCATCCTTTTTGCTAGTTCAACGCGTTCGTCTTCTGTCATGACTTCTGCAAGTCGAAGTTTTGCCACGTTAAATGCCTTCAAAGGAATAAGCACAAAAACTGAATTAGTCACAACGAGGATTGTAGAGGGCAAAGCGGAGAGGACCAGCATTATTAAATTAATGTCATGATCTCAGGTATTGAGTTCTCAAAAATAATGAAGATCGTTGTCAAACTTTTCGTTTACGCAGAAAGACATGGTTAAGATATCTCGCAGTTATCGTCATGAATATTTTTCGCCAGGCCCCACAAAAAGTAAATGATTTCGCTGGGAATAGATTAGGTATCGACAGCGGCTATGCCGGAAAGGTAGATAGCTCTGGGACGTTTTGTCCACCTTCTGGCGACTACCAGATTGAGTGGTGGATCGGAGAGGAAGATAGGTGGCATAAACCTAAGAGTGCAACGGTCTACGCACATCGCCGTGTCGGCTCAGCACCGATTTTTGAAACCAAACTTTTTACCGCCGCAGGGCCAATTACAGCTACAACTTGGGCTTCGATTGGTCGCGGAGATCGCAAACCTTCAGTAGTCACAGAGGTCTTGAATCAATCATCTGCCCCAGTTGCCTTAGCAATAGTTATAAAACCTCTTAAAGAAATGAAGCAATTAGAGGTAGAAGGAAGTTCGCTTGTTATCGATGGATCCTCCCGGCTAACAGTTGATCGACCACCTGGTTATTGGGTATTACAAGAAGAGTTCAAGAGTCTTGAAAATGTAATTACTGGAGGGCAAGCGAATCGAGAGACTCCTCGCATTCTAAAAAGTAAGAAGAAGGAGGTAAGTGGCGCACTAATTGTCCCTTTAACTCATAAGAGCGGACTTAGATTTGTTGCATCTTTTGATAAAGAAAAATCTCCTAAACCAGAAGACTTCCCGGAATTTTCACGCATCTCAGCAGGCTGGGATCAGCGGCTTGAGCCCGCAGCCAAAACAAATTTGCCTAACAGGGAGCGGGGAGGTCTCAGTCATGCAGATCTAATTGAATTGTTATTTTCCACTCCCACTCCAAAAGATGCCGTACTTTTAGCAGCTTGGGGGTTAGCAGATGATGCAGCCGAAAGAATAGCAACAGCCCAACCGAATACACAATGGCTGGAAGCAGCAATTGAACTATGGGTAAGGCATAGAAGAGTTGAACATTTCTTATCGGCTAGAAGCATAAAAATTGAGCCTCTCGTGCGGTCTATGGGCAAGAGAGACATTCTAAGCCAGTCAACAGTCGCCGGATTGGTGTCGTTACTGAAAGCAATCGGAGAAAGTAAAGGTGCGAAAGACCTTGAACGTTTAGGCAAAGGCTCTCATCACTCTGAGTTTCAACCTTTTGGTGATCTTGTATTTGAAACATCAGACGGAATTGATCTTCTGCATGATTTTGTGCCCCCATCATGGTACGGAGAAGATTTCGAAGCGCACAATCTTGCAACTCGCTGGGGCAATTTAGGTTTTGCCGTGCGTTGGCATGGAGCGAACCCGGCCCTTTTATGGGAAATAGAAACTCACGAAGATTCTCTACCACGTATTACTATTTCTGGATTAGATCCAGAATTTTCTACTTTCAAGACAGAAGGGGAAACTTTATTGTCTCCACCTGTCACAGATAACTAGAAATGGTTCAAAAGAGAATGAGAGCTGCTCTGCAGGGTAAAGCCCCAGGGGTTGCCGCAGAAAAAATCCTATGGGCCTCTGGCTACAGGACAATTGTTGGACTGGATGAAGTTGGAAAAGGGGCATGGGCAGGACCTCTAACTGTTGGCGCTGTGGTGGTTAATCAAACCAAGAGAATAACCGGAGTCCGGGACTCTAAAATGCTGAATGAAAAAGAAAGAGAAATACTTTACGATCGGATAACAAATTGGGCCAGAGCTTGGGCTGTTGGGCACGTGTCTAATGATGAATGTGATGAACTTGGAATGTCTGATGCGCAGCGACTGGCTGCTAAACGAGCGCTTGCAGCACTCGAGCTGACTCCTGACAAAGTCTTACTTGACGGGAATTGGGATTTTGTAGGAGGAGGAATATCTCAGCCCATCGTCAAAGGAGATACAACAAGCCTTTCCATAGCCGCCGCTTCAATTGTTGCAAAAGTTAGCCGAGATCGTTTACTGCGAGAAGCTGACAAGAAATGGCCTGGTTACTCTTTTTCAAGCAATAAAGGTTACCCCTGTCCACGTCATCGCGAAGCGCTCTCTAAATTCGGAGCTACGACATTTCATCGAAGATCGTGGAAATTTATGGCGGACTTACCACCAATAGGTGAGCCCCCTCGTTTTCGAAATAGCGGAGAGCCTAGATTATTCAATTAGCAACAGTGTTGTTTGATTGCTGTCAATCTCACTACTCTTTTCATGATGGCAAAAATTATTAGGCGATTATGGTTGCTTACAATCTGGACGATATTCATCTGGACTAATCGGTTACTGAATCTGGTAGATGACACGGATGTGGGCGCTTCTGAAAAAGGATGGGTTATAGCCATAGCAGTCATCTTTCTCCTCTTATCTTTAATTTCCTTAATCTTCTTGGTTGGATTCTGGAAACACCGCAGCACGCTAGCCGCCCGCTTTGCCGGAATATTTGGTTTAGGTACAGCAGTTTTCTGGGTGGTACGTGGAACCGGAATTCTATTTGCCAATCAACACGACTTTGGTTTCAAACTTATCCATTCAATCCTTGCCCTAGTATCGATTTTCTTGGGAGCCCTTCTTTACTTTGCTGGCGATAACCGAAAAACTAGGTTCAGAAATTGGGGAGATAGACCAGCCGTCCGCTAGCCTCGCAGTATGGGGCAACCAATTACAGTTGTAGAAAAAGCATCTTCACGAGAAGGAATCATTCGATTTGAGATTAATCGGAGCTTAACTGGCATGGGTCATGAGCGGTACCTTCCAGATCAAGACATAACAGGTGAAACACCAGCTGATGAACTTGCAAGACGTCTTTTTGAACATGACAATTTTGACGGCGTGCACATTAATGCAAACGTGATCACCATTGAACTAGGTGCAGGTCAATCTAATGGCGTCGCAGATGTCATTGCTGATCTTCATATTTACTACACCGAAGGGGTAGAAGTGCCTAGTGACGAAGAAGTGACTGCAGAAAATACGTAAATCTAAAATCGTAGGTTTTTGTGCAAGAGAGAGAATCAGAAGTAGGAGTCGGACCGCATCCTGATCCTTGGCCCACCGATTCTCGTTATGACCCAGAACTTCTCGCTAATGGAGATCGGCGTAATGTTATAGACCGGTTTAGATACTGGAGTCGAGAAGCCATTGTTCAAGAACTTGATTTGAGACGTCACAGCTTCCATATAGCAATAGAGAATTGGTCACATGACTTAAATATTGGAACAGTGGTTCGTAATGCCAATGCATTTCTTGCTGCAGGAGTACACATCGTTGGCCGACGGAAATGGAATCGACGTGGAGCAATGGTCACCGACCGTTATCAACACGTAAGTCATCATCCAACCATTGAAGACCTACTTGAATGGGCAGGCAATGAAGAACTTCCAATTATCGGAATAGATAATCTTCCGGGTTCGGTCCCGATAGAGAAAACAGAACTACCTGAAAGATGTGTTTTGTTATTGGGGCAAGAGGGACCGGGACTCTCACCCCAAGCCCGAGAAGCTGTAATTAAAGTATGTTCCATCTCGCAATACGGATCAACACGCTCTATTAATGCTGGGGTAGCATCAGGTATCGCAATGCATACTTGGATAGTTCAACATGCAGAAATTGAGGAAGGGAGTGCTTAAAAATATGAAGAAAATATTTTTAGGATTAACTTTTTCTGTGTTGATTTCATGCTCGTCAGATATTGCTGAAGAAGTTTCACCAACGAGTATGGCTGCAGATCAAGATGAAACTCATGAAACTCATGAAACTCATGAAACTCATGAAACTCATGAAACTCATGAAACTCATGAAACTCATGAAACTCATGAAACTCATGAAACTC